>Ga0265336_10000122_pt1 | contig 58047 bp, 41 predicted proteins | sample 42119metaG_FD_193583 | JGI IMG/M metagenome (GOLD analysis project Ga0265336, IMG submission 193583) | Rhizosphere microbial communities from Carex aquatilis grown in University of Washington, Seatle, WA, United States - 4-21-19 metaG | ecosystem: Host-associated > Plants > Roots > Rhizosphere...
GCGCCGGGCGCCGCGCCGCCCGCGGCGGCGGCCACGGCGCGCGGCCCGTGGCTGCTCGTATCCGACATCGACCACTTCCGGCGCATCAACGACGCCTGGGGGCACGGCTTCGGCGACCAGGTGCTCAAGGCCGTGGCCGAGGCCATGCGCCCGCTCGCGCCCGCGGGCGCCACGCTCGCGCGCGTGGGCGGCGAGGCCTTCGCGCTGCTGGTGCCCGAGCTGGACGCCCCCGGTGCGCTGGCGCTCGCCGAACGCCTGCGCGCGCACATCGGCAGCGCGCGCATCCGCCGCCCGGACCAGGACGAGGGGGAGCGCGTCACGCTGTCGGTGGGCCTGGCCGGGGGCCATGCCGGCGAGGCGCCGCAAAGGCTGCTGGAGCGCGCGCAGGATGCGCTGCGCCAGGCCAAGGACGCCGGGCGCGACCGCGTGGTCAGCGCCGGCTGAGCCGCCCCACGCCGCCGATCACTCGCTCAGCAGGCGATCCAGGTAGAGCCCGGTGTGGCTCTCGGCGCAGGCCGCCACGTCCTCGGGCGTGCCTTCCACCACCACGCGGCCGCCGCCGGCGCCGCCTTCGGGGCCCATGTCGATCACCCAGTCGGCCGTCTTGATGACGTCCAGGTTGTGCTCGATCACGACGATGGTGTTGCCGGCGTCGCGCAGCTGGTGCAGCACGGTCAGCAGCAGCTGGATGTCGGCGAAGTGCAGACCCGTGGTGGGCTCGTCGAGGATGTAGAGCGTGCGGCCGGTGTCGCGCTTGCTCAGCTCCAGCGCCAGCTTCACCCGCTGGGCCTCGCCGCCCGACAGCGTCGTCGCGCTCTGGCCCAGCGTGATGTAGCCCAGGCCGACGTCCAGCAGCGTCTGCAGCTTGCGGGCGATGTTGGGCACGGCGTTGAAGAACTCCAGCGCGTCCTCCACCGTCAGCTCCAGCACCTGGGCGATGTGCTTGCCCTTGTAGAGCACCTCCAGCGTCTCGCGGTTGTAGCGCTTGCCGTGGCAGATGTCGCACGGCACGTAGACGTCGGGCAGGAAGTGCATCTCCACCTTCAGCACGCCGTCGCCCTGGCAGCTCTCGCAGCGGCCGCCCGACACGTTGAAGCTGAAGCGGCCCGGCCCGTAGCCGCGCTCGCGCGCCGCCGGCACCTCGGCGAACATCTCGCGGATGGGCGTGAACAGGCCCGTGTAGGTGGCCGGGTTGGAGCGCGGCGTGCGGCCGATCGGGCTCTGGTCCACGTTGATGACCTTGTCGAACGCCTCCAGGCCCTCGAGCGCGTCGTGCGGCGCGGCCTCGGCGTGGCTGCCGTAGAGCTCGCGGGCGACGGCGGCGTAGAGCGTGTCGTTGACCAGCGTGGACTTCCCCGAACCCGAGACGCCGGTCACGCAGGTGAACAGGCCCACCGGGATGTCCACCGTCACGTTCTTCAGGTTGTTGCCGCGCGCCCCGCGCAGCCGCAGGCGCGCCGCGTTCTGCGGGTCGCCGTCGGCCGGCTCCTGGCGCCACGGGTGGCGGCGCGCGGGAATGGGGATGCTCAGCACGCGCGACAGGTACTTGCCGGTGAGCGAGTCGGGATTGGCGGCGACCTCGTCGGGCGTGCCCTGGGCGATCACCTGGCCGCCGTGGCGCCCGGCGCCCGGGCCCATGTCGATGCAGAACTCGGACGCGCGGATCATGTCCTCGTCGTGCTCGACCACCAGCACCGAGTTGCCGAGGTCGCGCAGGTGGCGCAGCGTGGCGATCAGGCGGTCGTTGTCGCGCTGGTGCAGGCCGATCGACGGCTCGTCGAGCACGTACATGACGCCGGTCAGGCCGGAGCCGATCTGCGACGCGAGCCGGATGCGCTGGGCCTCGCCGCCGGACAGCGTGTCGGCGCTGCGATCGAGGCTGAGGTAGTTCAGGCCCACGTTGTTCAGGAACGTGAGGCGGCTGCGGATCTCGCGCACCACCTTGTCGGCGATGTCGGCGCGCGCGCCCTCCAGGTGCAGCTGCTCGAAGTAGGCCAGGCAGTCCGACAGCGTCGAGTGCTCGATCTCGAAGATGGGCTTGCGCTGCTGCGCCGGGTCGGCGCCAGTGCCCACCAGGAACACGTTGCGGGCCTCGCGGCGCAGCCGCGTGCCGTGGCAGGCGGGGCAGGGCCGCGCCGCCTGGTAGCGCGCGAGATCTTCGCGCACGGCGGCCGAATCGGTCTCGCGGAAGCGGCGCTCGAAGTTCGGCAGGATGCCCTCGAACGGGTGCGCGCGCTTGACGGTGGTCTGCTTCTTGGTCTTGCCGCCGCTCTCGGACTGGTAGGTGAACTCGATCGCCTCCTCGCCGGAGCCGTTGAGCAGCACCTCGCGCGCCTTGTCGGGCAGCGATTCGAACGGAGCGTCGACGTCGAAGCCGAAGTGCTCGGCCACGCTCTCGAGCATCGAGAAGGTGTAGCCGTTGCGTCGGTCCCAGCCCTTGACCGCGCCGGCGGCCAGGCTCAGAGTGGGGAAGGCGACCACGCGGTCGGGATCGAACGCGATGACCTGGCCCAGGCCGTCGCAGCCCGGGCAGGCGCCCACCGGCGAATTGAACGAGAACAGGCGCGGCTCGAGCTCGGGCAGCGAGTAGCTGCAGATCGGGCAGGCGAACTTGGCCGAGTACAGGTGCTCGGTGCCGGAGTCCATCTCGAGCGCGAGCGCGCGGCCGTCGGCGATGCGCAGCGCGGCCTCGAAGCTCTCGGCCAGGCGCTGGCGCGCGTCGTCGCGCGTCTTCAGCCGGTCGATGACGATGTCGATGTCGTGCTTCTCGGTCTTCTTGAGCGCCGGCAGGTCGCTCGCCTCGACGATCTGGCCGTCGACGCGAAAGCGCACGTAGCCCTGGGCCTGCATGTCGGCGAACAGCTCGATGAACTCGCCCTTGCGGTCGCGCACCACGGGCGCGAGCACCATCAGCTTCGTCTCCTCGGGCAGCGCGAGCACGTTGTCCACCATCTGCGCGACGGGCGTGGCCGCCAGCGGCAGGTCGTGGTCGGGGCAGTAAGGCGTGCCAGCCCGCGCGAACAGCAGGCGCAGGTAGTCGTGGATCTCGGTGACCGTGCCCACCGTCGAGCGCGGGTTGTGGCTGGTGGCCTTCTGCTCGATGGAGATCGCCGGCGCCAGGCCTTCGATCACGTCGACGTCGGGCTTGTCCATCAGCTGAAGGAACTGGCGCGCGTAGGCCGACAGGCTCTCCACGTAGCGGCGCTGGCCCTCGGCGTACAGCGTGTCGAACGCCAGGCTCGACTTGCCGGAACCCGACAGCCCGGTGATCACCACCAGCGCGTGCTTGGGGATGTCGAGGTCGATGTTCTTCAGGTTGTGCGTGCGCGCGCCGCGCACGCGGATGGCGTGGGCGTCCGGGCGCGGGACGCGGATCACGGGCTCGACCGGCGCCGGCACGCGGGGCGCGCGCACCGCGCGGGCGAGATGGCGGCCGGTCGCTTCCTCTACCTGCGCCGGGGCGGCCGCCCCGGCAGGCGCGGTGGCGCGGGGCTTCTTCGGGGCGGGGGCGGGAGTCTTGGAGGATGGCATGGCAAGCGGCGGGCAACCGACCATGATAAACAAGCCGTCAAGTCCTTGCACGGCCGCCGCCCCTGGGCGCGGGAGGAGGAGGGCGCCCAGGGGCGGCCGGTCGCGGCGCGCCGGGCCGGCCGCGCGCGGCAATCGAGGTCGAAACCGCGCCGAATGCAGCCCGGTGTTTTCGCCCGCCGACGGCAACATGGACGCCATCCGACTTCCACCCGTCCGTCGTCATGCTGCACTTCGATACCGCCCAGATGGCCGCGATCACCCAGGCCCACTTCTTCTCGCGCGTGGCCCAGTTCATCCGCGACCAGACCCCCGACACCGCCTTCCGCCAGGCCGCGCTCGACACCACGCTGCGCACCGCGCTGTGGGCGCCGCACTGGCCCACGCTGCGCGACGCCTCCGAGCACGACGCCGCGCTGTTCATGTGCTTCCTGCTCGGTTGCGCCGCGCAGGGCGTGGACGCCACCCGCGCCGCCGAGGCCGTGCGCCAGTCCGCGCAGCCCGAGCACCGCATGAAGCTGTTCCTCTCGGAGCGCGGGCTGCTGCGCTACGCCGCGTTCGACGTGCCCGACCTCACCCGCCCGGGCGCGGAGGGCTGACATGGGCTGCTTCTCGCGCTCGTCGTCGGCCACCGCGCAGGCCCCTTGCGTGGCCTGCTGCCAGGGGGCGCATGCCCGGGACGGCCAGTTGTCGCAGGCGAGCGGCGCGCGCATCGTGGCCCTCACGACAGGCCGCCGCGGTCCGGCCACCGCGGCCCTGGCCCCGGCCGCCGCACAGGCCGCGCCCAGCGGCCGGTTCAACAGCGACTGTGCCCAGCGGGCCCGGGGGCTCGGGCCGGTCGTCCAGCGCTTCGACCGCTACCGCGAGGCCCTGCCGTCGGCGCGCGCGGCCGCCGACCTCAACGAACTGGGCGACAAACCGGGCGACGAGCCATCGACCAAGCCGTGCCTGACGCGGTTGCCGGTGCGGGCGGACCGGCTCAATGCCGCGCTGGGGCTCAAGCCCGGCACGATCGCGGACGGCGACCTGCGCGACGACACCAGCGGCTTCCGGGCGGCGCTCTACCGGGACGAAGGCACGGGCAAGCTGATCCTGGTGCCGCGCGACACCCAGCCCGACAGCCTGGCCGACTGGCAGGCGAACATCCGCAACGGTCTCGGGGTCGACACGCCGCAGTACAAGGCCATGCGCAAGCTCACATCCCGCCTGGCCGCCAACGACCGGGTCTTCGACATCGCCGGCTATTCGAAAGGTGGCGGCCTGGCCCAGGAGGGCGGCCTGATGAGCGTCCTGTCCCAGGTTCGCGTCTTCAATTCGGCCGGACTGGCCGAGGCCTCGCTGGCCCGCACCGCGTCGTCCGACTTCGACAGCCTCACGGCCCGGACCCGGCTCTTCAGTTCCGAAGGCGACTTCCTCACGTTCATGAACGACACGACCGACCCCGGACAGAACATCATCAACGCCCGCTTCCTCCGCACCGAGCTGGCGGGCCAGGGCAGCTTCCTGGCGCCGATCGCCATCAAGACCGCGAATCCGGCCACACGGGGCCGGACCGACCCGGCGTTCGCCGCGCAAAGAGCCGCCTACATGGGGGAACTCGACGAGCACATCGACAGCATGCAGGCCACCTACGACACCGGTGGCACGGTCGCCGGATTCCCGCCGGTCCGCGCCGCCAGCAAGGAGACGGTCGCTGACAGCGCCACCTGGATCGGCAACCTCCTCCACGCCGACAACGACCAGCCCAACCTGGGCAAGCTCAACCAGCACAAGATGCAGGTCGTGCTCGCCGCGATGGAGCGTGACGTGAACGCGGATCGCCGGCAGATGCAGGACTTCATGAAGGCGTGCGGATGAACGCCGCGCGCCACCGCATCCGGGCCGGTGCCACGGCGTGTCTCGCCGCGGCCATCGGCTGGTTCATCCATTCCACCGGCTTCGCCATGACGCCTTCCCACCCGTTCTTCACTTCCGGGCCCCAGGCCGCGCTCGAGATCGCCATCCGGGCGGACGACGTGGCGGCGATCTCCACCGCGCTCGGCCACGGCGCCTCGGTCAACGCCACGGGCAAGCTCGACATCACGCCCCTGATGGTGGCGGTCGACGCGCAGAGCCCGCGCGCCGTCCAGGCCTTGCTGAAGGCGGGTGCGCTGCCCAATGCGCTGGCGCAGGACGGCAACGGCCCGGTCAGCCTGGCCGTCAAGAGCTACCTGGCGAAGCCCGCCGGTCGGGACATCATGCTGGCCATCTTCAAGGCTGGCGGGCGTCCCGACACGCGCCAACCCGACGGCGATCCGGTACTCATGCGATTCATCTACGACCGCGATGTGGCCGACCTGAAGCTGATGAAGGAGCTCGGCGCCAACCTGGACATCCTCGACAGGACGGGTGACCCGTTGATCACCGGCGTCGCGATGGCCCAGGACTGGGACATGGTCTGGGCCCTGATCGAGCTCGGCGTCCGGGTCGACTACGAGCACGGCCAATCCCGGCAGCCGCTGAGCCTGGCGTTCAAGGGCCGGTACCCCGCCCGCGACTCGCCGCTCTACCCCTACAAGCTCAAGGTCTGGCGCTTCCTCACGGACAAAGGCATCGCGCTGCCGCCCATGGATCGCTGAGCCGTGCCGCTCAGGTCGATGCCGCGTTCGCCGCGCGCTGCGCGATCGAAGCCGCCTGGTCCGCCTTGCGATCCGCCGTCACCTTCTGCGCGCTGGGGCGCTGCTCGATCAGCCTGATGTAGCTCTTCCAGTCGATGCCGGCGGCCTGCAGGGCGTCGGTGCCGTAGATCACCTTGGTGCCCATCGCCACCAGCGGCAGGCTGACGTAGGCGGCGCAGTCGGCGAGCGTGAAGTCCGGGCCGGCCAGGTAGGGGCCGAACTTCGCCAGGCGCTTGAAAGCCGCGATGTTGCGGGTGAGCAGCTTGTCGATGCGCTGCTTGTTGGCGTCGCTCACCTTGCCGCCGAAGAAGGCCTCGGGGTAGAGCTCGCGCACCACCAGTTCCAGGTGCAGTTCGACGAACGTGACGAGCTCGCGCACCTTGGCCTGTTCCCAGAGGTCGGCGGGCAGCAGGCGCGGTTCGGGTTGCAGCGCCTCCAGGTACTCGGCGATCACCGCGCTCTCGCACAGCGCGCCCTGCTCGGTGCGGATGAAGGGCACCTTGCCCAGTGGCGAGCTCATGAGCGTCGCCTCGTCGGCCGCGCCCGTCGTGCAGCGCTCCTCGGTGAAGGGGATGCCCTTCTCGAGCAGCACCATCTTGACCTTGTTGTAGTAGTTCGAGAGCGTGAAACCGCAGAGCGTGATCATGAGCCAACCTCGTGTTTGCAGGGCTGCCGGCCGGCCTCGCGCCGGCGGCTGCGCGCAGTGTAGGCCCGGCGCCGCGGGCGTCGTGCCGCGTCGGCGACAGGCTTCGCGCGGCGCCCCCGGCCATCGCAGCGCGGCGACGCTGGAGGCTGCTGCAACGCGATTTCGGCGCAGCCTCGGCCCGGCCGCGGTACGACCTCAGCGTGGCCGGCGGCCGAGCGCGCGCAGCCCGCCCCAGGCCAGCAGGCCGGCCGCCACGCCGCAGGCGTGCGCGAGGGGCGCCACCGCGATGCCCAGCGCCGCGCTGGGCCGCGGCGCCAGGTTCCACGGCGCCTCGGAGGCGACCTTGGCCAGCGTGCCGGCGACGATCGCCACGCCGATCCAGCGTGCGCGCAGCGAAGGCGCATCCTCGGCGACGGCCGGCGGCTGGTCCAGCGTCGACAGCGGCATCGCCGTGGTGGTGCCCACTTCGGTCATCGCCCACGGCCCTTCGGTGATCCGCGAGGGTTCGATGGCCGAGCTGCGGGTGGCCACGAAGCCGGTGTCCCGGCGCATGGGCGCGACGGGCCCGGGCCTGCGCGCGCCGTCGCGCGGCCACGCGAGCGACAGCCCCAGGATCACCGCGCCGGCGTGCAGCACGCCCGACAGCCCGCCGTAGTGCGGCAGCACGGCGCCGAGCCGCTCGGCGCCGAGCGCGGCCATCGGCAGCTGGGTGAGCGGCCAGGCGATGAACCAGGCGCAGGCTGCCGCGGGCGGCAGCCGGGCGCGCCAGCCGACGAAGGCGACGACGATCGCGCCCAGCAGGTTGACGGCCAGGTGCGCGGCGCTCCAGTGCACCCAGGCGCAGCTCCAAAGGCGCCACGGCGCGCCCAGGCCCAGGGCCGGCTGCCAGTCCAGCGCGGTCGCCAGCGGCGCCGCGGCCAGTGGGGCGCCGGCCTCGGCCGCGATGGCCGTGACGACGATGGCCGCCGTGCCCAGCAGCGCGGCCAGCATGACCCAGGCCATGCCGGCCATCCGCAGCAGCCGCCTCACGCGCCGGGACCGAACACGGCGCGCCACAGCGCGCGCCCCGCGGCGCGTTCCGGCGCCAGCGTCTCTTCGGGAAACAGCGTGGGCTGTTCGTCCAGGCGCGCCCGGTGCTGCGCCCGGCGCAGCTCGCGGTAGGCGTCGGCCGCGGCGCTGCCGATGCCCTCGTGCAGCAGGCGGACGTCCTCGGCGCGCTTGAGCAGCGCGATGTTGCCCAGGTTGTCCTGCAGCCCGGGATGCGTGCGCCCGTGCGCGAGCACGAGGTACTGCACCGCGAACTCGATGTCCATCAGCCCGCCTTCGCAGTGCTTGGGATCGATGCGCCCGTCGCGCTGCGGATGCGCGTCGCGCACCTTCTGGCGCATCGTGGCGATTTCCTGGCGCAGCGCCTCGGCGTCGCGCGCGGCCTCGATCACGGCGCGGCGCGTGGCCTCGAAGCGCTGGCCCAGCTCGGCGTCGCCGGCGCAGAAGCGCGCGCGGGTGATGGCCTGGTGCTCCCACGTCCACGCGGTGTTGCTGCCGCGTCCGCGCTGGTAGCGCTCGAACGATTCGATGGAGGTCACCAGCAGCCCGGAGTTGCCGTTGGGCCGCAGGGCGGTGTCGATGTCGAACAGCTCGCCGGCGGCGGTGCGCAGCGTCAGCCAGGTGATCAGCTTGCGCACGAACGCGGCGTAGACCTCCTGGGCGCGGTACGGGTCGGGCTCGCCGGCGTCGTCGTAGAGGAAGACCACGTCCAGGTCGCTGCCGTAGCCCAGCTCCTTGCCGCCCAGCTTGCCGTAGGCGATCACGGCCAGGCGCGGGGTCTCGCGGTGGCGCTGCTTCAGGTGGCCCCAGGCCCAGCGCAGGCTGCGCTCGAGGATGGTGTCGGCCAGCGCGGACAGCTCGTCGGCCACCGCCTCGACCGTGATGCGACCCTCGACGTCGCGCACCAGCGTGCGGAAGACCTCGGCATGGTGCGCGCGGCGCAGCGTGTCGAGCAGCGCGCCCTCGTCGGCCTCGCCGGAACGCGTCCAGGCCGCGTGGCGGTCCTCCAGCTCGGCGGCGAGCGCGGCCGGATCGAAGCGCTCGATCATCGTGCGCTCGTCTGCCAGCTCGTCGATGACGCCGGGGTGCAGCATCAGGTAGCGCACCGGCCAGCGCGCCAGGCCCAGCAGGCGCAGCAGGCGCCGCTGCACGTTCGGGCGCTCCACCAGCAGCGCCAGGTAGCTCTCGCGACGCAGCAGCGGCTCGATCCAGTCGACGAAGCGGATGGCCGCCACCACCGTGCAGTTGCCCGAGCGGATCTCCTCGACCGCGCGCTGCACCAGCTTGGCGATGCGCAGCCGGCTCTCCTCGCGCATGGTCTGTACCCGCGGGTTGGCGGCGAACAGGCGCACGCGCTCGCCCAGCTCGGCGGGCAGGCGGTCGAGCCAGCCCTCGCTGTCGAGCTGCGCCGGCGGCGCGCCGCAGCTGCCACCGCGGCAGCCGCCGTTGCGCGGCGGCGGCGCGCGGCCGTCGTGCAGCAGCGTGTCGAACTCGGTGGACACGAACTCGCGCGTCTGGCCCAGGCGATCGAGCAGCTCGCAGGCGTTCTTGCCGCAAGACAGCCCCAGCGTGGCGGCGATCCAGCCCAGGTCGGTGTCGGCGGTGGGCAGCAGGTGGGTCTGCTGGTCGTCGAGGAACTGGATGCGGTGCTCGATGCGGCGCAGGAACACGTAGGCGTCGCGCAGCCGCGCCGCTGTCTCGGCCTTCATCAGGCCGGTGGCCCCGAGGCGCTCCAGGGCCTTCAGCGTGGAGCGCGTGCGGATCTCGGGGAACTGGCCGCCGCGCACCACCAGCAGCAGCTGCACGATGAACTCGATCTCGCGGATGCCGCCGCGCGACAGCTTGACGTCGTTGGCCCGTTCCGGGCGGCCGGCGGCACGGCGCTGCGCTTCCTCGCGGATCTTGTGGTGCAGCGTACGCAGGCCCTCGAACACCCCGTAGTCGAGGTAGCGGCGGTAGACGAACGGCGTCACCAGCGAACGCAGCGCCAGGGCGCGGCCGCTGGTGACCGCGGCGCGCGGCGCGACGACGCGGCTCTTGAGCCACGCGAAGCGCTCCCACTCGCGGCCCTGGACCAGGAAGTACTCCTCCAGCATCGCCAGGCTCACCACCGGCGGGCCCGAGTTGCCGTTGGGCCTCAGCGCGAGGTCGACGCGGAACACGAAGCCGTCGTCCGTCACGTCGCCGATCAGCGCGTACATGCGGCGCGCCACCTGGCCGAAGTATTCCTGCGCGCTGACCGGCTTCTCGCCGTCGGTGAGCGCGTCTTCCTCGTAGACGTAGATCAGGTCGATGTCGGAGGACACGTTGAGCTCGCGCGCGCCGAGCTTGCCCATGCCGATGATCCAGAACTCCACCTTCTGGCCGGCGGCGTTGCGCGGCACGCCCCAGCGCGGGTCGATGTCGGCCAGCGCCTGGGCATGCGCGCGCTCCAGCGTGGCCTCGGCCAGGTGGGTCATGGACGCGGTGATGTCGGCCTGGTCGGCCCCCTGCTCGATGTCGAGCACCGCCAGGCGCTCCAGCACCAGCTGGCGGGTGATGCGCAATGCGCGCATCACCGGCAGGCCGTCGGCCTCGAGCGAGGCGATCAGCGCGGTGACGACGGCGAAATCGGGCAGGCCGGGCGGCAGCCGGTCGAGCATGTCGGCGTGGCGCCGGCGCACCCGCTGCACGAAGCGGCTGTAGGCGGCCTGGGCCTTGCCCAGGGGCAGCGGCGTCTCGGGCGCGTTCACGGACGCGGCGGCGCCGAGGCGCCGCGTGTTACGAGAAGTTCCCGGTCGCGCGGGGCAACAATGCCCCCCTGTCGCCCGGATTGGCGCCTGTCTTGCCCACCTACACTGTGGTCTGGGGCGCTGCCACCCCGTGCCGAACTTTTCATGAGATTGCAACTGAGCGCATTTTTCGAACCAGTCGTCAGTCGGCTGCGCTTCATGCCGTGGCGGCGCGGGCTCCAACTGGCCTGGAAAGCCGCCGTGTACAGCGGCCTGTCCTTGCTGTGCCTGCTCGTGCTCGCGTGGCTGACTCTTCAGTGGGGGATTCTGCCGCACATCGAGGATTGGCGCCCCGAGATCGAGCGCCATGCCAGTCGGGCGGTAGGGGTTCCGGTGCGCATCGGTCGCATCAGCGTACGCTCGTCCGGCTGGATCCCCGTCCTCGACCTGCGCGACGTGGTCTTGCGCGACGCCGCCGGCGCCGAGGCGCTGCGGCTGCCGCGCGTGTCGGCCGCGCTGTCCTCGCGCTCGCTGCTGGTGCTGTCGCCGCGCCTGGCCCAGCTCTATGTCGAGGACGCGCGCCTGCTGGTGCGGCGCGACCGCGCCGGCCACCTGCACGTGGGCGGGCTCGACCTGGCCGCGCGCGCCACGGTCTCCAGCGCCGACGAGGCCGCCACGCTCGACTGGTTCTTCAGCCAGGACGAGATCGTGCTGCGCCGCGGCGCCGTGCGCTGGATCGACGAGCAGCGCGACGCGCCCGCGCTGGAGCTCACCGACGTCGACATCGTGATGCGCAACGGCCTGCGCTCGCACGACATGCGCCTCGACGCCACGCCGCCGGCCGACTGGGGCGACCGCCTGACGCTGCGCGCACGCTGCCGCCAGCCGCTGTTCTCCTACCCCGGCGACTGGCGGCGCTGGACCGGCACCGTCTACGCCGACCTGCCGCGCGGCGACGTCGCCCAGCTCAGGCGCCACGTCGATCTCCCGTTCGAGCTCGCCGGCGGCCAGGGCTCGCTGCGCCTGTGGCTCGACTTCCAGAACAACCACTGGCGCTCGGCCACCGCCGACGTGCAGCTCAGTGGTGTGGGCGTGCGCCTGTCGCCCGATGTCGAGCCCCTGGCGATCGCGCGCGCCGGCGGGCGCCTGAGCGCCAGCCGCGACCCCGCCGGCGTCGCGCTGTCGGCCGAGCACTTCGGCTTCGAGACCGCGGCCGGCATCGTCTGGCCCGCGGGCGACGTGCGGCTGTCGTGGCAGCAGGCGCAGCGCAGCGTGGTCGTCAGGATGGGGCGCCGCGCCTTCGTCAGCCGGCACCGCGACCAGGCCATCGCCGAGGCCGCGGGGCGGCCGCCGCCGGCGGCCGCGGCGTCGACGTCCTCGGGCACCGTGCCCTGGGACGACCTGGCGCCGATCACCGGCGGCACGCTGTCGGCCGACCATCTCGACCTGGCCCTGATGCGCCGCCTCGCCGCCGCGCTCCCGCTGCCCCCGCTCGCTCGGAAGTGGCTCGCCGACTACCAGCCCGAGGGCCTGGTGAGCCAGCTCGACGCCGTCTGGACCGGACCGTTCGCCGACCCCGCGCTGTACCGCGTGGGCGCCTCGGTGACCGGATTCTCGATGGCCGCCGGCGCCATTCCCGAGGGCGCGATCAACGGCCGCCCCGGCTGGCGCAACGCGAGCGTGCGCGTCGACGCGAACGAGAAGGGCGGCGCGGCGCGCCTGTCGCTGGACGGCGGCAGCATCGAGCTGCCCGGCGTGTTCGAGGAGCCGGTGATCCCGTTCGACCGCTTCAGCGCGGTCGCGTCGTGGACCATCGACCGGGCGCGCGACACCACCCGGCCGCCGACGCTGGCGGTCGCGTTCGACGACGTCCGCTTCGCCAACGCCGACGCCGAAGGCGAGCTGCAGCTGCGCTGGCGCACCGGCCCGGGCGCCGTGCCCGGTGCGTCGGCCGCGGCGTCGCCCGCCGCCGCCACCGCGTTCGGCCGCGGGCGCCGCTTTCCGGGCGAGATCGACCTGAAGGGCACGCTGGTCCACGCCCGCGCCGCCCGGCTCGCGCGCTACCTGCCCCAGCAGGGCCTGAACGACACGCGCCACTACCTGGCCGCCGCCTTCTCCAGCGGCGAGATGGACAACGTGCGCTTCAACGTGCGCGGCGACCTGGCGGCCTTCCCGTACCAGCGCCTGCACGACGGCGACTTCCGCATCGACGGCCGCGTGCGCGGCGTCGACCTCGACTACGTGCCGGGCGCGCTGGCCGACGACGGCACGCGCGCGCCGTCGCAGTGGCCGGCGTTCACGCAGGTGGCCGGCCAGATCGTGCTCGATCGCGGCGCGCTGGAGATCCATGGTGCCAGCGGCCGCATGGGCGAGCTGGTGCTGCACGACGTCAACGGCGGCATCAAGTCGCTCTACGAGCAGCAGACGCTGGCACTGCGCGGCCAGGTCGCCGGCCCGATGACCGATTTCCTGCGCTACGTCGCGCAGTCGCCGGTGGGCGGCTGGCTGCACAACGGCCTGGCCGCGACCACCGCCACCGGCAACGCCGAGCTCGAGCTGGCGCTCGACGTCCCGCTGTACCGCGGCGGCGGCGAGGCCACGGTCAACGGCGCGCTCACGCTGGCCGGCAACGACGTGCGCCTGGTGGCCGGCGCCCCGCCGCTGGCCGACGCGCATGCGCGCATCGCGTTCACCGAGAAGGGCGTCACGGTCAGCGGCGGCCACGCGCACGCGCTGGGCGGCGACACGACCTTCGACGGCGGCACCCAGGCCGACGGCAACCTGCGCTTCACCGCCCTGGGCACCATCAGTGCCGACGGCCTGCGCAAGGTGGCCGACGAGCCGGTGCTGGCGCGCCTGGCCTCGCGCGTCAGCGGCCAGTCGAACTACAAGCTCACCATCGGCGTGGCCCGCGGCCAGACCGAGTTCGCGCTGACCAGCCCGCTGACCGGCCTGGGCCTGGCGCTGCCCGCGCCGCTGAACAAGCCGGCCGAGGCCGCGTGGCCGCTGAGCGTGTCCACCACGGTCTCGTTCGACGAGGGCCGGCCGCGCGACACGCTGCGCGTGGAGCTCGCGCACGCGCAAGGCCCGGTGCTGCTGGCCGAGGTGCTGCGCGACCGCTCCGGCGACACCCCGCGCCCGCTGCGCGCCGCCTACGCCGTCGGCGCGCCGCTGCCGCCGGCGCAGCCGGGCGGCATGCTGCTGCTGCGCGGGCCGTCGTTCAACGGCGACGCCTGGCTCGCGTTCTGGCGCGGGCTGTCCGCCGGCGCCGCGCCGGCGACCGGCAGCGCGGACGCCGGGATGGGCATCAGCTACGTGCCGACGGCCGCCGCCCTGAAGACGCCCGACCTGTTCATCGGCGGACGCCACCTGGCCAACGTGGACGTGATGCTGGCGCAGGTGACGGCCGCGGGCGACGAGGTCTGGCGCTCCAGCATCGCCTCCGACCAGACCAAGGGCGTGATCGAGTACCGGCCGGAGACGCCCAGCCGCGGCGCGCAGTTGTTCGCGCGCCTGGACCGCCTGGCGCTCGACTCGCGCGACATCGACGCCGACACCGGCGCCCCGGCGACGCCGGCCTCCGCCGCGCCGCCCGCCGACGCGGTGCAGACCACGTCGGTGCCCGCGCTGGACATCGTCGTCGACAACTTCGAGCTCAACGCGAAGAAGCTGGGCAGGCTGGAGGTGGCCGCCACGTTGCAATCCGGCGCGCGCGACTGGCGCCTGACCAAGCTCGCGCTGACCACGCCGGAGGCGCGGCTGACCGGCAGCGGCCGCTGGAGCGGCGCGCCCGCGCGCCACGTGTCGCTGGATTTCGACCTCGAGCTCGCCGACTCGGGCAAGTTCCTGGAACGGCTGGGGCTGGGCCAGGTCATCAAGAAGGGCAAGGGCAAGCTCGCCGGCGCGGTCACGTGGACGGGCTCGCCGCTCGCGCTCGACTACCCGAGCCTGGCCGGCAAGCTGCGCGTCGAGCTCGACGAGGGCCAGTTCCTGAAGGCCGACGCCGGCGCCGGCCGGCTGCTGGGCGTGCTCAGCCTGCAGTCGCTGCCACGCCGCTTCACGCTCGATTTCCGCGACCTGTTCCTGGAGGGCTTCGCGTTCGACAACGTCACCGGCGACGTCGGGATCGAGCACGGCGTGGCCGCCACGCGCGACTTCCGCATGCGCAGCGCCACCGCCACGGTGCTGATGTCGGGCCGCGCCGACCTGAAGGCCGAGACGCAGGACCTGGACGTCATCATCGTGCCCGAGGTCAACGCCGGCGCAGCCTCGCTCGCCTACGCCGCCATCAACCCGGTGATCGGCATCGGCACCTTCCTGGCCCAGCTGTTCCTGCGCAGCCCGCTCACCGAGGCGGGCACGCGCGAGCTGCACGTCACCGGCACCTGGGCCGACCCGAAGGTGGACCAGGTCGAGCACAAGGCGGCCGTGGCCGCCGCCGCGGCCGCGGCCTCGGCCGCGCGCGCCAGCGAGGCGGCCGCCGCGGCCTCGGCGGCCTCGGCCGCGTTCGCCCAGCCCGCGCCCTGACGATCCGGCCGGGCGTCCAGCGCGCGGATTCGCGCCGCGCGACGGATACTTGGGGCAACGCAAGGAAGCCCTCATGACGAAGTTCGCCGCCCTCCAGACCGTCTCGACGCCCGACGTCGCCCGCAACCTCGACGCCGCCGGCCGCCTCATCGCCCAGGCGGCCCAGGCCGGGGCGCAGTGGGTGGCGCTGCCCGAGTACTTCTGCCTGATGGGGCAGCGCGACGACGCCAAGCTCGACATCGCCGAGGCCGACGGCGACGGGCCCATCCAGCGCTTCCTGGCCGACGCGGCGCGCCAGAACCGGGTCACGCTGATCGGCGGCACGCTGCCGATCCGGGCGACCACGCCGGGCCGCGTGCGCAACGCGTGCTGCGTCTACGGCCCCGACGGCGCGCGCCTGGCGCGCTACGACAAGATCCACCTGTTCGCGTTCGACAACGGCAAGGAGTCCTACGACGAGGCCCGCGTGCTGGAGCCGGGCGACACGCCCGTCGCGTTCGAGCACGACGGCTGGCGCGCCGGCCTGTCGATCTGCTACGACCTGCGGTTTCCCGAGCTGTACCGCGGCCTGATGCGCCCGCCGTGCGACGTGCTGTTCGTGCCGGCCGCGTTCACCTACACCACGGGCCTGGCGCACTGGCTGCTGCTGCTGCGCGCCCGCGCCGTGGAGAACCAGTGCTACGTGGTCGCGCCCGCCCAGGGCGGCACCCACGAGAACGGCCGGCGCACCTTCGGCCACAGCGTGGTGATCGACCCGTGGGGCGAGGTGCTGTCGCTGGCGCTGGACGGCGCCGAGGGCGAGGGCTTCGCGCTCGCCGAGCTGTCGCACGAGCGGATCGAGGCCGTGCGGCTGCAACTGCCGGCGTTGCGCCACCGCAAGCTCTGACCCGCCGGCGGGCCTTGCTCAGGCCTGCGCGAGGACCTCGTCCCGGTCGCTGCCCGATGCCCGTCGCAGCAGCGTGTGCACCTCGGGGGCCGGCACGGCCGACACCTCGATGCCGAACGGCGCCACGTCCGCGGCCACCGCCTCGCAGAAGCCGGCGATCGAGAACAGCGTCGGCCCGCGCCGCCGATCGGGCGGCGGCACCAGGTGATGGATGCGGCCGGCGCCCTGCGCGCGCATCGCCTCCAGCACGCTGCGCGTCACGGTGAACAGTGCGCGCACCGACGCGCTGAAGTCGCGCCGCGGCACGGGCGCGTCGAGTTCGGCCTGCGGGCTGCAGTCCGCCGCGCCGTGCACCAGCACGTCGATGCCGCCGAAGCGCGCCACGGCGGCCCGCACCGCTGCGGCCATCGCGCGAGCGTCGACCTCGTCCAGCGGCAGCGCCAGCAGGCGCGCGTCGGCCCCGGCGCCGACGCGTCGCAGCACGCCCAGCGCATCGAGGTCGGTGGCCACGACCTGGTGGCCGACGGCCAGGGCCTGGCCGACGATGTCGGCGCCCAGGCGCGACGCCGCGCCGGTCACGAACCAGGTCTGTCGAATCATCGTCTTCTCCTCGTTGAGATGGTCATGCCGGCGGCGGCGCGGGTGGGCGCACGCCAGGGGCGGCGGGTGTTCGAAGGGGTCGCTGCGCGACGCGTCCTTGGCGTCGCGGCCCGGGGAGGACGGGCGCCTGCGGGGGGCGGTGCGCCCCGGGCTCGTCGCAGGCGGGAAGGGCGCGTCGTCTCGCTGCACGGGACCTCGTCGCGGGTCCGCCGTGCAGGGCGGCCGGGAGGCCGCACGCGCCGATCTCTTTCGAGGCCGGGTGCAGGCAGTTTAGGAACTCGCGCGCGCCCGGTGAAGTCCTGAAACTCCAGATTTCTTGCCTAAAGCTCCAGGAACATGGCGATCGCGGCGATTCCATTTCTGATTCCTGGCCTGTTCCTTTAGAGTCCCGAGCATGGACGAAGCCCTGCGACAAGCCGCGATGGCGCCCGGGAACGCCGCGCACCTCGCGGAAATGACGGCCCTGGTGGCCGAACTGGCGCCCGACGAGGGCATGACGGCCTCGCTGCTCGACGGCGTTTCCTTCGGCCGTTCCAGTCGCTCGCTGCCGCGCACGCCGGCGCTCTACGAGCCCAGCGTGCTGGTCGTCTGCCAGGGCCGCAAGCGCGGCTACTTCGGCGACCAGGTGATCGACTACGGGCCGAACCGGTTCATGGTGGCCTCGGTGCCGATGCCGTTCGAAGGCGAGAGCTTCGCCACGCCGCGCGAGCCGCTGCTGGTGGTCAAGGTCAAGCTGGACCTGCCCATCGTCGCCGACCTCGTGCTGGCGCTGGACGGCGCCGCCGACGCCGGCGTCGCCGCCGAGAGCCTGGTCGCGGCCCCCATCGACGCGCCGCTGGGCGACTCGGTGGTGCGCCTGCTGCGCGCGCTGCGCTCGCCGCTGGAGACGCGCCTGTTCGGCGCCAGCCTGGTGCGCGAGGTGTGCTTTCGCGTGCTCACCGGCCCCAAGGGTCCCGCGCTGCGCGCGGCGCTGGCGCAGCGCGGCCACTTCGGCCAGATCGCCAAGGCGCTGCACCGCATCCATGTCGACTTCCACCAGCGGCTGGACATCGACACGCTGGCGCAGGAGGTGCACCTGAGCGCCGCGGCGTTCCATGCGCACTTCAAGTCGGTGACGGCCACCTCGCCCATCCAGTACCTGAAGGCTACGCGGCTGCACAAGGCGCGCCTGCTGATGATCCAGGACGGCGTCAGCGCCAGCCGCGCCTCCAGCCGCGTCGGCTACGAGAGCGCGTCGCAGTTCAGCCGCGAGTTCAAGCGCCTGTTCGGCCGCACGCCGGTGGAGGAACAGCGGCTGGTGCACGCGGCGTACGCGCCCGCGCCCGAGGGCCGCGACCGGCCGTGAGGGCGGCGCGTCCGGCGTCGCGCGCCGGCCCGGGCGCGGCGAGGGTCAGCGGATGCCCAGCTCCGCGCGCCGCGGCAGGTCGGCGCCGCGCCGCGAGCAGGTGATCGCCGCGGCCTCGCTGGCGAAGCGCATCGCGTCGAGCAGGGTCTCGGCGCCCATGCCGCGCACGCCATCGGGCGACAGCACGCCGAGCTCGTCCAGCCGGGTCAGCAGCCCGGCCTGGAAGGTGTCGCCGGCGCCGACGGTGTCGACCACCTCGACGCGCACCGGCGGCACGTCGCAGACGCCGCTCGGGTGCCAGGCGAACGCGCCCTTGCCGCCGCGCGTCAGCGCCACCAGGCCGGCGCCCTTGCCCAGGCAGTCGGCGGCGAACGCGGCCGGGTCGATGCCGGGGTACAGCAGGCCCAGGTCCTCGTCGCTCAGCTTGAGCACGTCGGTGCGCGGCAGCATCCATTCGAGCGTGGCGCGCCAGACCGCGAGGTCGGGCTCGACGTTCAGGCGCAGGTTCGGGTCGTAGCTGACCACGGCCCGGCCGTGCACGCGTTCGATGAGCGCGCGCTGCGTGGCGGCGGTCTCGCCCACCACCATCGTGTAAGAGCCCACGTGCAGCACGCGGGCGTCGGCGGGCATGCGCTCGAGCGCGGCGAGCGGCAGGGTGCGGTCGGCGGCGCCGGTGCCGTAGAACGCGTACTCGGGCACGCCGCGCGCATCGACGCCGATCAGGCTGATCGTGGTGGGCGCGTCGCTGCGGTGCACCGCGTCCAGCGACACGCCCTCGGCGCGCAGCGCGTCGGCCAGCCGGTTGCCCAGCGTGCCGTTGGAGATGCCGCCCAGGAAGGCCACGCGCTGGCCCATTCGGGCGAGGCCGAACGCCACGTTCAGCGGCGAGCCGCCGATGCGGGCGTCCAGCAGCAGGCCGGTGGGCGTCGTCGCGCCGGTGAACACATCCATCAGGGCTTCGCCCGCGACCACGAACATGGCTCGTCTCTTTCCGTTTCGAAGGGGTGGGGTGTTCAGCGCCAGCCGAACATCATCTGGCGCGCGAACGCGCGCTTGAAGGGGGGAAAGGCCTGCAGCGCCGCCAGGCCCAGGCCGCGCGCGGCGGCCAGCCCCGGGGCCTGCCAGGTGAAGCTGCGCGCCAGGAAGTCGGTGGCGCCAATGACGCTCCAGCGATCGGGCGCGCGCGCGAATGCGAGTCCGCGCAGCGCGCTGGCGATGCCCGCATCGGTGGCCTGGGCGCCCGCGGCCAGCCGGTCGACCAGCAGGAAGGCGTCGCGCAGGCCCAGGTTCAGGCCCTGGCCGGCCACCGGGTGCAGCGTCTGCGCGGCGTTGCCGATGCGCGCGACGCGGCCCTGGACCAGGCTCGCCTCGGCGTTGAGCCCGAGCGCGAACGACTTCAGGGGGGAGATGCCCACGGGCGTGCCCACCCCATCGGGCAGGCGCGTGGCCAGCACCGCCAGGCGCTGCGCATCGGTGAGCGGCGCGACCGGGTCGTCGGCCGAGTCCACGCACCACACGAGCGCGGCGCGCGCGGTCGTCGGATCCGCCCCGGGCAACGGCGGCAGCGGCAGCAGCGCCAGCGGTCCGTCGCGCGTGAAGCGCTCCATCGCCAGCCCGGCCGTGGCGCCCGCCAGCGTGACCGTGCCCACCCAGGCGGTCTGGCGGTAGTCGTGCGCGACGGCCTTGCGGGCCTGCTCGGCGAACACGCCGCCTTCGGCGATCACCGCCAGATCGAAGCGCTCGCCGCCGCCGCCTGCGGGCGTCACGATCGCGTCGTCGCCGTCGGTGTGCACCTCGGCCACCGCCGTGCCGAAACGCGCGTGCAGGCCGGCCTCGCACGTGCCGAGCGCGCCTTCGCGCGTGGCGCAGGCGTCGAGGAAGGCCTGCTGCAGCGGCGCCAGCAGCGTGCCGTAGGCGAGCACCGCGCCCAACATGGGCACGCCCAGTTCGTCGGCGCGGATGTGCACCGCCGGTTCGCCGAACGGCGTGGCCAGCGTGGGCGGGGCCTGCGACACGTGCACCTGGCGGATCGGCGCGGCGCGTTCGCCGGGCCAGGCGCGCAGGCGCTCGAGCATCTGCACGCTGCCCAGCGACAGCGCCAGCGTGCGCGGGTCGCCGGAGACGTCCTTGCCGGCGTCGCGGGCGTCGAAGACGCTGACCGACCACCCCGGGCAGCGCTGGCGCGCGAGCAGGGCCAGCGCCAGCCCCACCGGGCCGCCGCCGATCACGGCCAGCCGCGGCGGCGCGGTTCGTCGGGTGTCGTGCGTTGTCACCATGGATGCGAGGGTCGGCAAGGGAATGCTATTGTGGCCCGATGCCCGCCGTCGTGTTGATACGCGGGCGCGAATTGGAGATCCGCCAATGCACTATCGACGACTGGGCCGCGCCGGCCTGCAAGTGAGCGAGCTGTCGCTCGGCTCCTGGGTCACCTACGCCAACCAGGTGGACGTCGCCGCGGCCGTCGAGATGATGGCCGCCGCCTACGACGCCGGCGTCAACTTCTTCGACAACGCCGAGGCCTACGCCGGCGGCAAGAGCGAGGAGGTGATGGGCGCCGCGCTGAAGAAGCTGGCGTGGCCGCGCCTGAACTACACCGTGTCGACCAAGTTCTTCTGGGGCCTGCCCGACGCCGTCGTCGTCAACCGCAAGAACACGCTCAACCGCAAGTACCTGATGCAGGCCATCGACGGCTCGCTGCAGCGCTTCGGCCTGGACCACCTCGACCTCGTCTACTGCCACCGCGGCGACCCGAACACGCCGCTGGAGGAGACCGTGCACGCGATGAGCGACATGATCACCCAGGGCAAGGCGCTCTACTGGGGCACCAGCGAGTGGACGGCGGCCGACATCCGCGCCGCCTGGGACATCGCCGACCGCCACCACCTGCACAAGCCGGTGGTCGAGCAGCCGCAGTACCACCTGTTCCATCGCGAGAAGGTGGAAAAGGAGTTCGCGCGCCTGTACGAGGACATCGGCCTGGGCCTGACCACCTGGAGCCCGCTCGCCTCGGGCCTGCTCACCGGCAAGTACAAGGCGGGCATCCCGGGCGACAGCCGCGGCGCGATGGCCAGCATGAGCTTCCTGCACGATGCGCTGACCGACCAGGCCAAGAACGCGGCCGTGGCGCAGCTGGAGCCGATCGCGCGCGACCTGGGCGCGACCACCGCGCAGCTGGCCATCGCCTGGGTGGCGAAGAACCCGCGCGTCAGCAGCGTCATCACCGGCGCCTCGAGCGTGAACCAGCTCAAGGACAACCTGAAGGCCGCCGACCTCGTCGCCAAGCTGACCCCGGAGGTGCTCGCGCGCATCGACGAGATCACGGCGCCGCTGGCCCGGTAGGGGCTCCCGCCGCCCAGGAAGGCCCGGCGGTGCCGGGCCTTTCTCGTTTCAGGGCTGCTGCAGCGACGCCAGGCGCTCCATCGTCCCGACGTCCGTCCACGCGCCGTCGAAGAACTGCGCGCGCAGCCGGCCCTGGTCGATCGCGTATTCCAGCCGCGGCCGCAGCGCCATCCTGGTGCCCACCGGGATGTCGCGGAACAGCTCGGCGCGGAACAGGCCGATGCTGGCCCAGGTGAGTTTCGGCTCGGCGGTGCGGCTGGCCAGGCCGTCGGCATCGATGCCGAAGTCGCCGCCCGGGTGGTGCGGCGCGTTGGCCACCAGCCAGAGCTGGCCCAGCGCGTCGCTGGCGGCGAAGTCGCGGGCGTCGTCGGCGGCGAAGCGGAACCCGGGCACGAAGACGTCGCCCGAGACCACCCAGAACGCGTCGCCGAGCAGCGGCAGGGCCTTGGCGATGCCGCCCGCAGTCTCCAGCGCGCCGCCGTGGTCGCGGCCCTCGAACGAGTACGTGATGCGCACGCCGTAGCGCGCGCCGTCGCCCAGCGTGGCCGGGAACTGCTCCTCCAGCCACGCCGTGTTGACGACCACCTCGCCCACGCCGGCGCGCGCGAGGGCCTCGAGATGCCATTCGATCAGCCGCTTGCCGCGCACCTGCAGCAAGGGCTTGGGCGTGCGGTCGGTGAGCGGGCGCATGCGTTCGCCGCGGCCGGCGGCCAGGATCAGTGCCTTCATCGCGCCAGTGTAAGAGCCGGTCACTGCGGTATTGGTGCAATTCCGGGCCAGCCGTCTAAAATCGAAAGTTCTGCCCCGCCGCCCCTCCGCACCAGAAAAAGAGCTACCCATGTCCGAGATCTCGAACGTCGTTCCCGCCTCCACCCCCGTCTCCACGCCGATGCCCACCCTGATGGCCAACGCCATCCGCGCGCTGGCGATGGACGCCGTCCAGGCGGCCAACTCCGGACACCCGGGCGCCCCCATGGGCATGGCCGACATCGCCGTGGCGCTGTGGAGCCGCCACCTGCGCCACAACCCGGCCAACCCGCTGTGGCACAACCGCGACCGCTTCGTGCTGTCCAACGGCCACGGCTCGATGCTGCAGTACGCGCTGCTGCACCTGACCGGCTACGACCTGCCCATCCAGGAACTGAAGAACTTCCGCAAGCTGCACTCGAAGACCGCCGGCCACCCGGAAGTCGACGTCACGCCGGGCGTGGAGACCACCACCGGCCCGCTGGGCCAGGGCCTGGCCAACGCGGTGGGCATGGCGCTGGCCGAGAAGCTGCTGGCCGCCGAGTTCAACCGTCCCGGCCATGACGTCGTCGACCACGCCACCTACGTGTTCCTGGGCGACGGCTGCCTCATGGAGGGCATCAGCCACGAGGCCTGCGCGCTCGCCGGCGCCTGGAAGCTCAACAAGCTGATCGCCTTCTACGACGACAACGGCATCTCGATCGACGGCAAGGTCGCCCCCTGGTACATCGACGACGTGCGCGCCCGCTTCGTGGCCTACGGCTGGGACGTGGTCGACCAGGTCGACGGCCACGACATCGAGGTCGTCGACGCCGCCATCGAGGAGGCGCTCAAGAGCGCCACCCGCCCGACGCTGATCATCTGCAAGACGGTCATCGGCAAGGGTTCGCCCAACCGCGCCGGCACGTCCAAGGCGCACGGCGAGGCGCTGGGCGCCGACGAGATCGCGCTGACCCGCAAGGCGCTCGGCTGGGACCACCCGCCGTTCGAGGTGCCGGCCGACATCTACGCCGCCTGGAACGCCAAGGAAGCCGGCGCCCGCGCCGAGGCCGAATGGAACGAGGCCTTCGCCGCCTACGAGACCCACCACCCCGAGCTGGCCCGGGAACTGCATCGCCGCATGATCGGCGAGCTGCCGGCCAACTTCGCCGAGATCGCCGCCGACGCCGTGGCCGCCGCGCACGACAAGGCCGAGACCGTGGCCAGCCGCAAGGCCAGCCAGCTCGCGCTGGAATCGTTCACCGCCGCGCTGCCGGAACTGCTGGGCGGCTCGGCCGACCTGACCGGCTCCAACCTGACCAACACGAAGAGCACGCCGTCGCTGCGCTTCGACGCCGAAGGCGAAGTCGTGCTGATCGACGGCAAGATCGGCCGCCACATCAACTACGGCGTGCGCGAATTCGGCATGGCCGCCATCATGAACGGCGTGGCCCTGCACGGCGGCTACATCCCCTACGGCGGCACCTTCCTCACGTTCAGCGATTACAGCCGCAACGCCATCCGCATGGCCGCGCTGATGAAGCGCCGCGTGGTGCACGTGTTCACGCACGACTCCATCGGCCTGGGCGAGGACGGCCCCACCCACCAGTCGGTGGAACACGCCGCCAGCCTGCGCCTGATCCCGGGCCTGGACGTCTGGCGCCCGGCCGACACCACCGAAACCACCGTGGCCTGGACGATGGCGCTGGTGCAGAAGCACCGCCCCAGCGCGCTGCTGCTGTCGCGCCAGAACCTGCCCTACCTGCCCAAGGTGGACGCCGACGTCATCACGCAAGGCGCCTACGTCCTGGCCGAGCCTGCCGAGGTGGGCCTGAACCGCAAGGCCCAGGTCGTGCTGATGGCCACCGGCTCGGAAGTGCACCTGGCGCTGCAGGCGCAGGAACAGCTCGCCAGGCTCAAGATCGCCGCCCGCGTCGTCTCGGTGCCCTGCACCAACGTGTTCGACCGCCAGAGCGAGTCGTACAAGGTGCAGGTGCTGCCGCGCAACGTGCCGCGCGTGGCCATCGAGGCCGGCGTCACCGACTCCTGGTGGAAATACCGCGTCGACGCGGTCATCGGCCTGGACCGCTTCGGCGAGTCGGCGCCGGCGCCGGACCTGTTCAAGTTCTTCAGCATCACGACGGACAACATCGTCGCAGTGGCGCGCAAGGTCGTCGGCAAGTGATGGCGCCGGCGGGTGCACCTGCACCTGCCCTGCGTCAAGCTCGACGGCCGGGATCGGCCGATAATTCACGCCATCGGGGCCGAAGGCATCCCGCACCGCAGCACGAGAAAGTTCCCGCTCCGTAACTCCCAGCAGGCAGACTTCGCCCGGCGCGCCCAGCATTCCCTTACTTCGAGACAGAGAGACAACCAAATGACCATCAAGATCGGCATCAACGGCTTCGGCCGCATCGGGCGCATGGTGTTCCGTGCCGCCGTGCAGAACTTCTCCGACATCGAGGTCGTCGGCATCAACGACCTGCTGGAGCCCGACTACCTGGCCTACATGCTGCGCTACGACTCGGTGCACGGCCGCTTCAAGGGCGAGGTCTCGGTCGACAACGGCACGCTGGTGGTCAACGGCAAGCGCATCCGGCTGACCGCCGTCAAGGATCCGGCGGCGCTGGCCTGGGGCGAGATCGGCGCCGACATCGTCGTCGAGTCGACCGGCCTGTTCCTGACCAAGGAGACGGCGCAGAAGCACATCGATGCGGGCGCGAAGAAGGTGATCCTGTCGGCGCCGTCCAAGGACGACACGCCGATGTTCGTGTTCGGCGTCAACGACAAGACCTACGCCGGCCAGACCATCATCTCCAATGCCTCGTGCACGACGAACTGCCTGGCCCCGGTGGCCAAGGTGCTCAACGACACCTTCGGCATCAAGCGCGGCCTGATGACCACGGTGCACGCCACCACCGCCACGCAGAAGACCGTCGACGGCCCGTCCAACAAGGACTGGCGCGGCGGCCGCGGCATCCTCGAGAACATCATCCCGTCGTCGACCGGCGCCGCCAAGGCCGTGGGCGTGGTCATCCCCGAGCTGAACAAGAAGCTCACCGGCATGTCGTTCCGCGTGCCGACCTCCGACGTCTCGGTGATCGACCTGACCGTCGAACTGATCAAGGACGCCAGCTACGAGGACATCTGCAACGCCATGAAGGCCGCGTCGCAGGGCGCGATGAAGGGCGTGCTCGGCTACACCGAGGACAAGGTGGTCTCAACCGACTTCCGCGGCGAGCCGATGACCTCCGTCTTCGACGCCGACGCCGGCATCGCGCTGGACAAGACCTTCGTCAAGGTCGTGGCTTGGTACGACAACGAGTGGGGCTACTCGAACAAGGTGCTCGAGATGGCCCGCGTCATCGCCGGCTGAGCCCCCGCCGGACGCGCGCGAAGCCTGCGCGAAGCTGAACGAATGGCCCGCGACGCGGGCCATTTTCGTTTCCGGCGTGCGCCCGGGCCTCGCGAATGCCCGGGCGGATACGTTCGTTTTCCAATTCGTACGGCCAATGTCCAGCTGGACACCAACGGGCAACGCGTTTGCAACCCGAACCCAACTAGACTCGCCATGACAACATGGTCCGAACGGACCGGACGGTTCCAACTTTTCGGAGAGTGCATGGCACGCAAGAGTCGACTGCTGAGCGCAGTCAGCCTGGGGATCGCGGTGACGGCCGCCGTGGCCGCGGTCACCGGCGCCAACGAATACGCGCCCGTGCACCGGGCGCCCGCCCACCTGGCCGACTCGACGGCCAACGGGCGCGTCATCGTCAAGTTCAAGGCGCGCGCCTCGGTGCTGTCGGCCTCGCGCACCACCACCACCGCGGCCGCGACCGCCACCGCCACCGCCACCGCCACTGGCCCGCAGAAGGCCGCCGTGATGGGCGCGCGCCTGGGCGCGGCGCTCACCGACGGCCGCATCCTGGGCGAGCGCACGCAGGTGATCAAGGCCAGCGGCATGAGTTCGGCGGCACTGGCCCAGGCGCTGGCCGCCGATCCCGATGTCGAATGGGCCGAGGTCGACCGCCGCCAGTTCATCCAGGCCGCGCCGGTCAGCGACCCGCTCTACCCCGACAACCTGAGCGGCACCGCGGCGCCGAACGGGCCCGCCTCGGGCCAGTGGTACCTGCGCGCCCCGGGCGTGGACGCCAGCGGTCGCAACGTCGTCTCCAGCATCAACATCGAGCCGGCCTGGGCCATCACCAAGGGCTCCACGGCCATCGTGATCGGCGACGTCGACACGGGCATCACGTCGCACCCCGACCTCACCAGCAAGATGTTGACGGGTTACGACTTTGTCGGCTGGGGCCCTAAAGACCCTTCCGATGCGGTGCTGACGGCCAACGACGGCAACCTGGCCGACAGCGACCCGTCCGACCCCGGCGACTACGTCACCGCGGCGGAAAACTCCAAGGTCACCAACGGCCAGCAAGGCCCGTTCTTCGGCTGCAACGACAACGGCGTGGGCGGGGCGGTCGCCGCCAACAGCAGCTGGCACGGCACGCAGACCGCCGGCATCCTGGGCGCGGCCACCAACAACGGGGTCGGCATGGCCGGTACCGCCTACAACGTGCCCGTAGTCATGGCGCGGGCGCTGGGCAAGTGCGGGGGCTATACCTCCGACATCATCGCGGCTGCCCAATGGGCCGGTGGCATCGCGGTCAGCGGCGTCCCCACCAACCAGCATCCGGCCCGCGTGATCAATATGAGCCTGGGCGGCACTGGCACCTGCGCCGTCGATACGCCTGCGTATATCGACGCGCTGACCGCGCTGCGCAACAAGGGCGTGATCGTCGTAGCTGCTGCCGGCAATGGAAACTCCAATGAGTTGGGCATCGCTGTGGGTACGCCGGCCAACTGTCACCCTGCTTCGAGCGATCCGGACCAAACGCCCATCGTCATCGCAGTTGCCGCACTGCGCCACGCGGGCACCAAGGTTGGCTTCTCGAATCTTGGGAGCGACGTTGCGATCTCTGCGCCGGGCGGCAATTGCGTCAATACGTCGTCCGCCGACGCCTGCCTGTACCCGATCCTGACCGCCGTGAATTCGGGCACCACGACCCCGATCACCGGCGGCGGTACCTACACCAGCGCCTTCGGCGAGGTCAGCCTGGGCACGAGCTTCGCCACGCCACTGGTGGCCGGCACTGTGGCACTGATGCTTTCGGCCAACGGGTCGTTGACCAACGCCGAAGTGCTGAGCATCTTGAAATCGACCGCACGCCCGTTCCCTTCAACCAGTGACACCTCGCCCACTCCGGCGGTTTGCACCGCTCCCACTGCGGCGGGCCAGGGCGAATGCATTTGCACGACATCCACCTGCGGCGCCGGCATTCTCGATGCTGGCGCGGCAGTCGCTGCCGCGGCGGCGCTGTCGCCCGCCACGGCACCCACGGCGGCGATCTCGCCGACGTCCGCTGCCGTCGTCACCGGCAAGACCGTCACGCTGAGCGGCGCCGGCAGCCAGCTGGGCTCCAGCGGCTCGGCGCTGACCTACCAGTGGTCGATTCCCGACAGCGACACCTTCATCTCGCTGGGCAGCACGACCTCGGCCAGCGTGGTCGTCACCGGCGTGGCGGCCGGTACGGGCAAGGTCCAGCTGACCGTGACCGATTCCAGCAACGGCAAGTCGAACAGCACGACGGTGGATGTCGCCGTCACGGCGGCCAGCGCCAGCAGTGGCGGCGGCGGTGGCGCCGCGAACCCGCTGTGGCTGCTCGCCCTGGCCTTCGCCGGCCTGCTGCTGGGCCCGCGCGCGCGCAAGCCGCGCGCCTGAGGCCCGCACCGCGCGCCGCGGAAGCAACGCCCGGGGCCGTCGCAGCGATGCGGCGGCCCTTTTCATTGCGCGGGACGCGCGCAGGGCGCGCCGTCGATGGCCGCGGGGGCGGCGGGCCGTTCAGGCGCCGGCCGCCGACTCCGCCGGACAGTTGTCGAAGCGCTGCGCGCCAGCGGCGTGGTGCCAGGCCGGATCGGTGGCGCGCACCTGCAGGTGGCGCAGGATCGTCGGCGGCGTGATCGTGACGACGCGCGCGGTGTGCACGCCGCGCCGGGTCAGCTCCTCGAGCTTCCTGGCCGCGTCTGGCTGGCTCGTGAACTGGCCCAGCGACAGCCCGGGCGCCAGCGTGGAGGGCGCGTTCACGCGCTCGAACTTGACGTCGAGCTTCCTGAGCTCGTCGGCCTTCTGCTGCCAGCCCTGCGCGTCGGCGAAGCGGCCCAGGTAGATGATCCAGGCGCCGCCCTGGGGCTGGCGGCGCTCCGCGATGGCGTCCACCGGCACGCCGCCCTTGGCCAGCGCCGCCTTCAGCGCCGCGAAGCGGGCGTCGTCCAGCGGCGGGGTCTCGGCGCAGTCGATCTCGGCGTCGCTGGTGCGATGCGCCAGCGTCGCCGCGGCGGCCGCGGAGGCCGCCGTGCCCGCGCTGGCCGCCGACGCACCGGCCGGCGCGGCCTCGGCGCCGCTGGGCGTGGCGGAGGCCGCCGGCGCCGCGCGCTGGGCACCGGAGGCGGCCGGCAGGTCGGGCAGCACGCGGATGGCGTCGGGCGCCACCTGGCGGGCCAGGCGCTGCGGCTCGCGGTCGGGCTGCAGGGTCTGCGTATCGCTGTGCAGCCACACGTACAGCGCTGCGTTGACCAGCAGCATCAGCAGGACGAGGGCGCGCAGCATGGCCTCAGAGCCCTCCGGGCGGCGTGGCGCAGGCGCGGGCGCGGCGCATCAGGCCGCCCCCGCGAGCCGCACGCTCACTTCGCCGCTGACGACCCGGCGGGTCTGGCCGCCGCCGGCCACCTTCAGGGCGCCGTCGGCATCCACGCCAGCCGCCACGCCCTCGGGCATCGCGGCGTCGGTGGTGCGCACTGGACGGCCGTGCAGCACGTCGCGGCGCGCGTACGCGTCCTGCAGCGGCGCGAAGCCGGCGCGCTCGAACGCGAGCAGCGTGCGCACCAGCGGCAGGCCGATGCGCGCCAGCGTGTCCTGTGGCGTCGCCTCGGGCCACAGCTCGCGCAGCGCGGCGCTGCCGTAGTCGGCCTCGGCCACCGGCTGCGGCAGCACGTTGATGCCGATGCCGATCACGGCCGCCCGCTGCTCGGCCACCGCCACCGACTCGATCAGGATGCCGCCGAGCTTGCGGCCCATGCGGGCGGCCGGACCGGCCACGTCGTCGTCGCACACCATCAGGTCGTTGGGCCACTTCAGGCCCAGCCGGCGTCCGTCCGGATCCAGCGCCTCCGCCAGCGCCAGCCCGACCGCCAGCGACAGCCCCGACCAGTCGGGGCGCTGCAGCGGGAGCGCCAGCGAGAACGTGAGCGACGAACCGGGCGCCGCATGCCAGCGGCGGCCGAGCCGGCCGCGGCCGGCGGTCTGGTGGATGGCCACCAGCATCTGCGGGAACAGGTCGTTGACGCGCCCGCCGCGGCGCACCTGCTGCACCCGCGAGGCGTTGCGCAGCCGGTCGGTGAGCTCGCTGTTGGTCGAATCGAGCGTCTGGACGACCTCGATCGACAGGCCCGGCAGCAGGGGCACCAGGGCCTGCCACAATGCCTCCGCGCCCCAGTGGGGACGCGCGGTGCTCACCGGATGGCGAGGGGAGGCCTGGGGATCGATCATGGATGTTGGAAAAAGGAGAGCCGGCGGCAGGCGCCCGGCGCAGTCGACGCGGCGGGGCCGCTCATCGTTTCGGGGACAGCATCGTGCCGCGGCAGGCGCGCGTGCCGCAGCGGCATTCGAAGCGCTTCTTGAGCTTGGGCGTGTAGCGTTCGTCGATGACGAGGCCGTAGTCGTAGAACAGTTCGTCGCCGGCCTTGATGGGCTTGCGGGCCTTGATGAAGATGCGGCCGTCGACCTCGTCGGCGATGCAGTTGGGCGAGCAGGCGTGGTTGATCCAGCGGGCCGCGTTGCCGCCGACGTTGGCGTCGAGCACCCAGCCGTCGTCGACGTGGAAGTAGAAGGTGTGGTCCGGTTGCGACGGATCGTGCGGGTGGCGGTCGAGCGCCTGGTCCCAGGTGATGCGCTCGCCGAGGTACTCGATGAGCACCTCGCCCTTGGCGATGTCGCGGGCGGCGAAGACGCCCTTGCCATGCACGCCGCTCTTGCGTACCTGGATACGGCGGCCGCCGGGAACGGTATGGTTTTGCGCTTGCAGCTTCGACGTCATTCGGTACATTGAAATTGTGGGCGCGCGCGTGTACGTGTGTGCAGGCGCGCGCGAGAGATGCATTTTAGGCAGGGCTTTTCGAGGCCCCGCGGTTCCAAGGTAAATAAATGACAAAGACACTGATCATTGCGGAAAAGCCCAGCGTCGCGCAGGACATCGTCCGCGCGCTGACGCCCACGGCGGGCAAGTTCGAGAAGTTCGCCGAGCATTTCGAGAACGATCGCTATGTCGTCACGTCCGCCGTCGGCCACCTGGTCGAGATCAAGGCGCCCGAGGAATTCGACGTCAAGCGCGGCAAGTGGAGCTTCGCCAACCTGCCGGTGATCCCGCCGCACTTCGACCTGGCGCCCATCGACAAGGCCAAGACGCGGCTGAACGCGGTCGTCAAGCTGGTGCGCCGCAAGGACGTCACCGAGCTGATCAACGCCTGCGACGCGGGCCGCGAGGGCGAGCTGATCTTCCGGCTGATCGCCCAGTACGCCGAGCCGGCGCGCGGCGCCCTGAACAAGCCGGTGCGCCGCCTGTGGCTGCAGAGCATGACCCCGCAGGCCATCCGTGACGGCTTCGACAAGCTGCGCACCGACGAGCAGATGCAGGGCCTGGCCGCGGCCGCCCGCAGCCGCTCCGAGGCCGACTGGCTGGTGGGCATCAACGGCACGCGCGCGATGACCGCGTTCAACTCGCGCGACGGCGGCTTCTTCCTGACCACCGTCGGGCGGGTGCAGACGCCCACGCTGTCCATCGTCGTCGAGCGCGAGGAGAAGATCCGCAAGCACGTCTCGCGCGACTACTGGGAGATCAAGGCCACCTTCGACGCCCAGGCCGGCCAGTACGACGGCAAGTGGATCGACCCCGCGTTCAAGAAGGACGACGACGCCGACCGCCGCGCCGACCGCGTCTGGACCGAGGCCGACGCCCGCCGCATCGCCGACGCCGTGCGCGGCCAGCCGGGCAAGGTCACCGAGGAGGCCAAGCCCAGCACCTCCGCCAGCCCGCTGCTGTACGACCTCACCAGCCTGCAGCGCGAGGCCAACGGCCGCTTCGGCTTCTCGGCCAAGACCACGCTGTCGCTGGCCCAGGCGCTCTACGAGAAGCACAAGGTGCTCACCTACCCGCGGACCGATTCGCGCGCGCTGCCCGAGGACTACCTGCCGGTGGTCAAGGACACGCTCAAGATGATCTCCACCGAGGACCTGCCGGGCCCGCTGCGCGACCTGGCGCCGCACGCCGCCAAGGCGCTCAAGGAGGGCTACGTCAAGCCGTCCAAGCGCATCTTCGACAACGCCAAGGTGTCGGATCACTTCGCCATCATCCCCACGCTGCAGGCGCCCAAGTCGCTGTCCGAGATCGAGGCCAAGCTCTACGACCTGGTCGTCAAGCGCTTCATCGCGGTGTTCTTCCCGAGCGCCGAATACCAGGTCACCACCCGCCTGACGCAGGTGGCCGAGCACCGCTTCCAGACCAACGGCAAGGTGCTGGTCAACCCGGGCTGGCTGGCCGTCTACGGCAAGGAGGCGCAGGACGACGACGCGATGCTGGTGCCGGTGCAGGCCGGCGAGGTGGTGCGCAACGAGGCCGTCGAGGCCGTGGGCCAGAAGACGCGGCCGCCGGCGCGCTACAACGAAGGCACGCTGCTGTCGGCCATGGAAGGCGCGGGCAAGCTGATCGACGACGAGGAACTGCGCGACGCGATGAGCGAGAAGGGCCTGGGCACGCCGGCCACGCGGGCGCAGGTCATCGAAGGCCTGATCCTGGAGAAGTACATCTTCCGCGAAGGCCGCGACCTGATCCCCACGGCCAAGGCGTTCCAGCTGATGACGCTGCTGCGCGGCCTCGGCGTGGAGGACCTGACGCGCCCCGACCTGACCGGCAACTGGGAATACAAGCTGGTCGAGATGGAGCACGGCCGGCTGTCGCGCGACGCGTTCATGGGCGACATCGCGCACATGGCCGAGCGCATCGTCAAGAAGGCCAAGGAATACGACCGCGACACGATTCCCGGCGACTACGCCACCCTGAAGACGCCGTGCCCGAACTGCGGCGGCATCGTCAAGGAGAACTACCGCCGCTACACCTGCCAGGGCCCCAAGGGCGACGGCGAGGGCGGCTGCGAGTTCTCCATCACCAAGATCCCGGCCGGCCGCGCGTTCGAGATCCCCGAGGTCGAGCAGTTCCTGCGCGACCGCAAGATCGGGCCCCTGGACGGCTTCCGCTCCAAGGCCGGCTGGCCGTTCACCGCCGAACTCAAGCTCGCCTACGACGACGAGATCAAGAACTGGAAGCTCGAGTTCGACTTCGGCGAGGAGGCCAAGGAGGGCGAGGGCGAGCCGGTCGATTTCTCGGGCCAGGAGTCGCTGGGCCCGTGCCCGAAGGACCAGGGCCACGTCTACGAGCACGGCACGTCCTACGTCTGCGAGCACGCGGTGGGCGCGCACGTCACCTGCGACTTCAAGAGCGGCAAGATCATCCTGCAGCAGCCGGTCTCGCGCGAGAACATGGCCAAGCTGCTGGCCACCGGCCGCACCGACCTGATGGAGAACTTCGTCTCCAACAAGACGCGCCGCAAGTTCAAGGCCTTCCTGGCCTACGACAAGAAGGAAGGCAAGGTGAACTTCGAGTTCGAGCCGCGCGCGGCCAAGGTGCCGGCGGCCAAGAAGACGGCGGCCAAGGCCAAGCCCGCCGAGGAATGAGCGCGCGGCGCGCCCGCGCCGTGTGCCCATGGAAAAGGCGCCTGCCGGAATCGATCCGGCAGGCGCCTTGTTCCTTGCGCGCGGTGGCGCGTCAGTAGATCGCGAGCAGCCCCACGCCCCAGTGGCTGGCTTCGAGGTCGCCGCCCTTGGCCCGTTCGAAGCGCTCGTAGACGTAGCGCATGTCCAGCCACAGGTGCGGCAGCAGCCGGTAGTCCACGCCCACCAGCCAGCCGGGCGTGACGCTGATCCCGTCGGAGGTCTTCTGCCCCGCGCCGGTGAAGCGCGCGCGCATCGCGTAGCGCGCGCCGGCGCCGATGCGCGCCGCGTCGCCGAGCGGATACCAGAGGGTGGCCTCCAGCGGGAAGCGCGTGAAATGCTCGTCGCCGCCGCTGCCCGTGAAGGCCGCGCTGGTGTGGATGCCGGCCGTCAGTCGCAGTGTGAGACCGTTCGGGTCGACCGGGAACTCGGCCCCCGCCAGCGCCTCGTAGCGGCCGCTGAGGCTGCCGCTGGCCGTGCTCGCATCCGGGTTCGTGACCGTGGACTTGTTCTCGCTGATCGTGCCGGTGAACAGCGCACCGACCAGGGGATGGATCCAGGCCGGCGTGGCCTCCGGCGACGCGGAGTCGGCGGGCGCGGGCGCCGCCCCGGCCGGCGCGGCGAACGCGGCGGCCAGCGCCAGGGCGGAGAGGCCGCGGGCAAGGGCGGTCGGGGCGATGCGTTGGGTCATGGTGCCGGTTCCTGTGGCGGGTCGGTGCGTGCGCTCGGGCGCGCACGCGCGCCCACGAACCGGAAAGGCGGCGACGGGCGTCGGCGGCGGCGCCCGCGGGAGCGCCCGGCGCGCAGGCGGCCGGGCGGGGCGGGCGCGGGCGGCGAGACGGGGCATCGGGCCAGCGGGGGCTTCGATCTTACCGGCCCGCCGGGCGGCGCCCGCGGCGTCGGCTCAGAAGTAGTAGTTGAAGCCCAGGCCGCCGTGGCTGCCGTCCACCGAGATGCCGTCCAGCTTGTACGTCTCGTGCACGTAGCGCAGTTGCAGGCCCATGGACGGCGTGATCAGCCATTCGCCCATGAACAGCGGCGCGATCTGCGACTTGAAGTCGCCGTTGCCGACATAGCCGGCGCCGCTGCTGGTGAACTTGGCCGACAGCGCGTAGCGCGCGCCCAGGCCGAGGCGGAACTTCGGGTCGAAGCTGTACAGGGCGATCAGCTCCAGCGGCCAGCGCTCGAAGCGCTGCGAGCCGTTGTTGGCGCTGGTGTTGTCGAAGTGGTAGCCGAAGGTGCCCTGGAAGCCCAGCGGCGAGCCCTTCTCGTGGAATTCGACGCCGCCGTACACCTGCACCAGGCCGCCCGCGGTGATGTCCTTGGAATACCCGTTGTTGAACTCCGCGGACGACAGCTTGTCGCCGCCGCCGGTCAGGGCGATGCCCACCAGCGGGTGCACGGGGTTGTCGCCGTCCAGGCCGGCGTGCGCCAGGGTGGGGGCGAGCGCGGCGGCCAGGGTCGCGGCGGCGATGAGGTGCTTCATGGTGATCTCTCCGGATGCTTGTAGGGGATGTCGACGCCGGGCCTCCCCTGCGCCGGCCTTCGCGGGCGGCGAATCTTAACCAGCGGGGGGCCCGCGCGAGCCTGTGCGTCGCGGCGATCCCACACTCGTCCAGGCACGAAATCTCCGCCTCCGTGGCGGACTTGGCGCCTGGCGGACAATCGATGCATGACCGAAATCGATGTCGCCGCCACGATGGACGCCCTCGGCGCCGCCGCCCGCGCCGCCGCGTCGCGCATGGCGGCCTCGCCGCGCGCCCGCCGCGACGCCGCCCTGCGCGCGCTCGCCGCGCGCCTGCGCGAGGCCGGCGCCGAGCTGGAAGCGGCCAACGCCCAGGACCTGCACGCCGCGGCCGCCAACGGCCTGGCCGGGCCGCTGCTCGATCGCCTGCGCCTGGACGCGCACGCGCTGGACACCGTCGTCGAAGGCTGCCTGCAGCTGGCCGAGATGCCCGACCCGATCGGCGAGATCACCGGCGTCGCGCAACGCCCCAGCGGCATCCGCGTCGGCCGCATGCGCGTGCCGCTGGGCGTGTTCGGCATGATCTACGAGAGCCGGCCCAACGTCACGATCGAGGCGGCGTCGCTGGCCATCAAGAGCGGCAACGCATGCATCCTGCGCGGCGGCTCGGAGGCGATCCGCTCCAACGTCGCGCTGTGGCGCTGCGTGCAGCACGCGCTGGCCGACGCCGGCCTGCCCGAGACGGCGGTGCAACTCGTGCAGACCACCGACCGCGCCGCCGTCGGCCGGCTGATCGCCATGCCCGAGTACGTCGACGTGATCATCCCGCGCGGCGGCAAGGGCCTGATCGAGCGCGTCGCGCGCGAGGCGCGCGTGCCCGTCATCAAGCACCTGGACGGCAACTGCCACACCTACGTGGACGAGCGCGTCGACCTCGAGCTGGCGGTGCGCGTGACCGACAACGCGAAGACGCAGAAGTACAGCCCCTGCAACGCCACCGAGTCGCTGCTGGTGCATGCCGCGCAGGCCGCCGCCTTCCTGCCGCGCATCGGCGCGGTGTTCGCGGCCAAGGGCGTCGAGATGCGCGGCGACGCGCGCGCGCTGGCGGCCCTGCGGGACGTGGCCGGCGCCAGGCTGGTGCCGGCGGTCGACAGCGACTGGGGCGAGGAGTACCTGGCGCCCATCGTCAGCGTGCGCGTGGTCGATTCGGTGGACGAGGCGATCGCCCACATCAACCGCCACGGCTCGCACCACACCGACGCGATCCTGACCACCGACCACCCGAACGCGATGCGCTTCCTGCGCGAGGTCGATTCGGCCAGCGTGATGGTCAACGCCAGCACGCGCTTCGCCGACGGCTTCGAGTACGGCCTGGGTGCCGAGATCGGCATCTCCACCGACAAGTTCCACGCCCGCGGCCCGGTGGGCCTGGAGGGCCTGACCTCGCAGAAGTGGATCGTGCTGGGCGAGGGCGAGATCCGCACCTGAGCCCGTGGCGGCGCGGCCGCCCCGGGCCCGGTCACCTGAGCGTGATCTGTACCTTGCGCAGCTGCAGGCCCGAGATGCTGGAGCCGGCGCGGAAGCCGTCCGCCATCGTGCCGCCGCTGGTCACCGTGGCCTGCAGCGTGATGTTGCAGCTCGTGAGCGTGGCCACCGCGCCGGTGGTGGTGTTGGTGAACCGCAGGGCGGCCATGTAGTCGGAGGCGCGGAACTGCACGCTGCGACCGTCGGCCGTGCTGAAGTAAGGCGTGCCGTCGCCGCCGCCGCTGACCCAGGTCGTGCCGTCGGTGGCGCTGCAGTTGGCGTTGGCCACGTCCCACGTCGCCTCCGGCCGCGCCGCGTCGAGCAGGATGGGCACGACGCTGGACGTCCTGCCGTACGTACTGCCGTTGCCGGGCGAGCTGATGGCGAACGGGGCCGGCAGCGTCACGCTGCTGGTGTATACCTGCCCGCCATGGTGCAGCTCGAACTGCCCCGCGACGGCCGCCGTGGCGCGCCGGGCGAAGTCGTAGATGTAGGGGTCGCCGATCGGCGCCCCCGCCTGGCCGTTGCCCACCAGCGGCAGGGCCATCCGCTGGGCGTCGGTGCCGCGCACGAAGTACAGCGGCTCGGCGCCGAGCTCGACGTTGTAGCCGATGGTGAAGCCCGAGAAGAAGCCGGCCTGCGCCTGCGTGCGCGTGCCGTCGTCCTCGAGGTAGAAATGCGCCTCCATCTGCCCGGCGGACAGCGTGCTGGCCGGGACGCAGGTGGTCAGGCAGTTCATGTGCTCGCTGGTGGACGTGCCGTGGTCGGGGATGGTCCCGGCCTCGCCGCCGCCGCAGCCGGCCAGCGACAGGATCGCGAGCGCGCATGCGCCCGCCTGGAGGCCGGCACGGCGCTGGCCAAGCATGGTCTTGTTCATCTTGTTCTCCCTGGATCGCCGCATGGTAGCGCTCAGCCGCGGCGCCGGGGAGCGGGTTCCCCTGTTCCTTCGCGCGGGCAGCGCGGCGGCGCAGCGACTATGCTTGCACCCTTTGCTTCCGCACGCCCCATGATCGATCCCCGCAGCGCCCTGGTGCTCTTTTCCGGCGGCCAGGACTCCACCGCCTGCCTCACCTGGGCGCTCGCGCGCTTCGCGCGCGTGGAAACGATCGGCTTCGACTATGGCCAGCGCCACCGCATCGAACTGGATTGCCGCGCCGGCGTGCGGGCGGCCCTGGCCGCGCTGGACCCCGGCTGGGCCGCGCGCCTGGGCGAGGACCACCTGCTGGACCTGGCGCTGCTGGGCCAGGTCTCCGACACCGCGCTGACCTCCGAGCGGGCGATCGAGTTCGAGGCCAACGGCCTGCCCAACACCTTCGTGCCCGGGCGCAACCTGCTGTTCCTGGGCTTCGCCGCCACGGTGGCGTACCGGCGCGGCGCGTCGGTGCTGGTGGGCGGCATGTGCGAGACCGACTTCTCCGGCTACCCCGACTGCCGCGACAACACCCTCAAGGCGATGCAGGTGGCGCTGAGCCTGGGCCTGGCCACGCCGATGACCATCGAGACGCCGCTGATGTTCCTCACCAAGGCGCAGACCTGGGCGCTGACGGCCGAGCTCGGCGGCGCGGCGCTCAACGAGGCCATCGTCGAGAAGACCCACACCTGCTACCTGGGCGAGCGCGGCAGCCGCCACGCCTGGGGGTATGGCTGCGGCGAGTGTCCGGCCTGCCGCCTGCGCGCCGCCGGCCACGCCGGCTTCCTGGCCGGCCTGGGCGGGGTGGCATGACGTCGCACTGGCTGTTCCAGCTGGTGCTGCTGGCCGTGCTGCTGGCCTGGGTGGTGGGCGCCTACAACCGCATGCTGCGGCTGCGCACGGCCATCGTCTCGGCCTGGGAGCAGATCGTCGCGGCGCTGGTCAAGCGCAGCGAGGCGATGGCGGCCGTGGCCGACGCGGTGCGCGAGTCGCTGGCGGCGGAGGCCGCCACGCTGCAATCGCTGGCCGACGCCGATGCGAAGCAGCGCGCCGCGGCCGACGGCGTGCGCCTGGCGCGCGCCCGCATCGCCGACGTGTCGCTGTGGGTGTCCGCCGAGGCCGCGCTGGCGTCGCCGGCCAGCCGCCTGCGCGCGCTGATCGAGCTGCAGCCCGCGTTGATCCACGAGTCCGACAAGGGCCCGCAACTGGCCGCCGCGCTGGCGGCCTGGGGCGAGGCCGAGCCGCGCATCCAGTTCGCGCGCCAGGGCTTCAACGACGCGGTGGACCTCTACAACAAGGCCATCCACCAGGTGCCCACGCGCCTGATCGCCTCGCCGCTGGGATTTCGGTCGGCCGGCCGCGTCTGACCGCTGCCGCGTTGCCTGCACCTGACTAGACAGGTGCCGCCGCCGTACCCGTCGATGTATCGAATCCGGTGCACTGTTGTGATCAATTCACGACAGTGCGCGCCGCTCCGGTGCGCCTGGCCGCACCGCGCCCGCCCCGCGAGACAGGCTCTTGTCTCTCGTGGACCAGCGCATTTCGCGGGGCGCTGCGGCGCGGTGACGGCCGCCGAAATGCGCTAGAGAAAACCCCGTGAGGGTGAGCACGAGGTTTGCATGCGGAAAAGTTTCGTTAACGTTTCTGCACAAACCCTCCTCTCCCAGGAATCCTCATGACCGCATCGAACCCGCATGCCCGGCTATTCCGGCGTTCGCTGATGGCGATGGCCTGCGCCGCCGCCGCCCCCGTCCTCGCTCAGACCGCCGCCCCGGCCGCCGCCGCCTCCGCGCCAGACCAGTTGCAGCGCGTGGAAGTGACCGGCAGCCGCATCAAGCAGATCGATGTCGAAGGCGCCTCGCCGGTGCAGGTGATCAACCGGGAAGACATCCGCAAGTCCGGCGTCACCAGCGTGCAGGAGATGCTCAACCGGATGACGGCCGCCTCCAGCGGGTCGGCCACCGACATCACCGCCACCAATTCCTTCGCCCCCGGCGCCTCGCAGGCGAGCCTGCGCAACCTCGGCTCGCAGGCCACGCTGGTGCTGCTCAACGGGCGTCGCTTGCCCACGTTCCCGCTGCCCGACTTCCAGGTGACCTTCGCCAACCTCGACACGATCCCGCTGTCCGCGGTCGACCGCATCGAGGTGCTGAAGGTAGGCGGCTCCGCCATCTACGGCTCGGACGCCATCGCCGGCGTGATCAACGTCATCACGCGCAAGTCCTTCCAGGGCCTGGAGGTCGGCGGCAGCGACCAGGCCTCGCTGCAGAACGGCAAGTTCGGCCAGCGCACCGCCACGCTGACCGGTGGCCTGGGCGACTACGACAAGGACGGCTACAACCTGTTCGGCACCGTCGAATGGTTCCAGCGTGACGAACTGATGTGGCGCACGGTGCTGGGCAGCGTGAACCCGGCCTACAAGGCGGTGGCGCCGGCGTTCGGCTCGTTCTCCAGCTACGGCTACCCGGGCAACCTCGATGGCAAGGCCCTGGGCTCGCCGTGCGTGGGCGTGCTCACCGCGGGCGGCCAGTGCAACTACGACCGCTACTCGCGCTTCGAGGCCGTGCCGGCCGCCAAGCGCATCAACGCGATCCTGGGCGGCGACGTGCGCATCAACGGCGCCACCCAGTGGCACAGCGAGATCCAGCTGTCCGACGTGCGCGTGCAGTACCAGAGCGCCTACCAGGCCTACGGCAGCCCGGCGGCGCCGACCACCTGGCTGGACCTGTCCACGGGCCAGACCAAGACGTTCTACGAACGTGGCCTGCCCGCCGACCACCCGCTCAACCACACCGGCGAGGACGCGAACACCGACGACTTCCGCTATCGCTTCGCGGACTCGGGGGCCGGCGAGACCACCCACACGACCAGCTACCGCGCGCTGACCAGCCTCAAGGGCGACCTGCGCGACTGGAACTACGACGTCGCGATCGGCGTCATGGGCGGCCACGCGCACGACCGCTCGCGCGGCCAGTTCAGCGAATCGGGCTTCACGCAGGTGATCGGCGATCCCGGCCACGTCGACCTGGATCCGGAAAGCCCGACCTATGGCGCCCTGACCGACGTCCCGGACAACTTCTTCAACATCCCCGGTGGCTACAAGATCGGCCAGCCCAACAGCGCGTCGGTGCTGAACACGCTGTTCCCGCAGTACGGCTTCGACGGCACCTATCGCCAGTTCTTCGTCGATGGCAGCGCCTACACCACCATCGCGCAGCTGCCGGCCGGCCCGCTGCAGCTGTCGCTGGGCGCCGAAGCGCGCCACGAGTCGATGGTGCTGAACCCGACGGCCAACCTGCAGGCGAGCGACATCGTCGGCCTCTCGCTGTCGCAGTCCGACGGTTCGCGCAACTTCGAGGCCATCTACAGCGAGCTGCAGATCCCGATCCTGAAGAACATGAACGCGAACCTCGCCGCGCGCGTCGACAAGTTCCCGCACATCGCCGCGCACATTTCGCCGCGCGCCAACCTGGAGTACACGCCGGTCGACGTCCTGAAGCTGCGCGGCACGATCGAGACCGGCTTCCGCGCCCCCAACCTGCAGGAAAGCTCGCCGTCGTCGAAGTCGGCCTACCAGCCGGGCGTCAGCGATCCGAAGCGCTGCCCGGCCGCGACCCAGCTCGCCAACCAGTACCGCCAGGCGGCCGTCGACGATCCGGCCAATGCCGACGAATACCTGCGCGCCGCCGAGCAGATCCAGGGCAACGAGTGCAACACCAGCGTGGCCATCATCGCGCAGAACAACCCGGCCCTGAAGCCCGAGACCTCGATCTCGAAGTCCTTCGGCGCGGTGCTGCAGGTGACCAAGCACTGGTCGGTGGCCGCCGACTACTGGAACATCGAACGCAAGAACGAGATCAACCTGAAGTCGGTCAACGACCTGCTGGCCGCGGGCGACACCACGGCCGTCACGCGCGCCCCGCTCAACGGCATCACCGACCCGACGTTCACCGCCGACGAACTCGCCGAATTCGGCGTGACGGCCGGCCCGATCTCGTCGGTGAAGCTGCAGTACGGCAACCTGTTCAAGACCCGCACCTCGGGCGTCGACTTCGGCTTCACCGGCGACGTCGACACCCCGATCGGCCTGCTGCAGTCCACGCTGGAAGCCACCTACACGGGCAACTGGCAGACGTACAGCCCGACGCGCAACGGCACCGGCGGCTGGGGCGACAACCTGGCCGGCCGCTACGGCTACCCGCGCTGGCAGACCAACCTGACCAACTCGCTGACCGTGGGCAGCCTGACGCACTCGATCACCTGGAAGCACAACAGCGGCACGTCGCTGCAGGGCGACTTCAACGACCCGAACTTCACGGGTGCCGACTGCGCGGGCGAGGGCCTGACGGACGACCAGTGCAAGCTCAAGGCCTACGACCGCTTCGACTACGCGGTCAACTTCACCGGCATCAAGAACCTGGCGGTCGGCGCGTTCGTGCAGAACATCCTGGGCAAGCGGCCGCCGGTCGACTACCGCAACTTCGGCGGCGCCTCGGGCATCATCCCGTCCGACACCGAGGACGCGACGCGGCGTCTTCTGAAGGTCTCGATCAGCTACAAGTTCCTCTGAACGACGACTGACGCGCACCGCCCGCGCGCCGCCAACGACGACGGGCCGGCTCCCTGCGGAGGCGGCCCGTCGTTCATGGCGCGCGCGGCGCCGCCCGGTTCAGGGCTGCCCCATGATCGCCGCGGTGGCGATCATCTCGTCGAACAGCGCCGCCGTGGCCTCGCCGGGCACCGCCCACGGGTCGAGCTGGCCCAGCTCCGAGTACTTCAGGATGATGCCCGGGTTCAGTCGCGCCATGTTGACCTGGCCCATGGACCAGCCGGCGAAGCGGCGCTCGTCGATCTCCTCGTACTGCAGCAGCGTGACGTCGGTGTGTCGCGGGTCGGCCACGATGCGGTTGTAGCGCTTGCTGACCGCGTTGCGTCCGCCCTCGAGCACCTGGATGAACAGGCGCCCGCTGTTGCACAGGCACAGCGCGCCGGTGAGGCCCTCGCGCGCGTTGGTGGCGCGCGACTTGCGCAGGATGGCGACCACTTCCTCGTTGTCGAGGTTGGTGGCCGCCCGGCTCGCGTACATCAGTCGTACCAGCATGGTGGGGGCTCCGGCGCGCTCAGGCGGTTTTCTTCGACAGCAGCGACAGGAACTCGCGGCGCAGGTGCGGATCCTTCAGGAAGGCGCCGCGCATCACGCTGTTGGTCATGGCGGAGTCGAGATCCTTCACGCCGCGCCATTGCATGCAGAAGTGGTCGGCCTCCATCACGATGGCCAGCCCGTCGGGTTTCACCCGCTCCTGCAGCACGTTGGCCAGCATCGTGACCGCCTCTTCCTGGATCTGCGGGCGCGACATGATCCAGTCGACGATGCGCGAGTACTTGGACAGCCCGATCAGGTTCGAGTGCTCGTTGGGCAGCACGCCGATCCAGATGCGGCCCAGGATCGGGCACATGTGGTGCGAGCAGGCGCTGCGCACCGAGATCGGGCCGACGATCATCAGCTCGTTCAGCCGCGAGACGTTGGGGAACTCGGTGACGGCCGGCATCGGCTGGTAGCGGCCGCGGAACACCTCGTCGACGAACATCTTGGCCACGCGGCGCGCGGTCTCCTGCGTGTTGTGGTCGCTGTCGGTGTCGATCACCAGCGCGCGCAGCACGGCCTGCATGTGCTCGGCCACCTCGGCCTTGAGCTCCTCGGTCTCGCCCGGGCGCACGAAGTCGGCGATGTTGTCGTTGGCGTGGAAGCGGCAGTCGGCCCCCACCAGCCGGTAGCGGATGCGCTCGGAGGCCGGCAGCGCGGCCAGGTCGGCCTCGGTGCGGATCAGCGTCAGCGAGCGTGGCGGCACGTCGCTGGCGTTGGGCGAGGACTCGTGCGGCGGGACGGGAGTGGTCATGGGCTCGGCAGTCGGGATGATCCGGGTCGGGTATTCTGCGCCGCCGTCGCGCAGTGCGTGCGGGCCGCCGATTCCAGCCCTGTTCCGCGCAGGAAATCCACCGCTTTCGCGCCGCCGGTCGCGCCGTTCCGACAGGTTGGCGCCCCGACACGCCGGCGACGCCCGGCAGCAAACCTCGATGGGTAGACTGCCCGGGTGACTTCCGATTCCTCCCCCCGGGCCGCCGCCGGCCAGGCGCCGGCGCTCGCGCGCCTGCTCGAACAGACCGCCGACGCCGTTCAGGCCGTGCTCAGCGGGCGCTCGCTGACCGATTTCCTGGCCGCGGTGCCGGGCCCGTTGCGCCCCGGCACGCAGGCGTTGTCGTTCCTGGTGCTGCGCCGCCTGGGCGCGGCGCAGGCGGTGCGCGCCCTAGTGGCGGCGCGCACGCCGCCGCCGGCGGTGGAGGCGCTGCTGCTGAGCGCCATCGCGCTGCTGTGGCCCGACCCGGCGCCGCCGTACCCCGACCATACCCTGGTCGATCAGGCCGTGACCGCCGCCCGCCAGCGCGCACCGCAGTCGGCCTCGTTCCTCAACGCGGTGCTGCGCCGCTTCATCCGCGAGCGCGAGGCGCTGGTGGCGGCCGCGCTGAAGCAGCCCGTCGCCCGCTTCAACCATCCGCAGTGGTGGATCGACCGCCTGAAGGCCGACTGGCCCGGGCAGTGGCAGGCGATCCTGGCCGCCGCGCAGGTGCGCCCGCCGATGTGCCTGCGCGTGAACATCCGCCAGTCCACGGGCGCCGCCTACCTGGACCGGCTGGCCGCCGCCGGCTTCGCCGGCCAGCTCACCGATGCGCAGACCATCGTGCTGGCCGAGCCGGTGCCGGTGGATCGCCTGCCCGGCTTCGCCGACGGCGCCGTCTCGGTGCAGGACGCCGCCGCGCAGCGCGCCGCCACCCTGCTGGTGGGTGCCGGCCTGGCCCCCGGCGCGCGCGTGCTCGACGCCTGCGCGGCTCCCGGCGGCAAGACGGCGCACCTGCTGGAACTGGCCGACCTCGACGTGCTGGCGCTCGACAGCGACCCCGCGCGCCTCGCGCGCGTGGACGCCGCGCTGGCGCGCCTGCACCTGAAGGCGCGCACCCGCGCCGGCGACGGCCGCCGCCCGGCCGACTGGTGGGACGGCCAGCCGTTCGACGCCATCCTGCTGGACGCCCCCTGCAGCGCCTCCGGCATCGTGCGTCGCCACCCCGACATCCGCTGGCTGCGCCGCTCCGAGGACGTCGGCGCGCTCGGCCAGGTCCAGTCCGACCTGCTGGACGCCCTGTGGCCCACCCTGAAGCCCGGCGGCTGGCTGCTGTACGCCACCTGCTCGGTGTTCCGGGCGGAAGGCGAGCATCAGATCGACGCATTTTTGCAACGCCGCGGGGCCTCCGACGCCCATTTGGACAGCCGCTCGCCCGGCCACCTGCTGCCGCTGCCGGACAATGGTTCCACCGCGGCGTCCCCGCCCGGCAGCGGTGCCGACGCGGTCCCCCACGTCGTCTCCGACGGCTTCTATTACGCGCTGCTGCGCAAGGAGCCCACTGCCGGGGCGACCTGAAGTCGCCGCTTGTCGTATCGCAAGAAGCAACTCCGCGCTCAACAGGCGCCACTTCGCATCGCCACCGTGCACCTGCCCCTGGTCAGATCGCTTCCCCGCTGGATTCTCCTGGCGCAAGACGCCCGGCGCGTCGTGGCGGCGGCGTTGCTGGCCGCCACGTGCTTCGGGGTCCTGGCGGGCTTCGCGCCGCAGGCGCGGGCCCAGGGCGTGGAGTTGCCGTCCATCGTGGCCAAGCGCCAGGACGGCGGCGTGGTGCTCGACTTCGTCGCCAACCTCACGCTCAGCAAGGCCGTGGAGGACGCGCTGCGGCGCGGCGTGCCGGTGTATTTCGTGGCCGAGGCCACCGTCAAGAAGCCGCGCTGGTACTGGCGCGACGACCGCATCTCGCGCGTGTCGCGCAGCTGGCGGCTGTCGTACCAGCCGCTGACCTCCGCCTGGCGGGTGAGCCTGGGCGCGTTCAGCCAGTCGTACCCGTCGCTGGAAGAGGCGCTGACCACGGTCACCCGCATCGCCCACTGGCGCATCGCCGATTCCGGCGTCGATGCCACCGACCGCTACTACGTCGATTTCCAGTTCTTCCTCGATTCCTCGCAGCTCCCGCCGCCGATGCGGCTGGACCTGAACGCGCAGTCGGAGTGGAAGCTGGGCGTCGAGCGCTCGCTGCCCGTCGACTAGGGACGATGCCGTGAACGCCGCCCACTCGCCTGCCCGGCACGCCCCGGCCCGGCCCGGCCGCGCCGCGTGCGCGCGCGGGCGCGGGCGCTGACCGTGGCCACCGACCTCGCCTCGCAGGCGGCCGGCGAGCGGCCGCAGTTCACGATGAGCAGCCGCTCCGCGCGCTTCCTGTGGGCGGTGGCCATCCTCGCGTTCCTGGGTGTGGCGCTCGTGCTGGGCTTCGTGGTGTCGCTCGCCTCGGGCGAGACGGCGCTGTACGAGCGCAACTTCGTCTGGCTGTTCTGGGTCAACGCCGGGGTGGCGCTGGCGCTGCTGGTGGTGCTGGTGGCCGCGTCCATCCGCCTGGGCGTGCGCTGGCACAGCGGCAAGTTCGGCAGCCGGCTGCTGCTGAAGCTGGCCGCCATCTTCGCGCTGGTGGGCGTGGTGCCGGGCGCGCTGATCTACACCGTCTCGCTGCAGTTCGTCACCCGCAGCATCGACGCCTGGTTCGACACCAAGGTGGACCACGCCCTCGTGGCCGGCCTCAACCTGGGCAAGGGCACGCTCGACACGCTGTCCGCCGACCTGGTGGAGAAGGCGCGCAACGTGGCCATGCGCATCGGCGACCCGCACGCGCCCGGCGCCGCGCTGGCGCTGGAGCGCATGCGCGACCAGATCGGCGCGCAGGACCTGGCGCTGGTGGCGAGCAACGGCCAGATCGTGCTGGCCGCCAGCTCGCGGCCGTCGCTGCTGCCCGACCGGCCCTCGCCCGCGCTGATCCGCCAGGCGCGCGCCAGCGGGCAGGCGAGCCAGGTGGAAGGACTGGAGGACGAGGCCTCGCCCGGCACCGGCGCCGCCGCGCGCGTGCGGGCCGTGGTGCAGGTGCCTTCCAGCAGCCTGTCGCTGGACAACAGCGAGCGCTACCTGCTGGCGGTGCAGCCGCTGCCCATCGTCGTCGTCACCAACGCGCTGGCGGTGCAGGCGGCCTACCGCGACTACCAGCAGCGCGCGCTGGCCCGCGACGGCCTGCGCCGCATGTACGTGGGCACGCTCACGCTCACCGTGGTGCTGGCCGTGTTCGGCTCGGTGCTGATCGCCATCACCTTCGGCAACCAGCTGGCGCGGCCGCTGCTGCTGCTGGCCGAAGGCATGCGCGCCGTCGCCGCCGGCGACCTCGGGGCCAAGCCGGTCTACGAGTCGCGCGACGAGATCGGCGGCCTCACGCGCTCGTTCGCGCAGATGACCGAGCAGCTGGGCCAGGCGCGCGCCGACGTCGACCGCAGCGTGACCGCCGTCGAGGGCGCGCGCACGCGCCTGCAGACCATCCTGGACAACCTGACCGCCGGCGTGATCCTGTTCGACTCGCAGTGGCGCATCGACACCGTCAACCCCGGCGCGACGCGCATCCTGCGCGCGCCGCTGTCCGCCTACCAGGGCCGCAAGCTGGAGGACATCCCGCTGCTGGCCGGCTTCGCCCAGGCCGTGGAGCAGCGCTTCGAGCTGCACCTGGCCAGCCCCGAGGCCGGCGAGCGGGTGCTGTGGCAGGACCAGTTCGACCTGAAGGTGGGCGAGAAGGGGCAGGAGCTGACCCTGCTCGTGCGCGGCGCGCTGCTGCCCGGCGATGCCCGGCTGATGGTGTTCGACGACATCACCGAGGTGGTGTCGGCACAGCGCTCGGCCGCCTGGAGCGAGGTGGCGCGCCGGCTCGCGCACGAGATCAAGAACCCGCTCACCCCGATCCAGCTGTCGGCCGAGCGGCTGCAGTTCAAGCTGGAGAGCAAGCTCGCCGACGCCGCCGACCAGGCGATGCTGCAGCGCGGCGTCAGCACCATCGTCGCCCAGGTGCAGTCCATGAAGCAGCTGGTCAACGAGTTCCGCGACTACGCGCGCCTGCCCAGCGCCAACCTGCAGCCGATCGACCTCAACGGCCTGGTGGCCGAGGTGCTGGCCCTGTACGGCGACGCGCAGGAGAAGGGCCACCTCGTCTCGAAGCTGGAGCCCGGCCTGCCGCAGATCATGGGCGACACCACGCAGTTGCGGCAGGTGGTGCACAACCTGGTGCAGAACGCGCTGGACGCCGCGTCCATCTGGCCGGACGCCCTGGTGCAGGTGCGCACCGAGTCCGCCCGCAACGACGACGGCCAGTTGCGCGCCGTACGCCTCAAGGTGGAGGACAATGGACCCGGATTTCCGGAGAATGTCCTCCAGCGCGCGTTCGAACCCTACGTCACCACCAAGTCCAAGGGCACCGGCCTCGGGCTGGCGGTGGTCAAGAAGATCGCCGACGAACACCGGGCCCGCGTGCGCATCGCGAACCTGGGCAGCGGTGAAGACGGCGCCCCCGGCGCGGCCGGAGCCCAAGTTTCGATATCATTTTCTCGCTTCGTCGAGCCGACCCCCCCAGAGTCGTCGCACGAAACCCCTGTATAAAGCGCCAATGCGGCGCGCACTCAGCCGAGCAGCCCCGCCCCGTTCCCACATTCATGGCCACGATTCTTGTAGTTGACGACGAAATGGGCATCCGCGCCCTGCTGTCCGAGATCCTCACCGACGAGGGTCACACGGTGGAGGTTGCAGAAAACGCCGCGTCCGCACGCCTCGTGCGCGAACGCCTGCGGCCCGACCTCGTCCTGCTGGACATCTGGATGCCCGACGTCGACGGCATCACGCTGCTCAAGGAGTGGGGCGCCACCGCGCAGCTGAACATGCCGGTCATCATGATGAGCGGCCACGGCACCATCGACACCGCCGTCGAGGCCACCAAGTACGGCGCCATCGCGTTCCTGGAAAAGCCGATCACCCTGCAGAAGCTGCTGCGCGCCGTCGAGCAAGGCCTGGCCCGCCCCAGCTCGCGCCCTGCCACCTCGGCCGACACGCTGGGCGGCACGACGCTGCAGGGCAACGGCGGCTACCGCCCCGACGCCATGACCGTCGAAGCCGCCATGACCGGCGGCCTCGGCCTGCAGCCCGCGCAGCCCCTGAACCTGGGCCCGCAGCCCGAACAGAGCTTCGACCTCGACCGCCCCCTGCGCGAGGCCCGCGACGCCTTCGAGAAGAGCTACTTCGAGTTCCACCTCGCCCGCGAGAACGGCTCCATGACCCGCGTGGCCGAGAAGACCGGCCTGGAGCGCACCCACCTCTACCGCAAGCTCAAGCAGCTCGGCGTCGACCTGTCGCGCGGCAAGCGCGGCGCCGGAGGCTGAGCCCGCCGCGCTGCCGCCAAAGCCGAGTTTTTTGGTTTTGGCGGTCCAAAGTCTGCTATCATGATGGGCTTCGCTGATGGCTCGGAAACGAGCCGGCTCGCGAAGCAAGTCTGCAGAAGACGGCCTGGTAGCTCAGTTGGTAGAGCAGCGGATTGAAAATCCGCGTGTCGGTGGTTCGATTCCGCCCCAGGCCACCAAGTTACTGTCCGAGGACGTCCCACAGCGTCCCAGGAAATCCAAAAAGCCCTTGAGAATCAACGCTCTAGGGCTTTTTTGTTGTCCCAACCGGCTTCATGGAATTCGTTGCGGTAACCCGGTCTGAGCAGTAAGGTCGCCAGTAACTGTCCTTTCGGCGCTTTTTGGCCAGAAAGTTACTGTCATGGCACGCAACCTGATCCCTGGTGACGCCACCCTGCGCGCGATCAAGCCCGGCGATTCCCGCCGACGGTTGAGCGACGGGGACAACCTGTACCTCCTGCTCTTCGTGGGCGGTGGGGCCCACGGCTGGCGCTTCGACTACCGGTTCCACGGCAAGCGCAACACGCTGTCGCTGGGCACCTATCCGGACACGTCGCTGGGCCTGGCGCGGCGCAAGGCCGACGAGGCGCGGGCGCTGCTGGCCGAGGGCAAGAACCCGAGCGACCTGCGCAAGGCCGAGAAGGCGTCCTGGGCCCAGGCCGAGATCGTGGAAGAGCGCAAGGCCAAGGGGTTGCCGCCGCTGGACTCCTTCGAGGCGGTGGCCCGGGAGTGGTTCGACATCAAGAAGAGCGGCTGGGCGCCCATGTACGCCGAGAAGATCATCGGGCGGCTGGTGGCCGACGTGTTCCCGTACATTGGCCATGAGCCGGTGGCGGAGATCACGCCCGTGCGGCTGCTGGAGGTGCTGCGCCGCATCGAGAAGCGCGGCGTCATCGAGACCGCGCATCGGGCGCTGGAGAACTGCAGCCAGGTCTTCCGCTACGCGGTGGCCACCGGCCGGATGACGGCCAACCCGGCGCGCGACCTCAAGGACGCGCTGCGGCGGCCGGAGCCCAAGCACATGCCGGCGATCACCGATCCGAAGCGGTTCGGGGAGCTGCTGCGGGCCTGCGACGCCTACGCGGCCACGCCGGTGGTGCGGGCGGCCTTCAAGGTGGCGCCGATGCTGCTGTTGCGGCCCGGGGAGCTCCGTTTCGCCGAGTGGGCCGAGATCGACCTCGACAACGCGCTGTGGACGGTGCCGTCCGCGCGCATGAAGCGCGAAGTGCAGCAGAAGCTGCATGGGGCGCCGCACTTCGTGCCGCTGCCCCGCCAGGCGGTGGCGGTGTTCCGGGAACTTCACGAGCTGACCGGACGCGGCAAGCTCGTGTTTCGCGGGGAGCGGCATCACGATCGACCGATGAGCAACAACACCATCAACGCCGGGTTCCGCGCGATGGGGTTTGCGGCCGACGAAGTCGTCATGCACGGGTACCGGGCGACGGCGCGGACGATGCTGCATGAGCGGCTGGGGTTCAGTCCGGATGTCATCGAGGCGCAGTTGGCGCATTCGGTGCGGGACAACCTGGGGCGGGCCTACAACAGGACGGAGTTCATCGAGCAGCGGCGGGCGATGTTGCAGCGGTGGGCAGACTATCTGGAGGAACTGCGGCTGTTGGCCGGTTCAACCCAGCTCGTCGACGAAACTAGCGCGGATTGCGGTGATGCCAAGGCGCTCTTGACGCCCCAGGCCGCGGCGGACCTGGTCAACGTCTCCCGGTCGTTCGTGGTGCGCCACATCGATTCGGGCGATATCCCGGTGGTCGTGGTCGGCAGCCGACGGCGTCTGCGCAAGCAGGATGTGCTGGCTTGGCATGAAAGCGTTCAGGACAAGAGCGCAAAGGCACGCTCCAAGCTGCTAGATGCTGTCGACGACGAACTCCGTGGCTGAAGGCGCCCCGCCCGGTTCACGTGCGGCTTCGAATCGGATGCCCGTTTTGGGTATATCCATGCCCAATATGGCATTCAAGCCAACCCCAACACAGCGTCTGCTGCGTGCACAAGAACGGACACCGATGGTGACGTGACTGACTTCGGCTTTCGCTTGCTGGCGGAATTGCCGAAACTCATCCACAGAGGCTACATCTAAGCGCACTTTGACAGACTCCCCTTCGGTCAGAGCGATGGCCAATATGCAGCCCAAGCAGCCGGCCAGGTCGGCTGGCCAGACGCCGGCATCTGTGCATCTGTTGCAAAGCTATCCCCATGCGCTGCGGCCTACCCGCCTCCGACGATCACTATGACTTTGACCCTCGGCGCCGCGCTGGCGCCGTCTGTCGACGGGTGCGGGAGACCTTTGGTGTTGCCTTAGCCGCGTCTTCGCCTGTCTGCGCGGTTTGCGGCTCGTTCTTGACGCCGAAGGGGATGTGCACAGACGGGACGACCGATGCTGCCGGGCCGAGGTGGACTGGCTGGTCATCGAAGAAAATGTGCGGTTTCAAGACGGCCAGTACCTTGGCCTTCTCGATGCCGCCCAGGAAGAACGCGTCGTTGGCCATGACGCCCCAGCTCTTCAGGGTCTTGATGGCGCGCTCGTGCGAGGGGGCGTTGCGTGCAGTGACAATGGAGACTCGAAGGCGGTTTTGATAGGCCGGATCTACTCTGCGGCGCTCCTCCTCGGCCGACTGAATGCGCGAGATGCGAATCAGGAATTCTTGCAGCGGACCTGGGTTGTGCGGCTGCATGACGTTCTTGACCTCGTGCTCATGGAACTTGTGAAGGTCCTTGGTCTTGTGCATGACCACCTCAGCTTCGTCGTCCGCCAGCACCCCGTCAAAGTCGAATGCGATTCGGAGACCTTCGTCCTGTTCGTCATCCACGATCGCGGAGTTCAGAACCTGGCCGGCCGGGAAGTTCAGCTTGATCGCGTCGCTCACGTCCTTCGCGTTTGCAGATAGGAACAACGAGATGTTGAGCGCTGGGATGTATTCGTAGGGTGAGCGCCCCTGCATGAAAATCGCCCGCGTCATCTGGATGCCGTAGTGGGCGATGGACTTCATAACGCGCAGGCCCGTGTCAGGATCGTTTCGCGACAGAAGTACGACTTCTACGAGCGGATTACCCTCTGGGTCATCACTGAGGTCGTTCAGAGAAAGCACGCGCTTGATGAACGAGAACGCCATCCCTCGCGGGAGTGGCTTACTCAGATTCTTCTCCTGGAACTTGCGGTACTTTTCCTCGCCGTCGCGCTCGAACACGGCGTGCGACTCGGAAAGGTCGAACATGGCGCTGGATGCAACGCCGATGACGAGGCGATCTTTCAGGTCATATGACATAGGTCGGAGAATAGCCGAGCTGCTGGCAGATTTGGGGCCGCCCGTGCGACGATGCTCAACCTTCGGCCTTGCCTCTCGCGGTAGCCACCGCCGGAGTAGCCGGCCCCCTCCTTACACCGAGCCCTGACCATGTTTCTTCTTGTCGACGTGGCGATGATCGCGATACACGTCGTCGCCGGATTCTCTTCATCGGTCGGCAGGGCGTTCGCGGCAGACGTCGCGCCATAGAGGCAGCATTTTCCGAGTGCGCGGGTCAAAGCGCTCTATCGCTTCTCTCGTGCGGAATGCGTCGCCTTCGATCAGTTGCTCGAACGTGTTCAGTCCCAACAACGCGGTATCGCTGTTCGGTTGGCGCTTTCCCATATTCTGGGCAGCCAAGAGTTCAACTGATCCAGCCAAAGGTTGTTGAATCGCGAGACGATGCCGCCTACAAGAGCTTCAGGACTAGGAAGCAGGTGCTCGAGTCGCTCAACAATCGAACTGGCCAATCTCTTAGGCGGGGCCCGCGACGCCTACGTGGCGGCACTGCTGTAGGAGCCTCCTGAGCACGGCCTTGGTGAGTCATCGCCCGGCCAGAAACAGAAAATGCCAACCTTCAGTTCGTCCAGCAGAGGCACTTTTGCACGATTGCACTACGATGGATAACACTCACGGTATATTGCTGCGTCACCTTGACCGCTAGTATCGTGCGACGCTGGCTGACCTTGCCTCGGGAGAAGCGATGCGACTCGGCGGAATGTTCGACTTTGGCACCTCAACGCCAGGAGGAGCGCGAGCGCTGATCGCGGCTTTCATCGTCGTTTGCCTTTTGCACCCGCGAGTTGAGGCGTCCGAGGGCGACATTGAAAATTCAGAGTATCGGCCTACGATCGGTGCACACCTGAATGGATTTGAGTTGCGCAGGCCGTTCGGCAACGCGACACGCGTTCGCATGACTCGCATCGGCAAAGCTTTAACACTCATCCCACCAGATACGATTGTCACTACTGAGCTTGCCGTTCAGCGTTCGATGTCTAGCTTTTTGCCAGACACACAGTATGCAGACTTCGCGGTCAGCGAAGACGGTAAGACTCTTTGGACAGTGCAGGAGACATCCGACGTCCTTCAGTTTGGTGATCTCGCCGGAACTGGAACGGCACTCCATGTGCCAATCGATGATATTTGGAAGGCCATTGAAGCTAGTCCAGACGGTCAGCGATTGGCAGTGCTTGGCAAGAGGGGACATGTGGCACAGTCCTCGAATGCTGGCAGGACTTGGGAAGAGGTGAAATTTGCGAGTTCGTTTGAGCCAATCGGAATTCGTCTCTCTAGGGATGGCAGAACGCTCTTTGCCGCAGGAAGTCACGGGCGCGTTGCTTTTGGTTTGCTGCAATCGAACGCTCTACAGGTAAAAGTTTGCGAGGTTGGTGGTCGAGAGCTGAACGCGATCGCAGCTTCTAGTGACGGATCGAATATTTTGGCAGTGGGCCGCGATAGCTACGGATGCATATCCAGAGATCACGGAACCACTTGGAAGTTGGCGGTTGTGGCGCCAACCCAGGATGATGATCTACGTGATGTCGCATTCGATTCGAAAACAGGCGGCTTTCTCGTTGTCGGAGACAGCGGGGCGCGGGCATCATCGAACAGCAAGGGCGAGTGGCGGGCAGAGTCCGACCCTTCGCTTTCGGAAGACTTGCACTCCGCGGCGGTAGAGGACCAGCACGGTTCAGCATTAGTCGTGGGTGGTGGTGGGAGGCTCGACTTTCGGGCAGCCTCCACATCTCCTTGGCAGACTATCGATGATCCTTCAACGCGCCACATGGGCTTTCGAAGCTTGGCCGTGTCAAGCGACGGTCGCATCTGTATCGCAGGCGGTCAGTACGGAAGCCTACTTGTCTCATTGGACGGGGGGCATTCCTTTGTTTCGGAGCATATTAGTGACACGACGATTGATGCAATTGCGGTTAGCCCAGATGGGCGCCAACGTTTTGCGGCTGACGGTATCGGCAAAATTTACGAATGGTCTAGCATCGATCCGAAATGGCGGGAGATTGCCAACGTAGAAGATAGAGTTTGGGACTTGTTAATCTTTGGCGGGGGCAAGCAACTCGTAATCGCTACAGGACATAGTGGAGTTTGGCTCAAGTCGGAAAACGAACGACCCCGAGTTAGCTATGTTGGCCAAGGCTCACCGATTTTCTATTCTCTCGGTGCCGATGCAGCTCGCTCTATGATCGTCGTTGGAGGGTCGCGAGGTACATTGGCGGCCAGCTACGATGGCGGCCAAACATGGATCCCGCAAGAAACACCGACTACCGACGGTGTGACAGCCACTTTTGTGACTTCGAACGGAAGCGTAGTCATCGGAACACGATCTGGAGTGGTGTTTCTACGCGGATCATCCGAAAAGACATGGTCGCAAGTCGGTGACCCGATTCCGTCGCTGGTGTACGCCGTCGCGGTGTACGCGGGTTCGGTTTGGTATGCGGGAGGGAAGCAGATCATGCTCAGCCGAGACGGAATGACTTCGGTACAAAGACTTGAACTGGCTGGAGACGTCAAGGCTATGACTGTCGGCGGTGGCGCGCTTTGGTACGCCACTGAAGATCATGAAATCGGAACACTGACCAAGTCAACGTCGCACTACCCAGAGTTGGCAGAGTTTGTGCCGATCACCAACAATTTGCTAAAGGCAAAGTCCAATCTGCTTGATTTGACATTCACGGCGGGCGACTACTGTTCGGCTTCAAGCCTGCGATTCGAGGCTCGGGTCGGTCCCATCGCAGGCGAGTATCCTTTGGTCAAGAACATTAGGACGGAGCAGATATCTAAGAATCGGCAACGGATCTACTTTGATCTTCCGAGCGACGTCACCGGCAACAACCTCTCACTTCGGCTAAAGACACAGTGCAATAACTTATCCTATATCTATACATTCGCAGGGCTTCGAACTGAGCCGTGGATAGCGCGCGTTCCTGGCGGATGGAGCACAGTCTTCACTGTTGCCGGCGCTGTACTTCTACTGCTGGTGGCACCGTTGATGTACGCCTTCCAACCGATCGCACTTCTTTGGTTGCGCGACGTGTTGCGCGCAGACTATCTACCCCCTTGGTTTGCGGTTGTAGGTCGCTTTCTGGAGACCGTTCTTCTGACAAAGTTCTTGTGCCGACAGCCACGCGTGCTAGACGCCTGGGCAGCTCAGAACGGCGCGGCGGCGTTAGCATTCCTAGTCGCCAGTCCATCTATTCGCCGAATTGAAGACGAACAGCCCGGGCGTCGGAGAACACAGAAGGAATATCTACCATTGCCAGTGACGATCGTCTTTGACGACGGTGCAGAACTACAAATTGAAAGGCCAACATCAACTAAATTCGGGAAGGCATTGCGCGACGGACTCGGCGCCGCTCAGCATGTGCAAGTGCTTGGCGTAGGCGGTATCGGAAAGACGACTTTTGCCATCGAAGTCTGTCGGTGGATCGTGGAGGATCGGCTGCTCGGATACCCAGCGATTCCTGTTCTGCTTCCACGAGACATTCCTGATATAGCCGCTGCATTTGAGAAGGCTCTCGAGACCATCCTGGTGGAGCAGCCGCCGTCGCAGGCGCTGATCCGGGATCTAGTGGCTAAGAAGCGCCTCGTTCCTGTCTTTGATCGAGTCTCTGAGCTATCCCCGGAATCGCGCCAAGGTGTCGCGTCACTATTGGCGCAGGCTCCAATCGCACTTCTGACCGCGCGTGAAGAACAGGTTCTTCAAGGCCGTGCCATCCGCGTTCTGCCTGATTTTTTGTCGACTGGCAGTAGCCTTACGTCTTACATCGAGCACGATTTAGAAGATCGCATGCCAAAGGGGCTCGAGGGGGCAGAGCGGATCATGAAGCCAACAGCTATAGCGAATGAGCTGTCAGAGCGACTCTTCGGGCGGGTTGGTCGTCAATTGACTGGGTCAACCGCAAGTTCCAAGTCAACTACGCGCATCACACCGTTGCTGGCGAGTACTTTCTGCGCCTTAGCCGTCGAACTGCTCGAAGCGGGCGGTAGCATTGGCGAACTGCCAGGATCAATGGCGCTCACGTACGTGAGTTACGTGAGGATGCTCAGGCGCTCTGATGAACTGGTACTGTCTCTTACGGAGGAATCAGCATACCTTCTTGCTTGTAGCAGGCTCGCTGCTGAGTCGATGGTGGCCGGGAGCGGGCCGGCGCCAATCCCCCTCGATCGGGCGCGCGCTATCGTGAAGTCGACGATGCCTGTCGAAGTCCCGGGCTTGGTCGAGGCTCTAGTGCGAGCTGGTCTGTTGCAGCAAAATAGAAGCGTCTACGAACAACGAATCAAATTTGTTGTCGACTCATATGCAGAAGCGCTCACCGCATGGCTGATTGCAAACGAACATCAGGAATGCGGGCGCTTGATTGCAACTCTAGAAACCATAAGTCTCCGTAACACGAACAACAAGAGCGCTGCGCAGGTGCTGCAATTTGTCGAAGATATCAAGGACTCAAAGAAGCAACGTGACTATGGCACTGACCAACTCCGCGATGGCAGAACTGAGTGACGGGTCAAATACGTCTGGGGTGCATGAGAGTGCGGACGCCGGGCCCACATGCGTGTCCAGGGAGGATAGCCCGAAGCGTCTTTGACACATTTAGGCCTCTCGTTCAAGTACAGCTAAGCGGTGTTGAAGCCGCGTGCGCCGACACCCGCTCGGGGTGTGCGCCGTGATACGGCGGCGCTTTCCAGTGGGTGCAAGTCCCACCCGGCCACCGCTCCGGCCGGAAGCAACTGGAGCAGACATGGAGGTGACGAAATGTCTGAAGCCTTCGGATAGCGTGCCACGAATTGGTGGCAGCGCGAGTGTGCGGGCCGTAACGCGAGTGAACGCTGAGCAAGCCTCGAAAAGGAAGATGCATAGGCCGACCCGATGACGTCTTCGGGGAAGGTTGATATCGCTGGACGGATGAGCAAAGCAGTACCTCCAGCGGCTGTGCCGGGGTAGTGGCGACAGCACGTACACAAGGAAAGCGCGCGCGCCACGGGAAGCCCATGGCGTGGTCGGGGACGACCAACCGGAGGCCGGTGACGGTATGGCCGGGCGCTGCTGGGTGGCGGAGAAGCTCGTAGTACCGACGAAGCCGGGCAATGCCGGTGGAGGGAAGAAGCCTCAGTGCAAGACGAACGCAGCAAGTAGCGAGGAACCTGAAGATTGGGCAACCTATCAACTCCCCCAAGTGTTCAAACTGCAGATGGCGTTGCACGCGAAAGCGAAGGCTGAAGCCGCCCGTCGGCTATCGCTATTACCTGGAAGCCATGCACGATGGCCGCCCCGTGCCCGACGCCGGCCAGGACGCCTTCGACGCTTGGGTTCACGCAGTGCTCCAGGCGTACGGGTCGTTTCAACTAATGTGCGCCGTGCGCGCCGGTCCACACGGCGTCGAGGAGATGAACCGCCACGTCGAGCAACTGCTGGCCGAATAGCGACTGGTAAGCTCCGGCGCGAGTTGGTACGCGGGCCGCCCAGTGACGGTTACGCGCAACGACCACGATCTGGGACTGATGAACGGGGACGTCGACATTGCACTTTCGCTACCGCATGCGCGGGCGGGTGCTGGCGCGCCGTCGCCCTGGATGCTGCGCGGGGCCTTCCCGACGGCTGAGGCCGGGCAGGTTCGCTGGGTGCTGCCCAGCCGGCTGCAGTCAGTGGAGACGGCGTTCGCGATGACGGTGCACAAGTCCCGAGGCTCGGAGTTCTTGCACGCCGCGCTGCTGCTGCCCGAGCGCACCAGCCCGGTACTAACGCGCGAACTGATTTACACCGGCATCACGTGGGCCCGCCACTGGTTCACCCTGGCGACCAGCGACACCGGTGGTGAACTGCTGGTGGAGGCGATCGCGCGGAGGGTCGAGCGGGCGTCAGGGCTGATGGTGTGAGGTGAGGGCGATCGCCGGAGGCAAAATGCGAACATGTCGACGTTGACCCCTGCAAAGTATTGGCGCGTTCCGTGCGCCCTCCAAGGCCCAACAGCGGAGCCATCATCGGAGTTCACTCTGCCGCCTGAATTAGCCAATCAGACGGCACCGCCTAGCAGAGGCCACGGCATCGCGATCGCTTCCTATGACGAGGGCCGACAGACCGGGATCTTGTCATGGATAGGTATCGTTTCCGGCCGAGTAGGCGCAATGGTAACGGTCGATTGGAAGCCTACGGCTGCTCAGATTTGGGTGGACACCGGGTTTGGTCGCAGTCGCTGGAAGGCCGGCGCGTTCGGTTTTGCGGCAGCCAAGGTTGCTGACTATGGGCTGCACGAACTCTGGCGCGAGCACTTCGACGGTGTCACTTTGCGCGACCAGGCGCCAATGGCCACGCGGCCCCGAGTAACGCGTCCAAAACAGGTAAGAGCAACGAAAGTCGGCCGAATCGCAGCGGAGCGTCTGCACCCCGTCGAGGTCATCGGCGAACCGACGTCCGGCCCCCATGCAGGTGTCGTCTACGTCTTGAAGTCCGCCTACGGCTACAAGGTGGGTCGGACGAAGAGGGCGCGTCAGGATTTCTGTGTGTGAGGCGCGTTGAGGCCGGCCGGCAACGCGAGCAACTCCGGCAGGCCGATGGTCATCTTACGGCGTTGGCCTCGTGAACCGCTCAGCGTAGAGGATGGCGAACT
>Ga0265336_10000123_pt1 | contig 57956 bp, 48 predicted proteins | sample 42119metaG_FD_193583 | JGI IMG/M metagenome (GOLD analysis project Ga0265336, IMG submission 193583) | Rhizosphere microbial communities from Carex aquatilis grown in University of Washington, Seatle, WA, United States - 4-21-19 metaG | ecosystem: Host-associated > Plants > Roots > Rhizosphere...
CGCGCGGCGCGCTGGCGCGCCGGATGACCCGCCTGTCGGGCGCGCTGCTGTGCGCGGCGGCGCTCGGCGCCGGCTCGGCGCGCGCGCAGTCGCAGAAGCCGGCGGCGCCGCCGCAGTCCACGGCCGCGGGCGAGAGCGCCGGCGACCTGCACGGATGGCTGCAGCGCATCCACGACGCGGCCGCCCGCAGCAACTACGTCGGCACCTTCGTCAATTCCACCGGCACCAGCGTGGCCAGCTCGCGCGTGGGCCACTATTGCGAAGGCAAGAACACGCTCGAGCGCGTCGACGCGCTCGATGGCGAGCCGCGCTCGATGCTGCGCGTCAACGACGAGGTGCGCACGCTGTGGCCGCGCTACCGCGTCGCGGTGATCGAGCCGGTCGATCCGCGGGCGTCGTTCCCGGCGCTGGTCAGCGGCAGCGAGAAGCACATCCCCGACTTCTACGAGCTGCACGTGCAGCCGTCCGAGCGCATCGCCGGCCACGACGCCGACCGCCTGCTGCTGAAGGCGCGCGACGACAGCCGCTTCGACCATGTCATCTGGGCCGACCACGCCACCGGCCTGCTGCTGCGCGTGGACGTGCAGGTGGCCGGCCGCACGCTGGAGTCCTCGGGCTTTTCCGACGTCAACATCGGCGTCAAGCCCGACGCCGCGGCGGTCTACGCCGAACTGCACCGCGCCGACGGCTACCACGTCGTGCGCCCCGAGGTCGAGCGCACGAAGCTCGAGACCGAGGGCTGGACGATGCAGGCCGCGCTGCTGCCGGCCGGCTTCCAGTCGCTGGGCTGCGTGCGGCGCGCGCTCAACATGCCCGGCGAGACGGCGGTGCAGGCCAAGGTGCTGCAGGCGATCTGGTCGGACGGCATCACGCACGTGTCGCTGTTCATCGAGCCGTTCCAGCCGCAGCGCCACCGCAACGAGGGCTTGACCGTCATCGGCGCCACGCACACGCTGACCCGGCGCGTCAACGACATGTGGCTGACCGCCGTCGGCGACGTGCCGCCGCCCGCCCTCGACCAGTTCGTCCGGGCGCTCGAACGCAAGCCCTGATTTTCCTTGCTCGGATTCCGAGCACGCTGCCCGGGCATACTTGCCCCGTCCCCAACGCCTTCCCCGTCCCGGAGCCCCAGTCCATGTTCCAACCGCACGCCGCCGCCCCGACGCTCGTCCCGACCCGCCTGCGACGAGCCGTCGTCGCGGCGCTGCTGGCCTCGGCCGCGGCGACGGCGCTGCAGCCCGCCCGGGCCCAGGCCGTCACGCCGGCCGCGCCGGTGCCCGTGCAGGCGCCCGACACGCTGGTGCGCGGCCTGCCCGATTTCACCGGCCTGGTGGAGACGGTGGGCCCGGCCGTGGTCAACATCCGCACCAACATCAAGCCGAAGGCGGCCGGCCCCGACACTTCGCTGCAGGCCCAGATGCAGCAGCTGATCGAGGAATACATCCGCCGCCACGGCGGCAAGGGCGGCAAGGGCGGCGGCAACGAGGCGCCGGACGAGGACGACCAGCCCGAGCAGGGCTACATCGGCTCGGGCTTCCTGCTGTCGCCTGAAGGCTACGTCATGACCAACGCGCACGTGGTCGAGGGCGCCGACGAGGTCACCGTCACGCTGACCGACAAGCGCGAGTTCAAGGCGAAGATCATCGGCAGCGACCAGCGCACCGACGTCGCGCTGCTCAAGATCGAGGCCGCCGGCCTGCCGTTCGTGCGCATCGGCGCCGTCGACCGCCTGAAGGTGGGCGAGTGGGTGATCGCCATCGGCTCGCCGTTCGGCCTCGAGAGCACCGTCACCGCCGGCATCGTCAGCGCCAAGCAGCGCGAGACGGGCGACTACCTGCAACTGCTGCAGACCGACGTGGCGATCAACCCGGGCAACTCCGGCGGCCCGCTGATCAATATGCGCGGCGAGGTCGTGGGCATCAACTCGCAGATCCTCAGCCCGTCGGGCACCAGCGCCGGCATCTCGCTGGCCATCCCCATCGACGAGGCGATCCGCGTGTCCGACCAACTGCGCGCCAGCGGCCATGTCACGCGCGGGCGCATCGGCGTGCAGATCGGCGCGGTGTCCAAGCAGGTGGCCGAAACGCTGGGCCTGGGCAAGCCGATCGGCGCGCTGGTCGAGGGCGTGCAGTCCGGCCTGCCGGCCGAGAAGGCGGGCATCGAGGCGGGCGACATCATCACCAAGGTGCAGGGCAAGACGGTGGAGCGCTTCTCCGACCTGCCGCGCCTGGTGGGCATGGTCAAGCCCGGCGACAAGGCGCAGTTGCAGGTGTTCCACGACGGCAAGTACAAGGACGTCACGACCGAGGTGGTCGACTTCGGTCCGGAGACCCCGCCGGTGGTGGCCAGCCCCGAGCCGGATCCGCTGGCCAGCACCAAGGCCACGCTGGGCCTGAAGGTGAGCGAGCTCGGTGACGCCGACCGCGCGCGCCTGCACCTGAAGTCCGGCGTGCGCGTGGACAGCGTCGAAGGCGCCGCCGCGCGGGCGGGCCTGCAAGAGGGCGACATCATCCTGTCCATCGGCAACGTGCAGGTGACCTCGGTCAAGCAGTTCGCCGCCACGGTGGCAAAGCTGGACCGGACCAAGTCGATCGCCGTGCTCGTGCGGCGCGGCGATTCGGCAAATTACCTCGTGATCCGTCCGAGCAAGTAAAATCCCTGATTCGGCGGATTCGCGCGAGCGAGCTCCGCTTCCGGCCCGGTCGGCCGCGCGACGCGCGTCACCGGGCCGCGTCCATTTTCGATGGTCGACGAAGCGCGCGGCCACGCCCGCGCCTTGCGCACCCTTTTCGCATCTCTTTCGCAGGTCACCCAGATGGCACAGTACGTTTTCACGATGAATCGCCTCGGCAAGATCGTCCCGCCGAAGCGGGAGATCCTCAAGGGCGTGTCCCTGAGCTTCTTTCCCGGTGCCAAGATCGGCGTCCTCGGCCTGAACGGCTCGGGCAAGTCCACGCTGCTCAAGATCATGGCCGGCGTCGACAAGGACTTCGAGGGCGAGGCCACCCCGATGCCGGGCCTCAACATCGGCTACCTGCCGCAGGAGCCGCAGCTCAACCCCGAGCAGACGGTGCGCGAATCGGTGGAAGAGGGCATGGGCGGCGTGCTGGCCGCCAAGAAGCGCCTGGAAGAGGTCTACATCGAGTACGGCAACGAGGACGCCGACTTCGACAAGCTCGCCGCCGAGCAGGCCGAGCTCGAGGCCATCATTTCGTCGGCCGGCTCCGACAACGTCGAGCACCAGCTCGAGATCGCCGCCGACGCCCTGCGCCTGCCGGCCTGGGAAGCCGTCGTCGGCAATCTGTCCGGCGGCGAGAAGCGGCGCGTCGCGCTGTGCCGACTGCTGCTGTCCAAGCCGGACATGCTGCTGCTCGACGAACCCACCAACCACCTGGACGCCGAATCGGTGGACTGGCTGGAGCAGTTCCTGCAGCGCTTCTCGGGCACCGTCGTGGCCATCACCCACGATCGCTACTTCCTGGACAACGCGGCCGAGTGGATCCTGGAGCTGGACCGCGGTCGCGGCATCCCGTACAAGGGCAACTACTCCGAGTGGCTGCTGCAGAAGGAAACCCGCCTCGAGCAGGAACAGAAGACCGAGGACGCCCGCACCAAGGCGATGAAGAAGGAGCTCGAGTGGGTGCGCTCCAACCCCAAGGGTCGCCAGGCCAAGAGCAAGGCCCGCATGGCGCGCTTCGAGGAACTGAGCGACTACGACTACCAGAAGCGCAACGAGACCAACGAGATCTTCATCCCGGTGGCCGACCGCCTGGGCCACGAGGTCATCGAGTTCACCAACGTGAGCAAGGGCTTCGGCGACCGCCAGCTGATCGACAACCTCAGCTTCAAGGTGCCCGCGGGCGCCATCGTCGGCATCATCGGCCCGAACGGCGCCGGCAAGTCGACGCTGTTCCGCATGATCGCCGGCAAGGAGCAGCCGGACTCGGGCACGGTGTCCATCGGCAAGACCGTCAAGATGGCCTTCGTCGACCAGACGCGCGACGACCTGGAAGATGCCAAGACCGTGTGGCAGGACGTCTCCGGCGGCCTGGACAACCTGACGGTGGGCAAGTTCGTGATGCCCAGCCGCGCCTACATCGGCCGCTTCAACTTCAAGGGCAACGACCAGCAGAAGCTCGTCGGCAACCTGTCCGGCGGCGAACGCGGCCGCCTGCACCTGGCCAAGACGCTGATCCAGGGCGGCAACGTGCTGATGCTCGACGAACCGTCCAACGACCTGGACGTCGAGACGCTGCGCGCGCTGGAAGACGCGCTGCTCGAGTTCGCCGGCTCCATCATGGTGATCAGCCATGACCGCTGGTTCCTCGACCGCATCGCCACCCACATCCTGGCCTGCGAGGGCGACTCGCAGTGGACGTTCTTCGACGGCAACTACCAGGAGTACGAAGCCGACAAGAAGAAGCGCCTGGGCGAGGAAGGCGCGCGTCCGAAGCGGGTGCGCTTCAAGGCGCTCAAGTAAGCGCGTCCCGGGTTCCGGAAACGAGAAGGCCGCCCTCGAGGCGGCCTTTTCATCGGGCGAGCGACCATGCAAAAGGCCGCCCGGGGGGCGGCCTTTCACGAACGTGGAGCGCAGGGCCGTCGCCGGCCTGCCGTCTCCGACCGATCAGCGCAGCTTGATTTCCTTGTACAGGACGTGCTTGCGCGCCTTCGGATCGAACTTCATGAATTCGAGCTTTTCAGGCGTCGTCTTCTTGTTCTTGTTCGTCGTGTAGAAGTGACCCGTTCCCGCGGTCGACTCCAGCTTGATCTTCTCGCGTCCACCCTTGGCTGCCATGGTGTGTTTCTCCAGTGAGGATTAAAGGGCGCCCTTGGCGCGCAGGTCGGCGAGGACGGCGTCGATGCCGTTCTTGTCGATCAGACGCAGCGCGGCCGTCGAAATACGCAGGCGGATGAAGCGGTTCTCGCTCTCCACCCAGATGCGGCGGCTCTGCAGGTTCGGCAGGAAGCGGCGCTTCGTACGGTTGTTGGCGTGGGAAACATTGTTTCCCGTCATCGGGTGCTTACCCGTCACTTGACAAACACGAGCCATGAAGCTCTCCTCGATTGGAACGAAACGCCCAGTGCGTCTCGGGCTGGAGAGCATGCGCTTTCGCCAAAAGGGCGGCATGACTCCAAGGGAACCCGGGATTCTACGCTGAAAATGCCGCCAGCACCAGCCCGGCGCTTGCCGGGCCGGGTCGGGCGCCGGTCAGGAGAGCGATTCCAGGTAGCGCTGGGCGTCCAGCGCGGCCATGCAGCCGGTGCCGGCCGAGGTGATCGCCTGGCGGTAGACGTGGTCCTGCACGTCGCCGGCCGCGAAGATGCCCGGGACGCTGGTCTGGGTGGCCAGGCCCTCGCTGCCCGACTTCGTCAGGATGTAGCCGTCCTTCATGGCCAGCTGGCCTTCGAAGATGGCGGTGTTGGGCTGGTGGCCGATCGCGATGAAGCAGCCCTTGACGGTGATCTCGGCGTAGGCCTCGCCCTCGACCGACTTCGTGCGCACGCCGGTCACCCCGGTGGCGTCGCCCAGCACCTCGTCCAGCGTCTGGTCCAGGTGGAGCTGGATCTTGCCCTCCTGGGCCTTCTGCATCAGCTTGTCGATCATCACCGCTTCGGCGCGGAACTTGTTGCGGCGGTGGATCAGGTGCACCTTCTGGGCGATGTTGGACAGGTACAGCGCCTCCTCGACCGCCGTGTTTCCGCCGCCGACGACGCAGACTTCCTCGCCGCGGTAGAAGAAGCCGTCGCAGGTGGCGCAGCCGCTGACGCCGCGGCCCATGAAGGCCTCCTCCGAAGGCAGGCCCAGGTACTTGGCGGAGGCGCCGGTGGCCAGGATCAGGGCGTCGCAGGTGTAGACCCCCGAATCGCCGGTCAACCTGAACGGTCGCACCGTGAAGTCGACCTTGTGGATGTGGTCGAACACGATCTTCGTGTCGAAACGTTCGGCGTGGGCCAGGAAGCGGGCCATCAGGTCGGGGCCCTGGACGCCGGCGACGTCGGCCGGCCAGTTGTCCACCTCGGTGGTGGTCATCAGCTGTCCGCCCTGGGCCAGGCCGGTGACCAGCATCGGCTTGAGGTTGGCGCGCGCGGCGTAGAGGGCGGCGGTGTAGCCGGCCGGGCCGGAGCCCAGAATCAGCACCTTGGCGTGGTTGGCGGTGTTCTCAGAGTTACTCATTACGGGTGCGGGCTCGGAAAGTTCGAAATGGACGGCACAATGTCACACGGTGCGCTGCAATCGCAATTGTAGGGATGCTTGACCGGCGGGTGCCGGCGGCAGCGGGGCAGGGCTCATCGTTCCAAGGGATTTGCGAAAGGTTTTTGAATGTCGATGCTTTCGAATCTGGACCTGATCCGACGCGTTCCGCTCTTCTCGATGCTGACGACCGATCAGGCACGCGTGGTGGCGGATGGCGTTGTCAAGCGGCGCTTCCGGCGCGGCGAACTGGTCGTCGAGCAGGGCAAGAAGAGCAACGCGCTCTTCATCCTGCTCAGCGGCCGCGCCCGCGTCACCACTTCCGACCCGCGCGGTCGCGAAGTGATCCTGGCGGTGCTCAATGCCGGCGACTACGTCGGCGAGATGAGCCTGATCGACAACGAACCCCACTCGGCCACCGTGCGCTGCGAACTGCAGTGCGACGTGCTGATCCTGGGCCGCGCGGAGTTCGCGCGCTGCCTGCCGGAGAACTCCAGCCTGTCCTACGCGATCATGCGCGGCCTGGTCACGCGCCTGCGCAGCGCCGACCGCCAGATCGAGTCGCTGGCGCTGCTGGACGTCTACGGCCGCGTCGCCCGCACGCTGCTGGACATGGCCGAGGACGTCGACGGCGAGAAGGTCATCAAGTCCAAGGTCTCGCGCCAGGACATGGCCAAGATCGTCGGCGCGTCGCGCGAGATGGTCAGCCGCGTGATGAAGGATCTCGAGGAGCGCGGCATCATCGAGACCCAGGAAGACGGCTCCCTGAAGATCCAGAACAGGAAAGCATGACCGAAGGGCTGGCAGCGACGTCTTGCGGTCTCGGCGCGTCCGGCGCTCCCGCCCACGTCGCGGCCGGAAATCCAAGGGAGCGCGGGGGCCGGCTCCGCCGGGCCCGTCGCGGAGCACCCCCTCGGGGGGCAGCGAACGCCAGTGAGCCTGGGGGCGGTCGATCTTGAGTTTGGCACTACCGAAGTTCTCGGCGTTCTCGCGCACGACCACCGAAGCGGCCGCGCACGTCCCGCGCGCCGTCTGGAAGCAGCGCCTGGCCGCGCTCGCCGGGCTGGTGATCTGGACGGGCGTCGCGTTGAGCCTGGCCACGCACCACGCCGGCGATCCGGGCTTCACCACCTCCGGCGACGGCGGCCCCGTGCTGAACCTGCTCGGGCGCCCCGGCGCCTGGCTGTCCGACGTGCTGCTGCTGGCCCTCGGCGCCTCCGTGTCGTGGCTGCCGCTGGTGGGCCTGCTGCAGGCGTTGCGCAACCTGGCGCGCGGCTCGCGCGCGCTGGCGGGCGTGGGCGAGGACGCGGCCCCCGCGCCGCGCTGGCCGCGCCTGCGCTTCTGGGCCGGCCTCGCGCTGCTCCTGTGCGCCAGCAGCGCGCTCGAATGGACCCGGCTCTACACCTGGGAGGCGCGCGTGCCCGGCGGGCACTCCGGCGGCGTCCTGGGCTTCTTCCTCGGCCCGCTGTCCATGCAGCACCTGGGCTTCCTCGGCTCGGGCGTGCTGTGGATCGCGGCGCTGGTGCTGGGCATGTCGGGCGCGCTGCGCTTCTCGTGGCCGCGCGTGGCCGACGGCATCGGCGGCTGGATCGACGGCCGGCGCGAGCACCGCGCCGTGGCGCGCGAGCGCGCCGAGGACGAGCGCATCGGCGAGATCGCGCTGCGCGAGCGCGAGCAGCAGGTCGACGAGATCCGCATCGAGGACGTGCTGCACGCCCCCATCGTCATCGAGCCCGAGGTCGTGCAGGTGGCCGAGTCCAAGCGCGTGCAGCGCGAGCGCCAGAAGCCGCTGTTCGTCGAGCTGAGCGACAGCAAGCTGCCGCAGGTGGACCTGCTCGACGCCGCGCCCACGCGCATCGAGCAGACGGTCACCCCCGAGTCGCTCGAGATGACCAGCCGCATGATCGAGAAGAAGCTGGGCGACTTCGGCGTCGAGGTGCGGGTGGTCGCGGCGGCGCCGGGCCCGGTCATCACGCGCTACGAGATCGAGCCGGCCACCGGCGTCAAGGGCTCGCAGATCGTCAACCTGGCCAAGGACCTGGCGCGCTCGCTGAGCCTGGTCAGCATCCGGGTGGTCGAGACGATCCCCGGCAAGACGACGATGGCGCTGGAGCTGCCCAACGCGCGGCGCCAGATGATCAAGCTGTCCGAGATCCTGGGCTCGAACGTCTACAACGAGGCCAGCTCGATGCTGACCATCGCGCTGGGCAAGGACATCGTCGGCAACCCGATCGTGGCCGACCTCGCGAAGATGCCGCACTGCCTGGTCGCCGGCACCACCGGCTCGGGCAAGTCGGTGGGCATCAACGCGATGATCCTGTCGCTGCTGTACAAGGCCGAGGGCAAGGACGTCCGCCTGATCCTGATCGACCCGAAGATGCTGGAAATGAGCGTCTACGAGGACATCCCGCACCTGCTGTGCCCGGTGGTCACCGACATGAAGCAGGCCGGCAACGCGCTGAGCTGGTGCGTCAACGAGATGGAGCGCCGCTACAAGCTCATGTCCAAGATGGGCGTGCGCAACCTGGCCGGCTACAACAAGAAGATCGACGAGGCCAGGGAACGCGGCGAACTGCTGCCCAACCCGTTCAGCCTGACGCCGGACGCGCCCGAGCCGCAGGACCGCCTGCCCTTCATCGTCGTCGTCATCGACGAGCTCGCCGACCTGATGATGGTCGTCGGCAAGAAGGTCGAGGAGCTGATCGCGCGCCTGGCGCAGAAGGCGCGCGCCGCCGGCATCCACCTGGTGCTGGCCACGCAGCGCCCGAGCGTCGACGTGATCACCGGCCTGATCAAGGCCAACATCCCCACCCGCCTGTCGTTCCAGGTGTCGAGCAAGATCGACAGCCGCACCATCCTCGACCAGATGGGCGCCGAGGCGCTGCTGGGCCAGGGCGACATGCTCTACCTGACGCCCGGCGGCGGGGTGCCGGTGCGCGTGCACGGGGCCTTCGTCAGCGACGACGAGGTGCACCGCGTGGTCGAGTACCTGAAGTCGCAGGCGCCGGCCAACTACATCGAGGGCATCCTCGAGGGCGGCGTGCTCGACGGCGACGTCGACGGCGATGGTTCCGGCGGCGGGTCAGCCGATGCGGAGGCTGATCCGTTGTATGACCAGGCGGTGGTGGTGGTGCTGCAGAACAAGCGGGCGTCGATCTCGCTGGTGCAGCGCCACCTGCGCATCGGCTACAACCGCGCGGCGCGGCTGCTCGAGCAGATGGAGCAGTCGGGGCTGGTGTCGAGCATGTCCGGCTCCGGCAACCGCGAGATCCTGGTCCCCAAACGAGACGAGTGAGCCTCTTCGCTCGTCGGCGAAAGAATCCGATGACTGTTTCCCGACTTGCCCGCGCCATCATCCTGGCGGCGTCCGCGTGGCCGTGCGCCTCGGCGTTCGCCACGGCCACCGACGAGCTGCGCGACTTCGTGCGCACCGTGAAGTCCGGCAGCGCCACCTTCACGCAGACGGTCACGGCACCCAACGGCAAGCAGAAGCTGTCCAACGGCAGCTTCGAGTTCGCGCGCCCCAACCGCTTCCGCTTCGTCTACCAGAAGCCCTACGCGCAGACGGTGGTGGGCGACGGCACCAAGGTGTGGATCTACGACCCGGACCTGAACCAGGCCTCGTCGCGCAAGGTGGGTGACGCGCTGGCCAGCACGCCGGCCGCGCTGATCGTGTCCAACGACATCGACAAGGTGTTCACGCTGGCCGACCAGCCCGCCACGCCGGACGGCCTGCAGTGGGTGCTGGCCACGCCGAAGCAGGCCGAAGGCACCGTGCGCTCGCTCAAGGTCGCCTTCAAGGGCCACGCGCTGGCGCAGCTCGAGATCGACGACAGCTTCGGCCAGCGCTCGGTGCTGGTGTTCAGCGCGTTCGAGCCGAACGCGAAGCTGCCCGCCGACACGTTCCAGTTCGTACCGCCCAAGGGCGCCGACGTCGTCGAGCAGTAGGCCGGCGGCCTCAGCGGTAGAGGAAGGCCAGCGGCTCGTCCAGGCGCGCGCCAGGCCGCCTCGTTGTGGGTGGCACCGTGCCGTCCCACTTGCCGCGCGGCATGTCGTCGGCGAACGGGAAGTGCGTCGACAGGCAGCCGCCGCGGCCGAGCACATCGGGCCGTCCGACCGTGCCACGGGGCGCGCGAGAAAACGGCCGCCCGGTTGCCCGCGCGGCCGTCAAGTTCTTCGAGGAAGGTGTCCGGGATCCCGGCGCGGTGAGGTCGCGCCTGCCTTCGCCCCGGATCGGCCTGTCAGTGCATCATCGGTTCGTCCATCAGGCCCATGTCGGGCGCGGTCATCATCTGCTCGATGTCCATCAGGATCAGCATGCGCTCGGCGTCGCCGACCTTGATCGTGCCCAGCCCGGTGATGTAGGCCGCGTCGATGGCGCCGTTGAATTCCGGGGCGGGCTTGATGGCCTCGCCGCCGAGCTCGAGCACGTCGGACACCGAGTCCACCACCATGCCCACCGTGCGGTTGGCGATGTTGAGGATGATGACGACGGTGAAGCTGTTGTACTGGACGTCCGACAGGCCGAAGCGCAGGCGCATGTCGACGATCGGCACGATCACGCCGCGCAGGTTGACCACGCCCTTGATGAAGTGGGCCGCGTTGGCGATGCGGGTGGGGTTCTCGTAGCCGCGGATTTCCTGCACCTTCAGGATGTCGATGCCGTATTCCTCGGCGCCGAGCTTGAACGACAGGTATTCGCGCGGCGCGCCGTGCAGCGCCGTGGTGGCGGCCTGCGCGCTGGTGCGGGGATCGGTGGCGGTGATGGCGCTCATGGGCAGGGGTCTCCTGGGTACTGGACGATGCGTCGCGACCGCTAGCCAAAGGCAGGGGCCGCTTCAGTGCCTTGCAGTGTGGAACGGCCCGGGCATCGCGAATGCCCGAAAAGCGGCCCGGCATGGCGCCAATTCATCGGATGAGCAGCCGTCCGCGGTCGACTCCGCGCCGGCGATTGCGGGTCGCGCCGGTGGGCGCGGCACTCCGGAGCCGACAGCGCGGGACTGACACAATGGGCACCATGACACCGCAGGAAACCCTTTTCGGTGACGCGCCGGAGCCGTCCGCGGGGCCGCGCCCCGGCGCTGCCGCGCACGCGGCGGACCCGTCCGTGCACCAGCCGCGCCCGCCGCTGGCCGAACTGCTGCGGCCCGCCACGCTGGACGACGTCGTCGGCCAGCGCCACCTGCTGGGCCCGGGCAAGCCGCTGCGCCTGGCCTTCGAGGCCCGCAAGCTGCATTCGTTCATCCTGTGGGGGCCGCCGGGCGTCGGCAAGACGACGATCGGACGCCTCGCGGCCCATGTGTCCAACAGCAGGTTCATCGCCATCTCGGCGGTGCTGGCCGGCGTCAAGGACATCCGCCAGGCCATCGAGGAGGCGCGCGCCGAGCTCGAGCTGCGCGGCAAGCCGACGGTGCTGTTCGTCGACGAGATCCACCGGTTCAACAAGTCCCAGCAGGATGCCCTGCTGCCGCACGTCGAGTCCGGCCTGCTGACGCTCGTCGGCGGCACGACGGAGCATCCCGGCCTGGAAGTGAACAACGCGTTGCTGTCGCGCGCCCAGGTCTACACCCTGCTGCCGCTGACGGCCGACGAACTGCAGCAGCTCTACGAACGCGCGGCGCCGCACCTGCAGGGCGTGACGCTCGAGCCCGACGCGCTGGCCCTGCTCAAGGGCTTCGCCGACGGCGACGGCCGGCGCTTCCTGAATCTGGTCGAGCAGGTCGCGACGGCGGCCACCGGCTCGGGCCTGGCCGTGGCCTCGGGCGAGTTCGCCAAGGCCTCCACCAGCCCCTCGCTGCGCCGCTTCGACAAGGCCGGCGACGAGCTGTACTGGCAGCTGTCGGCGTTCCACAAGTCGCTGCGCGGCTCGCAGCCGGACGCGGCGCTGTACTGGCTGGCCCGCGTGCTCGACGGCGGCGGCGACGCGCGCCATGTCGCCCGTCGCATGATCGCCATGGCCAGCGAGGACATCGGCAACGCCGACCCGCGGGCGCTGGAGGTGGCCCTCAATGCCGCGCTGGCCTACGACCGGCTCGGCGCGCCGGAAGGCGAGCTCGCGCTGGCCCAGGCCGTGACCTACCTGGCCATGGCGCCGAAGTCGAACGCTTCGTACCTGGCCTGGAAGCAGGCCAGGGAGTTCGTCGCGCAGGACGGCACGCGGCCGGTGCCGGTGCACCTGCGCAACGCGCCCGCCAAGCTCATGAAGCAGATGGGCTACGGCGCCGAGTACCGTTACGCCCACGACGAGCCGGATGCCTACGCCGCGGGCCAGCGCTACTTTCCCGACGGCGTGGCGCCGCAGCACTGGTACCAGCCGGTGGATCGCGGGCTGGAGGTCAAGCTGGCGGAGAAGCTGGCCTGGCTGCGCTCGCTGGACGATGCGGCGGAGCGCTAGAAGCGCCTGAACACGCGAACCCGGTACACGCGGAAGAAGAACGCGAAGCCCTGCAGCAGGATCGCCGCGAGGCTCAGGTACATGCCCACCAGCAGCACCGAGGCGGGACCTTCGCCGCGACCCATCAGCCAGGCCAGGGGCACGGCGGCGACCAGCAGCGTCCACGTGGCGCGCCGCTCGCCGCGCCAGCGGGCGAGCGTGCAATAGGCCACCAGCGCGGCCAGCAGCGCCGCCGCGATCAGCACCTTCTGGCGGGACGGCTCCAGGCGGCTCCAGCGCTCGCGCAGGGACACCGCGGCCGGCGCGTGGACGGCCGGCGCAGGCGTGGCGACGATGGCCGGCGGCGGCCGGCCGTCGCGCAAGGCGGTGTGGCGGCGCAGCAAGGCGTCCAGCGGCCGGGAGCGCGACGCCGCGTCCGCGACCAGGTTGTCGATCGCGGTGTCGGTGCCGCCGCGGTCCTCCCACTGGAGCTCGGTCGGCCCGCCAGCGCGCAACTGCCGCATCGCCGCGTCCCACAGGTCCTGCTGCAGGCCCACCAGCACCGTCGTGCGGCAAGCCAGTTGCAGGCGCTGCCCGGGCCGGATCACGGCGGCCGTCGTGGCGACCGGCTTGCAGTCCCACGGCACGCCGTCGGGGCCGGCGACGGCGATCTTCAAGGTGAACGGGCCGACGACGGCAAGCGGCGACGGGCCCGTGTTCTCGAACGTCGGTGCCCACGCGCCCGTGTTGTGCGTGTCGGCGTCGATCCAGGCGGCGGGTGCGACCTCCTGCCAGTCGCCGCGGTAGGGCGTGCCCACCTCCGGCGGCGGGGCCGTGCCGGAAGCCGGTACCGTCCGCAGGTTGCGAACGACGGCGCGATCCCAATGGGTCGGCGGCGCGCTCGCCGCCGTGCCGTCGACGATGCTGGCGACCGTGGCGTCGGCCGGCCAGGGCGCGCCCTCCAGTTGCGCCGCGTAGCGCTCGAGCAGGCCGCGCCGCAGCACGGTGCGCGAGCCGACGTCGGCGGGCTGCAGCAGTCGATACGCCTCGACCCAGGCCCAGGCCATCGCCGGGTCGTCGCCGAGGGGCCGGGCGCGCAGGGCCTGGATCGGCGTGCGGGGCGGCCAGGGGAGATCGGCGAGGACGCCCACGAGCAGCGCGCCCGCCACGCCCAGCAGCGCGAGCAGCGGCGTCCAGCCGGACAGCATCAGCGCGCGCAGGCGCCGCACCAGCGGCGACGCCGGCGCCGGTTCACGGGTCCGGAAGCCGCCCGGCGCGCGCGCCGTGTGCGTGCTGGGGTAGCGGGCGAGGCGACGGGCCTCGGCTTGCGCGGCGGCGTCGAGCTCGGCCTGCGCGGCGGCCAGCAACGGGTCGATGTCGGGCAGTTCGTGCGCCACGACGATGTGCGCGCACTGGCGGCAACTCGTGTCGCGTCCCGGGTCGAGCGCGGCGCCGCAGCCGCGGCAGGTCCAGGCGACGTGCCGGCCCGGCGCGCGCGGCGACGGCCCCATGCCGGTCAGCCGCAGGCGCAGCGAGTGGGCCAGGCGCGGCAGGTCGAACACCACGAGCGGGGTGCCGCAGTAGCTGCACAGGTCGTCGCCGCTGGCCGCCGCGCCGCCGCAGTTCAGGCAATGCAACGCATGCTGCTCGCTCGCCAGCGCGCGCCGTTCCGCGACGCCGAGCGGCCGCACCAGGCCGCGCTCGGCGAGCAGCGAGGTGTGGCCCTGCAGGTGGCCATGGTGCCGCGGGCATTCGAGCACCGCGAAGATCCCGAACCGGCTGCGGTTCTGTACCTGCTTGAGCGGCGCCGTGCAGCGCGGGCAGGCCGGGCGCGCCCGCACCGCGTCGACCAGCGGGCGGCGCGTGCCGTCCTGCATCTCGCGCAGCAGGCGCAGCCACCCGAGACCGTCGAGCTGCACCGATTCCAGGGCGTCGAACCAGACCAGGCGGCAGTCCGGGCAGTGGTCGACGACGATGGTCGCGCCGCTGTGCGACGACAGGTGCAGCCATCGCATGGTCGTCGTGCAACGCGGGCAGGCGATGCGGCGCACGGGGGTATCGGAGTCCAGGAGTGCCGTCTCTGCCATCGCCGGATTCTCACCGATCCCGCGACCACGGCCGAGCGCGGTGCCGGGCGGGTGGCAGGTGCCCGGCACGACGCGCGGGCCGCCTGCGGACCGGGCACCGTGCCGGTGCCCGCGCACCGTCCCAATGCGTGCGCGACGCCGGGGCCATGCGACGGGCCGTGGCGCAGCGTATCGATACGCTCACGACGACGGAGCGCATCCGGCGCGTGCGGATCCAGGTGGCGGGCGCGCATCGGCGGCGCGCGGTCCAGGTATCGGCCCGCTCTCGCCAACGGGAGGTTGGCGCCGAACAATGCTCGCCCTTCGGTCAGCTGAATAGTGGGTCGTTCGGTTTGTCGCGGGTAAGTCCGTCCGCCCGCGCGTCGGCGCGCTCCTAGAATCCCGCCAACGCCCGGGGTTGCCGGGCCCGGTCGACGCGCGCCGCCAGCGGGCGCGGCGATGGCCGGGTTCTTGCAACACCGCAGCGTGTCGCATGCGGGTAAAGCCCGTGGCGGCAGGCCCACGGCATGTCGATGCTGGGGCAGGAGAGCCGCGCGGCACCCTGGTGACGTCGCGGCGGTCACGACCAGGAGACCCCCTGATGGATATCTTTCTGCAGCAGATGATCAACGGCCTGGTGCTCGGGAGCATGTATGCGCTCGTGGCACTCGGGTACACGATGGTTTACGGCATCGTCAACCTGATCAACTTCGCCCACGGCGAAGTGTTGATGGTGGGCGCGCTCACCAGCTGGTCGGTGACCGTGTGGCTCGGCCCTCTGGGCCTGCCCGGCTGGCTGCTGCTGCTGATCGCGTTGCTGTGCGCGATCGTCGTCTGCTCGATCCTGAACTTCACGATCGAGAAGATCGCCTACCGGCCGCTGCGCAACGCGCCGCGCCTGGCGCCGCTGATCACCGCCATGGGCATGAGCCTGCTGCTGCAGACGCTGGCGATGATCATCTGGAAGCCGAATTACAAGTCCTACCCCACGCTGCTGCCGCGCGACCCGATCTTCATCGGCGGCGCGGTCACCAACTTCACGCAGCTCACCATCATCGTGGTGACGGCGATCACCCTCGGCGGCCTGATGTGGCTGGTCAACAAGACGCGCCTGGGCCGCGCGATGCGCGCCACCGCCGAGAACCCGCGCGTGGCCGCGCTGATGGGCGTGCGGCCTGACAACGTCATCTCGGCCACCTTCGTGATCGGCGCTGCGCTGGCGGCGCTGGCCGGCGTGATGTGGGCCTCCAACTACGGCTCGGTGCAGCACACCATGGGCTTCCTGCCGGGGCTCAAGGCCTTCACGGCGGCCGTCTTCGGCGGCATCGGCAACCTGGCCGGCGCGATGGTGGGCGGCATCCTGCTGGGCATCATCGAGTCGCTGGGTTCGGGCTACATCGGTGACCTGACGGGCGGCGTGCTGGGCTCCAACTACCAGGACATCTTCGCCTTCATCGTGCTGATCCTCGTGCTCACGCTGCGACCGAAGGGCCTGCTCGGCGAACGCGTCGCCGACCGCGCCTGAGCCCAAGGAGAACACCTCATGATGAAGAACAAGCTCGCTCTCTTCGGCGCCGGCGCCGTGGCCCTGCTGATCCTGCCCCTGTTCGCGCAGTACTTCGGCAACGGCTGGGTGCGGATCATGGATTCGGCCCTGCTGTACATGATGCTGGCGCTCGGCCTGAACATCGTCGTCGGCTACGCCGGCCTGCTGGACCTGGGCTACGTCGCGTTCTACGCGGTCGGCGCCTACATGTTCGGCCTGCTCGCCTCGCCGCACCTCACCGAGACCTTCGACTGGTTCAAGAACACCTTCCAGCACGGCCTGCATGCCTCGGTCTGGCTCGTGATCCCGCTCGGGGCCGCGGTGGCCGGCACCTTCGGCGTGCTGCTGGGCGCGCCCACGCTGCGGCTGCGCGGCGACTACCTGGCCATCGTCACCCTCGGCTTCGGCGAGATCATCCGCGTGTTCCTGAACAACCTCGACGCGCCGGTCAACATCACCAACGGCCCGAAGGGCATCGACACGATCGACTCGATCCACATCTTCGGCCTGGACCTGGGCAAGGACCACACCCTGGGCAGCATCGAGTTCCACTCGGTGTCCATGTACTACTACCTGTTCCTGGCGCTGGTCGTCTTCGCGGTGCTGATCTGCTACCGGCTCGAGCGCTCGCGCATCGGCCGCGCGTGGATGGCGATCCGCGAGGACGAGATCGCGGCCAAGGCCATGGGCATCAACACCCGCAACCTCAAGCTGCTCGCGTTCGGCATGGGCGCCACCTTCGGCGGCGTCTCGGGCGTGATGTTCGGCGCGTTCCAGGGCTTCGTGTCGCCGGAATCGTTCTCGCTGGCGGAGTCGGTGATGATCGTGGCGATGGTGGTGGTGGGCGGCATCGGCCACATCCCGGGCGTGTTGCTGGGCGCGCTGCTGCTGTCGGCCCTGCCCGAGGTGCTGCGCTACGTGGCCGGCCCGCTGCAGGAGGCCACCGGCGGCCGCCTCGACGCGTCCATCCTGCGCCAGCTGCTGATCGCGCTGGCGATGATCGGCGTGATGCTCTCGCGTCCGCGCGGCCTGTGGCCGTCGCCCGAGCATGGCAAGGCCGCGCCCGCCGCCGTGCCCGCCAAGTAAGAACAACAGGGATACCCACACCATGAGCAACGCAGTTCTCCAGGTCAACGGCGTCTCCAAGCGCTTCGGTGGCTTGCAGGCCCTGTCGGACGTCGGCATCACCATCAACGCGGGCCAGGTCTACGGCCTGATCGGCCCCAACGGCGCCGGCAAGACCACCTTCTTCAACGTCATCACCGGCCTGTACACGCCCGACTCGGGCAGCTTCATGCTGGGCGGCGCGCCCTACCAGCCCACCGCCGTGCACGAGGTCGCCAAGACCGGCATCGCGCGCACCTTCCAGAACATCCGCCTGTTCGCCGAGATGACCGCCATCGAGAACGTGATGGTGGGCCGCCACGTACGCACCCACTCGGGGCTGATCGGCGCCGTGTTCCGCACGGCCGGCTTCAAGGCCGAGGAGGCCGCGATCCGCGCGCGCTCGCAGGAATTGCTGGACTACGTGGGCATCGGCCGCTTCACCGACTACAAGGCGCGCACCCTGTCGTACGGCGACCAGCGCCGCCTGGAGATCGCCCGCGCGCTGGCCACCGACCCCAAGCTGATCGCGCTCGACGAGCCGGCGGCCGGCATGAACGCCACCGAGAAGGTGGTGCTGCGCGAGCTGATCGACCGCATCCGCAACGACGGCCGCACCATCCTGCTGATCGAGCACGACGTCAAGCTGGTGATGGGCCTGTGCGACCGCGTCACGGTGCTGGACTACGGCAAGCAGATCGCCGAAGGCACGCCTGCCGAGGTGCAGGGCAACGAGAAGGTGATCGAGGCTTACCTCGGCGCCGGCCACAAGCCGCATTGAGGGAGGCACGAATGACCGCGAAAGTATTGCTCGAAGTCGAGAATCTCCGGGTCGCCTACGGCGGCATCCAGGCCGTCAAGGGCGTCACCTTCAAGGTCGCCGAAGGTGAGCTGGTCAGCCTGATCGGCGCCAACGGCGCCGGCAAGACCACCACCCTGAAGGCCGTCACCGGCATCCAGCCGATCGCCGCCGGCGACATCCGGTTCCTCGGCCAGTCCATCGCGGGCCAGGGCGCCTGGAACCTGGTCAAGCAGGGCCTGGTGATGGTGCCCGAAGGCCGCGGCACGTTCACGCGCATGACCATCACCGAGAACCTGCTGATGGGCGCGCACGTGCGCCGCGACAACGAGGTGCAGGCCGACATCGACAAGGTGTTCACCACCTTCCCGCGCCTGAAGGAGCGCGCCGCGCAGCTTGCCGGCACGATGTCCGGCGGCGAGCAGCAGATGCTGGCCATGGGCCGCGCGCTGATGGCGCGACCCAAGGTGCTGCTGCTCGACGAGCCGTCGATGGGCCTGTCGCCGATCATGGTCGACAAGATCTTCGAGGTGATCGAGGCCATCCACAAGCAGGGCACCACGGTGCTGCTGGTCGAGCAGAACGCCAGCCGCGCGCTGAGCATCGCCGATCGCGGCTACGTGATGGAGTCCGGCGAGGTCACGATGGACGGCGCGGCCGACGTGCTGCTCAACGACCCGAAGGTGCGCGCGGCCTACCTGGGCGAATGACGCGCGGGGCGCCGGTTCAGAAGCAGGCGCCGGCGAGCCCGCAGCCGCCCACGATCATCGCGAACGGCGCCACGACCACCGCGACGCCCGCCACCGCCAGCGCCGCCGCGCGCGCGTAGCGCGCGGGCACACCCGCCTGCGCGAGCGAGTGTGCAGAGGCCACGCACACGGCGTCGGGGAACACCAGGAACAGCGGCAGCACCGTCCATTCGAGCAGGTGCGCGATGCGCCAGCGCAGCGAACCGGGGGCCATCATCCCGAACGCGACGCCCCAGGTGTCGAGCGCGACGCAGGCCAGGATGACGGCCATGGACGCGGCGAAGGCCGCGCGGCGCGGCGCCTTCACGGCCCATTCGGACAGCGGCCACAGCGCCGCGACGGCGAACACTTCGGCGCCGATCGTCAGGGCGAGCAGGAGGTCCTTGGCGGTGACGTGCATCGGCTGGGGCAGTCTGCGCAGCGGCGGGCGCGCGGTGCGCGCGCCGGGGCGATCAGGCGGCGTGCTTGTCCGCTTCCGACGTGAAGCTGTCGGCGTAGAACTCGTCCTCGGGCAGGCCGCACAACGCGACGAAATCGCGCTGTGCCGACTCCACCATGACGGGCGCGCCGCAGGCGTAGACCTGGTGGCCCGACAAGTCGGGCAGGTCGCTCATCACGGCCCGGTGCACGAAGCCGGTCCGGCCCGTCCAGGCGTCCTCGGCGGCCGGCTCGGACAGCACCGGCACGTACTCCAGCTGCGGCAGCAGTTCCCGGGCCGTGGCGATCCAGTCGGCCAGGTAGATGTCGGACTGGCGGCGCGCGCCCCAGTACAGGCGCACCGGGCGGATGCTGCCCAGGTGGTGCAGGTGCTCGATCAGCGCCTTGATCGGCGCGAAGCCGGTGCCCGAGGCCAGGAGCACGATGGGCTTGTCGCTGTCCTCGCGCAGGAAGAAGCTGCCGAACGGGCCCTCCATGCGCAGGATGTCCTTTTCCTTCATCGCGCCGAACACGTGGTCGGTGAACTTGCCGCCGGGCATGTGGCGCAGGTGCAGCTCGATGGCCGCCGGCGTGCCCAGGTTGTGCGGCGCGTTGGCCATCGAGTAGCTGCGGCGCGCGCCATCGCGCAGGATGAACTCCACGTACTGGCCCGCGCGGTAGCGGAACGGCTGCGTGGCGGGCAGCTGGATGCGCAGGATGGCGACGTCCGCGCCCGGTCGCTCGATGCCCAGCACGCGGCCGGGCATCTTGCTGATCGGGTATTCGCCGGCGCCCACCACCCTGCGCGCCTCGACCACGCAGTCGGTCTGCGGCGTGGCGCAGCAGGTCAGGATCAGGCCCGCGGCCTCCTCGGCCTCGGACAGGGCCTTGGGCTGGTGCGCCCCGTGGATCACGCGGCCCTCGACCAGCCGGCTCTTGCACGAGCCGCAGGCGCCGTCGCGGCAGCCGTAGGGCAGGCCGACCCCGGCGCGGAGGGCGGCCGACAGGATGGTCTCGTCGCGGGCGACGTCGAAGGCCTGCTCGGCGGGGTGAAGCGTGACGGTGAAGGTCATGTGTCCTGGGGCGCCGAGCGCGGGATCCGGGGGCTGCGCGGGAGGCGCCGAATGGGGGGATTATCCCGCGCGGCGCGGATCTCGCCCTAGACTGGCCGCATGTCCGACCCTCGCACGCCGCTCGAACCGCAGCTGAGCATCCGCGCCTACAGCGGCGAGCAGACCGTGCACGACCACGCCTGGGCGCAGGTGCTGTTCGCGTGGCGCGGCCGCATGGACCTGGAAGTCGGCGCCGGCGCCGACTTCGCCGACGACTCCTGCGGCCTGGTCATCCCGGCGGGCGTCACCCACGCCTACGCGGCATCGCCCGACCTTCGCATGGTGGTGATCGACGTGCCCGCGCAGGCGGGCCTGGAGCGCGTGCGACGCTTCGCCGTCACCGCGCACGTGCGCGAACTGGCCGCCGGGGCCCGCGCGCAGCGCCTGCTCGACGCCATCCTCGAGACCCCGCGCGCCGGCGTCCGTCGCGGTCTCGCGCTCGACAGCCTGCGCGCGACGCTCGCCGGCGCGCTGCACGAGCCGTGGTCCACCGCGCGCATGGCCGAGCGCTGCCTGCTCAGCCCGCAGCGCTTCCATGCACGGCTGCTGGAGCTGACGGGGCAGGCGCCGCAGGCCTGGCTGCGCGCGCTGCGGCTGGACGAGGCGCAGCGCCTGCTGCGGCGCGGCCTGACGCTGGAGGCCGCCGCCGCCCGCGTGGGCTACGCCTCGGCCAGCGCGCTGGCGCATGCGCTGCGGCGCGACCGGGCAGTGGGCGTGCGCGGGCTGCGCGACGACTGAAAGTCGAGAGCCTCTCGACAAACGCCGCGCCGCGTCGCGCCACCATGGGCGCATGAAGACCGCATCCTGGCCAGGCGTCGTCCTGGCGCTGTCGGCTGCCGTGCTGTGGGGCACCACCGGCACGTCCCAGCATTTCGCCGGCACGGGCCTGTCGCCGTACTGGATCGGCGCGCTGCGCCTGGCCATCGCGGCCGCCTTCTTCGCGGGGCTGGTGGCGGCGACCGAGCGCGGCGGGCCCGCGCGGGCGGCGGCACCGGGCTTGTGGCGCCGCCAACTGCTGGCCGGCGCCGCCATGGCCGCCTACAACCTGGCCTTCTTCGCCGGCGTGCGGCTGGCGGGCGTCGCGGTGGGCACCACCCTCGCCATCGGCAGCGGGCCCCTGTTCGCCGGTGCGGCGCAGGCGCTCGTCACGCGCCGGGCGCCGGTGGCGCTGTGGTGGGCGGGCACGACGCTCGCGATCGCCGGCGGCGCGGCCATCGCGCTGGGCGGGGGCGGCGTGGCGCCGGTCGACCTCGCCGGGCTGCTGCTGTGCCTGGCGGCCGGGTTCTCGTACGCGGTGTACACGCTCGCCGCCAAGTCGCTGTCCACGCACGCGTCGCCGGCGCGCGCGAGCCTGTGGGTGTTCGCCGCCGCGGCGCTCATCGCGCTGCCGGCCGCGTGGCTGATCGTGCCGTCCGGCCTGGATGGGCTCGTCGCCGCGAGCGGGCGTGCCTGGGCGGTGGTCGCCTGGCTGGGCGTGGCGGCCACCGGCGTGGCCTACCTGCTGTTCAGCAGCGCGCTGCGCTTCATCTCGGCGGCCACCGGCGTGGCGCTGGCGCTGGGCGAGCCGCTGACGGCGTTCACGCTGGCGGTGCTGGTGCTGGGCGAGCCACTGCGCGCCAGCGGCGTCGCCGGCATCGCGCTGATCCTGGCCGGGCTGGCCCTGGTCGTGGCGGCCGAGCGCCGCGGTTGAGACAATGGGGCCGATGAAGGCGCCCGTGTCCTCCCTGTTGATCGTCGGTTGCGGCGACGTCGGCCTGCGCGTCGTGCGTGCGCTGGCCGGCCGCCTGCGCGTGGTCGCGCTGACCTCCTCGCCGGCCCGCTGCGACGCGCTGCGCGCGCGGGGCGTGCGCCCGCTGGTGGGCAATCTCGACGACCCCGCGACGCTGGGGCGGCTCGCGGGGCTGGCCGACGCCGTGCTGTACCTGGCGCCGCCGCCGTCGACTGGCCGCACCGACCCGCGCCTGCGCGCGCTGCTCGTGGCGCTGAGCCGGCGCACGCTGCCGGCGCGCTTCGTCTACGCCAGCACCACCGGCGTCTACGGCGATTGCCGCGGCGAGCGCGTGACCGAGACCCGGCCGCTGAACGCCACGACCGATCGCGCGCGCCGCCGCGTCGACGCCGAATCGCAGTTGCGCGCGTGGGGGCGCGCCACGGGGGTGCGCACGAGCACGCTGCGCATTCCCGGCATCTACGCGAACGACCGCGACGGCGGCCGGCCGCAGGATCGCGTGCGCCGCGGCACGCCGGTGCTGGCGGCCGCCGACGACGGCTACACCAACCACATCCACGCCGACGACCTGGCGCGGGCGTGCGTCGCGGCGCTGTGGCGCGGGCGCCCGCAGCGCGTGGTGCAGGTGTGCGACGACACCGACCTGAAGACGGGCGACTACTACGACCTGGTGGCCGACCTCGGCGGCCTGCCACGCCCCGCGCGGGTGACGCGTGCGCAGGCGGGCGAGCATTTCAGCCCCGCGCAGTGGAGCTTCCTCAACGAGTCGCGGCGGCTGTCCAACGAGCGCATGAAGCGCGAGCTGCGCCTCGTGCTGCGCCGGCCCACCGTGCGCGAAGGGCTGGCGCCCTAGCGCGTCAGTGCACGCGCCGGATGTGCGAGGGCGGCTTCTTGCGCTTGAACGACGGCGGGCGCCAGCGCCAGTAGAGGATCATCAGGTAGCCGCCCAATGCGCCGCCGAATTGCGCGATGTCGCGGATCCACGCGCCGGTTCCGCTGGACAGGTCGCCCAGCATCAGGAAGACGTCGATGCCCAGGAAGATCCACACGGCGTTTCGCATGGTGACGTCGAGCACGAAGAACAGCTGGATGCGGCGCTGCGGAAACAGGATGCCGAACGCCACCAGCATGCCCAGGCCCACGCCCGAGGCGTCGATCAGCGGCATCACCGGCATCAGCCAGCCCAGCAGCGCCGGCGCCAGCGACAGCAGCAGGTAGGTGCCCGCCGCAGTCAGCGCGCAGGCCAGCAGGAACTGGATGTAGCGCCGGTTGCCCCAGATCTCCTCCAGCTGCGCGCCGAAGTAATAGAGCAACATCATGTTGAACAGCCAGTTCAGCACGCTGACGTGCAGGAACGAGTACGTCAGCACCTGCCACGGCCAGAATCCCGACAGCACCGGATGCAGCGCCAGCCACTGGTACATCACCCCGGCCAGCACGGGAACCTGCGCCAGGAACAGCAGGACGGTGCAGGCGATCAGCAGGGCGCGGGTGAGGGGAGGCGGTGGCGGCATGGTGCGGCGAGGGCAGTGAGGCGACCAGTGTGCCATGGCATCGCCAGGGCCGTGGGCGCGCGTCGACGGCGGCGCTGCGGGTGCGGCACGTCCGACGGGCGCGGGAAAGCCGGCTGGTGCCTCGGGTCGGACTCGAACCGACACCCCTTTCGAGAACGGATTTTGAGTCCGTCGCGGCTACCGATTACGCCACCGAGGCTGGGGATGCTGCAGGGACCAAAGGTGCGTGCAGGGGGCGGATTATCACATGACGAAGGCGGGGATCGGGGCGCGCTGCGACAATGGTGGCTCCTGTCCAGCTTCGCTTCCACGGAATCCACGCGCCCATGCCGACGTACATGACCCTCGAGGAGGCCATCGGCCACACGCCGCTGGTGCGGCTGCAGCGCGTCATCGGCGCCGAGATCACCGCGCGGGGCAACGTGATCCTGGGCAAGCTGGAGGGCAACAACCCGGCCGGGTCGGTGAAGGACCGCCCGGCGATCTCGATGATCCGCGGCGCCGAGGAGCGCGGCCAGATCAAGCCGGGCGACACGCTGATCGAGGCCACGTCGGGCAACACCGGCATCGCGCTGGCGATGGCGGCGGCCATCAAGGGTTATCGCATGGTGCTGATCATGCCGGAGGACCTGTCCATCGAGCGCGTGCAGACGATGAAGGCCTACGGCGCCGAGCTGATCCTCACCCCGAAGTCCGGCGGCATGGAATACGCGCGCGACCTGGCGCTGCAGATGCAGGTCGACGGCAAGGGCCTGGTGCTCGACCAGTTCGCCAACCATGACAACCCGCGCGTGCACTACGAGACCACGGGCCCGGAGATCTGGAAGGACACGGGCGGCCAGGTCACCCACTTCGTCAGCGCGATGGGCACCACCGGCACCATCACCGGCGTCTCGCGCTTCCTCAAGGAAAAGAACCCGGCGGTGCGCATCCTGGGCGCGCAGCCGGCCGAGGGCTCGCGCATCCCGGGCATCCGCAAGTGGCCCGAGGCCTACCAGCCGAAGATCTACGACCCGTCGCGGGTCGACGAGCTGGTGCTGGTCAGCCAGGACGACGCCGAGGACATGGCGCGCCGCCTCGCGCGCGAGGAGGGCCTGTTCGCGGGCATCTCGGCCGCCGGCGCGTGCTGGGTGGCGCTGCAGGTGGCGCAGCGGCTGGAGAACGCGACCATCGTGTTCGTGGTCTGCGACCGCGGCGACCGCTACCTGTCCACCGGGGTGTTTCCGGCATGACGGGCACGGCGTGGCGTTACTGCCCGCAATGCGCCAACGCGCTGGCGTACATCACGCGGGACGAGGACGGCGGCCCGACGGAGCGGCTGCGCTGCGCGCACTGCGGCTTCACCCACTGGAACAACCCGACGCCGGTGCTCGCCGCCATCGTCGAATGCTCCGACCGCGATGGCAAGGTGCTGCTGGCCCGCAACGCGACGTGGAGCTTTCGCATGTTCGCGCTCATCACCGGGTTCATGGAGGCCGGCGAGACGCCCGAGGAGGGCATCGCGCGCGAGGTGCTCGAGGAGACGGCGCTCACCGTCGAGTCCGTGAAGCTGGTCGGCGTGTGGGACTTCCAGCGCATGAACCAGGTCATCATCGCGTACCACGTCGTCGCCCACGGCGAAGTCGTGCTGTCGCCCGAGCTGGCCGAGTACAAGCTGTTCGCGCCGGGCGACATCGTCTGCTGGCCCGCCGGCACCGGCTACGCCGTGGCCGAGTGGCTGCGTTCGCGCGGCATCGAGCCGCGTTTCATGGAACTGCCCGCGCCCGCGACCCGGCCCGACGCGTCATAGAATGGCCCACGCTCACGAGGTCTAGTCAATGGAAGCGAACAAGGAAATCGATACGCGCGGGCTCAACTGCCCGCTGCCTATCCTGAAGGCCAAGAAGGCGCTGTCCGAGATGCAGGCCGGCGAGATCCTGAAGGTGGTCGCCACCGATCCCAGCTCCACGCGCGACTTCCAGGCCTTCGCGCGCCAGACCGGCAACGAGTTGCTGGAACAGTCGCAGAGCGGCACGGACTACATCCACTTCATGCGGCGACGCTGAGGCAGGCCGACCGCCGGCCTCTTGCGGCAAGGGCGCGGCCAGTGGCTGCGCCCTTTTGCTTGCGGGGTCGGGGTGTCGTTCGATGGCGCACGGCCGCCGGGAGAGAGGCGAACCCGCGCGACACGCCGGACGCCCGCCCGGGACGGGCGGCGCCTTGGCACGGGCCGAGATCGGGATTGCGCCACCCGCGTCGCCGGGCTATAGCTGTCATTCTTTCAACGACGCATCCCATCCATGGCTGGCGACAAGGCAAAGCACACGGGCAGCAACGCGAAGCTTCACAAGCCCAATCCCGACGCGGCCTGCATGGCCAAGATGACGCCATTCTTCGAGAACATGCCCCTGTTCCGGAAGATGGCCGAGCAGCTGGCGATTGACGTCGACTTCCTCGTCGCCCTGTCGTCGATCGAAAGTGGCTGGCTCGATCCGCACAACCAGGGCCTGCACAACCTGTTCGGGCTCACCCAGGCGGGCGGCAACAACCTGTCGTTCGAGACGTACGAGAAATGCGCCGACTTCTGGATCGAGCACTTCGGCGAACATGTCAAGGGCAGCCGGACGATGGACGACTTCGCTGCAGGGCTCAAGGAGGCCAGGTACAACAGCGTGAACAAGAACTACTACACCGATCTGGTCAAGCAGCTCAAGACCGTCCAGAAGTACAAGATCGCCTGCAAGGTCGAATGAGATGAAGCGCCGTCCGTTGCTGTTGCTGTCATCGGTATTCCTGGCCGTCGCGTCCACCTGCGCGGCCGCGTCCTCGGCGCTCTATCGCAACGTCGAGTACGGGTTCGCCGTGCGCCTTCCCCCGCAGGCATCGGTCGAGCAAGCGACGCCGCCCGCCCCTGCGCACGGTGCGGTCGTCCACCTGGCGTCCGGTGCCCGGATCCGCATCGACGGCCAATACGACGCGGCGTTCCTGGGATCCGCTTCCGCCGCCGCGCGACGCGTGATGGAGGACGAGTCCTTCGATCCGGCGGTGCCCACCAGGACGGTGCGTACCGCCGGGCCGAGCGCCCGATGCTTCGGACGGATGTCGGACGGCCTCCTGCAAAGGCGTTGCGTCGTCTATCGTCGGCGGGTCGAAGCCAGCGCAATCATCTACACGCTGGCGCTCGACGGCTCGGCGGGGTCGCCCGGCAGCGACGAGGCGGCCTTCGATCGAATCGTCCGCAGCTTCAGGCTGGAGCCCCTGCCCAGGTAGTTCGCGTCGTTGCCGCAACGAGCTTGCGCGCCCCGGCATGAATGCCGGTCCGGCTCAGTCGCGCAGTTGCTCGCGCTGCGCCTTCATGCGCGCCACCGTGTCGACGAAGCCGGCCAGGCGGGTGCGCATCTGCTCGACCACTTCCGGCTTGGCGCGCGCGACGAAGTTCTCGTTGCCCAGCTGGTTGTTGGCCTTGACGATCTCGCCTTCCAGGCGGGTGATCTCCTTGCCCAGGCGCTCGCGCTCGGCGCCGACGTCGATCTCCACGTGCAGGGCCAGGCGCACGGCGCCCTCGACCGCCACCGGCAGCAGCTTCGTGGCCTCGGCGAAGGCGGCCTCGTCGGCGAGCACGCGCACTTCGCTGACCTTGGCCAGCGCCTTCAGCAGCGGGGTGGCCTGGGCGATGAATTCGGCGTCGCCGTGCACCAGCAGCGGCATGCGCTCGGCGTCCGACAGGTTCATCTGCTTGCGCACGCTGCGGCAGGCGCCCACCAGCGCCTTCAGGCGATCGACCCACGCGCAGGCCGCGTCGTCGACGCGGTCGAGCTGCGCGACCGGGTAGGGCGCGGTCGCGATCGTCTGGCCCGGCGCCGGCGCGCGGCCGGCGATCGGCGCGACCGTCTCCCACAGCTCCGCGGTGACGAAGGGCGTGACCGGGTGCATCAGTCGCAGCACCGTCTCCAGCGTGCGGATCAGCGTGCGGCGCGTGCCGCGCGCGGCGGACTCGTTGCCGGCGGCCTTGGCCTCGGCGAGCTGCGCCTTGGCGATCTCGATGTACCAGTCGCAGTACTCGGTCCACACGAACTGGTAGATGGCGTTGGCGACGTTGTCGAGCCGGTATTCGGCGAAGCCCTGTGCCACGGCCGCCTCGGTGCGCTGCAGCTCGCTGCTGATCCAGCGGTCGGCCTGGCTGAAGTGGTTGTACCCCGGGGGACATTCGATCTTGTCGCCCTCGATCAGCCCGCAGTCCTGGCCCTCGCAGTTCATCAGCACGAACTTGGTGGCGTTCCAGAGCTTGTTGCAGAAATTGCGGTAGCCCTCGCAGCGCTTGGAGTCGAACGCGATGTTGCGGCCGAGCGTGGCCAGCGCGGCGAACGTGAAGCGCAGCGCGTCGGCGCCGTAGGCGGGAATGCCCTCGGGGAATTCCTTCTTCGTGTTCTCGCGCACCCGCGGCGCCGTCTCGGGGCGGCGCAGGCCCACCACGCGCTTGTCCAGCAGCGGCTCCAGCGCGATGCCGTCGATCAGGTCGACCGGATCGAGCACGTTGCCTTCGGACTTGGACATCTTGTGGCCCTGCGCGTCGCGCACCAGGCCGTGGATGTAGACGTCGCGGAACGGCACCTTGCCGGTGAAGTGCGTGGTCATCATGATCATCCGGGCGACCCAGAAGAAGATGATGTCGTAGCCGGTCACCAGCACCGAGGACGGCAGGAACAGGTCCTGTTCCAGCGTCTTCCCGGGCCAGCCCAGCGTGGAGAACGGGACGAGCGCCGACGAGTACCAGGTGTCGAGCACGTCCTCGTCGCGCACCAGCGCGCCGGCGTAGCCGGCCGCGTCGGCCTTGGCGCGTGCCTCGGCGTCGTTGCGGGCGACGAAGATGCGGCCGTCGTCGGCATACCAGGCCGGGATCTGGTGGCCCCACCACAGCTGGCGCGAGATGCACCAGTCCTGGAGATCGTTCATCCAGTGGTTGTAGGTGTTGACCCATTGCTCGGGGTAGAACTTCACCGCGCCCGATTCGACGGCCGCGATCGCCTTGGACGCGATCGACGTGCCGTCGGCGCCCGGCCTGGTCATCGCCACGTACCACTGGTTGGTGAGCATCGGCTCGATCACCTGGCCGGTGCGCTCGCAGCGCGGCACCATCAGCTTGTGCTTGCGCACCTCCACCAGGAAGCCGCCGGCCTCCAGGTCGGCGACGATCTTCTTGCGCGCCACGAAGCGATCGAGGCCGCGGTAGGCCTCGGGCGCGTTGTCGTTGATGGTCGCGTCGAGCGCCAGCACGCCGATGACCGGCAGGTCGTGGCGCAGGCCCACGGCATAGTCGTTGGCGTCGTGCGCCGGCGTCACCTTCACCACGCCGGTGCCGAACTCGCGGTCGACGTAGTCGTCGGCGATCACCGGAATGTGCTTGCCCACCAGCGGCAGCACCACCTGCCTGCCCACCAGCGCGGTGTAGCGCTCGTCGGCCGGGTTGACCATCAGCGCGACGTCGCCCAGCATGGTCTCCGGGCGCGTGGTGGCCACGGTCAGGTCGCCCGAGCCGTCGGCCAGCGGGTAGCGCACCAGCCACAGGAAGCCGTCCTCCTCCTTGCTGTCCACCTCGAGGTCGGACACGGCGGACTTGAGCACCGGATCCCAGTGCACCAGGCGGCGGCCGCGGTAGATCAGGCCCTCTTCGAACAGGCGCACGAAGGTCTCGGTGACCGTCTTCGACAGGCCCTCGTCCATCGTGAAGTACTCGTGCTTCCAGCTCACCGAGTCGCCCATGCGGCGCATCTGGCGGGTGATGGTGGAGCCCGACTCCTGCTTCCAGTCCCACACGCGGGCGACGAAGTTCTTGCGGCCCAGTTCCTGGCGCGACGTGCCCTTGTCCTGGAGCTGGCGCTCGACGACGATCTGCGTGGCGATGCCGGCGTGGTCGGTGCCCGGCACCCACAGCGTGTTGTGGCCACGCATGCGGTGGTAGCGCGTCAGCGAGTCCATGATGGTCTGGTTGAACGCGTGGCCCATGTGCAGCGTGCCCGTGACGTTGGGCGGCGGCAGCTGGATCGAGAACGACGGCTTCGTGGCGTCCAGCGTCGGCTCGTAGACGCCGCTCCGTTCCCACAGGGGCGCCCAGCGGGCCTCGATGGCAGCGGGTTCAAACGACTTGGCGAGTTCGGACATGGGGGCTCAGCTCGTGATTTCAGACCCCGGTCTCGGAGGGCGACGCAGGAGGGCGCGTCTTGCCGGGGGTTGCCCCAATTGTAGGCGGCGCCCGCCGCCCGGCCGGGGCGACCGGCGGCCCGCCGTCAGAGCAGGCGGGCTCGCTTGACGGCGTGGTAGCGGTTGACCAGGGTCGCGGCGAGCTTCTCCGGCTCGACATCCACCTGCAGCTGGTCGCGTCCGGCGAGGCGGCGGAAGGCCTCGGCGCGGGACTGCTGGAACCAGTGCGCCGACGCCACGCCGACCACGGCCCGGTCGTCGTCCAGCGGCTGCGACACGATCTCGGCGACGACGCCTTCCTTCAGGCTCGCCAGCAGCACCAGGTGGCGCGTGCGCATCAGCCGGAGCGCGTCGGCGAGCTCCTCGCAATCCTCGTCGCGGAAATTGGTGAGCACCACCACCAGCGAGCGGCGCGGCAGCCGCAGCATCAGGTCGCGCGCCGCGGCCAGGTAGTCGGAATGCGTGGGGCTGGGCTCGACGTCGTGCAGCCGGGCCACCAGCGTGTTGAGCGCCGCCATGCCCTTGGACGGCGCGACATGGCGCTGCTGCGACGGGTCGTGGCCGAAGGTCAGCGCGCCGACGGCGTCGCCATCCTTCAGGGCGACGTAGGCCAGCAGCATCGCGGCATTGAGCGCCTGGTCGAAGTGGCTGCCGGCGGCGCCGGCGCGTTCGTCGGCGCGCATGCGGCGGCCGCAGTCGAGCAGGAACATCACCGACTGGTCGCGGTCGTCCTGGAACTCGCGCACCACCGCGCGGCGATGTCGGAACGAGGCGTTCCAGTCGATGTGGCGGGTCGGCATGCCGGGCACATACTCGCCGAGCTGCTTGAAGTCGGTGCCGGCGCCGCGAGCAGCGTAGGTCTTGATGCCGATCTCGGCCAGCCGGCGGTCCCCGGCGAGCCAGGCGTAGCGCGACAGCGCGGCGAAGTTCGGGTAGACCTGCACCGACTGGGTCGTCCCCACGCGCAACTGCAGGTCGGCCAGGCCCAGGCGCGAGCGCACGCGGATCGCCGCCGGCTCGAACACGACCTTGCCGCGCCGGGTCGGCGTGATCTCGTAGCGCACGTCGAGGCGGCTGGCGGCCGGCAGTGTCACGCGGGCGGGCAGCAGGCGCAGGGTCATCGTGGCCGGCACGTGGTCGAACAGCTCGACGCGCCAGGCGTTCGCGCCTTCGTGCGCGAGCGTCACCGTCAGGCCCTGCGGCTGGCCGAGGGCGAACGCGCTGGGCATCTGGCGCTCGAACGCGATGGGCGCGCGGCGCAGCGCCCACGCGGCGGCGGCCGCGTCGACCAGGAAGGCCACGCCCAGCGCGGCGAACAGCCCGCCGGCGACGGGCGCGACCAGCGCGTCGGGCAGGTTGCCCGCCTTGGCGATCATTTCGGCGACGGCCGCACCCACGCCGATCGCGGCGACGGCGACCACCGTGCGGCGGGTCGGCAACAGCAGGCGGGGCACGCGCGCCTTTCCCGGCTACAGCCGCGGCGCGTCGACGCGCGACACGATCTCGCGCAGCACGTCGTCGACGGCGCGGCCTTCCAGCTGCGCGTCCGGCGACAGCATGACGCGGTGGCGCAGCGCCGGCAGCACCTGGCGCTTGACGTCGTCGGGCGTCGCATAGTCGCGACCCTGGATCAGCGCGGCGGCGCGCGCGGCGCGCACCAGTGCGATCGCGCCCCGCGAGCCCGCGCCTGCGCCCAGGCCCACGGCGCCGCGCGTCGCGCGCACCAGGCGCACCGCGTAGTCGACCACGCGGTCGTCGATCGTCACTTCGCTGACGCACTGCTGCAGGCGCGTGACGTCGGCCTCGGTCAGGCAGCGCTGCACCTTGTCCAGCGGCAGCGCGTCGCCAACCTGCGCACCGGTGGCGGCCTTGACGACGTCGACCTCCTCGGACTGCGTCGGGTAGCCGATGTCGATCTTGAACAGGAAGCGGTCGCGCTGCGCCTCGGGCAGCGGATAGGTGCCCTCCGAGTCGATCGGGTTCTGCGTGGCCAGCACCATGAACGGCCGCGGCAGCGACACCGTCTGGCCTTCCAGCGTCACCTGGCGCTCCTGCATCACTTCCAGCAGCGCGCTCTGCGTCTTGGCCGGCGCGCGGTTGATCTCGTCGCCCAGCAGCAGGTTGGTGAAGACCGGGCCCTTGCGCAGCCGCAGCCGGCCGATGCCGCCATCGGCGCCGGGCTCGAGCACGGCGTGGCCGGTGAGGTCGGACGGCATCAGGTCGGGCGTGAACTGCACGCGCGAGAACTGCAGCGACATCGCCTGCGCCAGCGCGCGCGCCAGCAGCGTCTTGCCGAGCCCGGGCATGCCTTCGTAGAGGATGTGGCCGGAGGCGACGAACGCCACCAGCGTCTGGTCGATGACCTCCTGCTGGCCGACGACCGCGCGGCCCACCTCGGCGCGCAGCTTCGCGAGTGCGCTGCCGATGAATTCGAGTTCCTGGGGAGCAATGGCCATGATGGGGAGGTCCGTTGGAGATGTCAGGGAAGGGCGGCGCCGGCGCTGTCCGCGGTCGGCGCCGCCCGGTTCGGCCCGCGCAGCAGCGCGCGCCGGGCCTGTTCGACGACGGCGATCGCCGCCAGCCACTGCGCTGGCGTCGACTTCGGGCCGGGGCGCAGGGCGGCCATCAGCGCGTCCGGGGCCAGGGTCGTGGTCGGCGCCAGCGCGTCCGCCAGGGCGACGAGCCGCTCGGCGTCGTCGAGCTGGGCGTAGTCCTCGATGCGCAGGCGCGCCACGTCGTCGAAGGCCTGGCGCGTGGCGGCATGCAGCGCCTGCGGGTCGGCGCCGGCGATGAACTGGCCGGTGCCGTTGACCTGCTCGCCCATCGAGCGGCGCGCTCGCGGCGGCAGCGCCTGGCGCGGGCCGAAGCGCACCATCAGCCGCCACAACGCCAGCAGCGTCGCGGCCACGCACAGCAGCAGCGGCGTGCGCGCCTGGTGCCACAGCCACAGCAGCAGCGGCTCGCGCGATTCGTCGTTGACGTACCAGACGGCCCGGCCCGGCCCGGCGCGCAGGATGGCCGACATCAGCAGGGCGTTGTCGGCCTGCAGCAGGCCGCGGTTGTCGTCCCCGGCGTTGGCGGCGGCGGTGGCGGTCACGCTGCCGCGGCCGACCGGCACGCGCAGGGCCACCGTGCCGCGCGGCCCGGACAGCACCCAGTCGGGCTCGACCCGCACGGGGCGGATCACGCCTTCGGCCAGGCAGCCGCGATAGTGGCGGTCGGGCTCGAAGGCGGGCGCACTCGCGCCACCGCGTTCCTCCAGCAGGTGGCAATCCGGCCCGGGGACGCCGGCCGCCCGGGCGCGCTGGCGCCTGCGTGGCGTCGGCGGGAGGTCGTCCTCGGTGGCGGACGCCGGCCGGTTCGCCTGCGGTGGCCTGGCGAACGACAGCGGGATCCATTTCAGCGTGTCGCCCCCGCGCGTGCGCCAGCCGTCGACGACCAGGTCGCCGCCGGCCTCCACCCAGGCCTTCAGGCGCGCGTCGCGTTCGGGAAAGACCGTCCACGAACTCGAGTTGAGCACCAGCGTCGCGCCGACGGGCGGCAGCGGCTCGAGCGAGGTCCGCAACTCCAGCGTCGACCCGCTGGCCGCCAGCACCTGGCGCAGCGCGTAGTACGGGTCGGTGGCCGCGGCGCCGCTCGGCGGATCGTCCACCTCCACTTCCACCCACCGGGTGTTGTGCACGATCCAGGCGGCCAGCGCCGCGATCACGAGCACGGCCAGGCCGCGCAGCACCCAGGCGGCCCTCATGCCGCGTCCTCCTGCGGCGGCGCGGCGTCGAAGCGGGTGGCGAAGCCCGTGCACAGGGTCTCGCCCATCGCCGTCGACAGCACGCGGTTGCCGTAGATGTTGGCCTCCCACGCGCGGATCACCTGCGTCAGGTAGCGCTGGGCGCCGGGCTCCAGCTTGCCGCTTGCGAGCGCCAGGCACTCGCCCTCGGTCGTCGACGCCGCGATCGGCACGTGCCAGCGATGGATCAGGCGCGACAGCGCGCCGCGGTACAGCAGCGACAGCGCGGCCGGCACCCGGCCGGCCTGCCACAGCGCCCATGCGGCCGCGCCGACGTCCTCGGGCAGGCTCTCCGGCCGCACGTCGAGGTCACGCACGTGGCTCACCGCCGCCGCTGCCGCCGCGCGGCGGCGGAACGCGCGCAACTGCACCAACTGGCGCCCGCTCACGAGCAGCACCACCACCAGCACCAGCACGGCGCCGTAGACCAGGAAGCGGCTGGTGTCGTTGATGAAGCGGGCCAGCGCGGCGATCCAGGCGAACCAGGACGGGTCGGGGTCGATCTTCTTGCGAGGGGACGGCTTGGGCAGCCACTCGAGCCGGTGCTCCTTGTGGCGGCCCGAAAGCAGCGGGTCGTCGTGCAGCTTGCGCACCGCGGCCTCGACCGCCGCGGAGCGCGGTCCTGCCACGAAGCCGTCGGCCTGCGACGCCGCGGGCGCCGGCGCGACGGCGCGGGCGCCGACCAGCGCCGCGACGGGATCGTCGGCGTCGTCCGTGTCGTCCGCGCGCGCCGGGCCGCCCGCAACCGCGAGCGCCAGGCACAGGCCGACGCCCGCCGCGACGGCACGCCGGCGCGGCCGCGGATCAGCGCTGGTCGAACGCATGGCGCAACTCCTGCTCGACGTCCCAGGCCTCGAGCTCGACGCGCCGGTTCAGGTACATCGCAAAGCCGGCGGCGACGTAGAACGGCTCGACGAACAGCACGGCCGCGGCCTGCGCCGCGTAGCCCAGCGCGACGCCGGGCAGCGTGCCGTCGGTGAACAGGGCCAGGCCGTCGAACGTGCGCAGGCCCGGCGTCATCCACGGCACGAGCGACATCAGCCCCAGCATCACGATGAGCTCGCACCAGGAGAAGGCCGACTGCACCAGCGTCGCCGCGCCGCGGTGGCTGCGCAGGATGGCCTGCAGGCGCTGGCGCCGGGCCGCGCCGGACTGGCCCTCGAGCTGCGCGACCGGCATCGAGTACGCGCGCCAGAGCGACAGCCGGCCGAGGGTGAGCAGGCGCAGCAGCGGCCCCCAGGGCGCGCGGCCGCGCGCCGCCCAGGCCTCGCCGAACGTGGTCGTGTCGCCGAAGGCCTGGCGCGCGTAGATGTGCAGCAGCGTGCGATCCAGCCACGGCTTGAGCCACCACAGCAGCAGGGACGGCAGCCACGGCGCCAGCTCCACCGTCGATCCGCAGGCCACCACCAGCAGCAGCGCGAGCGGCACGTGGGCGCGCAGCAGCGAGCGCGCATTGCGCTGCGTCATGCGCACGCCCAGGTCCACCGATTCGTAGATCGGGCGCGGCCGCAGCGCGAGCCGGAGCTGCTCGGCCTTCATCGCGCCGACTCCGCGGCGGCGCCGCGGCCCTGCAGGCCCAGGTAGGCCATCACGAGCAGCCAGCAGGCACCGCCGACGCCGTACTTCACGGCCGGGGCGATCCAGCCCGCGGAGGACCAGAACGCCTCCAGGGCCGCGGCCACGAGCAGCATCACGAAGAAGGCGAAGACGACCGGCGAGGTGTCGCGCGCGGCCTGCATCAGCGCGCCCGTGCGCGTCAGTCGACCGGGCGCGAGCATCGCGTGTCCCAGCTTGAGCCCGGCCGCGCCCGCCAGGACGATGGCGGTGAGCTCGAACGCCGAGTGCGTGACGACGAACGAGAAGAAGCGCTCGGCGTCGCCGCGCGTGACCAGCAGGCCCGACACCGCGCCGAGGAGCAGGCCGTTGTAGGCCAGCATGACCAGGCTGCCGACGCCGAACGTGATGCCCGCGGCGAAGCACTGGAACGCGATGCCCACGTTGTGGGCGATGTAGAAGCCGAACATCTGCCAGTCGTCGCTGGACGTGCGGCCCAGGTGCTCGCCGGCCTCCGGGCCGTACATCTTGTCGAACTCGCGGATCTGGTGCGCATCGACCACCGTCAGCGCGAACTGCGGATCGACCCAGGTGGCCACGCCCACCACCAGCGCGGGCAGCAGGAACACGAGCGCCGATACCAGCAGGTGCCAGCGCAACGCGCGCACGGCCTCCGGTGCGCCGTGCAGCACCAGGTCGCGCAGCGCGCCGAGCCCGAAGTCGTGGCGGCGGTAGATGCGCTGGTGGGCGCGGGCCGTCAGCGCCTCCAGGCGCGCCACCAGGTGCACCGGGTACGCGCGCTCGCGCGCCAGCGCCAGGTGCTCGCAGCACTGGCGATAGAGCTGGGCCACGCGGGCCGGCCGCGGCACCGGCGCGACCTCGGTGGGGAACTCCCCGGCCTTGAGCCGGCGCGGCTTGCCGCCCGCGTCGAGCGCCGCGAGGCCGCGCTCGAGCTCGTCCCACAACGGGTCGTAGCGGGCCTCGAACTGGCGGGGGGTCATGGCCATGTCAGCGCTGCCCCGCAAGCCATTGCGCCACCGACAGCAGGCGCGGGCCCGGCCGGCTGGCAGCGGGGGGCGCACCGGCCAGGGCGGCATCGGGCGGCGGCAGGACGCCCTCGGCGAGGGCGGCGAGTTCGTCGACGCGCTCGGGCGTCAGGCGGCGCGCCCGGCCGGCCAGGTGCAGGATGGCGACCTGCTGGGCGCGGGTGAGCGGCACGCGGGGCGCCAGCGGCGGCGCCTCGGGCAGCGCGCCGGCCAGTCGGACATGGTCGGCGTGCACCACCAGCGTGCCGGCGACGATGTCGCCGATGCGCTTGAAGTCGTGCCGCAACAGCATCGCCAGCACGCCGAAGGCGAACAGGAACGGCAGGAAGTCGGCGGCGCGCAGCAGGTTGCGGGTGACCGCCGCCGAGGGCGTGATCGGCAGCCCGGTGTCCATCATCACCTGCAGGCCCAGGACGCGCTTGCCCGGCGTCGCCGCGCCCGGCAGCAGCTCGAACACGATCGGGTAGATCCACTCGAGCCCGAAGTACAGGATGAACGACAGCCCGGCTCCGAGTCCGCCGCTCGCGCCCTGCGTGCTGGCGATGGCCGTCATCGCCGCGATGAACACCGCCAGCCGGATGCCCCAGTCGAGCGCGTAGGCGAGCGCGCGCGCGACGACGCCCGCGGGGCGCAGCAGGATGTCGATGCCTTCGGGCGTCTCGGCGAGGAGCGTCGTGTCGAGCTTCAAGGCGCGCGCTGGCTTCCCGGGTTCAGAAGTTGATGTTGCGCAGCTGCGCGCCCGAGCTGCCGAGCAGGGTCGCGCCTTCCGACGTCGCCGCCGTCACCACCCGGGTGTCGGCGATGTTGTCGTGCAGGCACAGCCGGTTCTCGCGGAAGATCAGCAACGCGTCGAGCAGCGTGATGACATAGCCCAGCATCGGGATCGCGCCGAGCAGGGCCATGGGCAGCCAGCGCAGGAAGATGAAGCGGCCGAAGGCCACGCGCTCGCCGTTCGTGCGCACCACCCGGATGCCCATCACGCGCTTGCCGATGGTCTGGCCGTAGCGATAGACCAGGATCGCGGTGTAGACGAAGATGCCGGCGATGGCCACCAGGGCCACCAGGCCGATGACGATCGCGATCACGCTGGCGCCGGCGCTGGAGGGAACGGCCGCCCCGGCCAGTGCCGCGCGCTTCTGGTAGCTGGCGTAGGCGGGCAGCGCGATCGCCGCGACGATGCCCACGACGGCGGCGACGCCGCCGACCGCCAGGACATCGATGATGGCCGCGGCGAAGCGCGCGCCCCGCGTGGCCGGGACCATCTCGACCTGCGTGTCGATCTGGTCGTCGACGAGCGCGCGCGGCGGCGCGAACGGATTCTGGGTTCCGATGCTGGACATGATTTCCTCCCTCCGTGGGGTCTGCAGATTCGGGGCGGCGTCGTGGCGCGCCGCTTTCAGTGGCGGATCGTAGCGCGTCCGGACGCGGTTTCAGGTCGGTATCCCCCTGAATGGGGAGAGCCGGCCTCGCCGCGCCGCGCTTGCGCTCGCGGCTGCCGGCTCAGGCGCTCGCCGCGGCCAGCGATGCGTTCATCGAGGATGCGGCGGTGACCACCTTGGTGTCCGCGATCTGGTCGTGCAGGCACTGGCGCGAATCGCGGAAGATCACGAGCATGTCGACCAGCAGGTAGAGCCCGCCGATGAACGGCACCAGGCCGGGCAGCACCGACACCGCGCCGCGGCCGAAGAACAGGCGCACGAAGCCGGCGCGGCTGCCATCGGTGCGCACGATGCGCAATCCCAGCAGCTTCTTGCCCAGCGTGCCGCCGAAGGCGTGCAGCGACCAGCCCTGCACCACGCCGGTGATGATGTAGCCCGGCACCATCGCCTTGAACATGGTGGCCATCAGTGCGCCCGGATCGGGAGGCGACTGCGGGTCGAGGTTCATCAGCGTGCCGCCGCCGACCAGGAAGAAGGCCGGCAGGAAGATCAGCGTGTTGAGCAGGCCGTCGATGATGACGGCCACCAGCCGCATGCCCCGGCCTGCGAGGACGGGGCCCCCGTCGAGGCTCGCGGGGTCGGCGAGTTCGGCCTTGGGGGGTGCGAAGCGGTTGCCGTCGATGTCGGTCATGGCGCGGGCGCGGTGGGCGCGAGAGTGGGGGGGGCGCCGGACAGGGCCGCGGGGCGCCGCGACGCAGGGATGCCCACGCCATGGTCGCCCCGGCGTGCAGTCGCTCGCGCGCACCGTCCAGCGCGACGATGCTAACCGGTCGCGCCCGGGCGCGGCCTCAGGGTCTGGCCGAAGGGCGGCCGCCCGCGCTCACATGAACAGGTGCTCGCCCGCGTTTTCGCCGCCCAGGATCACGTAGTTCACCTTGCGGATGTCGCCCGCGCAGCGACCGCCCGCGTACGAGATCGAGCTCTGCAGGTCTTCCTGCATTTCGCGCAAGGTGTCGGCCAGGCGGCCCTTGATCGGCTCGAGGATGCGCTTGCCCTCGACGTGGCGGTACTCGCCCTTGTTGAAGTCGGAGGCGCTGCCGTAGTACTCCTTGAACAGCTTGCCGTCGACCTCCACGGTCTGCCCGGGGCTCTCCTCGTGGCCGGCGAACAGCGAGCCGATCATCACCATCGTGGCGCCGAAGCGCAGGCTCTTGGCGATGTCGCCGTTGTGGCGGATGCCACCGTCCGCGACGATCGGCCTGGTGGCCACGCGGGCGCACCACTTCAGCGCCGACAGCTGCCAGCCGCCGGTGCCGAAGCCGGTCTTCAGGCGCGTGATGCACACCTTGCCCGGGCCGACGCCGATCTTGGTGGCGTCGGCGCCCCAGGTCTCGAGGTCGATCACCGCCTCGGGCGTGCCGACGTTGCCGGCGATGACGAACGCCTGCGGCAGCCGCTGCTTGATGTGGGCGATCATCCGGCGCACGCTCTCGGCGTGGCCGTGCGCGATGTCGATGGTGACGTAGTCGGCGCCCACGCCCGATTCGGCCAGGCGGTCGATCACGGCGTGGTCCTCCGGCTTGACCCCGGCGCTGACCGACACCAGCAGGCCCTTGGCGCGCATGGTCGTCGCGAACGCCACGGTGTCGAGGTCGAACCGGTGCATCACGTAGAAGTAGCCGTGCGTGGCCAGGAACTCCGCGATCGGCACGTCGAGCACCGTCTTCATGTTGGCGGGCACCACGGGCAGCTTGAAGCGACGCGGGCCGAACTCCATCGTGGCGTCGCACTCGCTGCGGCTGTCGACGACGCACTTGCGCGGCAACAGCAGGATGTTGTCGTAGTCGAAGATTTCCATGGGATGTCCTCCGTTCGCTTACTTGGGATCGGCGCAGCGATCGGTGGCGATCTGCGTGATGCGGCCGTCGGCGGCCTCCACCCACGCGGTGGCCACCAGCTGGTCGGCATGGGCGTTCTCGGGCCAGCGCAGGCCGTACAGGGGCGCGACGGCATTCTGCGCGCCCGGGCCGGGGGGCAGCTTCAGCGGGCCGACCAGCACGCGCACGAGGTGGCGCGGCAGCATGGTGTCGCGCACGCCCACGGGGATCAGCTCCACCAGCGCGATCCAGCCGGTGCTGCCGGCGGGCCAGACGCCGGTGGCGTGCAGCTGCACGCCCATGTAGCCCGAATGCGGCAGGCTGGAGTGCACGTAGAAGCGGCGCTTGCCGGCCCGCGTCTCGAGCACCGTGTTCGCGTCGAACGCGGCAGGCGGCACGGCCAGCTTCGCCGCCAGTCCGGGACCCAGGCGGGCGAGGCGGTCGGCGGCCTCGGGCAGCGCGCCGGGCGCCATCGGCGCATCGGCGGCGGCCGGTACGATCCAGTCGAGCGCCCATTCCGCTGCGCCGACCGGCCCGGCGCCGGCGGCCGGCGGCGCCGCCTTCCAGCAATCCATGCAGTCGGCGCCCATGAAATGCTCCACCACGGCCGTGGCGCGCGCCGGACATTCGGCGGCCACGCCGGGCGCCGGCTTCGGCGCCGCCAGCGCCGCGGGCGCTGCGAGGGCCGCGCCCACGGCCGCCAGGCAAAGAATCCGGCCGCGCAGGGCCCGCGAAACTAGAATAGGTGGATGCATATCCAGCATTCTGACGCCGATCCCGAAGCCCCGACGACGGACCGGTTGCTCCGCAACCTCAACGCCGAGCAACTCGCGGCGGTGACGCTGCCCGCCCGTCCGGCGCTGATCCTGGCCGGCGCCGGCTCGGGCAAGACGCGCGTGCTCACCACCCGCATCGCCTGGCTGCTGCAGACGGGGCAGGTGTCGCCCGGCGGCCTGATGGCGGTCACGTTCACCAACAAGGCGTCCAAGGAAATGCAGGCCCGGCTGTCGGCGATGCTGCCGATCAACGTGCGCGGCATGTGGATCGGCACCTTCCACGGCCTGTGCAACCGCTTCCTGCGCGCCCACTGGAAGCTGGCCGGGCTGCCGCAGGGCTTCCAGATCCTCGATTCCGCGGACCAGCAATCGGCCGTCAAGCGCATCATCAAGGCGATGAAGCTCGACGAGGAACGCTTCGTGCCCAAGCAGGTGACGTGGTTCATCAATGGCGCGAAGGACGACGGCCTGCGGCCCAGGGACGTGCAGATCCACGACGGCCAGACCCAGAAGATGGTCGAGATCTACCAGGCCTACGAGGACCAGTGCCAGCGCGAGGGCGTGGTCGACTTCGCCGAGCTGCTGCTGCGCGCGTTCGAGCTGATGCGCGACAACGAGTCGGTGCGCGAGCACTACCGGCACCGCTTCCAGCACATCCTCGTCGACGAGTTCCAGGACACCAACCGGCTGCAGTACGCCTGGCTGAAGATGTTCGCCGGCCCGCATGGCGCGGTGTTCGCGGTGGGCGACGACGACCAGAGCATCTACGGCTTCCGCGGCGCGCTGGTGGGCAACATGGCCGACTTCGAGCGCGAGTTCCACGTCGACAAGGTCATCAAGCTGGAGCAGAACTACCGCAGCTTCGGCAACATCCTGGACGCTGCCAACCACCTGATCGACCGCAACTCCAAGCGGCTGGGCAAGAACCTGCGCACCGACCAGGGCCCGGGCGAGCCGGTGCGCATCTTCGAGGCCACCAGCGATTTCGCCGAGGCGCAGTGGTTCCTCGACGAGGCGCAGCAGCTGCACCGCGCCGGGACCGCGCGCTCCGAGATCGCCGTGCTCTACCGCAGCAACGCGCAGTCGCGCGTGATCGAGTCGGCGCTGTTCAACGCCGGCATACCCTACCGCGTGTACGGCGGGCTGCGCTTCTTCGAGCGCGCCGAAGTCAAGCACGCGCTGTCCTACCTGCGCCTGATCGAGAACCCGAACGACGACACCAGCTTCCTGCGCGTCGTCAACTTCCCCACCCGCGGCATCGGCGCGCGCACCATCGAGCTTCTGCAGGACTCGGCGCGGCTGTCGGGCCGCAGCCTGTACCAGAGCGTGGGCAGCGTGGCGGGCAAGGGCGGCGGCAACCTGGCCGCCTTCACCGGACTGGTGGACCGCATGCGCGAGGCCACGCGCGGGCTCACGCTGCGCGAGATCATCGAGCACATGCTGGCCGAGACCGGCCTGATCGACTTCTACCGCGCCGACAAGGAAGGCGCCGACCGCGTCGAGAACCTGGAGGAGCTGATGAACGCCGCCGAGGCCTTCGTCACCCAGGAGGGGTTCGGCCGCGACGCGGTGGCGCTGCCGGTGGACGAGCTCGCGCCGGGCACCTTGGCCGAGCGCAACGTCTCGCGCGACGTGCAGGGCCTGGCGCTGCTGCCGGTGCCCGCGCCGGTCACGCCCGACGCCGAGACCGGCGAGATCATGTCGCCGCTGGCCGCCTTCCTCACCCACGCCTCGCTGGAAGCCGGCGACAACCAGGCCCAGGCGGGCCAGGACGCGATCCAGCTGATGACCATCCACTCGGCCAAGGGGCTGGAGTTCGACAGCGTGTTCATCACCGGCCTCGAGGAAGGCCTGTTCCCGCACGAGAACTCGCTGCAGACCGGCGACGGCCTGGAGGAGGAGCGGCGCCTGATGTACGTGGCGATCACGCGCGCCCGCAAGCGCCTGTACCTGAGCTTCAGCCAGACGCGCCTGCTCCACGGCCAGACCCGCTACAACGTCAAGAGCCGCTTCGTCGAGGAACTGCCCGAGGCCAACGTGCGCTGGCTCACGCCGCGCAACCAGGCCTTCGGCTCGGGCTACGCCCGCGAGTACAAGCAGGCCTGGGAGCGCGGTACCGGCCTGGGCTCGATGATCGGCGCGGGTCGCGTCGACTCGGCCTCCGTGCCCCAGGCGATGCAGGACAGCCGCTCGGCCACCAGCAGCGGCGGCCACAAGCTGCGCCAGGGCCAGTCGGTGTTCCACACCAAGTTCGGCGAGGGCGTCATCGTGACGCTGGAGGGCGCCGGCGAGGAAGCCCGCGCGCAGGTCAACTTCGGGCGCCACGGCATGAAGTGGCTGGCGCTGTCGGTGGCCAAGCTGACGCCCGTGGACTGAAGCCCGTGACGCCGATCTTCGACGCCGACGTCCGCCTGGTCGGGTTCTTCGACGGGACCTACCTGTTCGACCTGGCCAACGACTGGGTCGCGTTCCACGATCGCGGCAACGTCTTCGCGGTCGGCGGCCGCTGGCTCGGGCCGCTGAAGGACGGCACGTTCCAGGACGGCGACGGCCGTGCCGTGGCCTGGCTCGCCGGCGCGCGGCCGACGACCGGGATGAAGCCCGCGCCGCCGATGAACCCGAAGGTGCCGCTGCACCCCAAGCGCCCGCTGCGGCCGCGCACGCCGCTGCCGCCGCCGGGGCCGATGCAGCCGGGCGGCGGCTGGTCGAGCCTGGGCTGGGCGCAGTGGATGGCGCAGGGCACCGCTGCCGCGACGCCGCCGGTCGACGCGGCCGGCCTGCGCCTCGAGCCCCTGGCCGAGGCGCACCTCGACGCGCTGTTCCGCTACCTCGGCGAGCAACTGGCAGAGAACGGCCGCGACGGCCGCTGGTTCATGCCGCTGGCACCCACCGATGCCGGCGTTCCGGCCGAACGGCAGCAGCGCTTTCGCGACGGCCTGGCCATCCCGGTTGGCGACGCCGGCTGGCGGCGCGGCTGGCTCGCGCTCGACGCCTTCGGCGAGGTGGCCGGCCACGTCGACCTGCGCGCGCACCCTGATGCGTTCACCGGCCACCGGTGCGTGCTGGGCATGGGCGTGCGGCGCGACCTGCGCCGCATCGGCCTGGCCACGCGCCTGCTGACCCAGGCCACCCAATGGGCCGCGGCGCGGGGCCTGGAGTGGATCGACCTGCAGGTGCTGTCGGCCAACGAGCCGGCCGTGGCGTTCTACCGGCGCGAGGGCTTCCAGATGCAGGGCGGGCGGCCGGACATGTTCGTCATCGACGGCGTGTCGCTGGGCGAGATCTGGATGGCGCGCAAGGTCGCGGCCTGAGCGGCGGCGGTTTCAGCCCTTCCAGGTGAACGGGAACTTGACCTGCTTCCAGAACCCGTCGGGCACGTAGTCGCCGACCACCCCGTACTGCCGCGGCCACGCCTCGTCCGACTTCACCGCCGTGCCGAACAGGTAGTCGATGAACGCGAAGTGCGCCGCGTAGTTGCGGTCGATGGCCGCGTCGTCCTGCGAATGGTGCCAGTGGTGGAAGTTGGGCGTGACGATCAGGTAGCGCAGCGGCCCCAGCCGCACGCTGACGTTGGCGTGGTTGAAGACGGCCTGGAAGCCGACGATCACGATGTAGGTGTCGATCACGCTCTTGTCGAAGCCCAGCACGAAGATGGGCGCCAGCACCAGCGTGCGCGTGATCAGCAGCTCGACGACGTGCTGGCGCGAGCCCGCCAGCCAGTCCATGCTCTTGACGCTGTGGTGCACCGCGTGCAGCCGCCACAGCACCGGCACCTCGTGGTACGCGCGGTGGGTGGCGTACTGCACCAGGTCCGCCACGAGGATGATCAGGAACAGCGCCACGGGGTAGGGCAGGTCGCGCACCCAGGCCTGGATGCCGTCCTTGGCCGCCCAGCCGAACAGCTTGTGCACCAGCAGGTTGGTGGCCAGCAGCACGAAGCCGACGATCATGTGGTTGACGATGAAATGCTGCATGTCCACCTGCCACTCGGCGCGGAAGACGGGCTGTTCGCGGCGCAGCGAGAACAGCTTCTCGATGAACACGAAGATCAGCGACGAGCCCAGCAGGTCGAGGATGAACCAGTCCAGGCCGATGTAGGGCGTGTGGTCGGCGAAGTTGTCGACCGGCACCTTGGCGCCGCCCAGCAGCGCCGATGCGGCCACCAGGAAGAACGCCGACGCGGCGAGCCAGCGCGTGCGCGCGAACAGGATGTTGTACAGCGAGATGCCGCCCGCCACGACCATCGCCCAGTACAGGATCAGGCGGATGACCGAGACGTCGTAGGACTTGCGCAGCTCCGGCGTGGTCAGGTACTGCGGGAAGTGGAACGCCAGCACGCCCAGGAAGCACAGCAGGGCCAGCACCAGGGCGACGACGCCGGAGGACAGGCCGCGGCCGGTGGGCAGGGGGCCGTGCGAATGGGTCAGGTCATTGAGCTTGGCGAGCGTCTTCGGGGTCTTCATCCGGGGCCTCGGGGTGGCAGGGCGCGCGGGGGCGCGAGCCTGGATTGGAGCCGAAAGCCCGCCGCTTGTCGCCCCCCGCTCGGGGGTGCGGCTCAGGGCGCGGGCCGATCCAGGTCGGCCATGACCGTGCGATAGGCCACGGTGGACGTGATCTCGAAGGTGTCGGCGAAGCAGAACCAGGCCGAGACATAGAAGGTGGCGGTCAGGGCGACCATGCAGGTCATGGCCGCCAGCGACATCGCGACCGCGCCGAACACCGCCGCGGCGATTGCCACCCCCATCGCGAACAGCAGGACGATGGCGATCCAGCCCAGGCCGAACACGGCGAAGGCGCCCCGCGTGCGCCAGATCGACACCACGCTGGAGAACATCGCCTGCGCCGCACCCAGGCGTCCCCAGTGCACCAGCGCTGGCGCGTGCCACAGCGGGATCGAGACGAGGCCGATGCCGAAGGACTTGAACAGCAGCACCAGCGTGCCGATGCCGCTCAGCGGCGGGACCTCGGGCATCTTGCCGTCCGTGCGCGGCTTCATCAGGGATTCCATCCAGCGACGCGCCTCGCCGCCGTCGACGAAGTCGGCGAGGAACACGAGCAGCACGCTCGCCACCAGGTAGAACAGGCCGATCGCCAGCAGCGCGCGGCGCGCGGCCGGCCCCATCGTCAGCGGCGTCCAGAACACTGATGGACGCAGGGGCAGGTCGTTGAGCACGTCCTCGCTGGCCAGCATGAAGCCCAGCGACAGCAGCGGCAGCAGCGTCATCGCCACCAGCGCGACGACCGGCGGCAGCATCATCGAGACGACGAGGCACAGCATCACGAACAGGTACAGCCCGCAAAAGCCGCCGGGGCGACGCCAGAACGTGCGGAAGCCGCGCCGGATCCAGTGCAGGCCCGCCACGGGGGGGAGGCTGCGCAACCGGATCCTGACGGGCGCGGGCGAGGCGGACATGGCGTTCAGAGCGCCGGGTGCCAGGGCGACTCGACGCAGTCGACGAGCACGCGCTCGAAGTGCGTCGGATCCTTGGGCTTGAGCAGCGCGGCCTCGCGCGGCAGGTACCAGTCGGCCAGGCGCGACAGCCAGAAGCGCAGCGCGGCGGCGCGGCGCATGCCCGGCAGCGCGCGCAGCTCGGCCGGGCTCATCGGGCGATGCAGGTGGTAGGCGCGCAGCAGCGCCTCGGCATGCTCTGGCTCCAGGCGGCCGGTGTCCAGGTCGACGCACCAGTCGTTGACGCACACGGCCAGGTCGTAGACATGGTGGTCGACGCCGGCGAAGTAGAAGTCGAACACGCCGGACAGCCGCGGGGCGTCCGGCGGGCCGTCGAACAGCGCGTTGTCGCGGAACAGGTCGGCATGCACCGGCCCGCGCGGCAGCGATTGCGTGCTGGCGGCGGCGTGGAAGCGTTGCTGGAAGTCGAGTTCCTCGTCCAGGCGCTGCGCCAGCGTGGCACCCACGTGCGGCCGCACGACGGGCACCGTCTGCGCCCACCAGTCGAGGCCGCGCAGGTTGGGTTGCTGCACCGGGTAGTCCAGCGCCCCTGTGTGCAGGTGGGCCAGCGTGACACCCAGCAGCGAGCAGTGCGCGAGCATCGGCGCATCGATGCTCGCGCCGGGCAGCAGGTTGACCAGCGAGGCCGGCTTGCCGCCGATGGAATGCAGGAAGTTGCCGGTGGCGTCGGTGCGCGGCTCGGGCACCGGCAGGCCCTTGCGGGCCAGGTGCTGCATCAGGCCGAGGTAGAACGGCAGCTGGTCGAAGCCCAGGCGCTCGAACACCGTCAGCACCCAGGCGCCCTGGTCGGAATGGACGAAGTAGTTGGTGTTCTCGATGCCACCGGCGCAGCCCGCCATCGAGGTGAGCTCGCCGGCGTCCAGCGTGCGCAGCAGCGCGGCCGCCGTGGCGACATCGACTTCCGTGTAGACAGCCATCAGGAGATCCGGGTCAGGGCGGCGTCACGCCGATCGGCCACGGTCGGCACGCCGGGCACGGCTCAGAAGCCGAACTGGAACAGGCGCATGCCGGCGCCCTTGTCGTGCTCGGGATCGACGCCCGGATCGCGCGGCTGGATCTCGTAGCTGTCGCCGGTGATCTTGGAGTGCACGACGATCTTCTTGGTGACGCCGCGCACGCGGGTCTCCTCGATGCGCACCTGCGAGTCCTCGGTGACGAGGTGCTCGATGCGGGCATCCTTGGTCCGGGTCGCCGGCGCCGTCTCGACCAGCTCGCCGGTCGCAGGGTCGACGCCCGGCGCGGCGGCCGGCTCGGGCGCCTTGTCGGTCGCCCGCGACGGGGCGGCGGCGGGCGCCGAGCGGGCAGCCTGCGCGAACGCGGACGTGCCGGCCACGGCCAGGAGGGCGGCGAGGACGAAGGTCGAGGGGCGGGCGGTCATGGGCGGATTCTAGACGGTCGGGGCCGGACGGGGTCTTCACCTGCCGCCGGGCCCGCCGCGGCGTGCACGGCGGGCCCGGCGGCCGGCACAATGGCGGGATGACCGACAAGACCCTGCTGCTGGTGGACGGCTCCAGCTACCTCTATCGCGCCTACCACGCGATGCCCGACCTGCGCGGCCCCGACGGGGTGCCCACCGGCGCCATCCGCGGCATGGTCTCGATGATGAAGCTGCTGCGCGAGCAGATCGGCGCCGATTACGCCGCCTGCGTGTTCGACGCCAAGGGCAAGACCTTCCGCGACGAGTGGTATCCGGAGTACAAGGCCAACCGGTCGTCGATGCCGGAGGACCTGGCGCGCCAGATCGAGCCGATCCACGCGGTCGTCGAGATGCTGGGCTGGCCCATCATCATGGTGCCCGGCATCGAGGCCGACGACGCGATCGGCACGCTGGCGCGCGCGGCTACCCGGGCCGGCTGGAAGACGGTGATCTCCACCGGCGACAAGGACCTGGCCCAGCTGGTCGACGACCATGTCACGCTGATCAACACGATGAGCAACGAGACGCTGGATGCCGCCGCCGTGCTGGCCAAGTTCGGCGTGCCGCCCGAGCGCATCGTCGACTACCTGACGCTGGTGGGCGACACCGTGGACAACGTGCCCGGCGTCAACAAGGTGGGCCCGAAGACGGCGGTCAAGTGGCTCCAGGAGCACGGCTCGCTGGAGGGCGTGATCGCCGCCGCGCCCGCCATGAAGGGCGCCGTCGGCGAGCACCTGCGCGCGGCGCTGGACTGGCTGCCGATGGGGCGCAAGCTGGTCACGGTGGTCACCGACCACGACATGGCGCCGCACGTGGCGAACTGGCCGGCGCTCGACGCGCTGGCGCTGCGCCCGGTCGACCATGCGCGCCTGCTCGAGTTCTACCAGCGCTACGGCTTCCGCGGCTGGCGCGACGAGATCGAGAAGCAGCTTGGCGCCGCGACCGCGCCCGCGCCGGCCGGCGTGGCGGTGGGCGGCAACCTGGGGCTGTTCGACGGCGACCCGCCGCCGGCCGCCGCCCCGGCGCCCGAGCTCGCGCGCCAGTACGACACGATCTTCACCTTCGAGGCGCTCGACGCCTGGATCGCCCGCCTGCAGGCCGCCGAGCTGTCGGCCCTCGACACCGAGACCGACTCCCTGGACGCGATGCGCGCCCGCATCGTCGGCATCTCGTTCGCCGTCGAACCCGGCAAGGCGGCCTACGTCCCGCTGCGCCACGACTACGCCGGCGCGCCCGACCAGCTGCCCTTCGAGGAGGTGATCGCGCGGCTGCGGCCGTGGCTGGAGAACCCGGCCGCCGCCAAGGTGGGCCAGCACATCAAGTACGACACCCACGTGTTCGCCAACATCGGCATCGACGTCCAGGGCTGGCAGCACGACACGCTGCTGGAAAGCTACGTGCTGGAGGCGCACCGGCCGCATTCGCTGTCCAGCCTCGCGCAGCGCCACCTGGATCGCAAGGGCCTGGACTACGAGGACCTGTGCGGCAAGGGCGCCAAGCAGATCCCGTTCTCGCAGGTCGACATCGAGCGCGCGGCGCTGTACTCGGGCGAGGACAGCGAGATGACGCTGCAGGTGCACCAGACGCTCTACCCGCGCCTGGTCGCCAGCCCGGGCATGAAGTACGTCTACGAGTCCATCGAGATGCCCACCAGCGCGGTGCTGGGCCGGGTCGAGCGCCACGGCGTGCTGATCGACTGCGCGCGGCTGGCCGAGCAGTCGCGCCTGCTGGCCGAGCGCATGCTGGCGCTCGAGAACGAGGCCTACGAGATCGCCGGCCAGCCGTTCAACCTGGGCTCGCCCAAGCAGATCGGCGAGATCCTGTTCGGCAAGCTGGGGCTGCCGGTCACCAAGAAGACCGCCTCGGGCGCGCCGTCGACCGACGAGAGCGTGCTGGAGAAGCTGGCGCTGGACTACCCGCTCCCGGCCCGGCTGCTGGAGCACCGCGGCCTGGCCAAGCTCAAGGGCACCTACACCGACAAGCTGCCGCTGATGGTCAACCCGGCCACCGGGCGCGTGCACACGCACTACGCCCAGGCGGTGGCGGTCACCGGCCGGCTGTCCAGCAACGACCCGAACCTGCAGAACATCCCGATCCGCACGCCCGAGGGCCGGCGCGTGCGCGAGGCCTTCATCGCGCCGCCGGGGCACGTGATCGTGTCGGCCGACTACTCGCAGATCGAGCTGCGCCTGATGGCCCACATCAGCCAGGATCCGGGCCTGCTGCGCGCGTTCACCGACGGCATGGACGTGCACCGCGCCACCGCGGCCGAGGTGTTCAACCTGGCCGCCGAGGACGTCACCAGCGAGCAGCGCCGCTACGCCAAGACGATCAACTTCGGGCTGATCTACGGCATGGGCGCGTACGGGCTGTCGCAGTCGCTGGGCATCGAGCAGAAGGCCGCCAGCGGCTACATCGAGCGCTATTTCACCCGCTTTGCCGGCGTCAAGCGCTACATGGACGAGACCAAGGCGCGCGCCGCCGAGACCGGCTATGTCGAGACCCTGTTCGGCCGCCGCATCGAGCTGCCCGAGATCCGCGGCGGCAACGGCCCGCTGCGTGCCGGCGCCGAGCGCCAGGCCATCAACGCGCCGATGCAGGGCACCGCCGCCGACCTGATCAAGCTGGCGATGCTGGCCGTGCAGAAGGCGCTGGACGACGAGGGCAGGGGCACGCGCATGGTGATGCAGGTGCACGACGAACTGGTGTTCGAGGTGCCCGAGGGCGAGATCGCATGGGCCAGGGTCGAGATCCCGAAGCTGATGGCGGGCGTGGCGCAGCTGTCGGTGCCGTTGATCGCCGAGGTGGGCGTGGGCTCGAACTGGGACGAGGCACATTGAAGTGACGCAACCGCAGGACGGGCCGCCGATGGCCGGAACGCCCGGGCCCGCCTTCGCGCCGGGCGGGCGGGCGCTGGCAGCCGGGCTGGCCGCCGGCGCGCTGTGGGCCGCATGGGGGCTGGCCAGCCATCCCGGGTTCCAGCCCGTCCACCTGCTGCGCGTGGCTGCGCCGCTGCTGGCCCTGCTGGCCGGTGGCGCCTTCACGCGGCTGGTGGCGAACGCGCGGGCCCGGGTCGACGGCGAGCGCGAGTTCAATCCCGGCGGCAAGGCCTTGTTCATGGGCTTCGTGATGGTCACGGCCACCCTGCTGGCCTGGCTGCTGGTGTCGCAGGCGCTGCCGGCCACCCTGACGGCGCTGGCCGGGGCGGCGCGCACCGAGCCCGGGCGGGTGGTGCGCAAGGTGCCCGCGACGACCGACGCCGACTGCCCATTCCGGCTCGAGGTGGCCAGCGCGGCCGCCGACACCGGCGCGGTGCCCCGCCCGTACGACGAGTGCGTGGACGAGGCCCTGTGGCGACAGGCCAGCGAGGGCGGCGCCGTGACGCTGCGGCTGGTGGGCGGCGCGCTGGGGGCCGAGCTCGTCGGCGTCGCGGCGGCCCGCTGAAGGCACGGTACCGGCGCCTGCGGATGAGCGGGCAAGCGGCGTCCTGACTGGCGGTGCGCGGGTAAGCCCGGCCCCCTGTCTCGAAATTGTCATCAAAGCTTCATAAACTGGGGCGATGACCGACGTCCCCCCAGCAGTCCCTGCGTTGCGGCTGCCGCTGCTCAATCGCGAGCGTTCCATCCTCGAATTCAACCGCCGCGTGCTGGCCCAGGCCTTGCGCGCCGACGTGCCGCTGCTGGAGCGGCTGCGCTACGTGTCCATCGTGTCGTCCAACCTCGACGAGTTCTTCGAGGTGCGTTTCGCCGGCGCGCTCGAGGCGGCGCGGGCGCCGGGCGCGGGCGATGCCTGGCGCGAGCTGGTGGGCATCTCGGGCGAGGCGCATGCGCTGATCGACGAGCAGTACGCGGTCTTCAACGAGCAGGTGATGCCGTCGCTGGCGCTGCACGGCATCCGCGTGGTCAACCATGCGGAGCGTACCGAGGCGCAGCGGCGCTGGGTGGCGGCCTTCTTCGAGCGCGAGGTGCGGCCGCTGCTGGTGCCCGTGGGGCTCGATCCGGCGCACCCGTTTCCCCAGGTCGCCAACAAGTCGCTGAACTTCATCGTGCAGCTGGGCGGGCGCAATGCCTTCGGGCGCGAGAACACCATCGCCATCGTCAAGGTGCCGCGCGTGCTGCCGCGCGTGATCAAGCTGCCGGAGAACTGCTGTCCGAAGGGCGAGCAGCACTTCGTGCTGTTGTCCAGCGTGATCCGGGCCCACCTGGCCGAGCTGTTCCCGGGGCGCGTCGTCGAGTCGTTCTCGCAGTTCCGCGTCACGCGCGACTCGGAGCTGGAAGTCGACGAGGACGACATCCGCAACCTGCGCCAGGCGCTGCGCCGCGGGCTGATGACGCGCCACTATGGCCGGGCGATCCGCCTGGAGGTCGTCAACACCTGCCCCGAGGCCCTGTGGCGGCTGCTGCTGGCCGAGTTCGACCTGCCCGAGGCGGCCCTGCACCGCGTCAACGGGCCGGTGAACCTGGTGCGCCTGAACGAGCTGATCGACCAGGCCACCGACCCGCTGCACGGGCCGGAGCTGCGCTTCACGCCCTACGAGGCCTCGTGGCCGCGCGGCCGGCTGCCGCGCAACGGGTCGATGTTCGACCGGCTGCGCGAGGGCGACGTGCTGCTGCACCATCCGTTCGAGAGCTTCGAGCCGGTGGTGGAGTTCCTGCGCGAGGCGGTCACCGACCCGCAGGTGCTGGCCATCAAGCAGACCATCTACCGCACCGGCGAGAAGTCGGTGCTGATGGACCTGCTGATCGAGGCGGCCCGGCGCGGCAAGGAGGTGATGGTGGTCGTCGAGCTGAAGGCACGCTTCGACGAGGAGGCCAACATCAACTGGGCCGAGCGCCTGGAAGCGGTGGGCGCGCAGGTGGTCTACGGCATCGTCGGGCTGAAGACGCATGCCAAGCTGCTGCTGGTCACCCGGCGCGAGCCGTCCCCGCGCGGGCCGCGCCTGAAGCGCTACGTGCACCTGTCGACCGGCAACTACAACCCGAAGACCGCGCGCCTTTACACCGACATCGGCTACCTGAGCGCCGACGACGGCATCACCGCCGACGCCGACCAGATCTTCCAGCAGATCGCCAGCCTCACCCGCATGAAGCCGCCGCGCCACCTGCTGACGGCGCCGTTCGTGCTCCACAAGCGGCTGCTGAGCCACATCGCTCAGGTGGGCGCGGCCGCGCGTGCGGGCAAGCCCGCGCGCATCGTCGTCAAGGTCAACGCCCTGACGGACAACCCGCTGATCGAGGCGCTGGTCAGCGCCGGACAGGCGGGCGCCAGCATCGACCTGATCGTGCGCGGCGCTTGCTCGCTGCCGCCGGGCATCCAGGGGCTGACCGACAACATCCGGGTGCGCTCGGTCGTCGGCCGCTTCCTGGAGCACTCGCGCATCGTCTACCTGCGCTGGGGCGAGACGGTCGACGAGGAGGCGCTGTTCCTGTCGAGCGCGGACTGGATGCTGCGCAACATGCTTCGCCGCATCGAGCTGGCCTGGCCGATCCGCGATCCGGCGATGCGCCAGCGCGTGATCGACGAATGCCTGGTGCCCTACCTGCATGACACACGGGATGCATGGATGTTGCAGTCCAATGGGCGCTACGAACGCATCGGCACCGATGGCGTGAGTGCGCAGCAGGCACTCATGGCCCGCTACCGCCGGTAATCCGCAACCCGCCTGTCTGTCGTGGAGCGAAGGAAATGGATCTGATCCTGTGGCGACATGCCGAAGCCGGCGATCCCCTCGACGACCCGGTGGCCGACCTGGACCGGCCGCTGACCCCCAAGGGCGAGCGCCAGGCGCGCCGCGTGGCGGACTGGCTCAACCAGTTCCTGCCCGACTCGGCGCGGGTGCTCACCAGCCCGGCGCTGCGCTGCCAGCAGACCGTGGCGGCGCTGGGGCGCCGCGTGAAGAAGTCGCCGGCGCTCGCGCCGGACGGCGACGTCGAGGGCCTGCTGGCGGCCACGCGCTGGCCGGACGCCCGCGAGGCCGTGCTGGTCGTGGGGCACCAGCCGACGCTCGGCCGCGTGGCCGCCTACCTGATGGCGGGCGAGTCGGCCCGCTTCGGCGATCCGTGGACGATCAAGAAGGGCAGCGTCTGGTGGCTGCGGCATCGGCCGCGCGAGGGGCGCGCCGAGGTGCAGATCATCGCGGTGCGCACCGCCGAGGGCTTGTAGGCGTGCTCGGCGCCCCCATCTGCGAGGGGTAGCCAGCAAACTTTTCGAAAGTGCTTGCGCTGTCGAGATCTGCTGGCATAGAATCGAGGGCTTCGCTGATCACAAGTCAGTGCTGACCGCGACAAGCGGAGCGAGCCGAAGGCTCCTCCCGGGTCCGGGCCAGGCGACCGCAAGGTCGGCGAAGAAGCCTGAAAATAAGTGCTTGACGGTAGTTTGAAATCAAGCATAGAATCACAGGCTTCGCTGATCAAGAGTCAGCTTTTGAATATCTCGCAAAAGCGCGGTGTGACAAAGCAGATAAGCAGTCAGCGAAACGAAGCGAGAAAGTCGACTGCTTGACAAGGTTTTAAAAGCAGACCATAATCTCCCTTCTGTGCTGATAACAGCGCAAAACGCAGCAGGCAACGGCCTGAAGAGCGAAGTTCTTTAAAAATTAACAGCCGATAAGCGTGGGCGTTTGAAGGCGAGTGCCAAGAACCTAGCTGGTCAAACAGCGAAAGTTCGAGGTCTTATGGACTTTAAACGCTCATGAAGATTGATTAAACTTGTAACGAGTTTCTTCAATTCCTTTATGAGTAAATTCAAGATCGAACTGAAGAGTTTGATCCTGGCTCAGATTGAACGCTGGCGGCATGCCTTACACATGCAAGTCGAACGGTAACAGGTTAAGCTGACGAGTGGCGAACGGGTGAGTAATATATCGGAACGTGCCCAGTAGTGGGGGATAGCCCGGCGAAAGCCGGATTAATACCGCATACGACCTACGGGTGAAAGGGGGGGATCGCAAGACCTCTCGCTATTGGAGCGGCCGATATCAGATTAGCTAGTTGGTGGGGTAAAAGCCCACCAAGGCGACGATCTGTAGCTGGTCTGAGAGGACGACCAGCCACACTGGGACTGAGACACGGCCCAGACTCCTACGGGAGGCAGCAGTGGGGAATTTTGGACAATGGACGCAAGTCTGATCCAGCCATGCCGCGTGCGGGAAGAAGGCCTTCGGGTTGTAAACCGCTTTTGTCAGGGAAGAAAAGCTCCGGACTAATAATCTGGGGTGATGACGGTACCTGAAGAATAAGCACCGGCTAACTACGTGCCAGCAGCCGCGGTAATACGTAGGGTGCAAGCGTTAATCGGAATTACTGGGCGTAAAGCGTGCGCAGGCGGTTCTATAAGACAGATGTGAAATCCCCGGGCTCAACCTGGGAACTGCATTTGTGACTGTAGAGCTGGAGTGCGGCAGAGGGGGATGGAATTCCGCGTGTAGCAGTGAAATGCGTAGATATGCGGAGGAACACCGATGGCGAAGGCAATCCCCTGGGCCTGCACTGACGCTCATGCACGAAAGCGTGGGGAGCAAACAGGATTAGATACCCTGGTAGTCCACGCCCTAAACGATGTCAACTGGTTGTTGGGAAGGTTCCTTCTCAGTAACGTAGCTAACGCGTGAAGTTGACCGCCTGGGGAGTACGGCCGCAAGGTTGAAACTCAAAGGAATTGACGGGGACCCGCACAAGCGGTGGATGATGTGGTTTAATTCGATGCAACGCGAAAAACCTTACCTACCCTTGACATGTCAAGAATTTCGCAGAGATGTGGAAGTGCTCGAAAGAGAACTTGAACACAGGTGCTGCATGGCCGTCGTCAGCTCGTGTCGTGAGATGTTGGGTTAAGTCCCGCAACGAGCGCAACCCTTGTCATTAGTTGCTACGAAAGGGCACTCTAATGAGACTGCCGGTGACAAACCGGAGGAAGGTGGGGATGACGTCAGGTCCTCATGGCCCTTATGGGTAGGGCTACACACGTCATACAATGGCCGGTACAGAGGGTCGCCAACCCGCGAGGGGGAGCCAATCCCAGAAAACCGGTCGTAGTCCGGATCGCAGTCTGCAACTCGACTGCGTGAAGTCGGAATCGCTAGTAATCGCGGATCAGCTTGCCGCGGTGAATACGTTCCCGGGTCTTGTACACACCGCCCGTCACACCATGGGAGCGGGTTCTGCCAGAAGTAGTTAGCCTAACCGCAAGGGGGGCGATTACCACGGCAGGGTTCGTGACTGGGGTGAAGTCGTAACAAGGTAGCCGTATCGGAAGGTGCGGCTGGATCACCTCCTTTCTGGAAACAAAGCACTCAAATTCTTGCGCTCACGCTTATCGGCTGTAATTCAAAACAACAGTAGAAGTGCGCGTGGCTAGCGCGGACGGACGCACGGTCCGGGCTGCTTCAAGCGGCTCGCGAAGAGATTGACGTGGGTCTGTAGCTCAGTTGGTTAGAGCATCGTCTTGATAAGGCGGGGGTCGTTGGTTCGAATCCAACCAGACCCACCACACGTCTATCTTGGGGGATTAGCTCAGCTGGGAGAGCACCTGCTTTGCAAGCAGGGGGTCGTCGGTTCGATCCCGACATCCTCCACCAACGCACTTCTGATGATCGACCTGGTTGCAGGTCGCTCTGTTGTCCAATCGTTCGGTGCAAACCCAAGCGGCTGCCTCTTCCAGAGACGGGCCATTTTGGTTTGCCATCGCAAGTTGGCATGTTGTTCTTTAACAATTTATAGAATCGAATCGAGATCGTTGACGGAAAGTCTGCGGGGGTAAAGGCCTTCAGGCACCGTGCCGTCAACGATATTATGATTGCGTCAACAGATATATTCATCTTCGAAGTAGCAATACGACGAATTTGATAGGCAAACGCGAAATACTCAAATACTGACTATCCAGTCAGTGATTTCAGTCCTTGACGATGCCAGCTTAGTCGGCTGGCGTCAAAGTTATAGGGTCAAGTGACTAAGTGCATGTGGTGGATGCCTTGGCGATTACAGGCGACGAAGGACGTGATAGCCTGCGATAAGCTTCGGGGAGCTGGCAAATTAGCTTTGATCCGGAGATTTCCGAATGGGGGAACCCACTCCGCAAGGAGTAACTCTGACTGAATACATAGGTCATTGTGGCGAACCGGGTGAACTGAAACATCTCAGTAGCTCGAGGAAAAGACATCAACCGAGATTCCGAAAGTAGTGGCGAGCGAAATCGGAACAGCCTGTGCTCTTTAGCAGACGACTTACTGGAACGGAATGGAAAGTCCGGCCATAGCGGGTGATAGCCCCGTACAGGAAAAGACTTCTGTGGAACTAAGTGCACGACAAGTAGGGCGGGACACGTGTAATCCTGTCTGAATATGGGGGGACCATCCTCCAAGGCTAAATACTCGTAATCGACCGATAGTGAACAAGTACCGTGAGGGAAAGGCGAAAAGAACCCCGGGAGGGGAGTGAAATAGATCCTGAAACCGCATGCATACAAAAAGTAGGAGCCGCAAGGTGACTGCGTACCTTTTGTATAATGGGTCAGCGACTTACATTCAGTGGCAAGCTTAACCGAGTAGGGGAGGCGTAGGGAAACCGAGTCCGAACAGGGCGTTCAAGTCGCTGGGTGTAGACCCGAAACCAGGTGATCTATCCATGGCCAGGATGAAGGTGCGGTAACACGCACTGGAGGTCCGAACCGACTAGTGTTGCAAAACTAGCGGATGAGCTGTGGATAGGGGTGAAAGGCTAAACAAACCTGGAGATAGCTGGTTCTCTCCGAAAACTATTTAGGTAGTGCCTCAAGTATTACCATCGGGGGTAGAGCACTGTTATGGCTAGGGGGTCATGGCGACTTACCAAACCATTGCAAACTCCGAATACCGATGAGTACAGCTTGGGAGACAGTGCACCGGGTGCTAACGTCCGGACACAAGAGGGAAACAACCCAGACCGCCAGCTAAGGTCCCCAAAATTGGCTAAGTGGGAAACGAAGTGGGAAGGCTAAAACAGTCAGGATGTTGGCTTAGAAGCAGCCATCATTTAAAGAAAGCGTAATAGCTCACTGATCGAGTCGTCCTGCGCGGAAGATGTAACGGGGCTAAGCCAGTTACCGAAGCTGCGGATTTGCAATTTATTGCAAGTGGTAGGAGAGCGTTCTGTACGCCTGTGAAGGTGGATCGTGAGGTCTGCTGGAGGTATCAGAAGTGCGAATGCTGACATGAGTAGCGTTAAAGAGGGTGAAAAGCCCTCTCGCCGAAAGCGCAAGGTTTCCTACGCAACGTTCATCGGCGTAGGGTGAGTCGGCCCCTAAGGCGAGGCAGAGATGCGTAGCTGATGGGAAACAGGTCAATATTCCTGTACCGATCTATAGTGCGATGTGGGGACGGAGAAGGTTAACTCAGCCGGGTGTTGGATGTCCCGGTTCAAGCCTGTAGTCATGCCTGGTAGGCAAATCCGCCGGGCTTAGATGAGGGGTGATAACGAGTCTGCTTGCAGACGAAGTGAGTGATACCCTGCTTCCAGGAAAAGCCACTAAGCTTCAGCTATAGACGACCGTACCGCAAACCGACACTGGTGCGCGAGATGAGTATTCTAAGGCGCTTGAGAGAACTCTGGAGAAGGAACTCGGCAAATTGACACCGTAACTTCGGAAGAAGGTGTGCCTTTAGTAGGTGAAGTCCCTCGCGGATGGAGCCCAATGAGGTTGCAAAGAATCGGTGGCTGCGACTGTTTAATAAAAACACAGCACTCTGCAAAGACGAAAGTCGACGTATAGGGTGTGACGCCTGCCCGGTGCTGGAAGATTAAATGATGGGGTGCAAGCTCTTGATTGAAGTCCCAGTAAACGGCGGCCGTAACTATAACGGTCCTAAGGTAGCGAAATTCCTTGTCGGGTAAGTTCCG
>Ga0265336_10000126_pt1 | contig 57206 bp, 74 predicted proteins | sample 42119metaG_FD_193583 | JGI IMG/M metagenome (GOLD analysis project Ga0265336, IMG submission 193583) | Rhizosphere microbial communities from Carex aquatilis grown in University of Washington, Seatle, WA, United States - 4-21-19 metaG | ecosystem: Host-associated > Plants > Roots > Rhizosphere...
CCGTTGCGCGGCGTTGCCCTTGCATTCAATTCTCAAATTTCTTATCTTTGTATCCTCTAGAAAGGGGGTTTCAAATGAAAGCGCTGTGTGCGTTATCAATAATTCTACTCCTTGGCGGTTGCAGTAAAAGGGACGGAATCGTCGGGCCGCCCGACACGCCAATCGTGAAATCGGCAAAAGCAGAAACGACATGGGTTCAAACAACTACATGGATGTATTCGTCGTCAAGATGGTTTGATTGGATTTCAGTCGAGACAGATAATTCCGGGATGGACACGAGCTACTCCAAGTCACTCCCGAAGGCCCTGAAAGTCGTGAATCACTCAGATCGAGATACGGCTTATTATATCGGCGATGTTGTAGGATATTACTCGGCAGACAGAAAGCACTTCGTCAACTACTACGCGAAGGTATACTTTGCAGATACGGCCTACACAAATCGCTTCGGACTGTCAATGTCTCTCACCGTATACGCGGGTTACTGAAATGAGGATTGTGCCTAAATTGTGCCTAGCCTTGCAGCCGCTACGTGCGGTTTCGTGCTGACAAGTGTCGATATTTGCGTGTGCCTAAATTGTGCCTAAACTTGCAAAAATAGATCAAAAAAGAGGTTCAATGAAAAGATAATCTGCGAAATTGAATCAGATTCAATGCACCCATGGCTCAATTGGTAGAGCAACTGACTCTTAAGCACTGTGAAAAAAGAGTAGTAATAAAAAAGCCCCTAGAATGCTAATGTTCTAGGGGTTTTTTCGTTTGTTCGCGCACCGTTGCGCGGCGCTGTGCCTAAATTGTGCCTACTTTGGTAAAAGTCTGAGGTTCGCAGTTTTCGGTGGCGTTGCCTTTTCCTGTGAGTCGAGAATCGCTTGTCGCTCCTTTAATCTCAGCAACGCGGCTTCGTCTGCCGCATCCTGCTTGCCCTTGATATTATCGACATCGAACCAAGCGTAGTATTTCATCGTCGTCGCCAGGTCTTTGTGATGTGCTAGAAAGTGAACGTCTGACTGAGAGTATTGCTTGTCTCTTATGAGCCGCGAGACGTAAGTCTTCTTAAATGTGTGGACGGAAAAATCATCCTTTCTTGGAGCGCCTTTCGGAGTGACGAGGCCAATCGACCGCAACACCTTTATGAATTCGTGATCGAGAGAGTTCTTTAACTGGTACCCGAAGACGTAGGGTGAGTAGGCTTTCGGAAGCCCTTTCATAAACGACATGAGGGCCGCTCTGAGCGGGTAAGGCTGCCAACGTCCGCCTTTTTGATTGTGGTGACGGATAATGCCAGCGTCGAAGTCAACCAAGTCCCATGTTAGCTGACAGCTTTCGTCTAGCCTAAACCCCGTCAGCAAAAGGAACTGACATTGATCTCTTAACTTGGGATTGCAGGCTGCGAGAATTTTGTCGACCTGCTCATCCGTGAAGACTACGATGGGGCGGTCCTCGGGCTGAAAGTCGACCTTTCTAAAGGGGTTCTTCGGAAGTCTGTCTGTGTCGACCGCCCAGCCAAAGAGCGCCTTAAGCATCCGCAAATAGATTGCCGTATTCTGATCTCCCTCCTCTTCCCGCATCCTGTCTCTCAAGTCGAAAATGTCGTGCTTGGTAACCGATCCGATTGACAAGTCTCCGGCATAGTCGACAAACTTCTTTACGGCGAGAGAATAAAAGGATAGGGTGGAGGCTTTTTTATTTCTGCCCTCTTCCTTCTGAAACTGACTCCATAGTTCGTTGACCGTCTCTTTCGTTTTCGACATCCGGGAGACGACTCCGATTGGGTCGATAGCGAGATCGGCTTCGATCTTCTTCTGAGTCATCCTAGCCTGATTGCGTCCCTCTCGATCATCTTTTAGGTCTAGGCTCTTGCGAACCTCTTTACCGCCAACAGTGTAAAACTTGATCCACAGTATTCCGTTACGCGAATAGATGCTTGCCATAATTAGTCACCAAACCCATAAGTTTTTCGATCTCTCCAGTATTCTTCTATCAACGAAGCGTCTTCGCCGCAATACCGGAAGAATTGTTCAAATTTGCCCCTCAGAAGTTTCTCGTCCTTCGCTAACTGATAGCCGAACAGGGTCTCAAAACTGCTTTTGAAGTTCTCCCAAAAGCGCTGAGTCCGCGTCGAGTACCTGTTTTCGGTATCTCCGTGCGCTTGAAATAAGTCCGGCAACGGCACGCCAAGAGCTTTCGCGATCTGCGAAACATTCCCCAATGTCACATTTCTGTTGGGATCATTAATCACGGCGCTCAGTGTCGCAAAGTGAATCTGGCTGCGATCAGCCAGGTCCTGTTGCGTCATTCCTAAGCGATTCCGGTAATACTCGATGTTTTTAGCTAAGACGACCTTCTCTTGGAACATGATCTACGCCTCCTTCTTGGATGGAATTGCCGACTGAATTACTTCGATAACCTTTTCTAGTTCTGAAATCCTCTTTCGGAGCGCCTCGGCATCGTCAACTGGAGTCGTGTCTCCGGTGAGTAGCCAGTTTATGTTGCAGCCAGCCTCTCGAAATCTCTTTAGAACTTCGTAACCAGGATGGCGTTTCCCGCCTAAATACTGGGATAAATTGGAGTATGTCATACCGAGCCTTTCGGCTGCCTGGGTTGCACTCTTAAAATTTGAGTCGACCCACTCCCTCATACGCTCAACCACCGGGTCTACGTTTTTCATATTTCCTTCTTTCTGGTGGAGAAAGTGTATCGGCCATAATGAACTAAAAATAACTATTGACTTTATACAATCATTTGATTATATTGTAAGTGTTGGAAATGAACAGATGATTGCAAAACATTTACAACAAACTCAAAAACAACACTATGAATATAGCATCGAAACATTTGAAAGTCAATAGCGATAATGTTAAATAGCGAAAATAATATACGCGGAGAAGACGAGGAATTGCTGACGATTTCACGGGTTGCCGCTCTGATGGGGGTTGATCGAAGTTGGGCTTCACGGAAAATTAATAACGGCGAGATACCATCCATCCCTGTAGGATCGCAGCGACGCGTACCGAGGTGGGCGCTTAAAGAGTGGCAACAGGGCGAGACGAAAAGGGTTTTAGCTCTTGCGGGTAACTTGGTGTGACATGCTTGAAATCAGGGCGATTACATACCTTGTAGACCATTTCAAGAAATAACAACAATTACAAAATCAAAACCTCCAAAATGTGCAAAAAACTGATATATATACTAAGTGGGGAGACTCCTTGGTAATGGACTTCATCGTTGAATACCGCGATTCTGACCAAAAGCTAAGAACGAAAGTCGTTTCTAGTGCATCGGAAGCGGCCATCCCTATAAAACTGCATAAACTCGACCGGCGATTTAATCAAATCGTCCACATAACCCAGGTAGACTCTCCTGCGGTCCCAACTATCCACATCGAAAATGAAAGAGTAGTGTAATGGCAAAAACAGCGCAGGCGGTATATGTGCCGCAATGGTATGAAAACGCCTCTATCCTCAATCGAGTAATAGCCTACACGGTTGGTCGTCGCAAGCTGACGGAGTTCGCTCAACTGAACGATCTCGTAGAGCATCCAGAGAAGTATAGCTATCTCTATGCGGACTATCAAGAGTCACTTCTCAATCAAATCAGTCCGAACAATCCAGTAACAAACGAGTTCTTTGATTCCAGATTCTATCGAATCGGCAATCGGTGGATGGAATCGAATACGACGGTACTTTGGGCCTACCCAGCGCCCGGACTCGTGCAGTTCATCGGCAATGTCGGCGGAGAACAAGCCGAACTAAAAAAGATCATCGCCGGAGACAGAGGTACGAAGGTTCACGATGCACTTCAACGGAATCGACCTGTCAACCGAGCAGAGTTCGCAGATGATGAGTGGCTTCTCCTTATGAATGCGAAAGCGTTCAACGACGAAGAGAAACCGGAACTCATACTCAATGAAGAGGCGGTTTGGGACATCGAGAGAGGGTATGCTGGTCGCATAGACCGAGTTATCTCAATGCGTGGCGGCAAGGTCACGCTTATCGACTTCAAGACCGGCCACGTAGGGCGCGAGGCATGGCTACAGCTTGCCGCGAACAAGAACTCAATCCAGAAGACGAAGGGATTGTTCATCGAATCGTGGGGCATTCTGTCGCTTAATGCCAAGACGAAGGCGGGATGGAAATACTACTGCATCGAGGAGCGTTCAGACGTGAAGGACGAGGGACTCACCAACGAACAAGCCTTTGAAAAAGACATGATTGTCTTCGATGCCGTTCATACGGTTTGGAGAGATGCCTTCAAGTCATTGAAGCCGAAGCATTTCCCATACGCGCCGCCCGACACGCTGAATCTGATGATACCTGTGAAGCTTACTGCCGATTTAACGAAAGACGGAAACGAACCACTTCCAGTGATCGGAGAGAATGCTGACAGGGCCATTCAGTCGTCTTCGGTCGCCGAAACCGAGAAGGCTGTCGCAGAACACGAAACGAGTCATCCTGTGAATACAACATTAGAAGAGACGAACACCACGGTGAAAAATGTTGAGGATGCGCCTCCGGCGAAGAAACAAAGACGTTCGCGCACTGTTGCGCGGGAATCCGAGAGCGCAAAATGACAACCACTGCACTCTCAATTAGCGCCGTCCTCTTCACGGCAGCAGAAATCGGCTTTGCCTATTTCTCACCGTCCAGCAGTCAAGATATAGTCCTTCTTCGGACAAAGGCGAGGGCATTGAACTCAATCGGTATCGAATGCGAAAGATGTGTAACGTGCGGACACACGGACAAATGTCTCACTGAGGCAAAACTATCACTCCAACAACATCTAGGGAAAATTTCTAATGGGTCTTGAACAGCGTCAAGATTTACTCTTTCTGAATGTTTCATGTGGCAACCTCATCAACAAGGACAAGGGTTTAAAGGGCGCGGCTTATACCGGCAGACTCACGAAGATCGAGCGCGTCGAGGATGAATTCGAGGGCAAGCCGTCCCCGAAGATCAAGATAAGGATGCAGGACGTTGGCGGCGAAGTCGCCTCTATCGGATTCACACTCAAGGGGTATTTCACCCTTGAATTCTTCCAGCGCATTGGCGCAATCAACCTCGCCAAGCCCTTCACGTTAAGCGTCTACTGTAGCAAGACGAACGAAAAGATTTCCTACTGCTCTCTTCGCCAGGACGGAAAGAAGATCGAACCGGACAAGAAATTTCCTGAACCTGCAAAGGTGAAGGTCGACGATGCACTCGTCACGGACTGGTCGCCTATGACAGCCGCCGTTGGCAAAATGATTGCGGAAATCACAGAGAAGCTCACTCCCCTCGTCAGCGCGGCAGAGTCAGCGCCGCTTGACTCACCCGCAAAAGAAGACGATTTACCCTTCTAACTAGCAACTCATTCACCCTACCTCATCCAAAGAAGGCGCTCCCGGCAACCTGCCGGGGGCGCATCGAAGGATTACGCTTATCTTAATCGAGGCGCATGAAAACAATTACTGCGGACGACCGCAATTTCATTATTACGTTCGATTTTGAACGTGAGCTTGTATCTGCCGTAAAGACTCTACCAATGGCAAGGTTTGAAGGGAAGACGAAATCATGGAGCGTTCCACTTATCTATCGGGATCAAATAAAGAAATTCACGGCTGACTACTTTTTCAATCTGACAGACGAAGCCTGTGATAGACTCACTTCGCCAGCAATTAAGGCCACCCTGGTTCAGATTCCAGATCTTGATTCACCGCTTCCGAACGGACAAACCTTGTTCGGACATCAGAAATTCGGCATCAGATTCTTAATTGATAAGGTTAGGGCAATACTCGCAGACGACATGGGCCTTGGAAAGACACGACAAGCACTTATCGCTGCTAAGGCATTCGGGATCCGCATCGTCGTAGTTGCACCCGTTTCCCTGCAAGAGAATTGGCGACGAGAGGCAATGATGGTCAACGCCAAGATCGAAGTCTTCTCTTGGGATAAAATGCCCCAGTTCTTTTCAGAACCATTCGTCTTCATACCCGACGAAGCTCACTATGCTCAATCGGGAAGTAGGTCGCAACGTGGAAAGAAGTTTTTAGAGATAGCCCTTGACCAAAACTGCCAAGCGGTCTTCTGTTTGACGGGTACACCACTTAAGAATGGCAAGCCGATCAACCTCATGCCGCTCTTGCAGGCCGTAAGACATCCGATTGTTGGCAATGTCGGCCACTACCAAAAGAGATATTGCGACGCTAAGGCTACTCGATTTTGTCGCTGGGACGTTAGCGGGGCTACGAATCTGAAAGAGCTTCACCAACTCATCGGCGATACGATGCTGCGCAGGACAAAGAAAGAATGTCTCGACTTGCCGTCAAAGTTGAGGGTCTACCGGGAAGTCGAATGGTCTGACGAGGACAGGAAATCTTACGATGCGAAGTTCAAACAGCTTCAAAGCGAGTACCGGGAAAGAGTCAGAAAGGGACTAGTCAGCGAGGAATCGGAGGCGCTAGTTACGGTCGGCCATCTGAGGCAGGCCGCCAGTGTAGCAAAAATCAGAACCGCAGTCGAAATAGCCCAGGAATTACTCGAACAAGGACAGCCCGTCGTCATCTTTACTGCGTTCAAAGACTCCGCAAGGTATATCAAACAACAGTTCGAGGACAACGCGGTTCTATTGACCGGAGAAGTGCTCCCCGAGAAGCGACAGCCGCTAGTAGATGCTTTTCAAGATGGGGTTGTTAATGTCTTCGTAGCCACCGTCGGCGCGGGCGGTGTCGGGATTACCTTGACGCGCTCACACAACGTAATTTTGGTAGATCGACCTTGGACACCGGGAGACACCGATCAGGCGGAAGATCGACTGAATAGGATCGGCCAAAACAATCAGGTTACGTCGATATGGCTACAGGCGAACGACATCGACAAGGCCGTAGACTCAATAATCGAAGCAAAGGAAGACACAATCGAACTCGTCCTTAATGGCAAGCGAAAGCGCATAGCAAGGACATCAACCCAACGACAAATATCGCAGGTAATAGCCGAAATGGTATTCTAAATGGATAATGGCTGGATTAAACAGTATCGCAAGATAAAGGAAAAGGGGTGGTATAAGAAGTCCCAATACGTTCATCTTTGGGATCACTTATGCCTGTCCGTGAACCACAAGGCAGCAGAGTTTTTAATGAATGGCAAGATAGTTCACGTCGAGGCCGGGCAGTTTGTTACGGGCAGAAAGAGGATTTCAGAGGAAACCGGAATTCCAGAAAGCACTATTGAAGACATCTTAAAAGTGTTTGAAACTGAACATCAAATCCAACAACAGAAAACTCGAAAATTCCGGTTTATTACAGTGGTAAACTGGAAAAAATACCAATGCTCCGACAGCACTTCCGACGACAAAGCAACGACTGAGCAACAACTGGCCGACACAAACAAGAATGATAAGAAGGATAAGAATGAGAAGAAGAAAAGAAAAGATAATAGCTCTGAGGCTATCGCCTCAGACTCCAAATTTCATACACCTTTATTATTAGGTGAACCCTTGAAAGATTCTAAAGAAGAAACGGGTACGGCCGGGGAACGTGCTATGACCGTCGCCGAACTCGCCGACAGTTATCGGCTGCGTTGGAACAACTTCGTCGACTATGCGAATAATCGGAAGGGTTCAAAACTATCAAGAGTTATGATAATAAGCGGCAAGGCTGCTACCTGTATATCGAAAAGGGCTGAACGGTCAGACTTTGATTTCAGCGAGATATGTCACAAAATTCTACGTTCAAATTTCCTCTTAGGACTTACAGAAAACCCCGAGGAGGGAAGAGGTAAGAACTGGAAGGGCGCTACGTTCGACTGGATATTCCTTTCGCCTCATAACTGGGCGAAGATATTGAACGGGAATTACGACGATAGTCCCGAGCCATTAGAACCCTCCGCGACAGGTGAAGCGTCAAGTGATCTCTTTGAGCAAGCAGCCAAAGCCCTCTCCATTCCGAGGGATTGATATTTTTTTGTCCAAGCGGTACCGCTTAAATGCGATAAGTATTGAAAGGAAATAATGCCAGGATATACAGCAGAGGAATATGAGCAAAGGTTACTGGGAAGAGTGCTCTGTGAGCCTACTATTTTCCCCGATGTCTATGCGGTTATTCGCACCGAGGCCATCTTCTCGGTAAAAAGACATCAGGTCGTTTACAAGGCGATGTGCGACAGTTACTTCAAAAAACAATGCGATCCAGACTCAATCGCTGTAGCACAGACAATGCCCAAAGAATCATCTGATCCGGTTTACCTGAGCGAACTGTCGATACTCGGCTCAAAGAATATGACCGAAATAGGGACGCTTGCGAAGATGGTTTTAGAGCAGCATCTCGTTCGCGCGGTGAACGCGGTCTCCCGAGATATGCAACGGCGAGTAGCGGAAGGCGAAGAGATCTTAGACATCGCAGAGCAATTCAATGAGTCGATGGCCGAAGTCTACGGACAACTTCCACAGACCTCCACGTTGGATATGAACGAGGTAGTTGATAAGACGATGGAACTTATCGACATGCTTCAATCGCCCGAAACGGCGCTCATAACGACCGGGCTTACATCGGTAGATGCGAGTATCGGTGGTTTCATCCCTGGAAATGTGATCGTAGTTGGTGCGAAGAGAAAGACAGGAAAGACGACGTTCGCCTTAAAAGTCAGTTTTCACAACGCCACAACGAGACAGATTCCGACACTCATTTTTTCGCGTGAGATGACGATAGCGGAACTTGGCGTAAGGCAGGCTTTTATCGACGCTAAACTCGATTTCAGCAAGTTTATTCGTCGGGAACTACTCAATTCAGAGACAAAAGAGCTATCGGATGCGCTTTCTCGGTTTAGAAAGTTGCCGATTCATATTAACGACACACTATCAAGTATTACCGACATCATTTTCGAGACAAAGAGAATGGTGAGGAAAAAGGGTGTGCAGTTGGTGATGATCGACTACATACAGCTCATCGAAGCCAGCGCTAGTAAACGGACCGACCGAGAAGAGTATATCGCAAGCATTTCTCGGGCGCTTAAGCGACTCGCGAAAGAACTCAAGATCGTGATTATCGTCCTGGCTCAGTTGAATGAGGATAATAAGTCGCGGGAAAGTAGAGCTATTGAACAGGACGCAGACAAACTCATCTATCTCGACTCACGAGAGGATGCAAAGGATATGAGCGCCCAGGCCATGAAGAAACTCGGCATAACGAGTTCAGACCTTACAGCCGAAGAAGATGCGGACGTCCGCACTATCTTCGTTAAGATAGTGCAGCGATTCGGCGGCTCAGGTAAGTTCGGAGATGTCAAGATCAGTGTAGACAAACATTACGGCGGCCTTATCGACTATGTGCCTCCGGGAAAACTGAATCCGAAGTCGAAAGATGACCCGGACGACAAAAAACCATTCTAAGGAGTAAACTTGAAAGCAACACTCATCACACGAGAAGCACGGGTAGGTGTCGAAGATTCACTTGAGACACAACTCGGATTTAGGATCGTCGGAGAGGGAAGTATGCGATTCGTTCGCGTCTCCGGCATAGCAAAAGGACGGATGCTAGTCCGACCTGCGCACACGGAAGAGACGAGGCTTTGGGACGCGCTTGTAAAGGCTCGAAGAGCATTGCTACCACAGCTTAAAGGCAGGGTCGGCTTCCAGGTTGAGGGATTCCTTACCGGATATGTCGACAAGAACAATAACGAACTTCACATTCGAGACAGTTTTCACGAGAAATATCTCGACGCGCTCAAAAATTCAGACATCGACGACTTGAATCCAATTCGAGTATTGATCGTCGCCGTTACTGATATACCGTGAGACTTGCAGCAAGGGTAGACGAAAATCAGGTCGAGATCACGCGCGGCTTATCGAAGTTGCCCGGAATTGGTTACTGGGTAACTTCGATGCTCGGCAAGGGTTTTCCTGACCTCATCGTCGCGCACCGTTGCGCGAACTACTTCTTCGAGATTAAGAACCCGAAACAGCCCCCGTCGAAAAGGAAGCTTACGCCGGATGAACAAGAATTCCACGACACTTGGCCTGGACAGGTCGCAGTTGTCGAAACACTCTCTGAAATACTTAAAATCATAGGATATGTCAATGTCACTGAGCAACAAAACAGCGAAAGAGCGGGCGAATCTGTATTACGCAATCGAACGATACCGAGAAGAAGTCGGATGCCCTCAGATCGAAGCGTATGAGTATTGCGAAGCGCATGCTTTAGAGATTTACAAACGACCCATTTTCGTGACCTACACAGACTTCAAGAACTTCAAGAAGAACAATCCGAAAGTCGTCGAGGACGTGCAGGAACGAATTCATCCTACCCCACCTACTCCAATTTCCGGCGAAATCAAAGAGATTTTCGCGATTCTTGGCAAAAACATATCCTCCATTGAGGAGATGTGCAAAGAAGAAGGCTTGACGATTCTCGACAAAGAGAACAATACACTCGAAGCAGATGAAATGATCCGCTTTGCCAACGACATCGTTAAGGCTTACCAGGGACACCTGCCGCAAGCTGTCGCGGGAGATCTGTCGGCGCGTCTCAAAAAATTGAATAAGGGCAAAGATGGTCACGAAAGAGAACGAAATTGGAAATCCCGACGGGCGGCCCGGTAAATACGCTCAAGTAATCAGAGAGAAACACCGGCGCTTCATTGCTCAGTGTTTCGTCCACGGTTACAATATACCGGACGCGATGAAGATGCTGAGTCGCGAGTATGGTCTTGAGGTCACTTATAGCTCTGTCAAGCATTGGTACGTAGTGCTTGCTACTCACGGCCCGGCTCTCTACGCATACTTCCCGATGGGAACGGAAGTTAATCTTGAAACTGTAGCGAAAGCTCTCGCAGAGTTAAAGCCAAAGGCAAAGCAGTGGGTGGGGATGTTCCATGATTACGTCGCGGAACTCCGCAAAATAGAAGACGATCCTAATCATGGCATCCCCTACGCTGACAAGCGAAAGCGGGCGTTAAAGCTTTCTCAGAACATCGACGAACTCGACAAGGAAAAACTGACCGCAAAAGGCTCTTACCCGACCTCACGGAACGAGGACGGTGTGATGACTTTTGAGAAGTTTGAGATCAAAAACAAGGATCACGGAGAACAACGGAAGACGATTGACGCTCTTGGCGGTCTCGTCGACGGAGTAACGTCTTCTCAGGTCATCGTCAACATTATTGACCATTCCAACGATCCAGATGGAAATCCCCCAGACGGGGAGCAGAAGCCCGGTGAGGACGGAAAGTAACGATTGAAGATTAATCTCTTCGAGGACTTCCGTCCTCATCCCGGGCAATTAAGGGTAATGCGTTCCAGGAGTCGATTTAGGAATATCGTTGCTGGCCGACGATGGGGCAAGGATTACGTCGGCGCTAGGGAGTTCATCGGCAAGGCGTTCAAGGAAGACTACCCGGCTGTCGCCCATGTCAAGATGCCGACAGGGAGATTCGTAAAATACTCGAAACCCCTTCTTCACTACTGGGCCGTAGCTCCTGATTATCCGATAGGAAAAATTCAGCAACGCGAAATCTTTTCGATCTTTCCTCCCGAGTTTCAGTCGAGCGAGGCGCACTTCTCTTACGACGACAATAAAAAGGAACTGCGACTCTTCGGCAATAGGATTCTGATCGAATTCAAGTCTGCCGATAGACCCGACTCTCTTGTCGGCGTGGGTTTGAACGGTGTCTACTGCACGGAGTTCGCTCGTTTCAAAGAGTCTGCTTGGAGTGCGAACATTCGCCCGACGCTCACAGACAAGTTGGGCTGGGGAATCTTTACAACGACACCATTGCCGAAAAAGTGGTTCCTCGACTTCATCGACATGGGGAATCCGAAGCACGAGAAATATCATCCTGCGCACGAGAACTTCTACGGTAGGACGTTAGACAACATTCGGCTGCCACACATTCTCGAAGAGGTCGAGGTCGCACGTAAGACCCTTCCAGAGAAGTGGTTTCGCCGCGAATACGAAGCATCGCTAGAATGCTTCGAGGGCCAGGTCTACGAAGAGCTCAGCCTCCCGATTCATTGCCCCGATGAATTCCCGGACAATGTAAGATACGACATGGTTATCGCCGGGGTTGACTGGGGGTTCGCAAAGCCAGGAGTCATACTCGTCATCGGTGTCAAGAATCGCCCGAACAATCAAGTCCCTAAGTTTTATGTCTTGGATGAGATATACGAAAAAGGGGTGATGATTACTGGGAAAGACGATTCTTGGGTGAAGCGGGCATGGATACTCAAATCAGTCTACGAGATTAAAGCATTCTACTGCGACACGGCTGAACCTGGCTACATACAGGCATTCCGAGATGCAGGTCTACCGGCGTTCTTCGCCGACAAGACGGTAAGCGACGGAATTCAGTCAGTCGCTACAGTCCTGCACATCTCCGGGCTAGACAAAGAAACCTCGCTTCTAATCAACAAGGCAAAATGCCTCAATCTTCCTCGTGAGCTTCTCCAGTATCAGTATGACGAAGACGAGAAGCCTCTGGACGAAGACGATCACACTTGCGACGCTCTGCGCTACGCAATTCATACTCACTTGAAATATGGTGGAGTCACGCAGTATCTACGGACTTCCTCGGACAGATAACTATGAGAAACGATTTACCCATAATCGACATTTATCCCTTCCTCTTCAAGAAGAGAGTGCCGACGAATCTCGACCGCATCTCAATTTCCTTGAACTGGGTACCCGACGAACACCAGCGAAGACTCGACGCTTACACGGTGCTCTCTGCCTATACGGCGAACCTCTCAAGCGTGGTCAGGAACATCAAGGAAGAGGACAATAAGGAATTCGGAGATGCGAACTTTGTGTGTGGCGCTCTCGCCTCTTCGCTGATCGGCGACGACATACGTATCGTCGCTCCGAAATATCCCGAGATCGAGACCTTCTTTAACGACTGGGCCTCGGATGAACTCTTCTTTGCTGAGGTAGCGGCAAACGAATACAAGGCCAGCAATCTTGGAGATGAAGTCTACAGGCTTAGTTGGTCAAAAGACAAAAATCGCGTCAAGGTTACATCGTTTGACCCTGGCTTTTGGTTTCCACAAAACTTAGGAAAGGCAAATGAAGAACACTACATCGCCTGGGAAGAACTCAACCCAGCCAACGACGAAACAGAAATCTACGTCCAGCACTACTATCGTGAGAAAAGCGGGAAGGGACGACCTGTCATTCGATTTACCGCCGGGTGGTACAAAAAGGGAAGGAAACCTTCCTTCGCAGACCTCGCCCTTGTTCGTTATGAAAGAGACGAAGCCAACCGAGAACTTCACAATGTTGACCTCGGAATCGACTTCTTCCCAATAGTCTACATCCCGAACATCTACAGACAGGGATATGATTTTGGGGAATCTGACTTGACGGGCGTGTGGCAGGTTTTGGACTCGTTGACGAATACATACACAGACCAATCCAAGAATACTGATTTCATGGGACTGGTTCAGATGTATGTTGAACTCGCGACGTTCGACAAGATTCCAATCCTGACGGATGGCACAAAAAAGATTCAGATGGGAGAGGGCAACGTCATTCCCGGTAAGGCCGGGATAGTCGACAACTCAACCATCAACAAGGCTCTCACCGATCACCAGCACGAGCTTGAGACGAAGCTCTACACAAACACGATGCTCGGCTCTCTCGGGACTGGCGCGAAGACTGGCAGCGGCGATCGCACCACGGGAATCTTTATGATGAAGGGTGGCCCGCTCGAACGGTTTATCTGGACGAAGCGGTTGATGCGGCAGCCGAAGTATGACAGGCTGCTCAAGTTCGTCGCACGATTTACGCTTCTCTTCGGAGATCCCGACAGCAAGAAGCTCTTCAAGGGCCGTGGAAAGACGGATTTAACCAAGGTCGCTCACATTCAATTCGGGAACATACTCCCGATTGACCAGACGGCGCTCATCGACAACGTGCAGAAGATAATAACAGTTCTTTCAGATAACGACCTGAAAGACAATCTGAAAGAGGCGGGTCTCGTGATAAACGAAGACATCGAACGGCAACCTATTCAGGCCGCTCCCGTCACTCCTGCCGTTCCGACCACGACAGAGTCTCCCGTAAAGCCTGGAATTGTATCAAAGCAAACGAAACAACAAAAAACAGTACAAGGAGCATAGCAGACAATGGTTGTAAAAGGTGCAGACGGCAAGGACATCGAGATTGCTGACGAGCTTGTCACGAACGGTGCAAAGATTCTCGCCGATCTCAAGATCGCACAGCAAGCAGCGACAGACCTCGCCGCACTCAAGAAAAAGATCGCCGACGACAAAGAGGCAAGTGAAACTGCTGCCAAGGTAGCGAAAGGGCAATACGAAACCCTTACTGCTGAGGCACAGAAGAAGGCCGACCAACTCGCCGCCGATCAAAAAGCGTTCGCCATCAACAAGGCGCTGACGATTGAATCCCTCAAAGCGAAGATCAAGAAAGAAAGCTATCTGAGCCTGATCGACCACTCGGAACTTGAATTCGACAAAGATGGCAACGTGACGAACGCGGACAAAGTAATGGAGAAGTTTGTAAAGGCTAACCCCGATCTCTTCGGAGAAGATTCGACTGAGCCGTCAACTGGCAGTGACAGAACTCCAAAATCAAAGGCTGGCGACAAGACGTTCGTTCAGAAACAAATTGACAAGCAAGAAGCAAAAAGAAAACCTCGCTTTCCGGCTGGCTGGCCGACAGACCAAAAGTAAGCGAGACATCACCAATCACCAACAAGGAGATATAACATAGTGCAACACGACTTCCAACCCAAAGAGCACAGCTACGCGCCAATCCCGAACATCCTGTTCAATGAGCATCAGGTGTTCAAGCCGGAAGGTGTAACGCTTGACGCTTCGCTGTTCGCCGCAGACCCGTTGGGGAACAAGAATGTTCCTGTCGGGCAGTTCATCGCGAAGATTACCGCGACTGGCCTCTACGGTCCCTACGACGCGGGTACGACCCAAGCACCCAAGACGAACGGACAAGAAAAGGCTGCGGGAATCCTGACATACGCCGTCGACCTGACGTACGGAAACAACCTCGGCAACTGCCTCATTCACGGCTTCGTGAAGACTGCATTGCTTCCGGTTGCGCCGACTGCGGATGTCATCGCAGCGCTTCCGCTGATCTGCTTCCTCTAAGCAGGATTTTTTTTGCCTCGTCTCATCGCATAGATACGAGGTCTCATAGTTTTCAAATTCACGATTCTCTTATCCATCCATAAGGAAACAATGGACACAGTAAAAACGATCTTTGATTTCATCGACAACAAAGAAATCCTGAGCTATGCTCGGACGTTGAAGACCGACAGTTACTTCGGCTTCTCTCTCTTCCCGATCAAGCAGGTGTCGGAAATCAATTACGAATACATCAAGGGCAGCTACGGTCAGAAGGCAAACATCATGGCCGAAGTCGTTGCCTACGAGTCCAGTTCGCCGGTTGTCGGTCGCGACGGTCTCGTGAAGGTCAGTGGCAAATTGCCCCCGATCAAACAGAAGTCCCGTATCGGAGAGCAGGAGATAATCAAACTCTTCTCGCCCCGGTCAATCCTCGAACGCGAGGAAGCAAAGTCGCAGTTATACAACGACGTTGCGGATCGCGTTGACGGCGTTTACTCGCGGTTGAATCGAATCATCTGCGACTCGCTGGCCTACGGCTCTGTGACGTTCACAGGCGAAGGCGTGAAGTTGAAAGTCGACTGGAACGTTCCTCAGACGCACAAGACGAGTGTTGCAAAGTCGTGGAGCGACAACACCTCTGACCCGATCAGCGACATTCAGGCAGCCGTGCAGACGATCATCGACGACACAGGCGTTCACCCGAATCGTGGTATCACGTCGTCCATGGCGATTACATATCTCCTGCGGAACGAGACACTGAAATCGGCGATCTTCGGTTCTGCGAACACAGCCCGAAACCTGACCTCAGCAATGGTGAACGAATACCTCGTCTCACTTGGATTGCCCGCTCTCTACGCATTCGACGAAGTTGTGCGGCGCGTGGATCCCGCGAATCAGGCAGTGATTACGGAGAGATACTTCCCGCAGACGCAGTTGACGATGTTCAACAGCAATGAAACGCTGGGTGAAACATTGATTGGCCCGACCGCAGAAGGCATCGTCGGAGTCGGCACAGAGGAAGCCCCTGGAATTTGGGCCGAAATCATGCAGACGAAAGACCCGGTGAACATCTATACAATGGCAACCGCAGTCGGCTTCCCGACCTTCCCTGGCTCGGAAGCAGTTGCAATGATGAACCTGGTGAAACAACAGTAACGGATGCTAACAGCCGACGACATAAAGACGAAAAGTAGCAAGGAGGGGGTGAAAGCCCTCTCCCCGCTACAACTGCAAGCCACGGTCGACACTTGCTATGCCATACTAGACGGGATAGGGCTAAGTCCTCAAGCTCCTGGATATGTCAGAATAAGAGACCAGGCGACAGTCGCATTGTTTGAATGGTACGTCGGCAATCCTTCCATGCTTGCATCGTTTCAGCAAGGTCGATGGATTGAAGCATACAACGCTGGCATACCGCCCGCCATTCAAATGATGGTACGGCCGATCCTCGGTTCACCTTTCGCGAAGATGGAGACACGGAGGAGAGAGAGATGAAATACTTGCGATGCAAACGCAAGTCTTCTACTCAGAGCGAACTAACTGGAGTGATTCAAGAAACACCGACGAACCTTTGGGACTTATGGGTCAACCTCTTACCTGTCGACGATCCGTTTCTAGGACACGAGACAGTATTGCCGACGCAGACAGAAAAGAGAAAGCGGGCAATGTTCACGAGTCTTGACCCTAGTCTCGATATTCAAGAAGGCGACACAGTAGTTGAGTTGGTCATAGGAGACGATGGAATTACTTATGTCGAATCGACTCAGGAGTGGTTTGTCGGCGGAGTCAATAACTGGTCGCGTTCGGTAGAAGTCTTACTGCGCGAGAACGTGGATTAAACTATGGACGCGGGTTACAAGATACAGTCAGCGGTTTGGCAGGCGCTTAACGACGATCCTGAATTATTGAGCCTTGTAAAAGGAGTTTGGGTGCAGGACGGGAAACCCTTGAAAGGGGGCTACCCACACATATTACTGCACATCAGGTCTGCGGCGAAAAGCGCCTCCATACCGAAGTTGCAAACGGTCTTTGTTGAGATCGTCGCTCGAAGTAAGTCCCCCGATGGAGAAGGCACGGAGTTGGAGAAAATATGCACTCGGGTTGACGACATGCTTGACGAACAATACTTCGCGAATGGCGACTATGGAGGGAAGCTGAGACGTGCGGGTCTACCGATTCCGAACGGACTCTTCGACGTAACTCAACAGGACTATTTCAAAACGTGGCGATACAAGGCCAACGTGAAACAATTCACTTAGGAAAGGATTTTGATGAATCAAGTAACTCAGGATTACGGAACTGGTCAGAAAGCCAAAGAAATTATCATGGCCGGGGGAAACCTCGAATATGCTTCCCTTGTGGCTTCCGGTGACGTAACGGCGGCGGCCTTCACTAGCCTTGGCTACACAGCCTCGGACGCGGGCGGGACGCTTTCCGACAAACCCCCAACCTTCAAAGAAGTGAAGGTCACGGGAATGAATGATCCGATAAAACGAAAAGCCGGAGATCGAGACGTGCAGTTCAAGGTCATCCTTTCGCAAGCGACGATCAAGAACTTGATGATCGCCTCGGGTGGCGCGGACACTGACTGGAACGTCGCAGGATATTTCCTCGGCGGAAAATCCCAGGATGCGCCTCTTCGGACGTGGCGCTACACCGTGCAGAACGACGACGACAATACTCAGGATCAGCGCTGCTATATACCCGCAGGGCGTGTGATTGACGCTGTCGAAGTCAAATACTCCGACAGCGACGCGGTTGGACTTGCGCTGACAATCAAGGCATACGAAATCACTGGCGCAGTAATTCTTGGCGCTGCCGGACCGTCGCTTATCGGATTCCGATACGCAATGCAAGCTGGCACATTCTAACTAGGAGAACCGAATGGTTCAAACAACCCAAGACTACGGTACCAATAATAAGGGCAAGGAAATCATCCTTGCCGGTGGCAACCTGGAATACGCCGGTCTGATTGCGACCGAACTCAACCTCCAGATCACTGAGGCGGGAGACGTAAGTAACCAGTTGTCGAACTGGGCGTTGAGCGGCTTGAACCTGACGAATCAGAACGGCGGCATTCTCTACTGGACGTTGAAACAGGTCTCAGGCGTAACAACGCTCAGTCTCTACAAGGAATCAGCGCATACGAACCTTGTCGCGGCTGGCTCGATTCAGTCCAGCACGGGAGTCATTCACTTGCTTACGCAGAACGCAAGTGGAATCTCGGGCGCGGCCACTGTCGCCTACACGATAGACGACTTAGACGCTCCGAATCAACTCTCCTTCGCGACGATACCTACCGCCCCCGCATGGTTAGGTGTCGGATATACAGCGCCGGACACAGGCGGAACGCTGACCGACAAAGCTCCTTCGTTCAAAGAAATGAGGGTCACGGGAATGAATGATCCCGTGAAGCGCAAGGCGATGGACAGAGATGTTCAGTTTAAGATTGTCCTGAGCCAAGCGACCCTTGCCAATATGAACCTGGCGACAGGCGGTAACGATGCGACTGACGTAGCTGTGTCCTACTTCCTTGGTGGAAAGTCTCAGGACTCTCCAATGCGCTCGTGGCGGTTTACCGTGCAGAACGATGACGACAATACGCAAGATCAGCGCCTCATCATCCCGCGCGGCCAGGTCATTGACGCAGTCGAGGCGAAGTATGCGGACGGCGATGCAGTTGGACTTGCCTTGACAATCAAGGCATACGAAGCGCCCTCGGGCGTTACGTTCAATGGCGTGAGCCTCCAAGGCTTCCGTTATCTGATCTCCGCAGCTTCTTACTAGTCACACCGATCACACACTTCAAAGAGGCGGTCAGTCGACCGACCGCCTCGATTCTTTTACCAATCCCATAGGAAAACAATGGTAGAAACCAGTCCAAGCGGGCAATCGTCCGCAACGTACCAACTTGTCGATGACTCGAAAGTCTATCAACGGGTTCTCGTAGCTGGCCAAGAAGTCGAAATCATTCGCCTCTTAGCCGGTGTCTTCAATCAGCTTCTCTCGTCTGGAAAAAAGATTGAAAATCTCGACCCAACGAATCTCGTCAACCTGCTCTCAGGTGATGCGTTGGCCAATTTCTTCGGTGTCGTTCTCATTAAAGAGAAAGAGACAGCAATGTCGCTCGCTCACGTCAAAGACTTCGTTGCAAGAGGCAGAGAATTCCTCTTCGGAATGCAAAACGGAGATGAAGAGAGCGTGTTGGTCGATTTTTTTCAATTAAACAAGCCGAAAATCGCGACTCTTTTAAGCCGGTTCGGAATCGAGATCGACGACTTGACCAAAACTCTCTCCACAATGTTGAACGAAGCCTTACCAGGGTTGCAGAGTTCTTCGCCCACAGATGGGGTCAAGACCCAAGAACTGTCCTCTGGGGTTACACTGTAGGCGAGTTCAATAAGTTCGTCACCATCTTGAACGAAGAGAACAAGAAAGACAAAAACACTGGATCGGCAGAGCAAATATCGGTTCAGGATTTCCTCAAAAATCAATCGGTGATGTTGGGATAATGGAAACACTTTTATACGCTTTCGTAGCCGCTGTGTTCGGTGCGCTTCTCGGCATCATCGGCTACATGATTAAGGAACGATTCAAAGAGCAGCAAGCGAAGATAGTTGCCCTAGAAACAAGGCACGAGGGGAACGTGATCGAAATGGGCGCAATTAAGTCCAACTACCTCACGCGATTCGCCGACGTGAAGGCGGACATCGAAAGGATTCGCGGCGGCCTCATTATGGTCGAGTCAAACATCATTCAGGTTGTTGGCAAAGAGATTGGCGACCTCAAGACGACCATCATCCAAATTCAAGGAGACAGATGAATAAAATCTTAATTGGGATGGTGTTCGGAGACTTACACAGCCCTTGGCAAGACAATCTGATGGTAAGACTCGCGCGGAAGGTTATCGACGACCTCAAGCCAAAGCAGATAGTCCTAGTCGGAGATCAACTCAACTTCGCTGCCTACTCGTCGCACGGCGCAAGAAAGAACGAAGTGCCTAATGAGAATGTGAAGAAGGACTTCAAGGCTTGCGAGGAAGTCCTCGATCAACTCTTCGGCGGTGTCAAGGCCGAACTGGTTTGGATGGACGGCAATCACGATGCCTGGCAGGACGACTACTTCACTGACAACCCGGCGTTCTACGACGAATCTATCCATCGCTACAATCGCCTCAAACTGAAAGAGAGGGGTTTCAAGAAGATCGTTCCGTTTAAAGGGGTTTTCAAATCGGGAAAACTTCACTTCACGCACGGTTGGAGGGCCGGTGTCAATGCAGTTAGAACGCATCTCGTGAATGACTACAAGGCCAGCTTCGTTATGGGCCATATTCACAAATCAGACACGGCAACAAGCTCCAACATTCAAGGCAACATCATTCAAGGCTATTCTGTGGGTTGCATGTCGAAACTCGATTTCAGGTATGCGGCGCAACCCACATCGAATCACGGGTTTGGAATCTATTACATCCTACCCAATGGAAATTTCAGTTTCCATAACATCGTCGCAATCAACAGATCATTCATTTATCAAGGACAACTTTACACGCCATGATAAAACACAAGTTAATACGGCGATTGCTTCTGATTGCGTTACTCTTCATGCCCCTAGGGATGGCGTTGCCTGGGGAGACAGCAGCGAAGAAAATCAGTGACGAGCTCGCCGTAGGGAAATATGCGACACTCTTTCAAGAGACATCGACAAAGTATCACATGGATTGGAGGGTTATCGCGTCAATCGCACTTCGAGAGTCGCGTTGCAATCCGCACGTTAAACCCTTGAAAGAAAAGGCATGGATTTATTATACGGATAGGCACGGCAAAGCCCTGCACATTAAAGGACACGGTGTTGCCGATATACAAGCCCAGGCAGAAGCTATCCTTGGCGGTGACGAATTTGAATTTCAGACACACGCTCACGGCATCACACAACTCGTCGGCAGTGTCTTGCGGGAGTTAGGGTATACTAAGAAATATCCACCCGTGACGGTCGAGGAACAGATCTACTACACCGACCTCCACTTAACTCGACTCATTCAATCCTTTACAGCTAAATACAATCGCCCGCCGAATCCAGTTCAAATCTTTGCTCTCTACAACGGAGGCTATCTGTCAGTCACAGAGTTCGGAGTTCAACCCTGGGTCGAAGCATACGCGGTTCATGCGATGCTCTACTACTACAAGGTCGAACTCATGCAATCAATTTACACACCGATCCAATGAGGGTTTAATGCTAGTCTATGTTTCAGGAAAATACTCAGCGTCGACAAAAGAAGGAATTGCTGCAAATATCAAAGCAGCCGAAGAGGTTGCTCGTTATTTATGGTCATGCGGACACGCGGTAATATGTCCACACACGAACACAGCCTTCTTTGACGATATCCCAGGAGTCGGCTATGAATCCTTCATTCGGGGAGACCTTCAAATCGTTCGACGTTGTGACGCTATGGTGATGGTGCCCGGATGGGAGACAAGTCGCGGAGCTAACAGGGAACGTGACTACGCAATCGAACTTGGGATTCCTGTCCATCAATATCCATGCGTCTTAGAACTTCATCCGGTAGAAGTTCGCTGCCCGGTGCAAGTACAGGCGTTTATGGAACAACTGATGCTCCAGTATCGAACCCATCTCAAGAAAAATAAAGACTATTCACCCGCAAACATCGCCGGGACCGGAGAGATCGGACTTGTCACAAGACTTTGGGATAAGATGGCTCGTCTTATGTCGCTTACCGGTTTCAAAATTACGATCACAGAGAGCGAGTTCACTCAGCCTCAGACCCCGGAGAATGAAAGTATCGAAGATACTTTTCTTGACCTCTCAAATTACGGCATCATCGCGAAACTCTATCACAATGGAAAGTGGGGCAAGTAGATGCAAATACAATTCGGCGGCGGGACATTATTCATCAACCAGGCCGATTATACCTACAGTAGCGTAGGGACATTTACTTCTGTTGGTGGCACGGACAAAGAAAATGGCGGAGTCATGCGAATCGGTCAGCCGCGAATCAAACAGGTATTCACGGAGAACGACAAAGACGAACCTTCGGCGCAATGGACTGAAGGAAGGGACGTATATTTCGACGTGACGCTGGCAGAAATGACGCTGACCAACTTCGCACTTTCTCTTGGCATCAACCCGAATCAGATCGGCTCTGACGGAACGTCGACATTTCTCAATGTCGCTGGAACGGAAGCAATCGTTTACTTCCCGGCGATCTATCAAGTCCTTCAAGACGGACAAACAAACAAGTACTACTGGCTCACTCTCCCGGTATGCGAGATTCTTAACGCTGTCGAGATAGGGTTCAAAGACCTTGAGCCAGTTCAGTTGAAACTCTCTCTCAAGGCGCATAAGGCGACCACAGGAACGCTTGCGGGGATGAAGTTTCAAATCAAGGCGGACAAGTAATGTCAAGAGTAGGTTACGAGACTCATTTCCCCGAAGTGATCGCGGCTATCGAGAACGGCGCACAGCGCGGCCTCGCCCGCATCGCTTCGGAATTAGCAGAGCAGGCTCGACGAAGCGGTTCGTATAACGATCGGACCATGAGTCTGCGGACTTTGATTACCCCGAACATTGAACGCTCAGAAGATGAGCCGGAGAATCAATATCCCTTCGTCATGGTACCCTATTTCGACGAATTCTTTAACGAAGAGATGATGGGTAAGCGATTCTTGCCCCCGGAAGACTTCTTTATCCCCAAAGTAGAAGCTGAGGGCGCAGAAGTCACCGCCAGAGTTTCCGCTCTTATGCCTTACGCTGCTGCCGTAGAGTCAAGAGGTTACGATGTCCTCTCTCACGTTTTTACTGGATTTATTTCCAATCCACAACAATACTTTTCTGAAATACAAGACGAGATAGCACGAAACGAAGTCGCTTCGTCGCTAACCGTCAGACAAGGTTAATTATGCCAGGTGTAGGTGCAATGGGTGGTCAGAATTTAGGACGCATCTTCTTTGAGATGTCCATCGTGGACAATGGAAGATTCAACAACGTTCTAAGGCAGGCTCACGAACGACTCGACGCTGTTAATGCGAAACTTGGCATCACTTCGTCCTCTTCTGAGAACGTAGTCAGGTCTCAGGGCGCAATCGCAAAAGAACTAGAAGCGACCAATGCTAAACTGGCTCTCGCTGAGAAGGCTCACAAGTCACTTTCGGACTCGGTAAAGCTATCTGCTGAGAAAAGCGACGCTGCATGGGCGCACTCTACAGCGAACCTCGAAGTCGAGATCAAGAAGCAAAAGGACATGCTTGCCCAGTTGCAGCTCCGCTACGATGCGATGAATGCAAACAAGCAGGCATCGCTCTCGGGGGTTGTGTTGGCTGGGCAGATCGGTAAGACGATCAATAATAAGAATTACGCCGAAGAAAGGCTGGCACTCCTCGGGCCAAATCCTCCCGGTGTTTCTGCCGTCGATGCAGAACGGATAGAGCAGGCGGATGCGAAAGTCCAGCAATTACGCTCATCCCAAAGCGCTCTGCAAGCTGAAATGGCCGCTTCTGTAGTAGCTGCCGGAGTTGAAGCCGCAGAGACCGTCGATGTTGTCGGAAATCAGATCGTAGCTGCCGGTATTAAGCTCGACATGCTTTCGATGAAAGCTCAGTCGTTTGGCAGAACGTTCATGTTCCAGTGGTCATTAGTCGCCGGGGTAATAACTGGCTTCATTGAGAAAATGGCCATCGACTTCGATAAGAACATGGGCGAAGTTCGACGCACGACTCAGATGACGCGCGACGAAATAAGCGGACTGGGCGACGACTTCCTGAGAATGTCGAAAGACTCTCCTATGGCGAATGCCGCCAACGGTCTCGCCGAGATCGCGGCGGTAGCGGGGGCTTCCGGGGTCAAGGGACGCGATGAACTGGGTAAGTTCTCGGACTCAATTCTGCGGCTGACCGCAGTATCAGACGGCCTTGATGAAAAAGAGACCGCCAAAAAGATGATCGAGATAACGAGGGCCTTCGGCGACTCGACAGACAAGATCGACCGATATGGCGATGTGATCTCTCGCGTGGCGAATGAGTCTTCGGCTTCATACGAAGACGTTATCAACTTCATTCAGATTTCCTCGGGTGCTGCGCAGGCGCTACACATCTCCTTTGGAGAAGTAGCATCCCTTGGATCGGCTCTCGTTGGCTTAGGCATTCCGGCTCAAAAGGCTGGCACCGCTCTTACGAATCTGTTTACGAAGATGCTCACTGAGCCGCAGGTTTTCGCCGCTCAGATGGGGATTTCGACAGCTAAGTTCGAGCAGTCAGTAAAAGACAATGCTGTAGGGGCATTGATAAGCTGGCTCGAAACCATGAAGAACGTCCACGACGAGTTTGAACTCGGCAAGGACTTCGACGAGCTTGGAATTAAAGGGGTTCGGACGGGAGCAGTATTGCTCAAGTTAAAGAGCGAAGGTCTCGAACCGTTACAGAGGATGCTGGGTATCGTTCAAGACACGATGACAAATGGCGGGTACGTTACCGACCAGTATAATGTCAAAGCTCAAACGATGTCGGGTCAGATGTCGGAGGCGGCCAACCAAGGCAAGGAGTTAGCGATACGCATGGGTTCTGATTTATTCCCCGTGCTTAAGACCTTCCTCACGATCTTCGAGGAAATCTTTGCGGCTCTCCGTGAGGCAGGACCACTGAAAGATATCGTTCTTGCTATGGCGATGATGACGACTCTAGCCGGTCCTCTTGCACTCGTCTTTGGAAACCTCGGACGATTCGTTTCCGGGTGGATAGTAAAGATAGGAGAAGCAAGAATAGCAGTCGCGGCTTACAACGCTCAACAGATTGAAATGGGATATACGAGCGTAGCGGTTGGCGGCCAGGTCAAAACGGCAATGGCATCCATCGGAACGGCTAATCTCTGGATTGCCGGTATCGTGGTTGCAATGATCGCATTGACGAGTGTAATGGCTATGTATTCCGAAGCGAATTACAAGGCTAAGGAGCGGCAGGAAGCACTTAATGACGAGTTGAAAACGACCTTGCAACATCGGAGAGATGAAAAAGAGCAAGTCGTTCAAATACTCGAATCAATGAAGCCGTTGGCTGAGAAACAGCAACGGTCGAAAGAGGAACAAGCGCAGTTTAATAAGTATGCAGACAATCTCAATCGGTTAGCTCCTGACTATATCGACAAGAACAAGCTCTACGGCGATTCACTTAAATATATCGCCGACAAAGCAATCGAAGCAAAGAAGGGATTGAATGACGCTTCGGAGGCAGTAGCCGAACTCGACCGAAGAACTCAGATCGGCAAGTTGAACACGCAGATGCCTCTTACGCAGGCGGATATGAGTGCGGCCTTCGATGCAATTAAGGCAGAGCAATTAAACAGGTCGACATTCTCGCCAGCAGTCGAAAGTGTTCGTTCGCAGACCGGTTTCTACGGTGAGGTTAATACTGCCGGGACGCAAGCAGCGAAAGGGAAGTTAGATAGCGCTCACACGCTTCTCGACGATCAATGGCAGAAGTTACACGCACTTCAACTTCAACTCGAAGATCAACATGCAAAAGACCCGGCGAATCAACTGGTCGCGAATGAATTAGACAGGGTTAAGTCTGACCTCGACACAGTTGAAAAGCTCGATGCCCTAGTCGTAAAGCATAATCAGGAATGGCAACAGAAATGGCAACTTGACCATCCGGCAAGTGCTAGCGGCAACGCCAATAGTTCGGGATCCGGTTCCGGAACCACTCGTGTCACACTGAAAGACCTCCAAGAAGAGTTCGACGCTCAGAAAGTCTTGAATGATGGAATTCGACAGGCGATCAAGGACAAGCAGGACGCTGTAGCGGCTGAGGGTGACAAAACAACGGCGAAGGAGAAGAAGAACGAACTCCAAACCTACTACGACAGTATCGCTGGAACAATCGACGAGAGAAATGCCGCGATGGATGCGATTCTTGCGAAGGTTAGGGCGTTTGCGGCCAGGGAATACGGAAACACAAAGACAATCGACGAACTGACCAAGAACATCATCAACAACAAGAACAAGGCCCTTACCTCTACCTCAATAGCTATACTAGGCTTCATACATGACGTTGATGGTAGCAGGATTCACGACCCAAGCGCACATATTAACGCGCCCCCGGACGAATCGGCGTTTAATCGACTCAAGACGCAGTTGCAACTCTATCAATCCTTGCTCGACGACTTCAATGCGAAGTATCGGACAAAGAAGGATGAGGCGACCGACAAAGGACTGCTTTCCGACTTTCTGATCGGCGACGGCGTGAAGATGAAGCAAGATATTCTGGATATGAAAGCGGCTGTAATTAAAACGCTCCAGGATATTATCGCCGAACTCGTCAAAGATTCTCCCGAGGCTGCTGCGTTGTGGTCGAAGATCAACGGAACGACCGACGCGAAAGGTTATGAGAAGTTTGCTCAAGCGATTCTCTCTAGTACAAGTCTTACAGGTGAACAACAAAAAGAGATAGCCTTAGCACTCGCTCAACTCTCCAAAGCTCAAGGTGTAATTCCGAACGATAACGCTTCAAAGAAAGACCAGAATCCATATAAAGTATTCGCTGAAAACGTGAATCAGATGGGTCTGACCAACCGAAACACGCTAAACAATATGCAGCAGGGTTGGAATCGGTTAAACTCCGCAATCGTTGGAATGGCCTTCGGCACGAAGACCACACTTAAACAGATATGGCAGGGTATAGCTCAGGACTTCTTAAAAGATGTGCTTGACGAAATTTACAAGAAATACCTCGCTAAGGGGTTGGTTGGACTCGTTGGAACACTTTTCGGCGACTCGTCGGGGATGACTAAGATCGGGACAGATATTCTGTCGGGCGGAGGAGATGACAGCACTCTTCACGGCGATTTCATGGTGAGGAAAAACGGCAGCATTACATCGTTCTCTCCTGACGACAACGTTATCGGGTTTAAGCACGTCACCGATCTAATTGGAAGTATTCTACCTAGCGTGGCGAGTTCAAATTTCTCGACGATGCCATCATCGAACATCTCGGTAGGTTCTCCGAGCGTAAGGGTAGATAGCAAACCGCCTGATGTTCACGTTCACATAGATCACGTTATGGATGGACAGAAGTTTCAACAAAAGACAGTTCCACGATATAATTATAGCACAGCGGGAAGGAAGTTGAGGAATGGTTAATATTGCAATTAACGGTCAAGACTTTTCTAAATACCTTCAAACTGTTGAGATTCAGCGCGACGCAGAAGACACCGATAACGATAATGTTATCGGTGTCGCAACGATTAAAATATCTGATATCGACGGAGCGGTATCAGATATTCTTTCACTTCCACTGCCAGGCAAACCGGATCGTATTGCGGTTGAACAGTCCGTAACAATCTCCAAGAATGGAGACCCTTTATTTACGGGTAGGTTCGATCTTGGCAATATTGACTCAGACTATTTCGATAATGACAACTTTCAAGATTCTCGAAGTTTAACTTTGCAGGCAAATGACAACCTGAAAGATGTCGCTGAAACTTGGGACGAGAATAAACCTTACCCGCTTCCATACTTCTACGATAAATTCAAAATATCCAGTCAGACTAACTTCGTACCCGCACCCGCAGACGCTATGCGAGGAGGTTATCTTATGCCTCTTCAAGCATTCTTAATGTTGTCTACTAGGGTGCCCACTTATATTGAAACGTCCTCGGATGGAACGGTTAGGACGCGGCTGACTAGCCTTCAGACATTCTTCCATCCCGCGTCACTCGACTTACCCGTGACTCAGTTTCCCTTGATAAACGTTACGCAGGCGCAGTCACTATACCTCGACTATGGGGCATGGTTGTTGAACAGTGGCGTCTCGAAAGTTCGCACAGTAGGCCCTTCGCGTGGAAATAATATCCCAGACTATTCGAGTGTGTCGGTATTGGACTTGGTAACTGCGATCTGCGAATTCCGTGACGGGAGAGTGCTCTGCCTCCCTAATGGCAACTTGATTTATGCAGAGAAATGGCAACCGACCCCACTAGGGACACTCCTTCCGACTGCGGTTATAGACACATACACGACGCTCGGAGTATACACTTTTCCAACCAAGACGTATCTGGGCTACCCAAACTACAATCCTTGGCGTAGCACTCAATATTCTCCTGGATATTACAGCACTGGCACTGTGCCTGGGAATGTTGGTTGTGTAGATTCACAACCCCTTAATACTGGAAGAATGATTGATCTGACTCGCGGCATATTCGCAGCTAATCCCGGTGGTTTATTCTGTAGCGGATCGGAAATTCTTGGAAACGCGGGTCATTATCAGGACATCGGCTGGGAGTTTAACTTTGCAGGCGTAGAACAGTTCCCCTCCGACAGCGCTCGCGCGATCAGTTTAGTGAAGGCCATGTGTCAACAGGTGCCGACCCGATTCAAGATTCTTACGTCGGGTTACAATTATTTTCCACTACAACAAGCTATTCTATCTGGAAAAAACTACACAATAACATCGACAACCATCAGACCAATAGAAGACGAAGCGGAATTGATAGTCGAAGCGCAAAATCAGTATCTACTAACAGGACAATAGAAAAAACATGATAATTAACGGACAAGGGAAACCGAGACTCATTGTTTTGAACTCGCTCAACCCTAACATGACTAATCCGGTTGCTGTTATCAACTTGCCGTACTGTAACAAGCTAACGGAAACCTTTACGCCGGTCGTCATACTACACAAAGTCCAAGGCGGAAAGTTAGTGCTTGAGTGCGGTTTCGATTATGTCTGCAAACTTGACTACTCGGACTTGATCGACGGACAAGACTTACTCAATCTTCAACCGGCACTCACTTTCTCTACGCCGAACGGCACAAATCTTGGGACGCAGCTCGTTCTAATTCCAAGACTCGACTGTTTCGGAAGAAACTTCAACGTGTGTTTGGCCGACGAAATGAGCCTCTCTTCGGTTTTCGCGAACGGATCGAATGTTGGACACGGCGATTTCATTCTAACGTTTACGGGACTCGATAGACTGGGCACCGTTCCAATGAAGCGTAGTGGTTTTTGGTCGAACTACGGAGGACGCACAAGAGTAAATGATGTTCTCTGGAAGGGGCTTGGTTACGGATTTAATGCTGGGTTCATACCTACCGGACCGGCGTAATTTAACTAAACAAGGAGCAAAAGAATATAGTGGCAGGATTAAAAGTTCTCAATTTCTTAACATTCTTCGATGAAGGGGATGACGTAGGTGCTGGATCGAAAGACTACGCTTCGCAGTTGGCGGCTGGGACGGGCTTCAATCAGAACCTAGCGCAAATTACTCGGAAGTTCGCGCTTCTCTTCTCGACGGTCGCGGGCGCACTAACCGACGTATTGAACGCGAATATCATCGGTGCGACTCAGATCGCGAATGATGCGGTGACGAAAGACAAGGTTGACGCGACGGTCGCGGGATCGGGCCTCAAGCAGAACGCTGACGGCTCCCTCTCTCCAAACGTCGACGGAACAACGATCACGGTCAATGCAAGCAATCAATTACAGGGAGTTGCGGTAGCGGGAAGTTACCTCATCTACGCCGACGACGCTTTGTCGAGCAACGGATTCAGTGATGTTGGCGGAGTATTAGACTATGGAAGGATTGCCCCGACGGCTTACGAGTATTGCCAAAGTGATTTGGCGAGGCCGAAGATCGGCACGACCTTCCTTTTTACTCCCGGCATCCACAATCTCGTTCTTACGTGCAACTTAAGAGCGGAGTGGGCAGGCGGAACGGCGACTGTATCGCTGACGGTGTACGACACGTACAACAACGTTCAGGTTGCGTCGGGAGTGTTGTCGACTACTACAATAGGGTATGCAAGTTACCCGGACAAAACCCTTACCGTCCCACTTACGAACTTAGTAAGTGGAAAGGCATACAGGATTGCAATCGTGCTTTATGGCACAAGCACCACTAATTGCGCTTTCATGCAAAACGTATCAATCACGGCAACCCCATGACCCCACTTATAGGCGAAGATAGTATAGGATGGTTAGAAAACAACTACGGTCTTCTCCTTGCTGGCGCTCAGGCGGAAAACTCACCATTCATCGGATTCAACAAAGATTCGGGTAGGTTCGTTGTTGGAACTTGGGACGACCCAAATTCTCTTTCCATAGCCCACATAGCCACAGAGATACATAGGAATGTTTTCGGGCCGACTCAACTGTTTTTGAATGGACTTGAGATTGGCGGAGGGCCGAATCGAGTCACAGTCAACGCATCCCCAGTGACTCCTTATTCCATTACGCTCCCTGTTGCACAGGGAGCGGCTGGAACTGTGATAAGTAATGACGGCGCTGGAAATCTTTCTTGGGTGGTCGCGGCGAAAGGTCTTGTCGGTCTTGGGAACGTAGAGAATACGGCACTCTCTACGTGGGCAGGGACTACCAATCTCACAACGCTCGGCGCGGCAACGGCTACATCGCTAACAAGCAATGGAATTTTTGGCGTTCTAGGGAGAAGCGACTTACAGTTCGGTAATGCCGACCTAGCAACTGGATTGCGTTGGGTAATAAAGACGAACACGGTTGCTGAGACAGGAAGTAATGCGGGATCCAATCTTGAGATTATACGCAGAAGCGACACTGGGACGAATCTCGGGACGACGGTTACGGTAAACCGTTCAAGTGGTGACGTTCTTCTAGCTACCACTCTGCATGTCACAGGAAACACGACTTTTAGTGCAAGATTAATACAGACCGGCGCGGCGGGATCGAGTAAGGACTACTCAATCCAAACGAGCGGTATTAATAGGTGGACGATTGGCGCTGACGCAACGGCGGAAAGTGGAAGTGATGCTGGAACCAATTACTATATAGCTTCTCGACACGATGATGGCTCTGCCAACCTCAACGTTTTAAGCATTCTTAGGTCGACAGGTGCGGCGACGTTCATCAGCTCTCTCTCATGCCAAGCACTTTCATCTACAACGATCTCATCTCAGACAATTACCCCTACGACGACAGATACATACGATCTAGGAAGTTCGAGTAAATGGTGGAGGCAGCAATTCGTTTCTCAGATTAACGCAACAGTCTTTGCAAGGCAGACTCAATCCTTAATGGGCGGGTGGCTTACAGTTGGAAAGGATGAGGGAGTCATGCCTGCTGTAGCTGCCACAGATACACAGATTGACTTTGGGAAGGCGATGACTGTTGGCGATTTCATCGTTATTAAGGGCGCATCCTCTACCGGGGCGCTCGTGGTCGAGTATATGCAGATCGGCACACTGGTTTCTGGAACACTCTACAATGTAACAAGAGATAAAGCCGGAACATACGGAACGAAACCAGCTTACTCGAATGGAACGCCCTATCTGGTACTTGGAGCGAATGGAAGCGGACGGATTGAAATGAACGCTTATGACACTCCCAGGATTTCAATCTTCAAACAGGGCGCAACCTACGATGGACAGACGGAGGTTTTGAGAATCGGAGATCTCAACGGACTCGCAGGGATAGTAGTAGAAGACTATGGAGTTTACATCGGGTCGGTTGGGAACAGTCTCGTTTATGACTCGAACGCCGGTACGCTTACCCTTTCGGGAGCATTAAACGCAGCCACAGGATCATTCTCGGGAACGGTTACAGCAACGGCAGGCGCAATCGGCGGATTGACTTTAAGTTCCTCGACGCTCATGGCTGGTTCAGCCGGAACTCATAGTGCGGGTCAGGGTTATCTATCGCTAAACTCTTCCGCAACTCAGCCCGTCTTTGTTGTTGGGTGGTCAGATGGAAGTTTCGGAGCAAATGCAGGAAATAACTTCATCACCATCGGTGCTACGTCGTATCTCTACGCTGTCAGTGGACAGTTCGACGTCACGGGATGGGATACCAGTGGAGGCGGCATAGCTGTAAACGTCAACGGAGCGGGCATCTTCTTTGCGGGAGCGAGAAACACTTCCAAGGGAATCGTCTACGGCGGTACGATCGCAGGATGGAATTTCGACAATGCCTGTATCTGGACGGGAACGAAACAAACTGCCGACACCTATTCCGCAACCGGTATTACTATCGCGGCGAGTGGCGCGATCTATGCGAGTCAGTTCTACGTTGGCGTGGGTGGTGATGCTCACTTTAGAGGGGCCGTAGAAAGCGCTACAATTACAGGCGGGACAATCAGGACCGCCTCGTCAGGAACGCGAATAGAGCTTAACTCAGGCGCGAACTCGATTGATATTTATGCGCTCGCCACAATGGTCGCGACCATCTATGGACAAAAACAGGGTACCGATTACTGGCTTTTGATGGATTTCTCGCATGCTCAGGCCATAACGATTACGAATAACGCGCCACTAAATCTAAGCGGCGGCATTGCAGTCGGCACATCGGCAGCAATAGGAACTTCCTTGAGCGTTGGCACAACTATCACTTCTTACAACGGAGTCTCAACGGCAGGACTTGGAACCGCTCCGATTATCTACAACAATTACACTACCTCCGCTGCATCAATCAGCTCTACGAATATCACCAATACAAACGTCGCCGGTGTTTACAGGGTATCCGTGATTCTCACCTACCATGCGACAGTTGGAACGGCGGGAACGGTTACATGCACGGTAAACTGGACGGATGACGGTGGAACGATTCTCGAAACTTCGTCCGCCTTGACTGTCTCGGGCATCAACGTCGTCGAAAAGACATTCTTCATTCGACACAAGGCTACCTCTTCGGCATACATCCACTGGCTCACTACAATCGGCGGTTCAAACACCAATCAGTATAACATCCAAGTAACCTGTGAGCGACTAGTATAATAGACCGTTGCGGGCGATTGCAAAATAATGCGGTCGTCCGCAACTTTCCTATTGACTTTATACAATAATTATCGTATATTAACTATGTCGAAAGAATAAAAGCTATATTCACCCAAAACATACAGGAATCCCCGCATGACGAAGAAAATGACATACCCCGAACTCAAGATCGTAACCGAAGCTCTTTCACTCCTGGGCGCTCTCCCAAACAAGCCCAATGGTTATGCGATCACAAAAAACCTCACAGAATTCAATCGCACCATCAGAGATACAGACAAGATCGCGAGGATTCTCGGCCAGGATGCAGTCGATAAGGACGAAGTGGGAAATCCGAAGCAATACAAGACGTTCGTCATCGTCGAGGGCAAAGCAGTTGAGCAGGAGATTACGAAGATCAGCGACCCAAAGACGCTCGCCAACTACAACAAGGAAGTCAAGAAGTTGAACGAGGACGTTCACGAAGTCAAGATTCATCAGATGCTCTACAACGACTTCGAGGAATACGAGAAGAAAAACGGCATCGACTCCAACATCATGGCTGAACTCTACGGAGTCGTTATCGTCGACAAGATCGAAGACGCGGTGGCGTAGTGCCTAGCACGTTCAAAGGTTTTCTCTACTACTTTACTTTCGTCGCTGTCGTGATCGTTATCTACCTTCTTGTCTGCAAGATCGCAGACGATTCCCCGGCGGCAAGGTCTCGACACCTCCTATCCTCAGACACCACGAGTAGTCAGGACTCGACGAAACCGAAAGTTATACTAAGCACTGTGAAGATTCCTGGCGTGACGGTTAAAGCTGAGACCAAGCCCGACACAATGAAAAGATACGTCGACTCACTCATCGCCAGGGCGAAGAAGGCCGACACACTCGAAGCTCTTATGCGTCACACGGCTGCACCCTACAGAGTGGCCTACGAAGATACTAACATAAGAGCAGTTGTCTACTGTGAACCAATAACTCACAGCGCTCGATTCGACACACTACTCATCAAGCCGATTCACTACGTCGAGAAGACCGTCACAAACACTGTCGAGGTGGAGAAACCCGTCCCTTGGTACGACACGCCAACTGCGGTAGTCTTTGAAACGCTGGGAGCGGTATATCTGATCTCACAAGCCTCCAAGGGACTTCGTGAGTAGTTGCTTCAAAGAGAAAATCCCCCGAGACAAAAAATACTTGTCATGGATTCGCACACTCCCTTGCTGTGTTCGCAGTGCCGACTGTTCGGGACCGGTAGCGCCGCATCACACAGCAAGGGCGTTCGGAGGATTAAAGGGAAGTGACTACTCGTGCGTTCCGATCTGTTTTCATCATCACAACCTAGTGCAATACTACCAATGGAAGTTCAAGGACAGGTTTCACTTTATACCCGACGAGGACTATGCAAAAGACAAATACTTTACCCGTTACAACGACCAGCGACAACTTCTTTAATGGGCTGACACAGCTCCACGCGAACGCAGAGGTTTTTCGGAAGACGCTAGAGAGTTACGACGACGATCAGCTCAACGTGATCTTCCACGGCCTCGAAGACGCTACGTCGGTGGCATGGATGCTACAGGCCGACATCATAGCCAATCTTCACTCAAGGGGGCGATACGGGGATAACGTCATAAAGGGAATCTCTCAATTTCTCAAAGTCCCAGAGAGGCGCATCTACGAACTCTATCAGATTCACAAGGAGATTCTTTCGCAGAGTCCCGAAGTGCGAGATCTTCCACTTGAGAAGTCGCACTTCGTCAATGCGCTAAGAGCGAAAAAATACGGCCAAGACCCGGTACATGTGCTAGAGAGTGCTGCTGACGATCTCTTGGGCGCGAATGCGATGCGACGAAAGATCGAGGCAAGGCCGCGAGTGACAGACACAACATTCTACGAACTCACCAAGTCCCGGCCCGACTGTAAGAGCGAGGACTTGAAACAAATTCAATACTTCTCCCCGTCTGCAAGGATAGTTGAATACGATGGCACAAACTACCTTGAAGTGTTCGGAAAAGAAATTTCACAAAACTAAGGACTATCCATGAAACAATGGTTTCGCAGTTTCTACCTCGCTACCCGTGAAGACCTTGTTACGTTCATCACTCTCGCGGCCTGCGTTCTCTTTACGATGTCGCTGTTCTTCAATCCGTTTATCGGAGTCTTCGATAAGCTGCTAATCACGATTCTCTGTCTCACGGTTTTGCATCTCAGAGGAATGGGGTTGCAGATTCAGTCTCACGAATACTTTGGCTTCCATCTTCTCGCTGTCAATAATTCGTATGCGATCTTGCTGGGCTGGCTGACTATAGCGCTCACGACGAAAGAGACATACGAAGGAATTTCGGACGCGCTTCGTTTCCGCAAGGAGAATGTCGCGCACTGTTGCGCGGCTTTTGGGTCAATAGCTGTTGACGAGTGCGGTTTCGTAGGAATCATTATGCACAATGGAGTGCGAATGGTGGCGGAATATGATGGCACCACGGTCAGTCCTGGCTTCCAGGGCATCCAGTTGTTCAACGATAAGGGGCCGTATCTGACACACGCCTTCAATAAGAAGGGCGCACGCATCTCAAGAATTATGCACGTCAGGGCCGGTCAACGCTGGGTGAGCAACAGGCCGAAGGTCATTGGCAGCGTCCGAGTAGGCCAGCTTCCGTTCGTGATGCCCTTCTCTGAGTCGTGGCCATTAATTCGCAAGGCGCTCATTGATAGTCAGTGGTAATAGCCTCGACTACCTTCCGACTCACCCCGAGAAAAGTGTCCAGCTATGCGTGACGAGTCCGCCTTACTTTCAACTCCGCAATTACGGAACACCCCCGGTTAGGTTCGGAGGCGATCCTAATTGTGGACATAGGTGGCACCAATCAAAAGCTACCCTGCTGCACGACAATAGAAACGCTCTCCACGGGAAGCAGGATGCAGTTATCGGAGAGCGCGGGCAGACGCATATCAATTCAAAGACGTTACTCTTTTCCTCAACCTGCGAGATATGTGGGATGTGGGAAGGGCAACTCGGACTAGAACCCACTGTCGATATGTTCGTCGAGCACTTACTTCAAATCTTCAAAGGAGTGAAACGAGTACTCAGGGATGATGGAGTCCTCTTCGTGAACATGGGGGACTCCTACGGCAATGGTCGGAAGGGGATGGCGAATAAATCGCTTCTCATGGTACCCGAACGATTCGCGATAGCGATGTGCGACGACGGATGGACGCTCAGGAATAAGATCGTTTGGGCTAAACAGGAATACAATGGCAAAGACAACAAAGTCTACGGCAAGGCGTTACCGAGTTCTGCAACCGACAGGCTCTCGTCAGCATGGGAAGTCATTTACTTCTTCTCAAAGACTAGTCGATGCAAGTCGCGAATCGGGAACGTTGGTTTACCTTACACCGAAGAGACGGTCGGCAGGATCAATCGGGCTTTCAAGCTCATCGAAAAGACTGGCGCTGCTTGTACCGACGATAATAAAAGCGAGTGGGATAAACCTTGTGAAACTGGGAGCGATGGATTAAGACATCGAGTCTATTCCAAGTTTCTGAAAGACAAAGCGCCGCTAGAGATGGTGAGAAAGCAAAGACGGAAGTTACCCGATCTATGGAGAATCAACACACAGTCGTTTCGTGGCGCACACTACGCGACATATCCGCCGCTCTTGCCATTGCTGCCAATCCTAATGTTCACCGATCCGGGCGATGTCGTTCTAGACCCGTTCGCCGGTTCCGGAACCACTCTTAAGGTGACTGATTCACTGAAAAGAGTCCCGTTGGGGATTGAAATTGGAGAAGCAAATGTGGAGATCATTAACCATAGAATGAGAGAGGATGCTGAGACGCATTTCATCAGAAACATCGTCAAGGATTCCTTCCCCGATGTCTACGCGGAGCTTTTTCCGGCTGATTCTGTCCAGTTGAGTTGTCTATGAGGCAACCACTCACCATTAACACGCCTCGCGACGAGAAACACACACAGAAACTCGTGAGGATGTCGGATCACGTGACGCTTGGATATGTCGCGCGGTCGTTTATCGCGGCCAAGCGCCGGTCCGGAGCTAAGCCGGGTTACAGGAAGAAGCTGAAACAGTCACTCGACATTCTCAAGCCGCTCTGGAACGAGCCGATTAAGGAATTGGGGCAGAGAAACATAAGAGTCTGCCTCGAAGATCAGGTTAAGCGAGTAAGTTGGGGGACATACGTCCGGCGAAGTCATATCCTGGCCGACTTCTTCGAGTTCGCTAAGGGTAAATCCTTAGTTCTCTACAATTTTGTAAGGGCACAGCCTTACGAACGGAGCGAGCGGTTGAGATTCTTCACGAGGGGGCAACTAGACCTGATTTTTAGAGCACTTCCACAGGGAAGGCTCAGAGACGCTTGCCTGATAATTTATCACACGGGAGCGAAGACCGTCGAATTGAGACATATCAAGGGAACGCGGTCGATGTTTGGCTCGACTATATTCTTAGACAGGCGTTCGCTTCCATGCCCGGCGCATCTTCTCAGCATGGTTGAGCGGTACACGAGATACAATCCACGCCGGATCCCGCGCGAGTTCAAGGAGTTCATGTCGAAGATGGAGTTCGCCGGAGATTTAAGCTACTTACGGAATTCACACTTTATGCGGCTCTACGTGAACGATACGCCGCACGAGATCATTTCAAAAATTCACGACGTAAAGATGGTCGAGAACAAGTTCCACTTCATGTCACCATCGAGTTACCGTCCCAACACCGACTTCACGGATTACCTATAAGGAATTGAATGGGAACAGATCCAAGGAAAGAGACAGCAAGTGTCACGGAAGAAACTGGTTGCATTGACCAGGTGAAAGGCATCGTCGAATACATCGAGAATCACGTCAACGATCTCACGGTACCGCTGAGTCACCGAATGGAAGTTGTCAGACTTCTCAGCGACGGAGTAGTCAGAATGACTGGCGTTTTAGTTCAACACGCCGAACTATTGAACGCGAGTCCAAATTGACAAAGAAAGAAGACGCGATCAAGGCTACCAGGCTCTTAATTGAGGGCTGTGCTATTCATCCGAGCTACAGAGCAAAAAAAGCTCCCAGGACTGAATGCCGGGACTGTGCTGCGGTATGGAAAGCAGCTTTAACGGTGATGTCATACGCCGACGAAAAGAAGTTCAGGAGACCCAATACTATTGAAGCGAATCCTAATCCTGCTGTGGAAGCTAGATAATTTTCAGTTCTTGCAGTTCCGGCGAATGCTCGACGTTTACGTCAAGAGACTTTACGATCTGCGGGACGTTCCCGATCGGACCACTCAACTGGGCTACATACTACCGCGAATTCACGCAGACCTGCTTTCCTACATTCAACGAGAAGAGGAAAGAGCGAAGAACCCAAACCATTTCATAACGGAGACAAAGAAGAAGAAATGACTCGGACACAAGTAACCAATAGGGAGATCGGAGCGGCAATAGACTCAGCGGTTAAGGTCTTTGCCGGGATAACGGACAATGCAATTCACGGCGACTGTCACGGTTCTATTTCGCAGAGCATGCTCTCTGTCGAGAACGCGGTAAGAATGAACAGTAGAACCCTTCTCGGATCAGAGTTGCTCGAACTCGCGATAAGATGCCTCTTCGCTGTCAAGGCGATCTCAGGAATGAAGCAGGGAGCAGTTTCCGCGACCCTCAATCTCAAGATGTATGGAACTCTGAGCAAGAAGGGGTTTGGCGCGTTCGCCTCGTCGCACGAGATACTCGGTGTGATAACCGAGGAATACAAGGAATACACAGAAGCGTTCAGCGAGAACGTAGATGCTATCATCTCTGAGCTTTACGACATAGCGGTGGTAGCGGTCTTCGGAGTAGCGTCACTCAATTACTTGGACTGATGACTATGACGGACGAATTCACTCGCGAATACATGAGCGTTCCGCCGCCGCCTATGGCGATGACCGAGAAGCAGAAAGAACGAATCGACAGCATGGACTTCGAGACAATGCTGGGCCTCTGGCGCTTCGCCAAGGACGGCGATCCGATGTTCCAAGGAGGGACTGGGATTTACTTCAAAGAAGAGATGGGAAGGAAAGACCATGCGCTACCTCCGGGCGAACACGCGCGAATTTCAAAAAAAATAGCATGGCGATAATGAACTACACAGAAAGCGCAAAGAAGGAAGTCCGCGCAATGTGGGAGGTAAGTAAGCCGTTGATCGACGAGCCGATCTTCCCGAGGAACGCCTGTCTCTATAAGCTAACCGAGTCGGAAGTCATCGCCCTGCGAAAGAGGATCGAGCACCTGGCAAGCGTTCAAGAAATACATCCGCCCAGCGAAGCTAGGTATGAACCCGCTTACAGGATGTGCCCGAAATGCCAAGAAGAATTCAATATGTATGGCGGGTGTAAATGCAACGGCTATACGACAGGATTAGCGGAAAGCGTTCCAAGTCTATGAAGGTCATTACTCTTTGGCAGCCCTGGGCGACGTGGGTTATGCTAGGATGGAAGACTATCGAGACGCGAACGCATAATCGGTTTAAGTGTCTCGCCGGTCAGACGATTGGGATTCATGCAGCGAAAAAGTATGATGCGAACGCCGCTTCTTGGGCTACTCCTTGGATGAGTGATGACGAAATGCTTTGGTATACTCGTCTTGACTATTCAGAGGGAGTACTGCTCGGCACGGTCGATGTAGTTTGTGCAGGAAAACTCAGTGGCGTGGATTCGTGGAATGCTATGATCGACTGCAACGAATCTACTTATGCGAGATATGGGTTACGCCTCAGAAACCCTGTCATATTCAATATACCAATCCCAGTCAAGGGCAAGCAGGGAATATGGACTTACGAAATAGAAGGGAAACTATGCAAGAAGTCACACTAGATGTCAAAGTGAAAGAGGGCGGAAGGTGTTGGGTTCGGAACTATCGAAGAAAGGGCAAACCCTGGGAAACTGGGACGGTGAAGATAGTGACAGCCACAATCTACAATGATAACTCGTACCGACTTTCGTATTATGTGAAGTTGGTTCGTGTGTCCGAGCCTCGGCGGAGAAACGGCCGCGAGATTCACAACCTGTATCTGACTGTGAACCATCGGGACATCGAACCATTCCAGCCGGAGGTGCGATGAAGGACACCGTAGAAATGCGTCGGAAGCTGTTCAATCACCTTTGCGACGAGCACGATCTCGTGCTTTTCGACTCGGAGTTGGACGAAATCATCCGAATTGTCATGGGTGAACCTAAGCAAAGTCTTCTCTCTCGATTTATGGAATGGGTGAGATCGCTCGATATTTACGTTCCAACGTTCCCTGTGTTTGAATGAACGAACTCAACCTTCTAGCGTTATAGGCTCGGGTAAAGTCCTGGGCATCGCCCCTGGCGTAGATTCTTACGTCGGGGGCTTTTTGTTGTTGACAAAAGGCATTCATCTCCCTATATTGCGATGTCGTGAAAGGTGGAGGCTGGTTACTTGCACCTATGAATTCATCGACAATTCCCCGGTAGCTCCCCGCTCCGGGGTTTTTATTTTCATCAAACTTTGTGGTAAAAGTCGATCGCACCACACATCCTTGATAAGCCTAAAACGTCCCCTTCGTTTTCAAGGGTTTACGAACGTCCGTTTTCTGAATTTGCGATATGAGCGACGATAATTTCTAGACCATCCAATCTACCATTCCCCTCCGAGATCGTATTAATACGCCCCATCCTTGGCGCAATGCCTACCCATTATAGCATAGAATCTATCTCGCTGATAGTCTATACGATACTTATCGTATCTACGACGAAATAGGTCGGGATTAAAAAATCAAATGATTGCGGTTTTCCGCATTATTCAATTTTCAGACCCCGGATTTTGGCCGATATTCAGTTTGGGAGTCTGATCTAGCGATAGGGGAGGACCGAACCTGGCGACCCCCTTCCCCCCGGGCACTTCCTAAAAAATACCCTTGTTTTCACTTGTGATAATATAAGATTATCACAAGTGAGTAGTATTTTTCGGGTCTTGTCACCTATGTTTTGAGGTATTTTTTTATTGTTACCTATGTATATATATTTTTTTATTGTTTTTTTTCGCACACTTCCCGTCTCCTTTTTTCATTGCTTATTTCCGCAAAGTATCGCTTTTGTTTTATCTTTACTGCATACGTTCGCGCAACAGTGCGCGGACATTGATTCACTGCTAAAAAATAAAGCTTAGTTCATTGTAACTCATTAGATAATCATAGCTTAGAAACTATAAATATAGTGATGATATTTGACAAAGTGCTATCCATTGATTATATTATACATGTAATTAATGAACAAACAAACGAGAGTATTTATGAATAAGATCATAGTCTTGAGAGAAAAGAGAAGTCTTGGACGTTGTTTCCTCTCTGTAGTTAATAACCGTCAAGCTAAAATGCTTAGGGACTTGACAGGAAAGGAAACCTTGGACTATCGGGACATAGCGGGCTTGATTCCACAAGGTTTCCTTTTCGTGATAGATAGTAACTAAATAACGCTACAAAAACAAACAAAAACCAATATAAGGGATTATCACTATGAAAGCAGTCGAATTGTCGCCAGAGGTAATGAAAAGTATGAATGATCTTCGTGCTGAATATACCGCAAAGTCTTTCGTTTTCAATTCCTCAGTGTTCAAAGGTATGTATGAGCTGGGAGAAATTGCAAACAAGGCAAAGTCTATCGGATCAAAAGAGTTCAAAGAGTTTTTAGCGGGCAAGCTGAATGAAGGGGCGGTAAATAATCAAATTCTTGTATACAAGGGCTTTTTAGAAGACGTGACAAAACAGGGGCTTGAGGTCGTTTCCGGCATTCTCAAAGAATCGGATTATACGAAAATTCTCGAAGTCGCAAGAATGCGGGCAAAAAGCGATACAATAAAGCCCGTCGAGGCTGTGCAAGCATTGCAAGTGCTCTCTCTTCCGGCGATTCAAGTCATACGCAAGTCTTTAGACGGTTCGGAAAATGCCGGTATTGCTTCGGCGGTCAAGGCCGGTGACTATGAAAAAGTAAAGACCGACAGCACCGCAGTTGTTGAGGTCCGGCGGGCGAATGCGCAAGAATCGAAAGACAAAATTGAATCGGCGGCGGCGGCATCGACGACGAACGCAAGCGAAAACGAAAACTTGCAAAAGTTGCTTGCGCAAGCTGAAAAAGAACGGGACTTTTTCCGTGACACAGTACGCGTTCTCTTGAGAAATGCGGAGTTTGTCGAATTGCCCGCATACAAGGCTCAAAACCACTTAGACTTTGCAAAGTTCATCGTGAACGCTATGAAGAAACAGACCGCAAAGGTTTAACCCGCTCAACATCCTCGCTCCAATACTTCTTTAGAAGCCCGTGAAAACGGGCTTTTTTATTGCCCTTTTCTGTAGCTATTCCAGCCCTTTTTAGACCCTCTCTCGAATGCTTTCCTCTCGTGCTCGATCTTTCCGCATTGTAACAAGCTCGATCAGAGTTCACGCCGGGGGCCAGTTTTTGATTCCTTATGGCGATTCATTTTGGCTGGCGGCTCGGCTCTCATCCTTTGGTACAGGCCCGTGCTCAGTTCAAGGAAATGGCCGATTTTTGATCCCTAATCGCAAACTAAACCTGGGTGCAATCGAATGATTCTTGAGTGCAATCTATTGACAAACGGCCTACCATGTATTATATTATATATACGCTAAAACGAGAAAATAAGCGATGTTTCACTAACTCGCGCAACAGTGCGCGGAAAGGAGGGAGGTATAGACATGAAAAAACCACTCTTCCAGCAGCTTTCAAGCGCTATCTGCGCATATCAGAATTGCATCGAGAGTAACAACACTCTATGGGAGGAGAAACACTTAGAGAGGATTCACAAGATAGAGAAAGAGCTTCCGAGCGGCAGCGGAATTGACATGGGAACTCTCATTGCCTTAGATGAGAGCACGTCCGAGCGAATCGTCTTCACGACTGCATACCATCACATGAGAGAGAACGGAATGTATGACGGCTGGACTGAGCACAGGATCATATTAACGCCAAGTCTGCAATTCCAGTATAGCCTTAGAATAACCGGAAGAGACCGAAACGGGATAAAGGACTATTTGCATGTAATCTTCTCGGAAGCCATTGAGCAAGAAATAGAATTTTAAACTATTCCACCACAGACACACCCACAACCCGCGCAACGGTGCGCGGCAACCTTCAACGATCAACCTACGGAGCAAATATGCAGACCTTCCAACCTACATGCACAGCAAAGAGCTTCAATGCTGTAGCAGTTCACGCAGTCGGCGGCGCTCGGCACAGACGACTGCAAGCGTACCTAAGCATCGTAATCACAAACCGCGAAACAGGCCAGCAGAAGATCGTCAAGAATCGTCAGGGCAAGCCGGTAGTGGCGACGGTCGAAGCCAACTCGATCATTCAACTCGACCATATCCTTCGTGGTTACTTCGGCAACGGTGACGTTGACGCGATCATCCAGTCCATCGAAAAGCTCGACGAGTTCGAGGGAGTTCCTTATGTCAACTGACACGATAAAACGGCAAAAGACCTGCCGATGGTGCAGGGTTAGAAGTATATGTGGAAAGACTTCCCCTGATTCCGGTCGATATACTTGCACTCGGAAAAGGGGTCACAGGGGTTTTCACCGTGCCTGCGGCAATACCTCAAATAATCACCCGATAACAATATGGAAGGAGGGCGAAACATCATGCCGATAAATCCAACAACCTGCGCCGACATCGTTAAGATGCTTCGGGACGGCAAGGCTGTAGCGTTCAATCGACCGCTTACGCCTGCCGAAATAGCGGTGGCCTCTGCGGACAGCAAATATGTCTACGGACTGCGCCACGACGAAGGCGATTTATCGCTTCCTATTATGGTCGCGCCGTGCGTAGTCTTCAATAGGTACGGAGTTCTCGTCACAGATGAACTAATTCACTTTCCTGACGGGGACGATCAGGCAATTCCACTCACCGAGCGGGCGGCCCAAACCATCGACTATTTCGCCGATCACAACTTCCAGTACCAGGACTTAGGCCAATGCTCGGGTTGCTGTGAACGTTGCATCTTTATTTCCGAGTGCTGGACGGAAGAAAATGAAATGCAACCCTGGAAAACCGGGGAGGCTGTATGAATGGAATAACTATCAACAGACGGCATACGAGAATGCTCTTGCTCGATAGCGATAACTCTATCCACACTGCTTGCGATTACGATGGTAGAACTTTCTCCGATAGAGAGGCGACGAACCTTTCCAACTATAACCAACTCAGTAAAATCGGGTCGGTTAGGCATTGGACATTGCCAAGTGGCCATTCGGGTTTTTTCGTGCTTCAACCGCATCTCCTGGAGGCCGTATGACTGCTCAATTTCAACCCATAACGTCTACGCCTCAGCGCGTAAGTTATTCGAGACTCGCATTGCGCACAGTGGTATGGAAGTTTCGAGAGGTAGAGGACGTTCCGATTACATTCAAACGCGAACCGATTCGCTGTCCTGCCGACCTCTTCGTAAACTATAGGTTCATGTTTGACGATGAAACAGTGGAAAAGTTCGTCGTCTTTGCACTGAACTCGGGAAATGTCGTGCAAGTCGCTGAAACGATCAGCACTGGACTCCTAAATACGTCCCTTACCCATCCACGAGAAGTTTTCCGGTATGCGGTCGTCAACAGCGCGGCGTCGATTATCTTGGCGCACAATCACCCGTCAGGCAACCCTGAACCGAGTCAGGAAGACATCCATATCACCAAACAACTCACAGAGGCTGGAAGAATTCTTGGTATCCCGGTCCACGACCATATAATTTTCACAAAGGGCGGGTTTATATCGTTCGCAGAAAGGGAATTGCTATGAAACCATTCCAATTTATCGGCTGGCAACATCATAAGAAGGGCTACGGCGAAACATTCTTTCCGATGTTCAACATCTTCGACACTGCAAGTCCTCTCTGCGGCTCAACGGTATCATTCCGAACTCTCGTTTCGCTGGGCTACTTAATGCGTGGCGGGCCGGTCAAGAAAGGGGCGACGAATTGAACGACGAACCCATCCTAATTGGCCCAGGAGGTCTCGGTTCTGGAACCACAATCATTGAAGACGAACATCATCCAGTAATTAAAATCGAGACTCGCGACGACATCTCTCGGCGGACTTCGGCTCAGGCGCGACGATCAACCTCAATACTTCCGCTTCTCTTGGGCATAGCGTCGCTCGGCGGCGGCATTGACGCTCTCGCTGGCATGGGCTGGCCGCATATTCCAGAACGTCGCCAAGCCAGGAAATGCCATCTTCCGGGATGCGAGGAATGGACAACTCACAACGGCGGCTTTTGCTGTGCAGAACACTGTATCGCATACCGACGACTCAATAAGTCACTAAAAACATAAAGGTTTGGGGCTGAATTGGTTTCGATTGGTGTCTCAGTTATAGGATGCACGTAGAGAAGGTCACTCTTAAAACCAAAAACACATAACTGCCGAAAAATCGGACAGCTACGTTGACGAAAACGGTTTCCTCGTGTTCGCCGACGAAGAACTCAAATTGGCTGCATAAGCTCGTTTGACGAAGCGCCCTGACAATACCCTTCGATTAACCAAGAGTCAGGTGGTGGAGGTCGCGGAAAACGGAGATGGTCACGCACCGTTAAAAGTGTGACTAAGAGTGCCGGGCATTGGCTTGACTCCATCCGACGCGCTCGAAGGCTATAAGTCAGGCTAAACGTGTGAACGAGTTCTATCGCGAAAACATCAAGACCGGGGTTCGAGTCCCCGCAGCTCCACAGGAATAAACTAACATCAATCAAACATTGCGGACGACCGCACAATCGAAAATTAACTCGCGCACCGTTGCGCGGCAAGGAAATCATGCACACAGCAAAAGAGAATATCACTGCACTCCCTGAGTTCTGCTACGGTCGGCTACTTGCTGACAATAGTCTCATCGGAATTCACGCAGGAGAAGCTGGCTATCGCCGAAAGGTCAATCACCCTCTCCCCGACTCAGTCCATCAACAAAGCAAGGATGAGGTAGAGGCATTCATCGACGAGCAAAACAAGGCGCTCGGAGTAACCAAGGGGCAGCGCGAAGCAATGGAGATCGGTTCAATGTTTGGCTGGGAGGTGGCTGGCGCTGATCCGTTGAACTACAATGACGATGGAACGCGGAAGGTGGTGTCGTGAACAGAACCGAGGCGATCCAAAAGAAGAATGAATTGTTGGCAATTATCTACTGGCACAATCGCGGCACGTTCCCGAAAGACAACATCGAGGAAGTTAAGCGTGAATGCAAAGAGATATTGCATAAACTCATCCACAACGAATACCCGAAACAAGTGAACGAGCGCGGCAACTTTATCGAAAGGGGATTCAAGCCCAACACCGAGCGCTACTACTACGACTTCGAGAAACTGAAACGTGTCGACGGCTGGGAGCAATACGACACAAGGCAGGATGCCTGGTATTTCGGCGTATGGGTGAATACGACACGCAGAGAGATATTCACATTCGCTGAGGGCGACACAACCCTCGTGACTTGCCCCACACTCGAAAGTTTTCGAGCGGAACTGGCGGAAATGGAGAAGTTCTACGGTCCGCCTCCTCCGGCGTTCATCGCTTGCGACGGCATCGGACTTGCAAATGGGAAGATCGTTCCCGAAGGCAATGTCACACTATTCTTCGACAAAAGACCAACAGCCTAAAAAGGAGTAGAAAATGCTATCCCAACCCTCTCGTAGAATTATCGTTGTCGACAAAGACTACGACATTGCCGTTGACAATGGAGATCACTTCGTAGTCGAAATCGGTTTCACAAAAAACCATCGAAGCGCTCACTTCACGCATCCCAATATAGCTCGGACGCTGGAGAGGATTCTGGAATTCAAGCACTATCATAACGACGGAAGCAAACACTGGGAGCAGAAGAAGGGCGGCTCTCACTACTTCGTCGTTCCGCAGAAGTTCGTCGAGTTTCCTCTCGAAAAGGGGTATTCGTATGTCGCTGCAATAATTAACGGCGAGAGGATTGTCTTCAACGTCTCGGGTGGTACAAGTGAAAAGGGATGGCGCGACTGGGTTGGAATTAAGGTCAGCACATGCGTCAATCAAAATATCAAGACGTTACAAGCTATCGCTGCGGTATCGGTCAGAGGGACGACACATGAACCGATTAAGACCAATGAGGAACTGGAAGAAGAATTCTATGTAACACACAGGAACCACTACCTCGTCAACTCGGCTTGGGGCGACTGGCAAAAAGGAGTACCAGAAGGAATGGTCGGAGTAGTTGCGAAGATTGGCGGACATAGGGGAGACCCTGCGACCGGCGAGAAGTGGTTCTTCGTTCCAAAGGCTGAGTATGACGAGCGGCAACATCAATTCGTTGTCGATCCGACCCGCCACCAAGAAACAACTGACTTCGTTCACACTTAATCCGCGCAACGGTGCGCGACTAGAAAGGAAAACCGATATGTCAAATTCACAGATTTACTTCGCAAGAGAACTCGCAACAGAGCTTTCTTATTCAAGCGAAGCCGCAAGGATGCACAAGTTCTCTCACTTCGTCCACGTTGTTCGGGAAAGACTCGATGCGGCTGTGTGTCCTCAGCGCGTTGTTGTCGCGGCCTACTACAAATTCATCTCACTGGTGTAACCGTGAACTCAGTAGAACTGCTACAATTTCAACTCGACGTGCTTTGCCGTGAGGCGGTTTGTGCAATTCAAAAAGAGGTCATGCGCCTTACAGGGGAGACAGACTTAATCGACCGCTTTATCGACCTGAGGTGCGACGGGTACGATATAACAAAGGAACTCGACAGAACTGGTGTAGTTATCGTCGGCGTAAGCGCCCTTGAAGTCATCGTTTTGAACGTGAATGATGATGAATATACGACCCCCATTACTATGCTCACCATCGAAGAACAACTTCTCACACTCAAAGCCTTGGAGGTCATAGAACCTCGCAAACTCAAACTCCGATTAGGGGAAGGAGTGAATGAGTATGCCTAAAATATCTCCAGAAGAAGAGGCGCGAATCAAGGCCAATGCTGTGAAGATGTGCGGAGACAATAAACTGCCGAACCGTTACTGGGTTTCGGCTCATGCAGACTACCTCACCAATAAGGCCAACTATAGGAGTAAGCAGAGCAACTGTTACGACTGGGCGGGCGACACCTACAAAGACCTTCCCGAAAAATATAGGATGCTCGGCGAGTTCCGAAAGTTTGAGGACGCTCTCAAGTGCGCCAACGAATTCCTTGAAAGCGGAGGAGTTCCGTCTCCCGAAGACACCTGGGACGACTTTCATTCGATTCAGATTGAAGACCGTTTGACTGGAACGCTTTGGGAGGCGGTGTGGTCGGAGTGTCATCGACGCTTCGGAGATAAAAAACGCTTCCACAAGGTCAGTTTTGACTTTGAGATGCGTGACGACACCAGGTATACCCGCGAGGAAATGAAAAAGCGCGGCGCTCAATTTATCTAATTGCGGACGACCGCAGAAAGGAAGTCATATGAGCAACCAAGCACGTAGGATTGTGAAAATAGTTCACGCCAGGCAAGTTTCGTTTGCAGCGCAAGGCAAGGTAGGTCAGCGACTACTGAACGACAGCCAACTCAACTTGGACGGCGGAGGATATGTGACTATTCAAGTTGACGATATCGAGGAATTCCTCGCCGGTGAAAGAAGTCAGATTCAGTATGACCCCGACGAGATAGCGGCGCTTACTGCCGACGTTAAAGCCGCTCGCAAGCGCGGGGACGATTCCATTGATTACGATATTTTCTGAGGCCGGTCATGGTGAAACTTATCATCGAATCGCGCGGCGGAGTAATTCATAGCATATACAAGTCGATGCTCGACGAAGAAGTCCAAGTCTTCGTTCTGGATTACGCAACTCTCGACGCTGGAACTCCGCCTGCAAGCGTCCTTCATCCACTTCCAATAACTGACGTTATATTGCCCGACATAACAACGTTACTCGTCAAGAAACTTCGGGACTATCAACCAAAAAGGAGCAAAGGTAATGGTGCGAATTCTCATTGAAGTAAGCGGTGGAGTGGTGACAAACGTCATCGTTCCAGTTCGAGAAGAAGTGCAAGTCCACGTTATAGATCACGACGATATCAGCATCGGCGAACAAGACCCAGCAGATATGATTAAGCCGTTTCCGGTAACGGTCGTGGCGGACGTGCAGAAGGAACTCTTCAGGATCGCAGGGGAAGCCGTCGCATGACGTTCTCTATAATCGCGAAGCTATTTGGCCGTGACCGCCAATATATCTCGGAGGCCAAAGTCTCTTTTGGGGCGATGAATTTTGGGAATGCTCTAAGAATGATCGACGACGAAGAACTCAACCAACGCGGAAGGGAGTTGAGGATGGACTTCGACAAGTCAACGCTCAAGATGTGCGAAGATGCTCCGCCAGTCCGAGGGGCATACCAAGTAGAAATACTGCCAACGAAAAAAGCTCGCTAACTCGCGCAACGGTGCGCGGAAAGGAAGTTATGTCATTAGCAACATGGAAAACAGAATTCTATCCGGTCGATGCAAATACGAAAATGACGAGACACAAAGCAGTTCAGCACTCACTTTTGAAGTGGACTGGACTCCTGCCAAAGAATCTCGCCAAACACAACCTCTATTCGGTCAATCATTCGATACGGGAAGACTGGTCTGACCAATTCATGATCGACGCTCATTCGTGCGCTCTCTGCCAACTCAGCATAGGACAGCACTGTGATAAGTGTCCACTACAAAAAGTAAGAGGCGGTGTCGATTGCGATGACCGACGTAAGACGGAAGTAATTGCGCCGTACCTCGTATTTACAACCTGCAAGAACCCGAAACCAATGATTAAGTGGCTCAGAAAAGCGCTTATCCTAACTCAACCACGAAAGCGAGTGAAGTCGTGAATGACATCGACAAATACACCCAACAAGTAGGACTCGCTCTTGGTCCGGAGTGGCAGTTTGAAGAGAAGGAAGAGAAGGGCGATCACTGGGGATGCCTCCACACGAAGGAGCTTAACCTCAGCGTTTATGGGTCGCGGGATCCACAGAAATATAATCTCCATCTCAGCCTCAACAATGAGCTGAACGAACACAGACCATGCGCCGCGACTCAGTATGCCGATATCGGCGTAGCGAGGACGAAAACGCCTCAACAGGTCGCGGGCGAAGTTAGAAGGCGACTTCTACCGCAGATGGAGGAAACTGTTCGAAAGTCCGTTCTCAATCTTATCGAGTTCAACCAGGCGAGAAAGAATGCAGACCGGATTGCGCTCTTACTCAAAGAGGCGTTGCCCACTCTGAAAATCGACGAGCGAAATGAAAAACTCTCGGACTCTTCGCTCTCCATGCCATACGATTCCAAGATAACGCTCGACATAGACGTTAATGGGCATGCGAAAGCTCGTCAGGTTGAAATCAAGGTCGGACGGGTCTCGACAGAAATGGCAGTCGCCATTCTCAAAGCTATCGGTACGATCGGACTACAAGTAGGAGAAGACGATGAAGATTAATGTATGCGACCCATGCCTCATTGAAGGATTTATAGTGCCTACTCAAAGGCGGCTTAAACTGCGACAGGGCGGTATGTCTGTGTCGGTTGATTGCTGCCCGAGACACGCGGACGAATTAAGGAAGAAGAGTGTCGGCGCGGAAGAGATGGCACAGATTACGCACAATGCGTTTATCTCCGCTATTGATATCGACGGAAAGACATTTATTAGAAAAATGTAACTCGCGCAACGTTGCGCGGCAACAAACAAAAAGGAAACCTTACGACTATGGAAACGAAAGGACAGAAAGTCACCGAGAAATTACTGGAGAGTATCGGTGACGCTACTACGAATATCAATCTCCAAAAGGGGCTGCAACAATACTATACGCCTCAGAGGTTCGCTGAGTTTCTGTGCAAAGTCTTTGCAGATCAAAGTTCTGGACATCTTAGCGTCCTCGACATCACTTGCGGTGCAGGTTCGCTTTTACTTCCATTCACGGCTCGCAACGTAACGAATCGAACTTGGAACGGCAAGGAATATGAGACGGAAGAAATGCCAGCAAACGAGGTCTACGGTGTGGAGCTGGACAAGGAAAATATTCCAGGGAAAGAAGTCCCTGGCAACTTTCTACATGCAGACTTCACTCAGTTCTACAAATACCTCAAAGCGGTTCAATTTGAAGCGGACATATTCGCACTCAATCCGCCGTTCGGATTAAGTTGGGACGTTTCGGAGGATGTTCCGAAGAACTCAGTCGAAGCAACGATGGCAATGGCTTATGAACTCAGTCACCAATATAGCGGTGGCTATATCATCATGTCAGCCAGGAATGCAGAGATCATAACGGAAAGCCATCCCGAGTTACTTGAGAAGGTCTTCTTTCGACTCAACGTCAAGGGACTTTTCAAACCGTTCTCAGATGTCGATAGTGTAGTCCTCTTCTTTGGAAAAAACTGCCGACACTATCGCGACAGAGTTTTTGATATCGACTTTCAAACGGCCAAGGATAGCGAATACGACACGATCATAAAAGATATTTCCCATGTCACATACTACGACGTTTCAGTCACTAGTCGTTCGTCATTAGCTGAACGTCGTCAAAACAGACAACTTTGGCTGGCTGCTGTTGACCGATACAAACAGGACAAGGGAGCGCGTAAACAGAAGTTCTCCGTCGAGTTAAGAGGCGGAAAGCTGCGGTGTGCTTTCACGCTCTATGAGGAATTTACACTCGCCAAGCAGTTGAAGGGCGACGAAATATCTGTGTTCCGGCAGATGAATGGAGTAGCGCCGACGTATTTCAGTTTCAACTCCATCGCTCGACGAACCCTCATGCTTCTGCTGGCCAAAGGCATGACGATTCAACCTGCGGCGAAAGCGGCAATCGACAAGGGACTCCAAGACTCTGCATTTCTCAATGCGCCATTCTACGACCTCAAGCCTCAGCAGCGATTGGGATGGTTGAACGATCTTACTCAAATCAAATGCGTAAAGGGCGGCGACTGGCGCGGCATTACCTACGTCCAGGATACGATGTATGAGATATGGACGACTAGTAAGGTAATGAGCACCTATTACGGCAAAGAAGATAAAGAGGGCGAGTTCCAGAAGCAGCAACGAGTCCTCCACGTTACGATCGGACCGGCTGAGTTCGACGAATCGCCGGACGACATCGCGTTCCTAATAAAACACTTCGACGTTCCGAACCCCTCAAACGTGCGAGACTTAAAGCCCGAACTTTATGCGGTCGTCCGCAAAATCATTGAGTCGCCGGTATTCGCTTCATTCACTCTGACGGCCTTCCAGGTAGAAGACCTGTCTCGCGCCTGCATGAAAGACGCTTTCGTCCTGGCATGGGAGCAGGGTACCGGAAAGACGCGCGGCATAATTGTTTGGGGTATGGTAAAAGCGATTCTGGAAAACAACAAGTTAGTCGCCGACATCGTAGCCGGAAAAGACGTTACGCTGAAGCACGTCGTCAAGGCGATCAGGAAACGATTTCTCGTCGTGATGCCGAAGAATATCATGGGACAGTGGCAAAAGTTCCTAACTGACAACGGAATCAACGCTACGGTGCTAAGCGACGTGATTCAGGCGAACAAACTGCGCAGGACACACGCCAGCGAACTCGAATTCTACATAACTGACTACGGAATCATCAAGTCGAGCCGGAGATTCCCAAATCAGTCGCCTTGCGAAGTTCAGAGGGTGTCGGAGTTCTATCTCGACAACTATCTGAAACTGGAATCGAGCGAGACGTTTTGGGAGAAGAAGAATCACACGCAGACGAAGCAGTGGCAGGACTATCTTGAAATCAGACGAATGCAACTCTTCCCGTCATCCTGCAAAGAGTTCTGTCCGAAATGCAAAACCGTAAAGGGCGAGGGATGGAACGGGTACGCTTGCAAGAAGTGTTCCACGAATACCTACGGGAAGCGATTCAAGGGCATGGCCTACGTTCTTAAGCATGTCTTTGACATCATCGCCCTGGACGAATCGGAACGAATCAAGAACAAAGATACATTGGTCGGCAGAGCGATCTTGGGAATGAGGGCAAAGTATAAATGCTGTTCATCCGGGACACCGATCAAGGCATACATTCGAGATATGTATTCGGTAATGCACTGGGTTCTCGGCAACGCATCGCCGCGATTCCCCTACGACTACGCCAATGGAGGCATGGACAAGTTCCTGACCGACTACGGCGTATGGGAAACTCGAATGGAGGACCGCAGAAAAGGACTCGCGAAATCCTCTCCCAAGCTCTTGCCGGAGATCAGCAACTTGGCTCTTTGGTGGAAGCTGTTCTTTCCGGCTGCGATTCGTCGTCGCCAGGAAGAAATCGACGAGGAATTCGTGAATATCAAGTTCCACTATACGGCCGTACCGTTCGCCAAGAAGCAACATGCGCTCTATCAGTGGTGGATTGCGAACTTCGCTCAGTGGTACAAAGAGAATCGAAACGAGGAGGCTAGTGGAAATCCGTCCCCCTACGATCTCATCAAAGGATTGTTGTGGAAGATGCGATTCACGGCTACCAACCCGGACTCGAAGAATCTTTGGGCGCACAATGGCTTAGGCTCGGGATCCAATTTCACTCCGAAAAACCTGGCAATCATAAAACAGGTCTCGGAGCTACTGAAAGACGGTAGACGGATTGTCGTGTTCTCGGCATTGAAAGACGAATGCGCCTTCTTGGACATCGTTCTCAATCAGGCCGGAGTCAAGTCGGAAGTTGTCAACGGCGACATTCCGCCTCTTAAACAAGGCGAGAAGGTGTTGAAGTTTCAACAAGGCAAGCTCGACGTGCTGATCTGCGGCATCGACGCTATGAAGTCAGGCCACGATATTAGCGAAGCGAGTGCGGCAGTTGTCTGCGACTTCCCGTGGAATTCTTCTGACTTCCGACAAGCCGTTAAGAGAATTCATCGCAAGTCATCCAAGCGCGACGTGGACGTATTTGTGGTCTACACCGCAGCCAGCGTTGACGAGCGCATGAAAGACCTAGTTGAGAAAAAAGGCGCTATGTCGGACATCGCAATCGACGGAGAGCTTATTTCGCAGGACAGCGAAGACCTTGATTTCGTGAAGATATTGAAAGAGACAATCGAACTCTTCAAGAAGTCAGAGACCGGCGCAGATGAGCTTGAGATCGAGCGCGAAGCCCGAAAAGAACTAGAATCGCTAGGCATAGCGCTGGCAGGTATTCGCAATCGACCACTTCCAGTTATCGAAGGAGACGGCGACGAAACATGGAGAGACATTCCAGACGACATCCTCGACGGTTTCTTGGAAGCACTAGACAGGGAGGCTGCGTAATGGGAGTCGATGCGGTGGTATTGCGAAATCCGACTCAGACGTTTGCCGAAGTAGAACTGCGGTCGGGCAAGGCTGTTGTATTGGCCTTTGCCCTGCCCGCAGAGGGGAATGACTGGCAACAAAGAGTTAGGACAGCGTTAGGGAGATCATATCCAAGAAAGTTCCTGCGGTCGATCAAATTCAGACAAGGAACCTTCCATCCAATCACCCCCGGCGCGTAACGTTGCGCGCCGGACATCGAAAGAGGAAAATGGCAAAAAAGAGTAAACAGCCGCCAAGCCTACCACTGGACTTACAGTAACTTGCAGATGCAGTTAGAGGTCTCGCGGCTTATATTAAACAAGCGGCTTATATTAAACAATGGGGCAACAGCTATACTGCGGGCGCAAGTTATTCGGCTACCATTTTACTCGTATCACTAGCGGTTGACGCGAATACTGAAACATTAAAAATGACCCTTAGTCACGTAATGCACAAGGGGAAGATGGTTGGTGACTGGGAGGTCGTTGCTAGAAAGGTGTCGTCTTGAAAAGAAAAGGGGGACGGCAACCAACCGTCCCCCGTATCGCAACAAACAAAAACCCATTTAAGGGCATTACAATATAGAAAATTCATCCGAATCACGCAATAGGTAGTATTGACAAACAGTAGCCCCAAGCAATACATTATCACAAGAAAGAAGTGGCGATATGGTAGATTGCTTATTTTTCACGTCGAAAGACTTCCCTTGTCCTTATCACGCCCTAATGCTATCGCAGGAACAGACAGATGCGTGGAGGCTGGCCATAAAAGCTGCTGAGAGGGTGCGGAGGTATCGACCAAGGACAATAGGGATTTCCGCTGATGTGGTTTAGTTCAAAAAATTTGCACGTTCACGATACACGAACACACACAATAAATGAACAAGGAGCGATATGAGTAAAGACTCATCGGTACGCGTTATCATCAAAGTCCCAAAGTCTCACGAGATGCCGGAGCAACAAGTTCCGGGGCGAATTGTCGGAATGGCGCAGATATGGGGACCGGAAGGAAAACACAATTTGTTCGTTGTCGAACTCGACAGAGGACAATACACCGAAGACAGGAAACTCTTCGTCTCGCAAGTCGTGGTTGACTTCGACAATCTAATTCCCCCAGGAGATAGCGATGCAACAGACATTTCAGGCTTGTTGGCCGGACTTAACGGAGACGGAGGCGATATAGTCTAATGACAGACGAGCAGGGAATGAAACTGGAGGGTGTCGATAGGGCGATAGCTGAATTGGTTCGTCCGTCCCGACTAGGCTACTACAAGGAAGAAGTCATTCTATTGCTGCTCAAGAACCTTAGAGCGGCGATTGCAGATAGTCCAATAGCGGAAGTAGGGCTTAAGAGGTTCGCTAGATTAGAGAGGCGGATAATGTCACTCCTTAATTCAGCGCCGGTAATTTTGGACGAATTCATCGACCAATTAGTCGGAATAGAAAATCTCGTTACGAGAATGCGCGGAATCAAACTCCATCAACACACTAAAACCAAACTGAGGAATTTCTATTATGGAAACCGAGATGCAGTCCATCCAGAACCCGACTGTCGCATCACAACCGAGCGAATCGGTAGCCGTGCAAGACACGACCTTTGCGGTATGGATGGAACAGTTGTCATTGAACACGAGGAGGGCTTACCGAACAAACGTGCTTGAGTTCGCTCAATTCGCGGGAGTGTCGCCTGACCAACTCGCCTCTTTGCCGCACATGGAGCTTTTCAATAAGGCTCGCGCGTTCGCAAAGAGTATCGAGGGACAGTCATCGGCCACGATAGCGCGAAAGATGTCTGCGATTAGGAGCTATATCAACTTCCTGTGCAATATAGGAATCCTGAAAGCAAATCCACTCGACTTTGTCAAGGTTGGCAAAGTCCACAACGCAGAAAAGGAGTTCTTAAGCGACGAAGACGTTCAAAAGATTATTTCGGCGATCAAGGTAGATACGTTGGTCGGAATGCGCAATCTACTCATAGTCCAGATGGTAACGGAACTCGGCTTGCGGCGGGCCGAAATAGCGAACATGACTTACGGTAACTTACGAGAAGATGCGGCTGGCCGCAAAGTCCTCAAGTTCGTCGGCAAGCGCGAAAAGGAGCGGTCGCTTCCGATCTCACAAGAACTCCTGGCAAACCTGGCAAAATATCGCGAGATGGCCGGGGTGACGGTTCTAAGCGACGACACGCCGCTTGCGCCCAACAGTCACGGCGAATGTTTGTGCGGGCAGTATATTTACGAAATGATCCAGAACTATGCCGACGCTGCCGGTGTGCATAAGAAGGTAACGCCTCACAGCTTTCGTCACTATGCGATCACGGACGCTGCAAAGGTTGAGGACAATATGCTTGCGCTTATGGAGTTCTCAGGTCATGCAAGTGTAGCAACATTGAAGCGATACACTCACTTTCGGGACACGGAAAAAGTTCAACAGATTCAAGACAAGCGGGCTGCAAAGTGCTCACCCGTCAACTTTCAAACAACTTAAAAGGAAAATCCATGCAAGGGAACGAAGTAGCCACGGTTCCGGAACCAGTCGCAACCAAAACAGATCAAGGAGTGCAGGTTCGGAAGATCGGCGTGACGTTTGAAAATGACGCACGTCTCGAAGTTATCGAACTGGACAATGCGACGGTAGTTATCGCCAAAAGCGGACTCACAGTATACGCCGGAGCGAAGGGTCAAGTCGAACACGAAGTTGTGCTCGGAATGACATTCAACGAAATCAGGTCGGGCGAGAAGATGGAGACCGGGAAGCCGCAATTCATCGAGTCCACTGGGTCGGACAGAACTAAGGCGTTCGACTATATGAAACTCCATAACGGCATCACTCTTTTGTTTCACAAAGACAGAATCGTCATTTCTACATCGTCACACAACACACTGACGGAAGTTCGCCCAGGGACGGGCATCGTAACTATCCCGATCAAGGAAAAGTCGTCACTTATCACGCTTAACTAGCTGTCAGTGTGAGGGCTGCCGCGCACCGTTGCGCGGCGTTGCCCTTGCATTCAATTCTCAAATTTCTTATCTTTGTATCCTCTAGAAAGGGGGTTTCAAATGAAAGCGCTGTGTGCGTTATCAATAATTCTACTCCTTGGCGGTTGCAGTAGAAGGGACGGAATCGTCGG
>Ga0265336_10000127_pt1 | contig 56045 bp, 78 predicted proteins | sample 42119metaG_FD_193583 | JGI IMG/M metagenome (GOLD analysis project Ga0265336, IMG submission 193583) | Rhizosphere microbial communities from Carex aquatilis grown in University of Washington, Seatle, WA, United States - 4-21-19 metaG | ecosystem: Host-associated > Plants > Roots > Rhizosphere...
GCGCCGCCGCGGCCCGAAAATTCGCTAGTCAGATGCCGTCAAAATTAGGTTGACACGCTTGACACTTTGCCGCCGGGGTTGACAGTCGTGAGGCCGTTAGTCGTCGAATATCTGCCGGCCGCGGTGCTGGTCCCTTACGCCGGCAATGCCCGACTCCATTCGGCCGACCAGGTCGAAAAAATCGCCGCTTCGATCCAGCGGTTCGGTTTCAATAATCCAATCCTGATCGACGCCGCCGGCACCATCGTCGCCGGCCACGGCCGCCTCGCCGGCGCTAAGCGCGTCGAGTCGCAATGGCCCGACCTAAAGCCGGACGTCCGGCAAAAGCTTTCCGACTCCGGCTTGTTCTCCGCCGAGGGCCGGCTCGGTAATCTTCCGGTCATTCGCCTTGGCCATCTGACCGACGTCGAACGTCGCGCCTATACGCTCGCCGATAACCGCATCGCGCTCGACGCGACCTGGGATGCGGATTTGCTGGCGAAAGAGGTTGCGGCAATCGAGTCGGAACTGGAGGGCCTGTCGTCGCTCGCCGGCTTCGGCGATAAGGAAATCGAGCGCTTGCTGCTCGCGGCCACCGGCGGCGGCGGCGGCCACACCGATCCCAACGCGGCGCCGCCGGCGCCGGTGCGCGCGGTGTCGCTGCCTGGCGACCTTTGGCTGCTCGGTCGCCACCGCGTGCTGTGCGGCGATTCAACGTCGGCCCCGGCCGTTGCCCGGCTGCTCGCCGGCGACAGGCCGCATCTTATGGTGACCGATCCGCCCTATGGCGTCGAATACGATCCGAACTGGCGCAACGAGGCGTCGCGCTCCAGCGATGCGCTCGGCGCGATCGGCGCCCGCGCTGTCGGCACGGTTGCTAACGACGGCCGCGCCGATTGGCGCGAAGCGTGGGCGCTCTTTCCTGGCAGCGTCGCCTATGTGTGGCACTCCGGCTTGCATGCGGCCGAGGTGCAGGCTTCGCTTGAGGCCGTCGAGTTCAAGCTTCGCGCGCAGATCATTTGGGTGAAGACGCGCCCGGTTATCTCGCGCGGCCACTATCACTGGCAACATGAGCCGGCGCTCTATGTCGCCAAGGATGGCGCCGACGATCGTTGGCGCTTCGAGCCGGAGCATGAGGTTGCCACTTACGCGGTGCTCGACGGTGAAACCGCGAACTGGCACGGCAACCGCAAGCAGTCGACCGTATGGCCGATCGAGCACGTCAAATCCGAAACCGGCCACGGTACGCAGAAGCCGATCGAGTGCATGCGCCGGCCGATCGTGAACAATTCCGACGTCGGCGATTTCGTTTACGAGCCGTTCGCCGGCTCTGGCACCACGCTGATCGCCTGTGAAATCGCCGGCCGGCGCGCGCTCTGCGTTGAATTGAAGCCGGCCTATGTCGACGTGATCGTTCGGCGCTGGCAGGATTTTACCGGCGAACGCGCCGCGCTCGCCGGCGATGACGCAACGTTCGAGCAGGTCGCCGCGGCGCGCGGCGTGTCGCTCGCGGCGTAGGAGTTATACCGCAGAGAGGCGTCCGGTAAGGCTCGCGAGGCCCCCGGCGGTCACTCATCGGGGTGACCCTCTCGCCGGCGCTTAGCGGCGCTGGCGGGGTGAAGCGGACTTCAGGTCGCGCCTCCATCACAGCAGGGCGTGGCGCGTTCCTAAAAAAACGCGTCACGCCCACTCTTTCGGGTATCTGCGCCGATGCTCTGCCCGTCATGCCTTGGCCGCCTGTCGCGCGGCGTGCTTGTTTGCTCGATGTGCGGCGGCTTCGGCGTGATCCATTGTTGCGAGGGCGATCGCGCGCAGCCAGGAAGGTGTGACGATGGCGTCGCGTCTGGAAATGTCCCAGGCCGAATATGCCCGCCACCGGGGCGTGTCGCGCCAGGCCGTCAATCAACTGGTTAAGGACGAAAAAATTCAGCTTGTGCCGTCCGAGGATAATCCGGGGCGCAAGATCATCGACGTTGCCGCCGCCGATCGCGCGCTCGGCGAGGCTCGCGAGCGTATCAATAGCCGCGACGACGCGCCGGCGCCGCGCAGCGATTACGCTGCGCCCGGTGAAACCGCGGGCCTGACCAAGGCGCGGACTGCGACCGAGGTTTACCGCGCGCGCCTGGCGCAACTCGACTACGAGGAAAAAGTCGGCCGCCTGCTGTCGCGCGACGATGTCGTGCGCTCCATGCGGGTTTGCGCCGAAACGATCGCCCGCGATCTGGAGGCGATCGCCAACGCGGCGCCCGACCTGGTCGCCGCCTTCCGTCACGGCGACGAGGCTGGTCTGCGTACGGCGCTTAAACAAATGGTGCGCCGGATACAAACCACGGTCGCCGATAACCTGTCCGCGCTCGCGGTGCCGGCCGGCGAGCCGGCGGCGCCGGCGCCGCCGCCGAGTGCTAGTGTGTCGTGAAAACAATTCCCGCGGCGCTGCCGGTTATCGCCGGTGCGCTCGCCGAAGTTATCCGGCCTGGCGAACAGATTGCGCCGTCGGGTTGGGCCGCCAAGCATTTCATTTTGCCGGACGGTGAATACCGCGGGCAAAAAATCGATTTTGAGCGCACGCCGCATATCGTTGAGCCGCTCGACATGCTTGGGCCGGACTCGGCGGTGAATGAGGTTGGCGTGATGAAATGCGCGCAATCGGCGTTCACCACCATGCTGCAATGCTCGCTCGGGCACCGCATCGATTGCGATCCGTGCGACATGATGGTGGTGCAGCCGACCGATGGTGCGCTGACCGCGTTCAATTCGACCAAGCTTAACCGCATGATCGAAATGACCGAGGTGCTCGGCGGCAAGCCGGACGGCCGCGGCGGGTTTATCGGCGGCAAGGTGTACCCGCAGACGTCGCGCTCGGGCGCCGGTTCGACCACGTACGAGAAAAAATTTCCGCGCGGTTCGCTCTCGCTCGCTCTGGCGTCGTCGCCGGCCGATCTGCGGCTGAAAACCATCAAGATCGCTTATTGTGACGAGATCGACGAATATGCCGACGATCTCGATCACCAGGGCGACCCGCTCGATCTGATCGCCGGTCGCCAGATCTCGTTTCTCGCGTCGCGCACTTGGAAGCGCGCCTATGTTTCGACTCCGACCGTCAAGGGCGTTTCCAAGGTTGAAAAGGTGTATGAGCGCGGCGACCGGCGCCGGTGGCACGTCGAGTGCCCGCAATGCCGCGAGCGCTTTCCGTTTGAATGGAACGCGCCGTTTGATCGCGGCACCTATGGTCTTAAGTTCAATAAGGGCTATCCGTATGAGCCCTATTACGTCGCGCAATGTTGCGGCGCGCTTATCGAGGCCTGGCAAAAGACCGCTGTCTATCGCACCGGCCGTTGGGTCGCGACGGCGCCCGGTCCGGGGAAAATCCCGACTTATCATTTCGACGCGCTCGCGTCGCCGTTTGTGCCATGGGATGAAATCGCCAAGGCGTTCGTTGAGGCGGGCGAGGACCCGAGCAAACTAAAAGCGTTCTGGAATCTTTATCTCGGCTTGCCTTATGACGTGACCGGCGATGCGCCGGACTTTGAATTGTTGATGCAGCGCCGCGAGGCTTACGAGCCGAACTGCATCCCGCCCGGCGCGCTGCTCTTGACCGCGGCCGCCGACGTGCAGATGCGCGGCATCTATGTCGAGGTGGTTGCCTGGGCGCCCGATCAGCAAAGCTGGACGGTCTATGCCGACTATCTGGACGGCGCCACCACCGACGTCGACGCCGGCGCCTTTGCCGAACTGACCAAACTCTATTTGCGCGAATGGCCGGACGCGTATGGTCGCCGCTGGCGCCTCGATGAGTTTCTGATCGACTCCGGCTATCGCACCGACGTCGTTTATGAATGGACGCGCCGGCATCCCGGCACCAAGGCCACCAAGGGCATCGACGGCTGGAGTAAGGTTCCGCTCGGCGCTGCAACCGATCAGGACGTCGATTATCGCGGCCGCAAGTTCAAAGGCGGCGCTAAGCTGCGCCTGGTCGGCACCTGGCCGCTCAAATCGAAATTCTACACGTACGCGGCGCTCACGCCGATCGTGCAGGGCTCGACGCTGTTTCATCCGCCTGGCTATTGCCATTTCGGCGCGTTTCTCGACGACAATTACTTTCGGCAGATCACGTCCGAGTATCTCGCCGAGGAAACGATCCGCGGTCGCACGCAAAAAAAATGGAAAGAGCGGAGCCGGGCAAATCACTGGCTTGATTGCCGCGTCGGCAATCTTGCCGGTTCGCACGCGTATTTTACCAGCTTCCGCGCCGAGGATTGGGCCGAGCGTGCCCGCGAGCGTGGCCTGCCGGATGATCTGACGGCGCCGGATTTATTCACGCCAAAACCGTTTCACCAGGCTTCCGCGCGGACGCCGCAAGCGTCGGCCGGACCGCGGGGGGATTCCGATCCCGGCTCGGCGTCCTCCCGCGACTCCTTCGACTCGCTCGCCGATCTGAATCGGGGGTTGTAATGACGACGACGGTGCCGACTCTCGCCGACCGCATCGCCGACGCGCAACTCGCGATGCATCGCCTGCAGATCGGCCAGGCCTTCGTCCGCGTGCGCATGAGCGACGGCTCGGAAACCGAATTTAGGCCGGCGCAGATCAACGAGTTGCGCGCCTATTTGGATGACCTTTATCGCGAGCAGGCCGGTGTCGACTGTCCGCGCCGCGGCGCCATCAACTTTGTCTTTTGAGGCTTGGCGAATGAGCAAATTTCGCAAAGATCGGCGGGCCGCGGCTGCCTTGCCGCGCGCGGCCGTCGCGCCGGCGTCGAATCCGATCTTGCCGCAGATGTCGCAAGTGTCGCCGGGCGAACAGCCGGAGAAGCTGGCTCCGGTCGCCACGCCGCGTCTTGCCGTCATCGTCCGGCGTTATGACGGCGACGGCTGTCTGGTTTGTCCGCGGGGGCAGTCCTAACAATGGGCGCCTTGGATTTCTGGAGCGTACCGGACGGGCGTGCCGATCTGGTCCGTGAAGACGGCGGCGAGCGTCAGTTTCCGTCCGTCTATAAGGCGGCGTCGCTCGACACTCAGGAGACCTACGCGTGGCGGCCGCCGTTGACGTCCGGCGAAAGCGCGACCCTCTACGATCGCATTTGGGCGAACGCGCGGGCCGACGACATCGCGCGCAACGATCCGCACGCGGTTGCGGCAATCACGCGCCTGGTCGACATGATCGTCGGCGCCGGCGTGCAACTATCGCCGCGGCCGAACGCACGCGCGCTCGGCTTCGACCCGAGCAACAAAACCGATCGCGGCGCCCTGAAGGAATTTTCCGCGAAGCTGAAAAGCGAGTGGTCGCTGTTCGCCAACGACCCGCGCTTTTTCTGTGACGCGCAGCGCCGGTACGGGCTCAATACGTTGTTTCGTTTGATGGCGCGCACGTCGTGCCGGCGCGGCGAAACAACCGCCTATCTGACATGGAAGCCGCATGCGGCGGCGCGCTATGCGACGTGTCTGCGCGTCATCGATCCCGACCGCGTATCGAACCCTATGGGCGAAGCCGATACGCTGCGCCAGCGCGCCGGCATCGAATACGACGAGGACGGCGTTCCGCTCGCCTATCACGTCCGCAATGGCCATCCGTCCGACTGGTTCCGTTACGCGCAGCTTCTGAAATGGACCCGGATTCCCCGCACCACGCCGTGGGGGCGCCCGGTCTTTATTCACGCCATGGAGCCGGACCGCGAAGACCAGTCGCGCGCCGTCACGCCGTTCGCCGCGCTGCTCACGCGGCTCCGCATGATCAATAAGTTTGCCGACGCCGAACTGGCGAACGCAACCGTTAATGCGCTTTTTGCCGCGTTCGTGCATTCCAATCTGCCGATCGGCGAAGCGACCCAGGCTTTTACGGCTTCCGCCACGACCTTCGCCGACAAGCGTAACGCGTATTGGAAGGGCAATCCGGCGAAGCTTAACGGCGTCCGCATCCCGGTGCTGCCGATCGGCGACGACATCAAGATCAACGCGTCGCCGCGCCAAACCAACGCCTTTCAGCATTTTCAAACCGCGTTCCTGCAATCGATCGCGTCGTCGCTTGGGCTGTCTTATGAGCAGCTCGCCATGGATTGGTCGAAGACCAATTATTCATCGGCGCGCGCTGCGCTTAATGAGGTGTGGCGGCACATTCAGGCCAAGTTCGCGGTTTTCGTCGAGCAGATCATCGTTCCGATTTATTTTGCCGTCGTCGAGGAAGGCTTCGACCGCGGTTATCTGAAAGCGCCCGCCGGCGCGCCGGACTTTTACGACATGCCCGGCGCCTATCTGGAGGCGCGCTGGATCGGTCCGGCCCGCGGTTATGTCGACCCGGTGAAGGAAGGCCAGGCCGCCGGCATCCGCATGGATCAGCTTACCTCCACGCTCGAGGAAGAAAACGCGCTGACCGGCGCCGATTGGGAGGACACGCTCGACCAGGCGGCAATCGAGCGCGAGGAATTGGCGGCGCGCGGGTTGGTGCGCGCCGTCTCGGCGCCTGGTCGCATTGCCACCGATCCGTCCGACGATCCGGCCGGCACGCCGGCGCCGGAGGAATTGCCGGGCGCCGGCAATGCCGAGGAACAAAAGGCCGCGACCGATGCATCGATTGCTTCGATCGACGCCCGGCTGCGCGCGCTCGAAACGGCGGCCGCCGAGAGCGCGGCGGCTTAAACCGGAGGAAACTGAAAATGTTTTCCAAGCGCATGCCTGTCGTGCCGTTTTTTCTGCTCGCCGGCGCGCTCGCGGGTGCGGCCGCCCAGGCGGCTGTCCCGCTGGCGCCGCGCAAACAAACAAAGCGACTCGGCATGCCATTGAATCGATCGAAGCGGTGGCCCGCGGCCGGCAGTTATCAGCACGCGCGCACGTTGGCGCCGCAGCCCGGCCGTCCGGTTCGCTAGAGGAGTTTTGCGTCATGAATGTGCTCTTGCCGCATATCGCCGCCCGCGTTTTCAATACGCCGCTTATGGTCGACGCCGGCAAGGCGGTGGCGATCGTCGCCGGGCTCGGCGGCCGCCTGGTCGACGGCGAGTTGGTCATCGAGGGGCCGCCCGCGCTCGATCATGTCGCTTTTGCCGGCGGCAAGCCGTCGGATCGGATGGGCCGGCTCGGCTTTTCCGAGCGCCTCGAAGCGCGCGGCCGTACCGATGAATTGCTGACCATGGTCGGTTCGACGGCGCTTATTTCGATCGAGGGCTCTCTGGTTCATAAGGGCGCGTGGGTCGGCAGTTTTTCCGGCGAGACGTCCTACCAGGGAATCCAGGCGCAGGTGACGCGCGCCCGCGTCGACGATCGGGTCCGCGCCGTCGTGTTCGAGGTCGATAGCTTCGGCGGCGAGGTGTCCGGCGCGTTTGATACGGCCGAGGCGATCGCCGAACTGTCGGCCGACAAGCCGACCGTGGCCATCCTCACCGATCATGCGCTTTCAGCCGGTTATCTGCTCGCGTCGGCCGCGCGGCAGATCGTGCTGCCCGAAACCGGCTATGCCGGATCAATCGGCGTCATCGCCATGCATGTCGATTTTTCCCGCGCCATCGAGAATGACGGCATGCGCGTGACGGTCGTTACCGCCGGCGCGCGCAAGGACGAGGGCTCGCCGTTCAAGCCGTTGGCGGCGGACGTCATCGCGCGCTGGCGCGACGATCTGGAGGCTTCGCGCGAACTGTTTGCATCGACGGTCGCGCGCTATCGCGGGCGCCGGCTTTCCAAAAAAGCGGCGCTCGAAACCGAGGCCGGCGTGTTCCGCGGCCAGGCCGCGGTCGATGCAGGCCTGGCGGATGGCGTGGTGCGCCCCACCACGGCATTTGCCGAATTTATCCAACGTGTCAGCCGCTGATCTGCGCCTGATCTTTCAGAGGAGCGAACTGTAAAATGAACACCCAGGAAAAGACGGGCCTCGCTGCAATCGCCGCGGCGCTCGAAACCTCGACGGCATTGCCGGCCGCTGTTGCGGCGGCCGCGGCCGAACCGGCGCGCGCCGAGAGTGTGGATGTCGCGAAGCCGGACGCTACCGCAAAGCCGGCGCCGACCGCTGCTGCCGGCGACGCCGTCGCCGAGCGCGCTCGCATCGGTGCCATCATCAATGCGCCGGAAGCGAGCGGTCGCGAAAAGCTGGCGAACCATCTGGCGTTCGAGACGACGATGTCGGCCGAGCAGGCGGTCGCCGTCCTTAAGGCTTCGCCGGTTGCTGCTCCGGCAAAAACCGAATCGGGCCTTGCCGCGGCGATGGCAAAATTTGCTCCGCATGTCGATCCGGAGGAAGGCCCCGCCGATTCCGCCAAGGAGCGGGCCGCTGGTCTGACCGGCGCCGTCGATCGTCAGCTTAGCCGGCTCGGCCTTAAGGCGCGCGAACTGCACTAAGGCCGCGCGCCTTCCCGCTCGCGCCCTCCCCTTCCGCCCCGCTCGCGCGCGAACCGCCGAGCAAATAACCGGAGTTTTGATCCACCATGTCCACGCTCTACACCAAGACCGTGAACCGCCCGACCTTGCAGACGGCGGTCATCAAGTGGTTTCTCGCCGAGGCGATGTCCTTCGAGCAGGAGACCGCGCTCGCCAATTCCGCCGCGGGCCAGGCCACCCCAGGCCTGCTCGATATCGGCACCGTCATGGGCCGGCAGGCCGGCGGCGCGCCGGCCGCCGCCGTCGCCGGCGCCGGCAATACCGGCAACGGCACGGTGTCTGCGCCGGCCGCCGCGGTCGGCATTCAGGTCGGCACCTATTTCATCGAGTTCTCCGCCGCCACCAAGTTCAATGTGTTTGATCCGGCCGGCAAGCTCGTTGGCGAGGGCGCAACCGGCGTCGCGTTCGCCAATCAGATCGGCTTTACCATTACCGCCGGCGGCACCGCATTCGCCGACGGCGACTCCTTCACCGTTGCGGTCGCGGCCGGCAGCGGCAAGGTCGTGCCGCTCAATCTTGCCGCGACCGATGGCTCCGCCGTCGCCATCGGCATCGTCGCCCGCCAGGTGACGGTGCCGTCCGGCGCCGACGTACCGGCGGTCTTGCTGGAGCGTCTCGCCACTGTCGACTCGTCCAATCTGATTTGGCCGGGCGGCATCACGACGCAACAGCAGGCCACGGCGCTCGCGCAACTCGCGCAGGCCTTCATTATCGCGCGGCCCGAGTAAGCCGCGACCAAACAAAGACCCGAGACGTGAAAAAGGCGGCGCGAAAGCGCCGCTTTTTGATTCCGCGCGCCGCGAGCGCATCCGCGGCTTTATCCACCACCCGAACAAAGCGCCCGCCGCGCGGGCCTAACGGAGCGTTTCCGCCATGGAAGACCTTGCACTGATTTTTCCGTACACCGCGACGGAACTGACCGACCAGGTCGATCGTATTCCCAACCTTTACGGGTTGGTCGGCGAGTTGGACTTGTTTCCCGAAGAGGGAAGCATCAGCCGCATCGTCGAACTGCGCTACGAGAATCACCAGCTTCGCGTGCTGCCTGCCAAGGATCGCGGCACGCCCGGAACGCCGGCGCAGACCCGCACCGGCTCGACGGTGTTCATCGAGATCCCGCATTTTCCCGAACTGGACCTGATCACGCCGAAGGACATTCAGGATATCCTGATCCAAATCAATCAAACAAAGCGGTTGACCACGGTCGCCGAAGAGGTCGCCAAGCGCCTGATCGACATCAAGCGCGCGCACGACATCACGCTGGAGTGGCTGCGCTGCAGTGCCCTGCAGGGCATCGTGCTCGATGGCAACAGCCAGCAACTGCTCGACCTTTACGGCGCGCTCGGCGTCAATAAGACCACGGTCGATTTCGATCTCGGCAACGACGCTGCGGACATGACCGCAAAGTGCCAGGCGCTCTTTCAGGATGTGACGGTCAACCTGAAAGGCGAGTCGATGCGCGGCGTGGAGGCGATCGTCGATCCGACGTTCTTCCAGCGCTTCGTGACGCATACCAGCGTCAAGCAATACTACTTGCAGGCCGAGCAGGCTGTGCAACTGGCGCAGATGCTGCGGCGTGAGCGGGGCGGCAATATGTGGGGCCGTGAGTGGCGGTTCGCAAATGTGCTGTTCCGCGAGTACTACGGGACCGCGCCGGTGCGGGCGAATCCCACCGCCGGCATCACCAGCACGCCGTTTTGGGCGGCCAACAGCGGCACCGCATATCCTGTCGGCACCGCCAAGATGTTCCGCACCTATTTTGCGCCGGCGGACGATCTGCGGACGGCGAATACGCGCGGCAACGCGGTTCATATCTCGCCGAAGTTTCTTGATCACGGCGAGGGCATCGAACTGAAATCGCAATCCAACCCGCTGCCGATCTGTCGCCGCCCCGAGGCGGTGATCCAGCTTATCTCCAATAGCTAACCGTTCGTGCCGCGGGCACGGCGCCTCCTTGCCCGGTGCCGCCGAGCAAACATTCGCCAGCCGTTCCCGCCAAAAGCGGCCGCCGCGACGCACTGTTGCGGCGGCCGGCCCGTCTTAATGTGAGCCGCCGGCATGACGTTGTTTGATGAGGGCGCCGCGCTTGTCTCCGCGGCGATCGACGTGGTGCGCGGCGAGCAGTGGGTTTATCAGCCGTTTGCGACCGTTGCCGGCGACGTCAATGCGCGCCTGGCGCCGGACCCGGACCGCGATCAACTGCCGATCGTCGGTGCCTATATCGAGAGTTACGCGCGCGCCATGTCGTCGGAGGCGCGCAAGCAGGGCGTTAAGCCCGAACATCCCGGCCACGCGTCGTCGCGGCCGCAGATTGATTTTGACGTGACGCAGTTGCCCTACGAAACGCGCCAGGGCGACCGTGTGCTCCGCGTCGCCACCGGCGTGCTGTATCACGTCGCCGAGCGCAAGTTTACATCGGGCGGCACGCGCAAGCAGTTCGACTTGAACGAAATCGGCCGGGCCTAGAAACCATGGGCCTTTATCGAACGGCTTTGCGCCTGGCGACGCTGGAGGCGTTGCGCCCGAGCGCGCTGCTCAAACAAGGTGAAGGCGCGGAATGGCCGACGCTCGCGCAGACGCGCGTGTTCGACTCGCGCATCGATCCGATCGAAGACCTGACCGCCGATCAGCATAAGGCGGCTATTGTCGTCTATACGCAGGAAGATTTGGGCTATGGGAGCCAGCACCGTGGCGGCGCCCCGTTCCGTCGCGTTGTCGACCTGGTGTTTGAAATCTCGCAGATCGCCCGCGCCGACGACGATGTTAATAACCGCTACGTCGCCGGCGTGCCGCAAACCGACGCCGAACTTGAGGCCGAACTGGACCGCATCGAGTTCGAGATTGAGTTGGCGCTGCTGCATGGGCCTGGCGGCCATGTCTTTCGCCAACTGACGAGCGGCGGCTCCGTGACCGATCCGCGCTCCACGCCGCATCGAGATTCCGAGGAAGGCGCGCGGCTCGCCATGCGCTCGTTGTGCTGGAAAGTTCAAGTAAGGGACAACGCGCCGGAATTACTGCCGCTCACCAATAAGGCCGGCATCGAGCGCCTGCCCGAGCCGCTGCGCTTCGTCGTTAAAAAGTTTCCCGAGTCCACTTATGTCGCCGCGCTCGGCTTGGGGCTTGGCGAGACCATGCCGATGCTGCCGATCGCGACCCCGCTGCGCACTGTTACGACCGCCGGCGAAGTGATCGCGCATGGCGCCGCGCGGACCGGCGTCGCCAACGTCAATGGTTCGATTCCGCTTGCCGGTATGCCGGCGGCCGTCGTGTCCGACGCCGCCGGTTCGACCGAGTCGCACGCCGCCGTCGCGTCCGACTCCGATGCGCCGAACGAGACGGAATAAGCCGGAGACCAATCATGCGTTTGCCCCACATTGCCGGAATCGTCGGCGCCGCGCTGTTTGGCGTGGCGCTGCTGGCTCTGACTGAACATCACGCGCCGGCCGTTCCGCCCGCGCCGCCGCCCGAACCCTCCGCCGCCACGGTGCCCGTCCCGGCGCCCGCGGTCATCGCGCCGCCGGCGCCGGACGTCACCGCGCCGGCGCCGGCGCCCGAGGAGCCCGCGCCGCAATCCTTCGATCCGGCGCCGGCGCCCGCGGTCGTGCCGTTGCCGGCGTCGCGTCCGCACGTGCATCACCGGCGCCGCGCCGTCCGCCATCATCATGTTGTTGCTCGCCGTCGCCGCGTCTCGAAACATTCGCCGGCGTCGCCGTTGCACTGCGTGCTGCTGTCGTACCTGCGGCTTTTGTTTGGAGGCCGCCAATGACGCCGCCGACCGTCGTGCTGGTCGGCGCCGATAAGGGTGGCGTCGGCAAGACCATGACCGCGCGCGCGCTGCTCGACTATCTGGCGGCGCATCAGGTGCCGGTGCGCGTATTCGACAGCCAATCCGGCGGCGATCTCATCCGCTTTGCCCCGGAGGCCACGCTGATCGATCTTGCGTCGGTTGCGGATCAGATGAAGGTGTTCGACGGCGTGTCGGCGGAGACCGTCACCGTGGTCGATATCTGCGCCGGCCTTTTGTCGCCAACTCTCCGCGCGCTCGATGAGGCGCAATTGCTCGCCGATGTGCGCTCCGGCGCCATGCGGCTTGTGGTTCTGCATGTGCTTGGCGCCAGCATGGTATCGATCGGCGAGATCGCCACCGCATCGAAAAGCCTGGGGGGCGCCAAGCACCTGATTGTGAAAAATCACGCCAGCGCCACGGATTTTTCAGAATGGGATAAAGGCCCGGCGCAGGCGATCTTCGCAAAGTATAGCGACGTTACGATTACGATCGACCGTCTTGTCGATCCGGCGCCGAAGCTGCTCGAAATGCGCGCTATCGAGGAGCGCGGCGGCAGCTTTCTGTCTTTCATCAACGATCCGGGCGAGTCTCGCATGATGCGCGGCCGCGTCAATTCCTGGCTGAGCCGGGTTTGGGCGGAGTTCGAGCGTGTCAATGTGCGCGGCCCCGACGTGCCAAGCGAGGGAGCAAGTGACCATGAATAACGTATTTTTGAAGCCGCGGCAGGTCGACGGCCAGCCGGTTCTTGTCCGTGATCCGCAAAGCGGCAAGCCGCTCGATGCTGGCGGCGAATGGAAGCCGCTCACGCAATTCTGGTCGCGGCGCCTGGCGCAGGGCGACGTCGTCGACGGCACCGCCGAGCAAAACAAAAAGCAGGCGGCGGCGTCGGCCGCCGCTGCGCAGGCGCTCGAACCGCCGCCGCCACCCTCGCCCGCGGCGCCGGCCTCGTTCGAGCCTGGTCCGTCGCTTCGCACGGCGCCGGCGCCGGCGCCGAAAAAGTAGCGTCGGCCCCTAGAGCAAACCATCACCGGAAGCGGCGCCGCGCGCGCCGCTTTTTGATTCCGCGCGTCGCGCACTGGAGACATGCCCATGTCGCTTTCCGCCGTTCCGTTTAACAACGTGCCGTCGAATATCCTCGTTCCGTTCTTTTGGGGCGAGTTCAATTCCGGCGGCTCGCCGTTCGAAAATATCCCGCGGCCGCTCCTGGTCGGCCAGAAGACCACCGCCGGCGCCGCGCCGGCCGGCGTGCCATATGGCCCGATCATGTCGCATGCCGATGCGATCGTGCAGTTCGGCCCGACGTCGATGCTGGTCGGCATGTATGATGCCGCCTCGAAAGCGGCGCCGCTGCAGCCGTTTTGGGCGCTGCCGATCGCCGATCCCGCCGGCTCCGCCGCGGCCGGCAACATCGTCTTTACCGCGCCCGACGTGACCGGCGCCGCCGTGCTTTATGTGTGCGGCCGCAAGGTCGCGTTTCAGGTCAATGCGTCGGATACGGCCTCGATCGTCTGCAGCAATGCTGTCGCGGCGATCAACGCACTGTCGGCCACCGGCGCCCCATCGGGCTCTAACGTGCCGATCGTTGCCGCGGTCGACGGCACCAATCCGGCCAAATGCAATTTGACGTGCGCGCATATCGGCACGGTCGGCAACGGCATGGAGGTCATCGTCGCAACCGACCAGGCGAACGTCCTGACCGGCACCAACGCCGTCATAACGGCGCTTGTCGGGGGCACCGGCGTGCCCGATCTGTCGGCGCCGCTCGCCGCGCTCGGCGATCAGACCTACGACTGGATTGGCGCGCCTTATGTCGACACCGCGTCGCTCAACAGCGTGCGGGATTTTTTGTCTGACCAGAGCGGTCGGTGGTCGCCGGCGCAGCAGCTTTATGGCCACTACACCACTGCCTATCTGGGCCAGACGTTGTCGACGCTGGTGACGTTCGGCAATGGCCGCAACGATCAGCACGTCACCATTTTCGGCGGCTTCGGCTCCGGCGCTTCGCCGACGCCGCCTTGGGAGGTCGCGGCCTCTCTGGTCGGCATCGAGGTGCTGCACCTGGCGAACCCGCCCGAACTGTCGCGGCCGTTGCAGACCCTGCAACTGCCTGGCGTGTTGCCGCCGCGCGATCAGACGACGTGGTGGACAACGACGGAGCGCCAGGCGCTCTATTCGGATGGCATCGCCGGCGGCAAGGTGAATGTTGATCAAACCGTGCAGATCGACCGCATGGTGACCACCTATCAAAAAACCGCGCCCGGCGTTCCCGACCAGACGTTTCTCGATATCGAAACCATGGCGCAGGGCATGTTCACCATGCGCTATCTGCGAACGGCGGTCACCGACGCATGGGGCCGCGCCGCGTTCGCCGACGAGAATCCCGACAACCTGCCCAATCTCGCTACGCCGGCGGCGCTCGCCAACACGTTGCGCTTTGCTTATAACGATCTGGTCGCGCTCGGCGTCGCGCAGCATCCCGAACTGTTCTCAAAATATGTGGTCGTGCAGCGCAACCTGCTCGATCCCGACCGGGCCGATGCGTACATCCCGGAGAACATGGTCGGACAGTTGCGCGTGTTTGCCGCCAATGTGACGGCGTTCCGCAGCTACACGTCGCCCGGCGGCTCTCCGCTGGTGCCGAGCGCGCCGGGTTTCGGCGGCAACTAATCAAACAAACATCAAGGAGCGGCCGCCGCGCCTGGCGCCCGCTCTTTTGTGTGCTCGCGCGCCGCGCGCGTAGTCGCGGCTTTTTTCGAACAAACAAGAGAGTCCGATGGCTAACGAGGTTCAGGGCCAGTTTGGCGGCCGCGTCTCCTTCACTTTCGGCCAAAATTCCTTCACGCTGGCGGAGGCCGAGGTCAAACTGTCGCCGGCGGTGGTCGAATATTCGGCCAAGGCCAACCAGGACGGCTCGGCGGCCTACGAGGGCAAGCCGTCGTTGGTTGCGGCTGAGTTCGATTTCCGCAATGTCGGCGACGTCGACTGGAGCGCGCTTATGTTCCAGATCGGCGATGTCACGATCGCCGAACTGGACAACGGCCGCCAGCATCTGTTCACCACCACCCGCTTTGTCGGGAAGCCCGAGGTGAACGTGTCCACCGGCGAGGTGAAGGGTCTTAAGATCGAGGGCGGAAAATATCAGTTCATTGCCAGTTCGTAACGTGCTGCAGCTTCGCGCGGTGTAGGCCGCCCTTCAATGGGTAAACACTTAAAGCGGCCGTTGGCGGGGCCGCGCCGCGAAGCTGATCCGCCGTCGTCATCTGAAATTAAAAGCCGGAGATTTCTATTATGAGCGCAACCGACAAAGGTGCCGCCAAGGCGACGCCGAAGCTTGAAATTACCGATGCGGTTATCACGCTGGTGCATCCGGTCGAAGGGCACCACGGCCTGGTCAAGCAAATCGCATTGCGGCCGCCGGTGTTTCGCGAGGTCATGAATTTCGGCGAGCCGTCGTCGCGCGGTTATCAGCGCACCGGCGATGTGGTCTATGTCGCCGACAATTGGGATGTCATTCGTCAATACGCGCAGGCGCTGTTGCGCCATCCGCCGGTCGGTAGCACCGAGCCGCGCCTCGACGCGATCCTGCTCGAAAATCTGTCGCTGGAGGACACGCTGCAAATCAAGGAGGCGATCACGAGTTTTTTTACGGTCGCCGGATTGATATTATCCGGCAAAACGTCGACCTCCTAGTTTTTCACCTGAAAATCATTGATCCGGTGCGCGCCGGCGATCTCACATTTACCGAGATCGATTATTGGATTGCGCGCGGCGTTGCTAATAAACTCCTGAAATAGGCGGCCCGCCCATGGCGCGCATCATCCAGGCCGAAGCGCGAATAACCGCCGTCGACGCCACCGGCGAGACATTCGCGGCGATCGCCCAAAAGGTGCGCGGCGTCACGTCGGCATTCAAATCGCTGGGCGGCATTTCGACGTCCGGCATCGGTCGGCTCGATCGCACGGTCGGCCGTCTGCAGCACACCATGCGAATGGTGTCGCCGGTTGCCTCCGGCTTTGCGGCGGCCGAGGGCGCGCGCGGTCTGTCCGGGCTTATTCACGAAACCGTCAAGGCGACCGCCGATCGCGCGCACGAGCGGGTTCGCATGGACGTTTCCGGCATGTCGGCCGCGGAAATCGACGAGGCCGAGCAAGTGTCAGGCGACTTGTCGCAGCGCTATAAGGCGCTGTCGCAGACCACGATCATGCACGCGCTCCGCAACATGCGGGCGATCGTCGGTACCTATGAGGAAGCCGGCAAGATTTTGGAGCCAATCCTCAAGTTGCGCGTCGCCGCGATGGGCGCGCATCCCGAACGGGCGGCCGAACTGGAGGAAGATTTCGACAAGCTTGTTAAGGGCATGGAGATCAAGGGCGTCACCATGGACCCTGCGAAATTTACCTCCTACATGCAGGGCATGGCGAAAGCCATCAACGTGTTCGGCGATACGCTGCGCCCGACCGACTATTATGAAATGTTTAAGTATGGTCGGCAGTCGACGCAAAACCTGTCGCAAAAATTCATGCTCGAAACCGCGCCAACTCTGGCGCAGGAACTTGGCGGCTCCAGCGCCGGTAAGGCGATGTCGAGTTTCTATCAGGCCATCGTCGGCGGCCGCATCAAACAACAATCGGTCAAGGAACTGGAGACGCTTGGCCTGATCGTTCCCGATCGCGTCGTGCGCACCAAGACCGGCTCGATCAAGGGGTTGATGCCCGGCGGCGTCAAGGGTTGGGAATTGGCGGCGTCAGATCCGTATGCGTGGGTCAATAACGTGTTGCTGCCCGCGCTGCACGCGCACGGCATCAGTTCGCCGCAGGCCGTTCAAGCCGTCATCGGTACGATCTTTCAGCAGGCAACCGCCGCGCAGATGGCCGGCATCTTCGCTACCCAGCAGCCGCGGATTCAAAAAGACTGGAACCTGGTGCACGGCGCCAAGGGTCTTGAGGCCGCCGACGCGTTCCAAACAAAAGACCCGTTCATCGCCATGCAGGGTGTGACGGAGCAATTCAAAAATCTTTTGGCGATCGCCGGCGGTCCGCTCGCCGAGCCGGCGGCGAAAGGCCTTAACGATATCGCGTCCGGCCTGGTCGCGCTCGAAAACGCCGCCAAAGGGCATCCGGTTATGGCCGCCGGCGGCCTGCTCGCCGCGATCACCGGCGCCGGCTATACCGCCTATAAGCTGTCGACCGCGGCGCTTGGCGGTTTGTTCAAGCTTGGCCGCGCCGCCGCCGGCGGCGCCGGCGCAACCGCGGTCGAGGACTTGTCGGCCGAGGGCGCCATCAAGGCGATGCAGGCCGCGCAACTCGCCGACGCCGGCGCGGCCGGCGCCGGCTGGCTTAGCTCCGCGCTGTTGCCGCTGTCGCTATTGCCGGCGGCGGCCGCCGGGTCGATTTGGGCGGGCGGTAAGGCGCAGCAGATTTTTGGCGACGTCGACGTCGGACAAAAGACCGGCTCGTTCGCGCCTGGCGTCGGTTACGTGCCGTCCTCATTCCCGAGCCTGTCGCCCAACATTCCCAAGCCCGAGGTGAAAGGCAGCGCCGACCTTAACGTCAACGTGCAGGTTGAGCCGTCCGACAGTTTTATTTCGCGCATCGTCACCGCGATCGAGAATCGCATCAACGCCTTCGGCGCGCTTGGCAACGAGCCCGGCACCGGCGTCGGCACCGCGGGTTCCACCGGGCTGTCCATGCCGCCGGCGGCGCCGGCGCCGTAGTAAAAGGAAGGAGGCCGGGACCGTGACCGATGACGTTGAAACTCATCCAGTGCAGGTCCACTGGCGGCATGGCATGGCGGCCCACGCGCCCAAGGTCGTCACCATGCGCGCCTATGAGGTCTATTGCCATGTGTTTGGTGAGCAGAAGGCTTTAGTTACCGGATGGTGCCGCGGCGGCTTCGGTCTCGGTGAGTTAACGGCGTTCTTGTACGCGCGGTCGTTTCCGAAAGAGGAATGGCGCAATCGCTTCGATGAGGCGCTACGCGGACTTAAATTGCCCTAGCGGAGAGGGAGAAAATTTCTTGAGGTATTTTTGTTGGTTTGGGCGCCATAGGCGGCAAAGCTATTGGGATGCCGAGGCGTCATCCCGAACGTTCTATTGCGCTCGCTGCGGCGTGCCGCTCGGCTTGGAGGCAGCGTGGCGCTTAACATCAACGTCCAGGTGAAGGTCGACGACGAGCACTTCAACGCGTCGACGTCGACCAAAATCCGCAACGACATTGCGCTCGGCGATCCTGGCCCGAACGATCGGGCCACCGGCCTCGACGATCTGCAGGGCGACCTGGCGTCGTTTGGTCCGGATGACGGCGTCGGTCGCGCCATGCGCGGCACACAGCTGCACGATTTGAACGGGGGGTCCGAGCGCGGAGAGTGGCCGCGCGCGCATTCGACGCATCCGCATGGGTCGGCGCCCGGTGCGCCGGCGCGGCATGCGCATTCTCCGGCCGGGCTCGCGCCCGTATCTCACGCGCCGCATCATCATGCGCACGGCGGCTACACGCCGCGCCCGGCGTCGCCGGCGCGCGCAAACCACACGCCAAGGCCGGCAATGCCGGCGCACCACGTGCCTGGCGCCTATACGCCGCGGCCGCCGCATGGCAGCGCGCCGCGCACCGGCTCGGCTGAGACTGATAGGGCGATCCGCGAGGCGGCGCGTGAGGGTGGCATCGACGTCAATACGATGCGCGCCATCGCTTCGATCGAGTCCGGCATGAATCCCGGATCAAACCGGAACAACCGGCACACGCAATATAAGGGGCTTTATCAGATCGGCCACAACGAGTGGGCCACATTCGGTCGCGGCGATATCTATAACGCGCACGATAACGCCATGGCGGCGGCGCGCATGTTGCGCGCGCATCGCGCGGCGTTTCGCGCGCGCTTCGGCCGCGACCCGACCGATCGCGAACTTTATATGATCCATCAGCAGGGGCTCGGCTTCTACACGCGCGGCATCATGACCAACATCCGCGGCAATGCTTATCCCCACATGCGCGGCCGCCAGACGCAGCAGTCGTTCGAAGCTGGCTGGGGGCGCGAACTGGAACGCCGCGCCGCGTTTTTCCGGGCGCGCGAACGTGCGGCGCAGGCCGCGTCGTCGTCGGCGCCCGCCGCGCCGGCCGCCGGTCGTTAAGCGGAGAAGATGATGGCCACGGCGCGGGACTATACAAAGACATCGTGGGCGGCGTCTTACAAAGGCTTTCCGTTCTACTTTGAGCGCGACGACGACGAGATCGGGCGCGGCGTCGTCGTGCATGAATTTCCGAACCGCGACACGCCGTTCAACGAGGACTTGGGCGCCAAGGCCGTCTATTTCTCCGGCTCGGCTTATATCACCGGCGACGACGTCGATACGCGGGCCGCCGCTTTCAGGGCGCTGTTCAGCGCGCCTGGTCCCGGCATCCTGGTTGTGCCGCTGTTAGGGCCGGTGCTCGTTCGCGGGCTTACCTGCAAGCGGGTTTCTGAAAAGGACCGGCTCGGCCGCGTCGCCTTTGATGTCCGCTTCGTGCAGGAGGGCGCGTCGACCGCGCTCATTTCTGTTCCGCTGCTCAATCAGACCGCGGCGACGGCTTCGGCGACGCTCGCCGCAGCAATCGTCGCCGCGTCGACGTCCATTCTGGCGATCGCCGGTCAGCCGGAGTTTGTCGCGGCGGCGGCTGCGGATGAGGTGCAGGCCGGCGCCGCAATGATCGATGCGGTCCGCACGTCGAATCCGGTGGACGTCGCCGTCTCTGAAACGGTGGCGGCGCAAATCCGGGCGATCGTGACGGCGGCGCCGTTGTTGCTCGATCCGGACGGCCCGGCGACGGCAGATGTCGCCGCGCTCGCCGCCGTCATGAATACGCCGGCGCCCGCCACGCCGGCCGCGACCGTGGCGCCCGAAACCGGCATCGCGGCGATCGCCGGCGCCATCGTGCAGGCGGCCGTGACGCTCGGCGCCGGCATGTCGCCGCCGGCGGCGCGCGGCGCCATGGCGAGCCTGATCGATTTCTACGCGCCGGAAACCGCCGCGGCGATCGACGATGCGCTGTCCGCCAACGCGCAAACGGCGGCGCAGAATGTGCTTGGCGTGCATCAGTTGGTGCGCCTGGCGGCGCTCACCGCGTGGGCCAATGCGCTGATCGGCGTTATCTACACCGACCGACCGCAGGGCGTGACGGCGCGCGCCGAGGCCGCCGAGCGGTTTGAAATCGAATTGAACAACTGCCCCGGCGCCGCGTTCGCCGGGCTCTATATCGCAATTGAAGCGCTGCAGGGCGGCGTCGTCGCCTATCTGACGCAACTGATCGCCAACCTGGCGCCGGTGGTGACGGTTGAGGCGGCGACGTCGCTGCCGTCGCTGGTGTGGGCCTGGTCGCTTTATCAGGACCCGACGCGCGGCGTCGACCTGGCGCTGCGCAACGGCGTTCGCCATCCGTCGTTCATGCCGCAAACGTTCGACGCGCTCGCGCCTGGTTACAAGGCGCCCGGCATCTTGACCGCGTGGCCGGCGCCGCCGCTCTGAGGGTTTTGTTGTCATGGGGCCGGAATTAGTCACCGTCTCTGCCGGCGGCAGCTTGTGGTCGGCGTTCGAGCGGGTCGCCGTCGCGGCCGGCGCCAACGAGGCCGCCCGCAGCTTTTCGCTGGCGATCGCCGCCGAGAATGGTCCTAGCGCGGCCGCCTGGACGTTCGCTTGCGGCACCGAGGTTTCGATTTTCGCCAACGGCGATTTGCTGGTCACCGGCTACGTCGACCGCTATCAGCCGAAATTGAGCGAAAAAAATCAGGCAATCATTCACGTCTCAGGCCGCAGCAAGGCACAGGACGCGGTCGACTCGTCGGCGATTCACCCGACCGGGCATTTTGAAAATCAAACGCTGCTGCAGATCGCGCAGACCCTCGATCTGTTCGGCATCGGCTTTAGTTCGGACCAGCAGCTAAACCAAATTCCGTTTTACCACATCACGCCGGGCGAGACGGTGTTCCGCGCTATCGAAAAGCTGGCGCGCCAGCAGGGCGTTATTCTGATGGGGCAACCGGACGGCTCGGTCATCATCACGCGCGCCGGCTCCGGTCAAAACTCGCCGCTCATCGAGGGCGTCAATTGCAAGGCGCTGGAGGCGGATCACAATTGGGCCGGCCGGCACTCGCATGCCATCGCGCGCGGCCAGCGGCCGATCGGTACCGGCACCGATAATTTGCAAATCGAGGAGCAGGCCCAGGACGGCGCCGTGTCGCGTTACCGGCCTGTCGTCGTGGTGCTCGACGACGATACCGATACGCAGCGCGCCCAGCAGGCGGCTAACTGGCGCCTGGCGCGCGAAGCCGGCCATTCGCTCAAGGCGCATATTCAGACGCAAGGCTTTCATGATGACGGCGGTCAATTGTGGGCGCCGGGCAATCTGACGTTTGTCGACAGCGACTTTCTCGACATTCATCAGACCATGGCGATCGAGCGCATCCAATATTCGCAGGCGCGCGGCCCAGGCTCGATCGCTCATATCAGTCTGTGCGATCCGCAGGCGCTCGGCGGCAAGGGCGGCGGCGCCGGCACGTCTAACAAGGCCTGGTCGACCAAGTTCAAGAGCGAGTGAAGATGTCTTATTCCTGGCTTCGTCATTCGCTGGAAAACAACGACGGCGTTTTAGGAACGCTACGCCGCGCTCTTATCACGGCGGTCGACGACTCCGGCGACCAGCAACTCGTCAACCTGCAGGCGCTGGCGAAAGACTTTCCGCAGAAGATCGTTCGCATCCTGCCGCACGGCTTTTCGTCGAATCCGCCGCAAAACTCGGAGGGCGTTCTTAAATCGCTCGGCGGCCGCTCCGATCGCGGCATGTTCATCGGCGGCGAGCACAAGCAATATCGCCAGAAGAATTTGAAGCCCGGCAATGCCGTTCTGTACGACGATCAAGGCAACATCGTCTTTATGCAGAGCGGCACCGGCATCACCGTGTCGGCCAAAAAGGGCCAGGTCGTTGTGCAAACGCAGGGCCAGCAGATCGTCGTCAATCCGAACGGCGCCAATGTGTATTTGGGCGGCGATCCGAGTAAGGACGGGTTTTCCAAGGTCCTGACCGTCGCCGGGCCGTCCTTCAACGTGTACGCCAAAATCTAGCGCGGTTCGCCGATGCCAGAATATTTGATCCGCTCGCAGGAGGGCTGTTCGCCCGATCCGTTCCTGCTGTGGGACTCCGTCCTGATCGGAATTGAAGGCGGCACCGATTTCGTTTGCGATTGGGCGCTGGCGGCTCCGCCGCACAACGCATTGAACGCCGGCGGCCTGCAGGCCGTCGCCGAACTGCAGACCGCGGTGTTTCTGCTGCTGTTCACCGATGCGTTCGTGCCGCCCGATCATCCGCTTGCTTATTTGGCCGATGGCATCGCCGCCGGCTTTTGGGGCGACGGCATCGACGTTCGCGCCGACTTGAACGAGCAGCCGCTCGGCTCGTTTCTTTGGTTGCTGGAGCGTGCGCCGCTGCAGGCCGCCGGCATGCCGATCGAGTACTGGGCCGAGGTGTTCGCGGTCGAAGCGCTGGCGCCGCTGAAGGCGCAGGGCGCCGTCGTCGAGATCGACGTGTCCGCCGTCGCCAACACGCTGATGAGCCGCGTCGAGTTGTCGGTGCAATTGTATGGCCGCGACGGTGCCGCGGTTTACGACGGCCGCTTCGATCTCGCCTGGCGACAGTTGGCTTAGGGAAAACACAAAATGCCGTTTCCGATTCCGGCGCTCGCCGATCTTGTTCAGCGGGCGCGCTCGGGTTTTCGCACCTATCTTCCGGGCAGCGATGCGTGGATGTGGCCGAATAATCTTTATGCTTCGGCAAAGGTCATCGGCGGCGCGGCATTCGAGATTTTCGGGTTCGCCGACTACATTCAAAAACAAAAGTTCGCCATTACGGCGGACGGCGAAAATCTCGATTTGCATGGCGCCGAGTTCGGCCTGGCGCGGCGCCCGGCATCGCCGGCGGACGGCAATGTCATCTTTACCACGACGGATGCGATCGCCGTCGACGCCGGTGCGCAACTCGCGCGGACCGATGGTGTTGTTCTCATCGCCCAACAGGCCGGCACGCTCAATGGCGCCGGCAACTTGACGATTGCCGTTGAGGCGGCGAGCGGCGGCCTCAATACCTCGACGGCCGCCAACGCGCCGTTGGCCATTCTGTCCGGTGTCAGCGGGCCTGGCGCGTCGACCGCGCTTGTCGCCGTCGACTCCAGCGGCCTTACCGGCGGCCTCGATATCGAGCCGGATGGCGAGCCCTACACCACCGACCTGTCAACCTATCGCGGCCGCATCCTGTTTAGGAAGCGCAACCCGCCGTTCGGCGGTTGTCCGGCGGACTATGTGCAGTGGGCCACCAACGTGACCGGCGTCACGCGCGTGTTTGTTGAGCGCAACTGGAACGGCCCCGGCACGGTTCGCGTGTTTCCCATCATGGACGATCTGTTCGCCGCCGCCGGCGGCGTTCCCGGCGCCGCCGACATCGAACGCGTGACCGAATATCTGGCGAGCGTGCAGCCGTCCGATGCTCTCGTTACGGTGCAGGCGCCGGCGCCGGTCATCGTCAATCTGACCGTGCAGGGGCTCAATCCGAACACGGCGCCGGTGCGCAATGCCGTGCAGGCCGAGCAGGCCGCCGCGTTTCGCCGGCTGTCGCGGGTCGCCGGCGGCGATACCTATTTTTCTTCGATGCCCTATCTCGCCTATCCGGCGGCCTATGCGCTGCAATGGCTTTGGGGCGCGCTCAATGACGCGATCGGCGAACAGAGCGCCGTGCTGGTGTCGCCGGCCGCCGACGTTGTGCTGGAGCCGGGCCAGTTCCCGGTGCTCGGCGCCATTTCGTTTGAATAGGGCGCGCCGCAATGACGACGTGTTCGACGGCGGCGCCGGCGCCGCTGCAATGCCCGACGCTGCAGCAATCGATCGAAGCCACCGCGGCGCTGTTGCCGCGCGGCCGCGCCTGGCCGGCGCGCGATCGGTCGGCGGTGGCGCGGTTTCTGGAGTGGCTCGGCGGCCTTACCGGGACGCCGGCGCCGGCTGATTATCCGCCCGGCTTTGTGCAGACCGGATTTGTCGCCGCGCTCGGCGCGGTGCGAAATTTTATCGAGACGCAACTGTGCGCTTTGCGTCTTGAGTTTTGGTGCGCGACGCAAACGCTGACCACAGATCTGTGGATGCTGGAGTACGGTCTGCCCGACGAGTGCGATCCGTTCCCCGATCTGTGCGCCAAGGTTGCGGCGCTCGGCGGCCGGCGCTGTGAACTTTATCAGAAGATCGTCGCCGACAACGGTTGGACCATCACCTGCAGCCCGGTTGAGTATTGCGTCGGCAACGGCGCGTTCGCCGGTTCTGGTTTTGCCGGAAACATCATGGTTGGCGGTCCGCCGGTCGGCGGTCACATCGTCATCACGGTCTTTCTCGCCGAGAGTCCCTCCTACGGCCTCAAACAGTCGCCGTTCCTTGCCGGCTGCGCGCTCGCCGGCATGCCGCTCACCTGTCCGCCTGAAATCGGGCCGCTGCAGTGCCTGATCGAGCGGATCGTTCCCGCCCATGTCGTCGTCAGCTATCAAACGGTGAATTGAAAATGTCGCTTGATATTCTCGGCCCCGCCTCCGCGTCCAACTCGGTTACGGCGCGTCCCACGCAAACGACGACTTATGGTGCGCTGCGCACCTGGTTTAAGGCGTGCTCCAGCCTGACCGCGCAAGACGGCACGCAAGTCACCGCGGATTGGCTCAACGATATCCTGGCGCAATTCCGCACGGCATTCGATAATGCCGGCATCGTCGAAGACAACGGCGACGATATGCTGTGGCGCGCCATCCAAACAATCGGCATTCGGTGGGGTGTCGACGCCGGCACGCCGAACGCGCTTGACGTGACGTTCGGCTTGACGATCTCGGCGCTTGCCGTGCCGCTTTACATGGCGGTCGTGGTCGGCAACACCAACGGCGCCGCGGCCACCATCACGATCCGGGACGGCGCCGGCCATAATTATGGCCCGCTGCCGATCGTCGACAACACCGGCCAGCCGCTCGGCGCCGCTTCGCTCGTCAAAAGCCAAATTGCGCTTTTGATGCTGTTGCCAGGCGTGACGCAGGTTCAGTTGATGAACCCCGCCGTTCGCGTCCTGCAACAGGTCGCTAATTTCTATGTCAACGGGGCAACGGGAAATGACACTTACGACGGCACCGCCGCCGTCGTCGGCGGCGGTCATGGGCCGTTCCAGACCATTCAAAGAGCCGTCGCGCAGACGCAGCTCTACAATATGAATGGTTACGACCAAAACATTTTCGTGGCGGACGGCTCCTACACCGGGCCGGTGAACTTGCCGCAAACCAACGGCGCCGGTGCGGTCAATATCATCGGTAACGTCAACGTTCCGGCAAATTGCCAGGTGACGTCGACCGGCGCGCAAGGCTCGGCATTCGCGCAGACCGGAGGCAATTATTACGTTACGGGTTTCCGCCTGGCATCGGGCGCCACCGGCGATTATGGGTTCGGCGCGAGCGGCGGCACGGTGCTGCTCGGCAATCTGCAATTTGGGCCATGCGGATTAGCCCACATCGCGGCGTCCAATTCGGGCACGCAGATTACGCTCAATGCCGGCGCGCAGATCACGATCGAAACCGGCGCTAACACCTCTGTCGGTCATATCTGGCTCGCCGCCAACGCCGGCCTTAATGTACCTAATCCGCCCGGGCCGAGCGGCTATCCCAAGGTCACAATCAATGGCTCGGTGTCGCTCGGCACCTGGGTTACGGCCAATCAGCTTGGTCAGGTGCAGTTGGTTTACAACACCATCACCGGCGCCGCGAACGTCACCGCCTCGAAATTCAACGCTACGCTCTGCGGCATCATCCAAACGCTCGGCGGTGGCACCAGCTATTACCCCGGCAACACCGCCGGCGCGACGTCGCTTGGCGGCGAGTGTCAATAAATCCGCGCCGGGGCCACCAAACAAACAAACCCTAAGAGGCAAACATGGCGGACGGTAAATTTCCGAATGACTGGTATTGGGCGGTTGCCGGCAGCACCGCGCAGGTGTTTTCGTCTGCCCGCGGCATCTATGTTGCGGCCTCGGATGCGGATTATGCCGCCTGGCAGGCGCTCGGCTATCACGCGGTTAATATCGGCAGCGAGCAGGAATTGCTCGCGGTGCTCGCCGCCCACGGCCTGGTCGCACAGATCCCGGCGGCGCTTGGCGCCTATGCGCAGCAAAAACAGGCGGCGCTCGCCGCCGGCGGCGTATCGGTCAATGTCGGGGCGCCAAGCGCCCCGATCAATGTCGAGGCCTCGACCGATCCGACGTCGCTCATTCTGTTGCAGGGTGCCTATACGTTGGCGCAGGCCAATTCCCAGGCGGCCTTTAGTTGGGTGCAGGAGAACGGCACGGCCGTGACGCTCACGTCGGCGCAGATCGCCACCGTCTTCAATGCTGTTACTGCGTTTATGCAGGCGACCTTTACAACGCTCGCCGGCGTGCTCGCCGGCATCGCCGCCAATCCGCCGACCGTTACCACGCGCGCGCAGGTCGATACGCCGCCGGCGCCGATCCCGGCGTGGCCCGAAAACTCCTAAAGCTTTTTCCACGATCCAACAAAATCCACCCTAGCCGTCCTTTGGCAACTCGCGCGCAAGCGGGTTGGCGGGCGGCGCTTGCGCGCGAGGTAAGAAAATGTCGGTTACGCCAAACAACATCATCATTTACGGGTCGGCCAATATGCCGGAGGTCGACGGCGCGACGGTCGGCGGCGCAATCGATCTGACCAAGCGCGTTGCGTTCTATGATATTCCGGTCACCGGCGCCGTCGACGTGGTGTCGTCGTCGGCCGCCGATGTCGCCACCAAGATTCAAGTCATGGGCCGCGACGGCACCGGCGCGTTGCAGACGCCGGCGGCAATCACGCTGACCGGCACCACCGTCATCGCCAATGCGTTCGGTGCGCAGCAATTCCAGCGGCTGCTCGCCGGCGTCATTACCGGCGGCGCCATCGCCGGCCTGGTCAATCCCGGCGGCACCGCCGCGGTCGGCGATGTTGCCGTCATGGCGCACACGCGGGCGATTGCCGGGCATACGGCGCAGGCCGGTTCGGCGAACACGTCAGGCGTGACGCCGCCGCTGTTCAAGCTGCAGGCCGGCGATGGTGCCACTATCGGCGCGTTGACCAATGCGGGCTTAGGCCTGATCGTCCGCATTACCGGCGGCACCGGCGTTGGGCAACTGCGCATGATCGTCGCGCAGTACGCGGCCGGGGCCTACGGCTCTGATATTATCGCCGTCAATCGCGATTGGGGCACGCTGCCCGACGCGACGTCGACATACGATATCGCCTACGGCTTTTTGTTCGACATTGCGCCCAATCCCGTTACGGCGATCACCCGGATGTTTGTCGGCGCCGCGGCCGACATTCCCGGCGGGGCGGCCCGCGTGTTCTATGAAAAGGTGTTCGCGCTTAACACCAACGGCGCGACGTCGCTGCTGTCTGCGGCGATCGAGGTGCTGTCGGAGTCGCCCGCGCTCCCCGCCGGCGCCACGCTCGATCTCGCGCTGTGCAAGGCGCTCAACGATACCGCGACCGCGGCCAACCGGCAGACGCTGCCCACCAACCAGGATACGTCGGCGCTGACTTTCGTGGTGCAGCCGGCGACCATCAATGTGCCGACGCCGGGCAACCTGCCGGCCGGCAATGCCGCGGCCGATGCGGAAGGCTTGTGGCTGCGGCTTACGCTGAATGCCGGCACGGCGACCTACGACGGCTCTGCGGTGCTGCGCACGACGGGGTCGACCGTCTAACAAAACAAAATATTTTGCACGCGGCCTGCTCGGGTTGGCCGCGTGATTTTTTCGGTGCGGAGCGACTATGGCGCGACTGCTCAATCGGTGCGGCTTTGTTGCAGCGTCAAGCGGCAGCGGAGACTATGTTGTCTCCACGGCTGCACTTGGTTGCCGCACTCCCGCCGCGGCCGGAGCGATCGACGGAGGGTGTTATACTTATTACGCGCAATCGGCGGACCTGACACAGTATGAGTGGGGGATCGGTATCTACGCCGCGTCGACAACCAAATTGGCGCGGACCAAAATCTTAGGTTCGACCAGTGGCGGCGCCGCCGTCAGTTTCACGCAAGCGCCGACCGTGAAGCTCGACGCGCTGGCCGAAAATATTGTGACGGGCGGCCCGCAACAGGGGCGGCTCGTTTACGGCTCCGGTAACAACACGGTTTTATTTGTGCCGTTCGGTGGCGATCTGGTGCAGATCGCCGGCGTGCTTTACCGCATCCCGTCCGCCGGTGTTCCTGGAACGACTTTCAGCGCGTCTTATAGTTTTCTTAATGGCGTCAACAACAGTAATCTGGTGCTTGAGACGTTGTATTATGTTTACGTCTTCAATAACGGCGGGACGCTGGCGCTCGATTTTTGCTCCACGGGCCATGCGACCGATACGACCGAGGGCAATGTCGGCGTCGAGATTAAAAGCGGCGACAACTCCCGAACCCTCGTTGGCATGGTCTATACGGGAATCCACGCGGTTGCGGAGTTTGAAGACACTCCAGCTACGCGGAATGTCGCCTCGTGGTTCAATCGGCGCCCGCGTCAAATAGCGGGCACTGCAACTTCCGGCGCGACAACCAGTTCGACGTCGTCGTGGGCTGAATTAAATTTCAATGACAGGGCTTATTTTGTTTGTTGGGGCGACTCTGACCCGTTGTCCTTTATTGGCGGTTCGGCTTCTAATTCAACGTCCGCCAATCAAACGGTTTATGCCGCAGTCGGCATCGACGGTACGACGACGCTCGGCGCCGAGGGTTCGATCACGCCGCCGGCCGCCAATGCCGGGTGGGGCATTCCGAATGTCGCCGGCGTTTCGCTGGCGGAGGGCGCCCACTATTTTACCCCGCTTGGTTTGGTGACTGGCGGCACGGGTAGCTACTACGTGTCTGCCGGAGGGATGATCTTTATATGATCAAGATCGGACCCACCTTCGCCGCCGAACTGGCCGCCGCCGGGCTTGGCGGCTTGCCGTGCTCATGGTGCCCCGACGGCACTGTCAACGTCGCGCAATTGTCGGCGGCGCAGCAGCAGATTTTTCAACAGGTTCTTGCGGCGCACGATCCAACCAAACAAGCGCCGGCGGTCGTTCCCTATCTGCAATTTCGCGCGCTGTTTACGGCTGCGGAAAATCAGGCGATCATGACGGCGGCGCAGTCTAATCACGCCGTCCTTGACTGGTTGCTGCAGGCCGCCGGCGCGTCGGTCATCAATCTTGGCGATCCGCAAACAAAGGCCGGCCTTGATGCGCTGGTCGCCGGCGGCTTGCTTGCCGCGGCCCGCGAAACTGCGATCCTTGCCAACCAGGCGCCGCCGGCGTCCTGACCGATGCTCGGATTTGGTGCGCCTGGCGCCCGGCCGCTTGGCGCGGATGGCGACGTTTTTGTCATCGTGGATGCGGGCGCGGTTCGCGGCGAGGCGACGTTGTCGGCGCGTCTCGATGCGGCCATGCCGGGAGAGGTCGCGCGCTCGCTCGCGCGTACAGATGCTGCGCCCCCGGAATTTATTGCGTTGGCGCGCAGCGACGTTTCCGCGGCGGCGGAGGCTTTTGCGAAGTTCCTGACCGATAGCCGGCTCGTTGGCGAGACGGCCCTGGCGCACTCTTTCGACCATGTGGCGATCGCTGAAATCTTGCTGACTGTTGCCGGCGATGCGGTGGCTGCTCCCGCGGCCATCGCGTTGTTCAGCGGCCGCGCCGGTGTTCCCGGCGAGAGTTCGGCGATCGTTAAGGCGCGTGACGACGTCGTGCCGGTTGAGTTCGCGCGCTCGGTTGCCGGTGATGCTGGGTCGGCGCCGGAGTTTAGGCTTATGCTCGCCGCGGACGGCACGGCGCCGATCGGCACATTAAGCGTGCATCTTGTCGTTACCGAAACGTCGACCGAGAGCGTTGTCGCCGTCGCCGGCGGCGCTGCGGCCGCGGGTGAAAATTTGCTTTTGTTGCTCGCGCCTGGCGCACCGGCGGCCGAGGCGTTGCTCGGCGAGGTCATCGCCGCCGGCGCTCCAGCCGAGGCGCTGCTCACTCAGGTCATCGCCGCTGGCGCTTCGGCCGAGGCGCTGCTCGCCGAGGTCATTGCTGCCGGCGTCACGGCCGAGGCGCTGCTCGCGGCGATCGGCGCTGCCGGTCCCGCGGCCGATACGGTGCGGTATGTGCGCCGCGATCGCGCGTTCGGCGTTGAGACCCAGGCGGCCGCGCGGCGCGACGCCGGCGCCGGCGTGGAGGCGCTTGGCCTCGACCTGGTCGACGGCGCCGCCGGCGTGCCATTCGAGGCGTTGGCGGCCGCTCGCGGCGATGCCGGTGCGCGCGACGAGGCGCTAGGGCTCGATCGTGTCGATGGCGGCGCCGGCGTGCCGTTCGAGGCAATGGCGGCCGCCGGGGGTGTGGTCGGGGCCGGCGTTGAGCACGGCGCGCAATCGGGCACCGATGCCGGCGCGGCGGCCGACAGCGGCCTGGACGTGCGTCTGGCGGCGCCGGCCGGGTTCGAGGCGCAGGGCGGCCTGGCGCGCGACAGCGGCGTTCCTATCGAACACGGCGGCCTGGTCCTTGTTCACGGCGACGCCGGCGCGGTGCTGGAGATCGGCGCTGCGCTCGCGCTGTCGTCCGGCATCCCGGCCGAATGGATTGCCGGCGTGGCGTTTACGGCGCCAGCGTTGGCCGAGGGCCTGGCGGGCGCGCTTGTCGCCGCCGGCGGCGGCCCGATCGAGGCGTTGCTGTCGGTTGCCGATGACGACGGGTCTGCGCTTGCCGCGCGGCTTGTGGTGCGCGCGCTCGCCGCCGGCGCCGGCGTCGCGCTCGAAATCGTCGGTCGCCTGGCAGCCGATGAGGCGGCCGCGCTGTTCATCGATCCGGGCGCGCCGCTATTCGCGGTCCGTGTCGCCGGCCGCACCATGCGCGTCATGCTCGCCGGCCGCGCCGCGGGCGCCGCGTTCCGCGGCAGCGATCGCGGCGAGCCGTTATCGGGTCAATCGTCCGGCGCCGCGTTCGGCGGGCATGATGGCGGTCGCGGCAAGTTCTAGGCGGCAAAGCTCTTGGGCGGCACGGTTCTAACCGGCGCCTCATAACCAAAAAAGGAAAGTGTCGCGAAATGGCCGCACTGCATCCGCTTGTCAGTTTCTATGCCGGCGACGAGTTTCAGATCGCCGGCAGTCTGTTTGACCAGGACGGCACGCCGATCGGGCTTACCGGCGCCGCCATCGAGTGGAAGCTCGCCACGCTCGATCGGTCCGTGGTGCTCGATTATTCGATCGGCGGCGGCATCGCGGTCACCGACGCGGCAAACGGCCTCATTCTGATCACGGTGTCGGAGGGCGATTCCGCAAAGCTGTCGCCCGGCCGTTATCGCGACCAGCTTCGGGTGACGACGTCGACCGGCGTTCTGTCCACGCAATGGGTCGGCTTCATCGACGTAAAACAGCCGCTTTGATTTTCCGGCGCGGTGAAAGCGCGCCGCCGTTTACGACAACAGAGGTTCTAAAAATGCGGGCCGCGATTCTCGCCACGGCATTGCTATGTTTGTTGTGCGCCGGCGCCGGCGCCGATACTGCGTCGTGCTATGGCCGCGAACACGGCCAGACGCGCACCGCAACCGGCGAAAATTATAATCCGTCGCGGTTGACGGCGGCTTATTGGTTCGCTCCGCTCGGCTCGCTCATTCGCGTTCTCAATCTGGACAACGGCCGCGCCGTCGACGTGCGCGTCAATGATCGCGGCCCGGCACACCGCCTGGTCGCGCGCGGCCGCGTCATCGATCTGTCGCTCGGTGCCTGCCGGGCGATCGGCAGCAACGGCCTGGCGCGCATCGCGCTGCGGGTCGTGGAGCAAGGCCAGGGGGCAGCGCCGTCTCATCGTGTTCGGCATCGCCGGCGCCGCCGGCGCCGCTGAAAACTCCGCGTTTGTCGCGCCGCGTTTGGGGCGCTGATCGTCGCGCGGCCGCGCTCTTTCCCGGTCCAGCTTAAGAGCGCGGCCGCCGGCGTGAACCGGGGATTTTTTGGTCATGCGGCTGACATTGGCTTGGCTCGCGGCACTGATCGTCGCCGCCGCCTGGCTTTCCGTGTTTGCGGTAGTCGCCAGTCGACCCGCGCCGGACGGCTTCCGGCAATCTGAAGCACGAGGAACGAAAATGCACGATCGTAAAGGCCGCGAACTGAAAGCGGGTGACGTGGTGCTGATCCCGATGCGGATCAAAGAGGTTTCAGCGACCGAGGATTATTGCAACGTTTCGGCGGAGAGCATCTTCGGTCGCCGCCCCGATGACGCCAAGGAATATTTCGGCGCCATTAATACCGGCGTGATGCTGCGCGCCAACGCCGGCGACGACAACGATCTTTCGGAGATCGTGGTGTCGTGAGTCCGCCGCCCGGTGGTGTCTTGTTCGCGCTGCCCGTTGAGGTGCGGCGCTGCGCCCGCAATTCCAAGCGCCTGGTCGTCGTCTCGGCGACCGGCGAGGTGTTGCTGCGCACGCTCAAAGACGGCGTGCGCGAGCAGGATACCGCCGAGCGGTTCGCGCGGGCGATGAACGAGTGGGCCGCCGACCCGGCGCGGCTCAGACCGTGGCGTTACGGGTTGTCCAAACTCAAAAGCGAGAGCGAACAATGAACAACACCATCATGATGCTCGACGTCGCCGAGGACGTCACTGCGCAACTGCCGGCCATCAAGCGCGGCGGCTATCAAATCGTCGGCGGCTATATGTCGTCGATTTCTCCCAACGGCGGCAAATGCATCACGCCGACGCGAGCGCGCGCGATCGCCGGCGCGTCGCTGCAAATGCTCTTGGTGCACGAGGGGTGCGGTGGCGTCGGCGGCCGCGGCATTTCGGCGGCCGATGGCAAGCGCGACGGCGAATTTTGTCGCGACCGCGCGCTTTATCTCGGCGCCGGCAAGCCGCCCTATCGGGTCGGCGTCTATGGCTCTGGCGCGGTCTGTGCGGCCGTCATCGGCCATGGCCTGGCAGATCTGTCCTGGGAGGCGCAGTCGCACGGCTGGGCCGGCTATGCGGCATGGCGCGCGCGCGCCGATATCGCGCAAGGCCCGGAGGGCCGCATCGCCGGCGTCGACGCTGACTCCGACCAGGCTGGCGCCGACGTAGGCGCGTTCACGCCATTCGGCGCGGCGCCGGCGAAACCGCCGTGCATCTATTTCGCCTGCGACCAGGATTTTACGCTGGCGCAGATCGCGGGGCTGGTGCTGCCCTATTTTCGTGCCATCCGCACCGCGTTCGGTCCGCTGGTCATTCCGCCGGCGATCACCGTCGCGACGGCAAATCCGGCGCCCGCGGCCGCGCCGTCCGGTTGGCTTGGCGGCTTTATGAAAAAGCTGCGCGGCATCGGGTCCTGATAGGCCCGGTCATGGCGCACTGGCCCCTAATCCTGTTTGTTTGTTTCGGCCTGGCCGTTGTGGCGCTCGGCATCTATTGGGCGTGTACGACCGACTTTTCCCACTGACGGCCCGCCGTTAACCGCGCCGGCCGGGAGCCGGTAAATCTTCCAAATAAAACGGAGTTGCTCGCAATGAAAAAGCTTGCCCTCGTGGCGAGCCGCTTTGGCTCGCCATACCCCAGGCGCTCGGCGCCGGCGCCGATAATCTTCTTGCCGGTGCTCTCGCTTATGATTCTGGTCGCGCTCACCGGCTTCGTGCTTGCGGCCGTGATGCGCGCGCCGGCGTCCGAGCCGCCGGATTTGCTCGACACCATCGTCGCGCTTTACGGGCCGGCATGCGGCGTCCTGATCGCGCTGGTCATCCTGTGCGAGCGCGTCGCCAGGCTTATTCCAAACAGCACCACGAGCCGCGTGCTCAAGGTGCTGCTGGTCATCACCACGGTTCTCGGGGTGAAAGTCCCCGACAATCAGTAAGACCGCGCGCCGCCATGGAGACCTTTCTCCTTGCGCTGGTCGCCGCCGCCATCAAGGGCGGCGCCGCCGGCGCGGCCACTTATGTCACCGGCCTGTCTCTGGACGAGTGGTTGACGTTTGGGGCTTCGCTCGCCGCGGCGGTCGAGCCCGAATTGGCCGGCAAGCTCGGCTTGCACGAGCAGTCGCCGGCCGCGTTCGTTGAGGCGTTGCTTAAGGGCATGGCCGACGAATTGCTGAACAATTCCGCGCAACGCTGGCTTTCCGCCAACGCCGACGCGGCGATGCGGTTGCGGCCCGGCATGGGGCCGCACTGATCTTTTGTAGGTGCGTTCAAACAAACGGGAGAATTGCATGACTGATACGACCACGACCGCGGCCGTTCCGGCCGCGGCGCCGGCTCCGACGAGCCTGCAAACGTTCTTCGCCGATCTTGAGGCGAAGCTTTCGGCCGACGCGCAGAAGGCGGTCGCCTTTCTCAAACAGCTTGCCCAGGCCGAGGCTTCCATTCTCGCCAAGGCCGGCTCCGGCCTGCCTATCATTATTTCGGAGTTCGAGACGCTGCTGCAATCGATCAACACCAAGTTGCCGGTGATCAACGCCTCGATCGGTGCGGTGAAGGCCGAAGCCGCCACCGCGGCGCCAAATAACACGGCGCTGCAAAAGTTGATTTCGGACGTGGAGCAAGGCGTCAACGATGCCGCCGAGGTTTCGACGGCGCTGTCGTCCGGCTCCGCTGCCGGCGACAACACCGTGGTGACGACGGCGGTCGCGACCGTGACCGCGGTCAATTCGCTGGCGGCGCTCGCCTCGCAGGCGTCGGCCATGCTTGGCCAGGCTTCGGTCGACTCGCCGAACGCAACGCAGGCGGTGTCGCCGGCGTCGCCGCCGGAAGACTGACACTCCGGTTGCTTCGCGTATCCCGGCCCCAGGGCGGCGTCCTTGGGGCCGGGATTTTATTTGATGTCCGGGGGCGGGACCGATGATTACCGATCTTAAGTTGGCGCAGGCCTGTCTCGATGCATACAGCTTGCCGCCGTCGCTGCCGATCCCGTCGACCGGCACCTGCGTGCGCGTCGTCGTGAGCGGTGCCGACATCATCGTGGCGTTCCGCGGCTCGAAGACGCCGCAGGATTGGTTCCGCGATTTTTGCTGCGCGCCGGTTCACGTGCGCGAACATCCGCAGCTTGGCCTTTGCCATGAGGGTTTTTCGAATGCCGTCGAGAGCGTCTATGGCGTCATCGCCGGCGCGATCGGCGCCCATAATCTCTATGTCACCGGACATAGCCTTGGCGGCGCGCTCGCGGTCGGCTTTGGTGCGCTGTACGCGTGCGCCAACCGGCCTGTTGCGGCCATCGTGACGTGCGGCGCGCCGCGTTTCGGCATGCAGCCTTTCGTCGACGTGCTTAAGGCCGTCACCGTCCGTCAATACCGCAACGGCAACGATCCGGTTCCTGATCTGCCGTTCGACGTTCCGCCCGACTTTGCTTTTGTTGATACGCGCGCGCCGATCGGCATCGGCGTTCCGCGCGCGATCGACATCGAATGTCATCCGATGGCCGCGTACCAGGCCGCGTTGACCGCGTATGTCGCAAAGCAGGAGGGGAGCATTGCAGCAGCAAGCTAAGGGGCAGGATGCGCTGGGCGTTCGCGTCCGCACTGTCGAGGAAGGGCTGCGGGACCTTAAAAAGGATTTTTCCGGCCTGGAGCAAAAGTTCGAGACGTCGATCGGCCAGTTGGGCACGGAATTGCGCACCGCGCTTTCGGTGCTCGCCGATCGGGTCGTGGCGCGCTCGCAGCCGAATTTCATGGTGCTGATTTCCGCGGCGGGCGTGCTCGCGTCGGCAATGACCACGGTCGGCTATCTGGCGCTGTCGCCGGTGCAGGCGAACGTGGCCGCCTTGCAGCGCGAGATCGTGCCGCGTGAGGAATATGACCGGCGCGCGGTCGATATCGATCACCGGCTTGGCGACACCGCCGGCGCGGTCGAAGAAATCCGGCGCGAGCGCTACCAGGAACAGCGCGACACCATTGCGCGCCTGGCGGCCGAGTTGCGCGAGGTTCGCGCCCGCGCCGCCGCGCCGCCGGCGCGCGCGGTCCCATAGGGCGCGTCGGCCGGGTGAATCCATTTTTGTGGCGTTATGTGGCGTGGCGTTGCGTCGGTTGTGTCGGGTTGCGTCGCGTACCCTTCAATAATCCTCCCTGTTTGAACTTAAAGCCGCCCGGCCCGGTCGTCGTAACGCCGGCCGGGCGGCCTTTTTGCGTCTAGCGCGCGGCGAATTGACCGGGAAACCGGACAAAAGGACTTGACCGGAAAACCGGACAGAGCGAACGGGACCCTAAGCCGGGCGATGGGCCTGGCGAGTCGGCTTTAGGAGGGCCGCACACATGGTAAATCCCGCAGCCAGGGCCACTCTTGCCCTCATAATTCTGGTCGCCGGCGTTGCCGGCGCGCACGCGGCGCCGTCATCGACGTCGCCGGCGCCGGCCGTTCCGTCGCCGAACGTCACCACGGCGCCGGTGCTGCGCTTTCCAAACCGTTGGGCATACTACATGGCGGCGCTGTCCTGCCCGAATAGTCACGCGCGCCGCGTCGCGACGTGCTGGAACGACGTCAAGCAATGCTTGAGCGGCTATCGCGACGACGGCACGCTGATCGGCGAAATCACCAACGCCGACCGCACCGCGGTCATCGCGCATCTGAATTGCGGCGGTTCGATCTGCTACAACCTCGATACCGGCGACGCTTTCTATAACGGCCGGCACATCGTGCAACTCGATCTGAAACAAGATATGCGCGCCGCCGATGTCGCGGCGGTGCGCGCGCAATGCTCTGCCCCGGCCGATAACGGAGGCGCGCAATGAAGGTTGTTCGCCTCAATGAAGACGACGCGGCGTTGATCGCCCGCGCCTTCCTGCCGCACAATCCGAACAAGTTGCGCGGCCCGCTCGAAACCCGGCAGGCGCTTAAGGATGCCTGCCATCGTTTCCGCGAGGCGCTCGCGGTCGCGGCCGAGCCGCAAGCTGGTGATCTAAGCTTCGTGCATGAGACGCTCAAAGGTTGCCGCGCGGCGCTCGCCGGCGAGCCTGGCGCGCCGCCGGCGGCCGAACTGCTCGGCGCGCTTCGCGTCGCCATCCATGGCTTTGAAGGCTAGGAGGGCACAATGGCTTCCAAGCTTACCTTCGGCACAACAAGTCCTTACCACTGCGGTTGGCAAGGTTGGCGCGATAGGATCGAGGTGTTTTTAGATGGCGTTCACGTCGCCGATTTGGTCGCATCTGGCCCAAACAGGCGGCAAATGCGTTACGGTTTGCGCACCCACCATCCTTCACTGAAGCAGTATCCCGCCATCGCTCTGCCTGTCGGTATCAAAGCCGCCAAAAGAGCCGTTCGGGCTGCTCTTGCGAAAGGGGATGGCGTTTAGATGAACGCGAAACGGCGTAAGCAAATAAGCGCCGCGATCGAGCACCTGGCGCAAGCCAGGGAAATTCTCGAAACGGCGCAATCTGACGAGCAAGACTATTTCGACAACATGCCGGCCGGTCCCGCCGGCGGGGAAAAAGGCGATCGGGCGCAAGCCGCGGCCGATGCATTGCAAGAGGCCGTCGACGCGTGCGAGGAAGCAACTGGCGCGGCGGAGAGGGCAATGGAATGAAGCGGTCTAAACCAAAAACGCCGGCGCGGCTCACGCCGGCGTTTCTCGCCAAGGTCGGCCAGGCGCTGCACGGCCCGTCCTGGCGCGCGGCGCTCGCCGGCGATCTTAACGTATCCGAACGGACCGTCCGCCGTTGGGCGGACGGCACCACGGCGATCGCCGCCGGCGTGCGCTTCGATCTGATCGTGCTGTGTCAAACCCGCGCCGCTGATCTCGCTGGCCTGGTCAAGACGCTGGAGGAGCGCTTCGTAGGGTGACGGCGCTGACTTTCAGAGAGTCGGTCGTTTCGGTGGCGGTATCGGTGGCGGAAGGCCTGGTCAATTCAGCTAAGTGTTGGTCGGAGTGGCAGGATTTGAACCTGCGACCCCCTCGTCCCGAATTTTTGCCGCACCGTCGAGAACACGCATTTACGGCCATTTCCGCGCGGTCCCGCGCCGTTCTTTTCGTGTTTTGTTCCGTCGTTTCGGTGGCGGAGCGGTGGCGGGATCGCTTTGTTCACGGTTCCGCGCCGGCGCTGTTCTCACCATGCGGCGGAACGCCAGACGGGCGCCATCGAGGTGGTCGGGATGGTGGTGGCCGTAGGTCTGATGCAGCGTCTGCGGGCTCATGCCGATGAAGCCCGCCGCCTGCCACAGATCCGTGCCGGCCTGCATCTGCCAGGTCGCGCTGGTATGGCGCAGCGTGTGCGGCGTGACGTCGTCAAGGCCGCAGTCGCGCGCCACGCTGCGAAAGGCGCGGTCGCAATCGTGCACCGCGTCGCCGTTCCATTCGACCGGGTGTTGTTGTCCCTTGCGTTTCCAGCGCCGCAAATGCGCCAACAGGCCCGGCGGCAGCGGGATCGGCGGTTTGCGTTTTTTTGTTTGACGCTCGCCTGGCGCGCGGCGGTAAAACACGCCGCGGTCGACGTCGATATAGCCGTGGCCGGCTTTTGGCTTGAATGATGCCGCGCAGATCGCGCCGGCGCGGGTGCCGGTGTAGAGTCCGATCAGGATGAATCTGGCGACGTGCTTGCGGCTCGCCCGGTCGGTCGGCTTGCCTTTCTGGATTTCGCGATAGCGCCAGGCGCTGCGAATAAGCTTCGCCGCTTCCGGCCGCGTCAGCCACCGATCGCGCGGTTCGTTTTTCTCCGGCAGCCAAACGCTGATGACGCGATCGTGGTAGCCTTCGCGGCGGTGCAGGTTTATCGCCGCGCGCAACAGGCTCAAGTCGCCGGCGGCGCCGGTGGCCGTGCCGCGGGCCTTGACGAAGGCGCGGCATAGTTCGCCGTTGATGTCGCCCAGCATCGTGGCTTCGCCGAAATAGGACGCCAGCCGCGCAATGTGGGCGCGCGCGTCGTCCGGCCGCGCCAGGCTTTCGACCTTTTGTTCGAGATAAAGATTTAGGACGTCGGCGATCGGAATTTGATCGGGATCACGCAGGCGCTTGGCGGCGCCGCCGTGCTTTTGCGCGAGATAGGTTTGGAGCGCTCGCTCTGCGCCCGCAAGGTCACGCGCAAGGCATCCAGTGCCGGTTTGCACGCCGCGATCTTTGATAATCCAGACGGCGTCGTGCTGGCCGCGGCCGTCATGCCGTCCGGGGCGGAGCCAGAGGTAAGGGCCTTTTGCGCGGCGCGGCATAGCTTTCTCATGCGGCCGATCGCCGCCAAGGTCGTGTAATCCTTGCCCGCGATCCGTTCAATGTCCAGCCGCCCGCGTTTGCCTTCGAGGCGAAGTCCATGCGCCGTCATGGTGCCGTCCGGGAAGGCGAACGCCGCGGCCACTTCAAGCCGCAGCGGCGTGTCGGGCGTTATCTGGTCGCGCGGTGGAATTTGCGCTTTCACGGCGTGCGCTCCGGCGGTCCGCTTTATCCTTGCGCGCGGCGGTTGGCGTGCCGGCGCGCCCGCGCGGCATAGGCGGCGATCTGCGCCGGCGTCCAGCCGAGGATTTCCATGTCGTCTTGCGACATCGCGCCGGCCGCGGCGGCAAAGATGCGGAAATCGTCCGCCATTTGCATCACCGCGCGCTGGTCGCAAAGCGTGCTGCGATCGAGGAATGGGCTGTAGGCAGGGCTGAACGCTCGCTTATCGACGACGATTTGGCGCGTGGCGTTGGAACATCTTGGCATTTTGGCCTCCTTTCGGGAAGGCGGCCATTATGCAAAACGCATTGTCAGTGTCAATTCGTTACGCATAGTCGAAAGGAACGGGTTTTTACTCAGCCTCGTCGGCCGCCTCCACCGTGAACCAGAGTCCCATCGATTTTTGCAGCGTGAACTTGCGCTCCTCTGTTTCAATCGACATCAAATTGCCGACCGGCAACGCCTCAATAAGGAGCGAAATAATCTTACCGCGATCTTTGTCGCTGACTTCAGGGGTTGTGACGCTGATAGCCGCTGCATAGGCGCGCAGGCACTTACTGCTGTCCATCGGGTTTCCTGCGGTGCAAATAATCGTCAGCTCGGTCATGTCGGCGCCGCCTTTTGCCGAAGATGCCATGATCTGCATGATATCGCCGATGCGGAAAGTGCAGACCGTCCGTTTATTTTTATCCCCCGGCAGGCATCCGAAGCGCTTAATTGGGTCGCGAACGTTGAGGACGTCAAGTTGATGGCGCATCGCCGCCGGGAACGTGGCAAATGACAACGGCTTGAGCGTGTCACTGTCCGCCATGCACTGCTGGCTGGCTGCAGCAAGGGCGACGACTGCGGCGGCGAGCTCTTTCACGGGCTTCCCTCCTATTGCGGCATCATGCTCTTGACTCGCGCCGCCCATTCGACAGCGACGTCAAGGATCGGCGGTTCGGTTTGCGATATCAGGTGGAACAGGCCGCGTGCGCGGCTGCGCTGTAGTTTTTTAATCAGGATGCGGCCGTCCTCCAGCCCAACGACGCATAGCCTGCCCATTAAATCCGTTGTGACCGGCCGGCGCACGTCGTCGTAAAAAACCAGCCATTTGTCGAATAGGGAGCCGAGACTTTCGCCGCGAATTTCAACTGCCACTGTCGCTTCGCTGGCCCATTCCGGTGCCGGCGCTTCACCGATCGGGCCGCCCGGAGGCATGAAATGCGCTTCGGCGCCGGCGCTGACGTAACCCACCAAGGGTACGCGGCGTTGTCCCGTTGCCGTCGCCGGCAATGGCGCGACCCGGCGTTCACGTGGCCCGCGTTCGGTTAGCAGCCATTCGAGCGCGACGTTGAATTTTCTGGCGTAAAGCTCGGCACTGTCCTTGAACCCGCGGCTGCCATTTTCGTGGCCGGCGTAGGTTTGTGTATTTATCCCCATGGCCCGCGCGGCGGCGGTCGCGGTCGGAAAAAGCTTCTCTCGGGCCTCTTTGAGGCGGTGGTGGGCTTCCATGACGATGCAGAATGCATAGGGGTAGTATGCAGGGGGCGTTGACACACACTATGCATATTGCATAGTTGCCCCATGCTTGATTCGACTGCGATCAGGGTGGCGCGGGAGCGTTGCGGGGAAAGCCAGGCTCGGTTTGGCCGGCGGTTCGGCGTTGACCAGGGCACGATCTCGCGCTGGGAAGCCGGACGCCTTCCTAAGCGCGGCCTGGTGCGCCGGGCGGTCGAACGCGAACTTGCTGATCTTAAGCGTAGCCGGAGGCCGCGATGATGGGCGCGCCGGCCGGCCTTTTGTGCGGGGCTCTGTCATGCGTGCACACTCGCCGGCGGCGATTGCGCCGTCGATTCTCGGCACTGACAAAAGTGGCAGTGTTTTCGCCATTTCATGGCAGCGGATTTTTCGCGAGGCCAAGCTCTACTGGCCGCGCAACACCGCCAAGCATCTGGCGCGGATTACCGGCTGCAGCGTCCGCACCTCGTATCGTTGGCTTGCCGGCAAATCCGAGCCGCCGGGCGGCGCCATTGTCGCCGTCGTGCTGGCGCTGCGCGCCGAATACGTGGCGCGCGGCCGTATCTTCGAGCAGCTCGAACTTGGGCTCGATTAATTCCCGCGCACCGGACCGGCGGGGCGCGGCATGACCGAGCGCTCGCGCCTTTCCCGTCCGCAGATCGTCGTCATGCGCTCGCTGTTCATGCGTAGCGGCGGCGTTCCGGTTTCGCTGGGGCGACGATTGCGCGGCTACGTGGTGCCGCTTTGGCGACGCGAACTGATCCATGTCTGGCACCGCACGTCGCCTGAACGCGGCGCTGAAGGTCCTTATTACTCGCTGACCCAGGCCGGTCGGCGTCTCGCACAATCACTGTTCGACCGTGCGCCTCGGCGGTCCTCAGGGGCGGAGCAACATCTATGATCAACCATCCGAACCGTTCCAAACAAAAGGAGCGGGCCGTCCTCGTCACGACCAGCCATCGCGGCGTCTTCTTCGGCTACGCCACCGATATCGATGGCGCCGTCGTTAATCTTCGCGCCGGCCGCAACTGCCTCTATTGGTCCGCGGACGTGAAGGGCTTTGCCGGCCTCGCCGCAACCGGACCAAGCAAAAGCTGCCGCATCGGTCCTGCGGTCGACATTCAGCTTCGCGACATCACCAGCGTCTCGCTCGTCACCGACGAGGCGGCGAAGGCCTGGGAGGCCGCGCCGTGGAAATAGTGCCGTCGGCAAGCGTCGTCCGGGGCGCAGTCCCGGACGCCATTTTATTTGATCGCTCCGGCTACGGCTACGGCTACGGCGACGGCTACGGCTACGGCTCCGGCTACGGCTACGGCGACGGCTACGGCTCCGGCTACGGCGACGGCTACGGCGACGGCTACGGCGACGGCTACGGCGACGGCTACGGCTACGGCTACGGCTCCGGCTACGGCTACGGCTCCGGCTCCGGCGACGGCTACGGCTACGGCGACGGCTACGGCTACGGCTCTGAAGAATATTGGCTGTCCACTATCGATGCTTTCGCATCGAAGTGGCCAGAAACTCTCCGCTCGCGGCTCGCTGCGCTGCGCCGCGAGGGGGCAACGATCGCCTTTTGGCGATCAAACAACGACGGCCAGCCGGCGAATAACGGCGGTCAGATCGAGCCGGCCGCGCCTGGCGTCGTTCACACCGCGCCCGGCCCGCTGAATGTCTGCCATCGCGGCACGCTGCACGCCACCTTCGTTCCACCAAAATGGAAGGGCGACCGCTGGTGGATCGTCGCCATGATCGGTGAAACGGCGCGCGTGGACGACAAGATCGGCGCGCTCAAGCGCGAAATCATCGGCGAGTGTTTGTAACGTCTTGCGCGCGGCTCTGACGCCCTAGCCGCTTCGGACCGCGCGTCTTTTTCAGTTCCGCGTATCGGGAAAGTCAACGCCGCCGAGATCGTCTTGGCGGCGAACGGCCGCGGCTTGTCCGCGGGCATGGCTGGGGGATTGCGATGACGATCAATAAACGCGCGGCGCTGGTCGCGGCGGTCATACGGCCCGCGGCGCATCCGCGCTTCTACGTCCGCTCAACCGATAGCGCCACCATGGTGAAGGTCGGCCGCGGTTGTTTCGTTGCGCTCGAACCCGCGCGCGCGTTCGGCCTGATCACGGACGTCGAATATCGCGGCGTCTATATCGCCCGCCATGGACGGCCGCCGATCGAACAAGGAGGCGGCCAATGATGATGTTGCTCGCGCTCAATGCCGCGCAGCTTCTTTTTGTTGAGCACTGCGTCGAGTCCTCGGCGGTCGTGCTGTCGCTGTCGCTGTCGCTGTCGCTCGGTGTCATCGTCGGCTGGAGAGCGCGGCCATGAACGCGCCGCGCACGCTGTTCGACGATGTCGCGCTGCTCGGCGACATCACCGCCTTCGCCGGCCGCATGCTGGCGAAGCCGTTGGCGCTGCCGCCCGGCGATTGGGCCGAGGCCATCGAGGCGTTCGATCAAAAGCTGCACGCGGCGGTGGTTGAAAGCGCCCACCGTTCTTTCGTCGGCAATTTCGCGCCGGTGCTGCTCACCGCCATGCGCGCGTCCGTCGCCGCGCACCGCTGCCGCGATCGCTGCGCGCCGCGCTGGGACTCGCTGATCGGTCATTTGGTGCCGTGCGTGCGCGAAGACGCGGACGCGCTCTTGGCAAAGGCGGAGGAGGCTTAAAATGGCGAAGCGCCCAACCAAAGCAACAAAGCGGGCCCAGGCGCGCAGGGTGCGCAGCGTTCGCCGCCAGGTCGTGGCCGCGGTCAAGAAAGGCGGCAAGCCCGGCGATGTTCCGCGCTTTGAGGCCGTGCCGCGCGCCGAGGGTTGGTTGCCGCCGGCGCGCAACGAGCATGCGTATCGCGGCGAACGGCGCCCGGTGGTGCAAATCAAAGTCGGCAAGCGCTTTCGTAAGGACATGGGCGATGTCGCGGCGCTGGCGCGCTCGATCAATAAAGAGGGCTTGCTGCAGCCGATCGTCATCGATCGTGACGGCAACCTGATCGCCGGCGAGCGCCGGTTGCGCGCCTGGCAGTTGTCCATGTTCCGCACCGAGCACATCCCGGTGCATGTCGTGCCGCTGCAGACCATCGTTGCCGGCGAATGGGCGGAAAACGATCCGGCGCTGCGAAAGGACTTCAAATACACGGAGGCCGTCGCGATCCGCGAGGCCATCGAGGCCAAGGTTCGGCCGGCGGCGCTCGCGCGCCAGGCGGCAGGCGGCAAGACCAAAACCAAAGCGGCAGGCGAGCCGGTCCGCGCCGCCGAAGCTGCAGCGGCGTTTACCGGCAAGTCGCGCCGCTCGCTCGACAAGGCCGCGGTGGTTGTGGCCGCCGGCAAGGCCGAGCCGGCAAAATACGGCAAGCTCGTTGAGGACATGGACCGCACCGGCCGTGTCGACGGTCCGTACAAGCGCCTTCAAACAATGAAGGCCGCGGAGCAAATCAGGAAAGAGCCGCCGCCGCCGCCCGGCCAGGGCGCCCCGTATCGCGCCGGCGTCATCGATTGGCCGTGGGCCGCGGAACCTGAGAGCGACGATGCCTCCCGCCTGGCGCGGGGCTATTACCCCTATCCGACCATGTCGCAGGCGCAGATCGTCGAATACGCGCGCGACAAGGTGCGGCCCATTCTTGCCGACGACTGCGTCGTCGCCATGTGGATTCCGAATTTTCATCTGGTGCGCGGCTATCACGTCGCCGTGCTGGAGGCGCTCGGGCTCAGAGGCGTCACGCTGCGCACCTGGACCAAAAACGTCATGGGCCAGGGGCAAGTGCTGCGCGGCAAGACCGAGTCCGCCATCATCGCCACGTGCGGCAAGCCGGTCATTACGGTCGGCAACCTCACCACCGAACTGTCGGCGCCGGTCGACCGCAAGCACCACTCGCGCAAGCCGCAAAAGTTCTACGACGATTTCGAGCTCCTGGTCGCCGCGTCGCGTTACTTTTCGCTGTTCGAGACGGCCGACCGCGGCCCGAAATGGGACGGCCACGGCGATAAGGCGCCGGCGGCGCATCGCGTCGGGGCCGCGGCATGAAAAACAGACTCTCGGACCTCAACGACCATCTATTTGCGCAGATCGAGCGGTTATCCGACGAAAGCCTGAGCGGCGGTCAGCTCGAGCTAGAGGTGTCTCGCGGAGAAGCAATCGTCGCGGTCGCTGATCAGATCATTCGAAATGCCAGCCTCAAAATCCAGGCCGCGAAAATTATGTCGGATCACGGCCTCGACCCGTCTCGGTTTTTAGATGGTGTGCACGCGAGCCCAAAGTTGATCGGGGACAATAAGTCGTGAGGAGGCGCGCGATTTCATATTCCGTCGCGGAAATGGCGTGGCTTGAGGCCAATCAGGCAATGATCATCAGCGATTATCACTACGCCTTCTGCGCCGCGTTTGGCCGAACCGACGTCGCCGCCATTCATTTGCACGGGCTGCGCAAGCGCAAGGGCTGGAAGGTCGGTCGCGCGCGCGGCCGCTTCGCCGGACGGCACCTGCGATACTCTGCCGAGGAAATTGCTTGGCTGAGCCAAAACCGTTCGATGGAGATCGGCGCCTATCATCGTGAATTCTGCGCAGCCTTCAGGCGCAAAGACGTGACGGCCGAAAATCTTCTCGGCTTGCGCAAGCGCATGAAGTGGAAAACCGGCCGGACCGGGCGGTTCGAAAAAGGCGCGGCGCCGTGGAGCAAGGGTAAAAAACTCGGCAACAATCCCGGCTCGGCGCGGACGCAATTTCGGAAGGGCGCGCTGCCTCACAACGTGAAATATGCCGGGCATGAACGTGTCGGCTCGATCGGCTATGTGGAAATCAGCATCAACGAGACCAACCCTCATACCGGCTTCGAACGTCGCTATGTCCTGAAACACCGTTGGCTCTGGCAACAAAAGCACGGCCCGATTCCCGATGGCATGGTGCTGAAATGCAAGGGCGACGTGCTCGATACAGATCCATCTAATTGGGAACTGGTGCCGCGCGCATTGTTGCCGCGCCTCAACGGACGGTTCGGCCGCGGCTACGACGATGCGCCGGCGGAACTTAAGCCGACGATCATGGCTGTCGCCAAGCTGGAACAGCGTCTCTCATTAAAATCGAAGCGAAAGGCCTCCGAACAATGAGCGGAACCCTAAACAAGGTTTTGTTGATCGGCCATCTTGGCGCCGATCCTGAAATCCGGCGCACGCAAGACGGCAAGCCGGTGGTGACGCTGTCGATCGCTACCGGCGAAACCTGGCGCGACAAGGCGTCGGGCGAGCGGCGTGAAATTACCGATTGGCACCGCGTCGTCATCTTCAACGAGAACCTTTGCAAGGTCGCCGAGCAGTATCTGAAAAAGGGCTCCAAGGTTTTTGTTGAGGGCCAGCAAAAAACCCGCAAGTGGCAGGATCAGGCCGGCACCGATCGCTACACCACCGAGGTGGTGCTCGGCGCCTATCGCGCCGAGTTGGTGCTGCTCGATCGCTCCGACCGGCCGGCGCCGGCGCCGGCCGATTACGGCACGTCGTCGACCCGCTCGCCTGGCCCGGCGCCGACCGCCGCCGGCGGCGCGCGGCCGCGCGGCGACATGGACGATGAAATCCCGTTCTGAGGCCGGCGGTCATGAAACGCAAAGCCGTTCGCTTCGATCCGGCGCAATGCCCGCGCTGCAGCCGCCCGATGCGCATCGTCGGCGGCTTGCGGCGTTGCGGCTGCGGCCACGTCGCCGGCGAACAAAATCCAATGAGCGAGCAGCCGCGCAACGATGCGGGCCGCGTTGAGCCGCGATTGCAGGAGGAGCGATATCAATGACCACGGAACGCGTGCGCTTGCCGAACCGGCGCTATCACGAATCGTTTCAGTTCGTCCACGACAGCCAGATCTACACGGTCGGCATCGGCCGCTATCCGGACGGCCGTCTCGCCGAAATGTTCCTGGATTGCGGCAAGTCCGGCACCGCGGTGCAAACGCACGCGCGTGATTCCGCCGTCCTGGTGTCGCTGCTCGTTCAGCACGGCGTGTCGCTGGCGCAGGCGCGGCACTCGCTCACGCGGTTGCCGGACGATCGTGCGTCCGGGCCGATTGGCGCGCTGCTCGATCTGCTCGCCGGCGAAGAGCCGCCGCCGGCGGCGCCGCTATCTGATTGTCCCTTGGAGCGCGCCGGCCTCCGCGGCTGTTCCTGTATTGATGACGTCGAAAAGGATAAATGCCGGCGCCGTTTTTTGGTGGCCGAGGCGGCGGTCGATGCGGCGCGTCTCGATCGCTGCATCTGTGCAGAGTCCGGCGTCGCGGCGCCGGCGGCCGGATGCGACGCCTGCGATCATGCGGAGGCGCTGTCATGATGCGCCTGGTCGCTTTGCTGCTCGCCGGATTGCCCGATCCCGCGGCAACGGCCGCCGGCTCGCCGGGCGCCGCGGCGGCGCCATCGCATTCGTATGGCCTTCCCGGTTGCTGCGGCATGAACTGGACCGACGACGACAAGCGCCGGCGCCCCGACGCCTGGCGCCGGCATCTGGAGGCCGTGTCGTGATCCGGGTGACGATCGAATTGCTGCCCGGCGGCAGCGAAACCGGCAAGCGCGTCATTGGCCTTATGGAAATGGCGCTGATCAGCGCGCCGCGGCTCGACGGCACCGCCGATTACGCGGTCTCGCTGAAAAAGTCGCCGCCGTTCTCCGGCGCGCTCCGCGAAGCTTGGAAGCGCGGCCGCGTGCGCAGCGAGGACGGCGCGCTTAATGCCGCGCTCGCCGGCGAAGACGACGCCGTCGTCGTCGGCCTGGTCACCGGCCACCACCGCATGCGCCGCGGCGTTTACGACCTTTTGTTTCGCGGTTTGAAGGCGTGCGGGCTGCACGTGCGCAATCCGCAGCAAGCCGCGGAGGCCGCCCATGGCTGATGCGCTGGTCGCCTGTCTCTGTCACGCGCTGCAGTTCGTCGGGGCCTATGCGCTCGCCTATTGGGCGGCGCGCGGCATCGAGCCGCTGCTCGACCGGCCGCGGGTTACGCCGGGGCTCGACGATGGGGCCGCGTCATGAGTCCCATTCTTTATTTCCTGCCGCGCACTGCGGAGAGCGAGATCGTCAAGCTCGGCGACGTCATGATCGGCGAGGTGGGCAATTTCTCCCGCGCACCGGCGGCGCATTTTACGGTCTATCTGCCCGACGAGCAGCGCGGCTTTCGCCCGGCAAAGAGCATGCACGAGGCGCGCGTCGCCGTCGTGCGCGCCGTGGAGCAATGGCTGGTTCGCGTCGGCGTGTTCTATCCCGGCCAATCGATCGACATTGAAGCGCCGACCGACAGCGAACTTGAGGCCGTATGAGCGACGCGCCGGCAGCCGAGCAAAAATGCACCGCGCGCCTGGTCGGCACCGTGTTCGAGTGCGTGCCGTGCGCGCTCGCCTGGGATGAAGCCGATCCGTCGCCGCGGCCGCCATGCGGCAAGGCTACGTTCACGCGCCTGGTCGAGGCTGTGCTGACCGAAGCCGCGCGCATCGAGGGCTCGCAGCGCGCGCTGGTCGCCGCCGGCGATCGCGCCTTCCGCTATCGGCCGTATCTGACGCGCGCCATAGAATTGCGCGCCTGCGCCACGGCGCTCGAAAAATTCCGCGAACTGCTTCACCGGGACGGAGGCCACCATGACTACTGAAACGGAGCGCAAATTCATCAAAGAGCGGCAACAGGCCTATGGCCGGGCGCTGGCGGCCGCGGCGATGTCGGTTCGATCAAATAGCAAGCTTGTCGGCGCCGATCGTATTCGCACGCCGATGGCGGAGCGCGCCGCTCTGAAGGCGCTCGCCTGTCCGGGCGTGAACGGATTCGAGGTGCCGTCCGGCGCCGGCCCGGTCGCGCCGGCGTTTCTGGAAATCATTCAGGCGGCGTTTGCCGACGCGGTCGCGGCCGCCAGGGGGGCGTTGGCATGAATTTGCGGAAGAAAGCCCGGCGGGAATGGAAAGTGTGGCGCAAGTTCAACCGCGCCATGCGCTTTGCGCCGGCCGGCACGCGCTTCGAGGTCGGCGCCTCCTACAATGCCGGCCACGGCTGGCGGCCTTATTACCGGCTCGGCGCCGGCGCCGCTTGCGTGTTCCTGTCGCCGGCGGAGGCCCGCGGCCTGGTCGCGCTGGTCGACGGATTTAAGGTCGCGCCGGCGGCGTGGCGCCTGGCGCCGGTAGTGATCTTGCATCTGTTCGGCGAACTGAAACGCGCGGCCGACGATTGCGACCGCAAGAACAAGTCCGGCGAGATCATGCTGCCAGGCATGGTGGCGGAGCAGCCGGCGTGATCCGCATCCAAATCGACAAGCGCGCGCTTGAGGATGATGCGCCGGAAACGGCCGGCCTCGCCTATGCGGCCGGCTGGCGTATCGAAGAGGACTTTTGGTGGGTTCGGCCGTGTCCCGATCCGCCGCCTTTGATGGAGCCTTGCTTTTGGGAGCAGCGGCATGTGTTCGCGCCGGATGCTGCCTCCGCGCTCGCTTTCGACGCTTGGAACAAGAAAATAACAACAAAATGAAAATCTCCGACGCCGCGCTCGCCGACCTGAAATTGCGCCACCCGTGTTGCGACGTGGCGGCGCAATGGGTGAAGCTGCGCAAGCGCGGCAAAAAATACATTGGCCCCTGCCCGCTGCATTCGGCCGATCCCGCCGCCAAGGACTCGACATCGTTCGAGTGCGATGCGGAGGGCTGGGTTTGCGCGGTCTGTCATGACGGCGGCGACGTGCTGCGCCTGGTCGCGCTCCGCCACGGCCTCGATCCTCGCGCCGATTTTCTCGCCGTCATCGATCTGCTCGGCGGCGTCGCCGAGCCGTCGCCGGAGCGCGCCGCCGAACTGGAAAAGGAGCGCGCGCTGCGCAAGGAGCAGCGCGAAAAGGAGTCGAACGAATACCGCGAGAAGGAACGCCGGCGCGCTTTTGAAATCTGGCACGCCGGCGCGGCCTGGCGCGGCACGCCGGTGGAGCAATACTTGCGCGAGGCGCGCGGCATCACCGTGCTGCCCGAGCGGTTGCTGCTCCGCTTCGCGCCGGTGGTCGCCTATTTCGACGGCGAGGAAACCGACCAAACAACAGGCCTTACCCGCCCGCGCGTCGTGCATCGCGGCCCGGCGCAACTGGCGCCGATCGTCGACGCCGGCGGAACGTTCCGCGGCGTGCATGTCACCTGGCTCGACCTGGCGCGGCCCGGCGGCAAGGCCACCATCACAGATCCCGCCACCGGCGAGGTGCTGGTGTCGAAAAAGAGTTACGGGTCGGTCGGCGGCAACGTCATTCCGTTGGTGGAGGCGCCGGCGCCCGATGCCGGCGGTCTTACCGGCTACGCCGGCGAGGGCATCGAGACGGTGCTGTCGGTCTGGTCGGCAATGACGCGCGCCGGCCGCGACCTGTCGCGCGTCTGGTTTCGCTCCACCGTCAGTCTCGGCAACCTTGCCGGCAAGTCGGCCGAAAGCGTCCGGCATCCGACGCTGAAGGATAAGGCGAAGCGCGCCTTGCGCGTGCCGGGGCCGCAGCCTGATCCGGCCGACAAAGGCTTCGCCGTGCCGCACGGAACGTCACACGTCGTGCTGCTCGGCGACGGCGATAGCGATCCCTTCACCACTCGGTGCGCGCTGCACCGCGGCTCTAAACGGCTTGAGGCCGCCGGCATCGGCGCGTCGGTCGCCATGGCGCCGGACGGCGAGGATTTTAACGACCAGTTGCGCGGTTTGGGCGGCGCGCTCGCGGTCGACGCCGCGATCGGCGCGGCCGCGCCGCTCGCCGATCCGACCGCGGCGCCAAGTTCCGGTCGCGAGAGCGGGACCGGCAGCGAGCAAAAAGCCGATCCGGCTTCGGCCGCGGCTTCGGCTCCGCCGGCGCCCGCGGCCGAGCCGGATGCGGCGCCGCCGCCGCCCGAGCAGGAGAGCGGCGAGGACAATAATAATGTCATCGTCCTTCCCGTTACAAATAAACGGAAGGGCAAGCGCGGCGACGGCAAAAAGCCGGCGAAGCAAACGGCCGCCGCCGGCGCCGGCGGTGATGACGAAGCACCGCCGCGCGAACCGCGGCCGCTCGGCTATTCGGTCGAACAATTGAACGAGCGCTTTGCGCTGGTCATTCTCGGCTCAAAGCCGGTCATCTATGCCGAAACGCCGAGCGCGCCGATCAAGGATCGCAAGCGCTTCATTTCCCTCACCGCGTTCCAGGCGTGGCACGCCAATCGCTTTACCGAGTATCGCGACGGCGCCGGCGCCATCCGCACCACCACCTGGTCGGAGTCGTGGATGCGCTCGTTCAAGCGCCGCGAGTTTTTCGGCGTCGAATTTTCGCCGCCCGACAATAATGGCAACGAGGTCACCACGCCGACCTATCTGAACCTGTGGAGCGGCTTCGCCTATAAGCCGGCCGAAAAGCCGGACCCGATGCGCTATAAAATCTTCCGCGACCATCTGCTCAATAACGTGTGCGGCGGCGACCAGTTGCTGTTCCGCTGGGTTTTCGGTTTCCTGGCGCATGTCGTGCAGCGGCCGCGCGAACGCATCGGCGTCGCGCTCGTTCTCCGCGGCCAGATGGGCACCGGAAAGACCAAAGTCGGCGAGGTGCTCGGCAGGATGATCCCCGAGCATTGGTTTCTGTGCGACGATCCGCGCTACATCACCGGCAATTTCAACGTCCACATGGCGACCTGTCTGTTGCTGCAGGCCGACGAGGCGGTGTGGGCCGGCGACAAGGCGGCCGAGGGCCGGCTTAAGGGACTGATCACGTCGCCGCGGCAAGCGATCGAAGCTAAGGGCATCGATCCGATCTGGGTCGAGAATTACGTCCGGCTGATCCTGACGTCGAATGAGGATTGGGTCGTGCCGGCCGGCAAAGACGAGCGGCGTTTCGCCGTGCTCGACGTCGACCCGCGCTGCGCGCAAAACACCGACTATTTCGCCGAAATGGACCGCGAACTTGAAAGCGGCGGCTTTGAGCATCTGCTCGGCGCGCTGCTCCGCTTCCCGCTCGACTCCGTCGACCTGCGCAAAATTCCGCGCACCAAGGCGCTGCTGGAGCAAAAAATCCGCTCGCTCGATTCCGTGGAGTCGTGGTGGTTTACCCGGTTGTCGGTCGGCGCGCCGCTGCGGCGCCTGGCGGAATGGAAAACCGAAATTCCCACCACCGAACTGTTCGACGACTACATCGCGGCGTCGGAAAAAATCGGGGTGAAGCGCAAGCAGGAAGAGACCGTTTTCGGCATCAAGCTGCGCAAGCTTATTCCGGGCCTCACGACCCGCAAGGTCAGCATGCTGGTCGAGGCCGAGGGCGGCCGCGGGCTGAAGAGCGATCGGCCGCGCTGCTACATCCTGCCCGATCTGGACACGGTGCGCGCCGCGTTCGAGGCCGCGGTGCATCAATCGGTCGAGTGGCCGCGCGATGATGTTGACGCGGCCGAGGCCGATTCGGGCGAGCGAGAGAGTGATGTTGTTCCGCTGTAAAGGACTTGACAGATGAAAAAACGTCATCGTCCGCGATTCTTTTCACCGCCGCGGTGCCCAACCTTGGACAACCTCGGCGCCGAGGTTGTCCGGCAAAAAACCCGCGCCGCATCGGTGTTTGGACAACCTGTCCAACCTGCCCAACCTTTTTTGCGCCTCCATGCGCCCGCGCGCGCGAGGCTTGCAACGCGGCTCCGGACTCGCATGGCGAGCAGAATTTGGGGCGTGCGTTGGAGGGGGTGTCTTGGTTTTTTTCTTTCTAAAAAAGGTTGTCCAGGTTGGTCAGGTTGTCCAACTGCAACAGCCAAGCGGTTTTCTTACTGCCCAACCTTTCAGAGCAAGGTTGGCCAGGTTGGGCACCGGCTGAATTAGCCGGCGGTCGGCAAGTAAACTTATCGGCAACGCTAAACGGAGGGACTAAAAATGCTTGCATCTGTTCAAGCCACAATGCCAGTAGCAAAAATCAAAATCGGCAAACGCGCTCGGCGTAATCTTGGCGACATCGCTGCGTTTGCTGCTGAAATCGATGCCATAGGACTGTTGCAGCCGATTGTCGTTGACGCTCACGGACAACTCATTGCCGGTTATCGGCGGATCGAGGCTTGGAAGCGGTCGCGGTTTGCTAAGCAAGAAATTCCTGTTCATCGCGTCGACATCGAAGCGATAGCGCGCGGCGAATGGAGTGAGAATGTCCAACGCAAGGCATTCACGCCAACGGAGGCGGTTGCGCTCGCTCGCCTGGTGGAGCCAATGCTTAAGACCGAAGCCCAACGGCGCCAGAGCGCCGGTGGCCAGGGGGTCAAAGTCGCGGAGCGTCATATTACGCGTGATCTTTTAGGTCGGCATTGCGGCCTTTCGGGAAGGTCGCTCGCAAAGGCAATCGCTGTTGTAGATGCGGCCGCGGCGGAGCCGGAAAAGTTTAGCGGCGTGCTTCAGCAGATGGATGTGACTGGCAATGTCGACGCGGCCTTTAGGGCTGTCGCTATTGTCGAGGCAAAGCGAGCGCTTCAGAGCCCGTCAATTTTTAGGCGCACCCTAATAGGTCGGGTGCCGCTAGGTTCGATATCAGTTCCGGAACTGAGGTGGTTGGTAGGTTTTTTCACTGCGCTCGGCGCGAATCTTCCCGTGGCTCCTACGGACGCGATGAGCGTGTCGGAGTTTTTGTCTGAGAGGCAGGTGCAGCACGCAATTAAGAGCGCGGAGCGCATGCGGCGGACTCGCTAAAAGGTTTTGGCAAAAGCTTTTGGCAGCAACTTGCCCAAAGCTTCCGGCAGTGTGCGGTGGCGTTGGCGTGGTCTTAGGCTAATAACGGGGAACGAGGGTAAGGCAATGAACAACGCAAACGCTCACGGCGCCGGCGGCTTCAAGATCGATCCGGCCATGCCGGAATGGACGCGGTGGCTTGAGTTCTACCGATCAAGCGGAATGGCAAAACTTGAGGCGCGCATGCTGGCGGCGATCGCCAACGCCAAGCGCTCGCGGCAGCAATGGCTCAATCGGCTGTTGCTTGAAATTTTGTCGAGCGATTGTCCGCTCGAAGACGTCGAGATTCAGGAGCATCCGGGGCCGCGCACCGTGATCGCAATTCGCGGGGAAGCGGTGCATGCGTTAGTCTGGGACGTTTCGTTTGTTGTTCCGTCTGCCGTGCCGCCGGCGTTGCCGCGTGCGGCTAATGTCATGGCGCAAAAATCGGCGCCGGCGCCGGCGCAGGATTTCAAGGGTGACCGGCGATCGCTCGGCGACGGCGAATTTGATGCGATCGTCGAAAGGCTGGAGAAGCGTATCACCCGCCACGATGCGGAGGCCGGCGAACAAAAAGACCGGCGCCGTTCGGCCCGGCGAATGGAGGAACGCCTGGACGATGCTCTGGCGGCCGTGCAGGAAAATCGGCGCCCCGACGTCGACGACGCATCCGATCTCGATATCTCGTTCGTTGAGGACCCGAACGAGGCCGAGCAGCTTGTGCATGTCGGTAAAGGTCCACCGATGCGAGTGCGGGCGAAAACAAAGCTACGGGCTCGGGTGCGCAGCATCCGCGACGATCCGATCGGCCAAATGGCAAAGCGCAAGCAGCTTGGAAAGGACGCCGACGTGCTATTGGCGGCGGCGCGGGAATGGCAAAAGTATCACGAGGCCTCGACGCTGGGCGCCGGCAGCGGTCTTAATCCATTTCGCGAAGCTGTCGACGGCGGCGGCGGCGCTGAAATCGACTTGGCAAAAATCACCGAAGCAAACAAACAACTGGCGAGCGTGCGAAAGGCAATCGGCGTCATCCCGGATTTACGTATCCTCGGAGTGCGCCTTTTGGAATGGGTTTTAGCTGATCGATTGAGCCTTAATAAAATAGCGCAGGTTCATTTTGGCGTCGACGCGTCTAATCGGCTAAAGCTCAGTGCGCATCTGCAATGGTGTCTGCAGGTCACGGCGGTCGTATTTGGTCAAGCCGCTGAAAAGACGGGGCCTCGCCGGCGGCGAGATCGTTTCGATCGGCAGGCTGCGCCGGTCGACCGCTTTTCCCACAATGAAGCGCTTTCCGTGGCGATTCATAGGGCTGATAAGTTGCGTGAGTCGGAGTGCCGTAAGCGGAATTGACGAGTCCGGTTCATCCGTGCCATAAAATCTCTATTGGGGACGAATCGCGTTCCCACCCTGCAAGCGCCCCGGCCGAACACCGGGGCGCTTTGCTTTTGAAACCTTGCCAAGCATTCGCCTCCCTGGAGGACGCCATGTAACGGAACGCGACCATAGGGGCCGCGTCCGCCGCAAATCACGCGGCCCCGTTCCGTTGCAAATAAAAAAGGCCTGCCATGGGTTGCCGCTGCAATGAACGCGCCGAAGCGCTGCGCAATGCCGTCAAGGCGGGCGCGCGAGGTGATGTCGTCGCTGCGGCGCGCGATTTGAGTTTTATCGGCAAGACGCTTCGTGAGGATGTTCGCTCCGGTGACCTAGTGCGGCTCGCCCGGCATCGCTTGTCTGTTCTCCGCGCCGGCGCTCGGCGACGCTGAGCCCCCTACTCCCAGGGCTCTCCCCAAAACGGCTTCCCAAAATCGGGAGACTCGGCCCCCATGGCGTCGCTGGTTTTCCGGGTCGACACGCGATCGTTTGATCGCATGGTCGCAATCTTCGACGAGGCCGGCGTCAGGCTTAAGCCGGCGTTGCGCCGCGCGATCAATCATACCGGCGACAAGGCGCGCACCCAGGTTGCGCGTGCGCTGGTCAAACAAACCGGCTTGCGTTACGGCCGCGTGCGCCAGGTGATGAAAGCGCACCGGGCGGGCGCGATGCTGGTTTACCGCATCGTCGCGCGGGATGGTTGGACGTCGCTCAAAGAGTTCGGGGCGCGTCAGACCCTCGCGGGGGTCTCCGCAGCGCCTTGGCGCAAACGCCGGGTGTTTCCGCACACGTTCATCGTCCAATCGCTCGGCGGCCACGTGTTCGAGCGAACGGGCAGCGCCCGCTATCCCATCAAGAAACTGTGGGGGCCGGCTGTTCCGGCTGAAATGGTCAAGGATCAAACAAAGGAAACGTTCGACACTTTCGTCGGTGCCGAACTGCCCGCGCGTTTGGAATACGAGATCAGAGCCATCTTCAGCCGGCAAGCACCGGAAGGTTAGGCCGGGGCACGGGTCCTTCCCCGCCCCCGCCCCTCCGCGGCGCCGCCGCGG
>Ga0265336_10000132_pt1 | contig 53421 bp, 85 predicted proteins | sample 42119metaG_FD_193583 | JGI IMG/M metagenome (GOLD analysis project Ga0265336, IMG submission 193583) | Rhizosphere microbial communities from Carex aquatilis grown in University of Washington, Seatle, WA, United States - 4-21-19 metaG | ecosystem: Host-associated > Plants > Roots > Rhizosphere...
CATTGAGACGCAGTCTCGACATTTGGCGCAACAGGGGCTTGCTGATTTTGATAATATTGTTGCTGATTAAACTGCTGCTGCTGTTGACTCTTTTCATCAAACTCTTGCTGTTGAACTCTAAGATTCTGCTCTCCTTTCCATTTCTCTAACCTTTCATATTCATTAAGAGCCATATTTAGAGATATATCAGCATCTACTTGCGCTTTTATATCACCAGATTCATACGCTTGCGCTTTTAGATTCTTTGCCCTATCTAATCTATCTAGTGTTGATGTCTCATAATTAGTAATAGCCGCTTTAGTTGAGAAATCATTTAATTGCTTAAGGCTAGCATTCTCTTGCATCAAGCGATTCCGCTCTTCAGCAATAATATTTCGCTCTTGTTCAAGCTGATACTTGTCTCTCATTAACTGATTAACTTTTAACTTGCTTGCTTCATTCTTCTTTTTCTTAGGCTTTTGTTCTGTCTCCTCCTGCTGCTCCGCTTCTCCACCTTCAGAAAACTCAGCAGACGAGCCGCCAGAATCATCAGCAATAATTTCTATATCACCTTCAGGCACTGCCTCTTCATGTGATTCTTCTGCGCCAAAACTTAAATTTTGATTCTCGGTATCCATACTCACTCCTTAATCTCTTGTTACCCAAGTTGGATCTTGAATTACACATAAACATCTATCATCAGCAATAAATTGAACAGGTAATCCCCTGAAATTTACTTGCGTTCCTTCATTGCGCGGAATAACTATCCAATCCCCTACCTTGCACCATGGCTTAATAAATCGTTCACCTTTATAACAACCATCACCTTGACTCAAAACTAAAGCGGTACAGTTTGTATATTTGTCATGCACCGTTGCTGTTTGAGGAAGATATAATTTACCCGTTGTACCGTCTGATTTAGTAAACTCAGCTATCTCATCAGGTCTGACATAGATTTTTACAGCCATGTGATAACCAGTCACTCTAGGCGCTTCAAAGCCAAGACTTGCTTCTACTAATCTCTTTGCTTCTGATTCTTCATAATCTTCTATATAACTCAATCTAAATTCATCAATTCTTTTACTTCCTTCCAAATCCACTTTTTCAGATTCAGATTCTAATAACTCTAAATTTTTTCTCTTATGCTTCTCCTCAGCTTCCTTTTTCCATCTTTCCGCTTCAGCTTCTGCCGCTGCTCGTTCAGACCGCGTATCCTTATAAATAATAGACTTATGTGGTTTGTTTCCATGCATGTCGTTCATCATCGTCCTCCTTTTTCCCTTCGTACATATCTTTGTACACTTTCTTTACCAACTCTTCGGCCTCTTCAAAGGCCATGTATTTACCCGAAATAAACTTATACTCATCTAAAACAGAGAAACTGCCGGACAATATCCGGGTAGAATAAATTGCCCGGCGTTCCCTTATCTTCGCTAGAAGATTCTCTACATATTTGAACATTACCTGCTAAGGTCCAACTTATGTCTAATTGCTCTACCGCGTGAAGTAGCTTCTCCATGTCTAATCTTGCCTACTCCGCCCATCGCCATTTTCTTAACATGTCCACCATGACGTTTATAATTTTGCCCTTGAGTCTCATCATCACGCCCAGCCATCATATGATGTGTTCTACGTGGAACACTTCTAGCGTGCTCGCCTCTCATGATGTCTTCATAGTTATAGTGGTGCATGGCATGGGATGGATGTTCTCCAACCATTTCATGCTCATACACGTTTCCACCATGAGCATAATGATGTTTTTTAGATGGATGATTCCTCAAGTGAAGCTCCTTAGAATGCTTCATATGAACATTCCCACCATGTTTCATTTCCCCGCCTTCATTTCTATGAGCGGCATGATGCTTTTTATGAGCATGTCCGCCACGCTTCATCGCTGGTTGGGAAGCTGGCTGTGTAGCAAATGGCATTCTTGGGGCGATCCCTGTAGGCATCTCATTTGACAATTGACTACCCAACATTCCACCCATGTTTCGATGAACTGCACGATGTTTCTTATGAGCATGTCCACCATGTTTCATTTCCCCGCCTTCATTTCTATGGGCGCTATGCTTTAAATGCTTAGGGATATGCAAATCGGTTTGGTCTTTTTGGAGTCCATGAGCGCGCGGAGCACTGTGGTGTTGTCTATGCGCATGATGGCGTTCCATACGTTCTTCCATTCTTTCCGAATGGCCATGATGTTTCACATGCCCACCTTTCTTGAAATGGCTAATACGACCAACATGTTTGGTTGGCATATTTTCTGGACCACCAGCATGATCGATATGTCCTCTAAACATTCTTTCTGCTTTCTCTCTCATGGCATCGTGGCCTTGAAAACCTGGTAAAAATCTATTCATGTTACATACCTCTTGGATGTTGGTTTAGTTTTGCATCCGCTATAGTTAAATCAACGTCTGCCTTTGTTTCAGCTATAGCGCGCTGTGTTTCCATTTTTGCTTTTTCACTTTCAAACTTAAGCTGTGCTTTATGTGCTTCAGTCTGAGATTTAAGGACCACTTCTTCTTCCTTCATCCTTGCGGCCTCACGTTTCTGCCCTACATCTGCCATCATGGCTTGAGCAGGAGTTACCTGCTGCGATTGGTCTTCCAATGCTTTTTGCTGCTGCTCCATAGCTTTATGTGCATCTTCTTTTGCTATGGCATTCTGTACTTCTGGGATCATTAATAATTGCTGTGGCTGCATTTGCGTAAACATTTGCTGCATTTGAGGGTTTTGTGAAAACTCAGGCATATTCTTGACTACTCTCGTAGCTTTATGAGTTTGTACATGCATCATTGTTGACGCATATACTGCTGGATTAATAGGGAACATCTGCATACCAAATGGCTCATGAACCATATTGTGTGCATCATCATCTTGTGGCCATGTAACCGTGACGGGCTGGCCTTGCATGAGAAGCATATTTTCAGAAATAGGATCTAAAGATTGAGGTTGAGGCTGCGGTTTTAATATCTTATCGATGTTTTCAACATTCATTGCTTGATAGTATTGACGCAACACTTCATGCATATCATGCATTTCTGGATATGCAGTTGCCGATTTCACGAGAGTTTCTGCTTTCACCATTCGGTGAGCAGTAGTAAGTGTTCCAGGACTCGACACAGGCACGATATTAATATTATCAGCAAAGTCTGAACGCATTACTGCCGTTTCTTTACCCGGCACCATAAATGGATAGCCCTCTGGCGGTAAATGTTGGGCAAAAAGCTCTTTCATCAATTGCAATTCTTGCCCTAGCGCGAAATGAAGAGAGCGCAGAACTGTAGATTGAACTTTATCTGCCACTTCCAATAATGCCAACGTTGTTCCAACTGGCGCATTAGAGCTGTTCTCAGGGATAGCATTCTGAGAAGCATTAACAATATCCATTACTTCAGATTTAAGCTCGCTTCTAAGCTGCATCAACACTTGAGAAGGTTCGCTATAAGGCATTAACATTAAACATTCTTGAATTGGTCTGCCACCAGTATCTATTTCTAAGAACTCTGATGGGCCAATTGCTCTATCATTATTTTCCGCCTTAACATCCCTCGTTCTAATTCCCCCAGGAAAATTCTTAAGCATTCCAGCATCAATTGTTTGACGCAAAATGCTAGTTAGAGCAATCGCATTAGTACCAGCAAGAGCAGCGTAACCGATACCGTAAATGCCAAACCCACGTAACATATAATAATTAATAAAGCTTTGTCGTCTTTTAAATTTCTGATCATTTTCTACCCAACCTCTCTTAATAGAAGCTATCTTATTATTGTCGGCGCACATAGTAATCACATAAGGACGCAACTCAACAACATCATCCCCATCTTCACCCTTTTGTGGCTTGTGAATTCCTGGCTCTATATCAGAAGCATCTTTAATTACATGTATTTCATAGTATTCATAGATACTTTTCTTTTCCATCGATGCTTTATTAATACCGTCAATCTTATTAATGCTTTTCTTAATCTTAGACTTATCATCATCATCCGAGAAATTAGCATCAGGTAATGTATCGAGTACAAATTCTCCCGATTTCTCTCTCCCTAATACATATCCTTCACTCCAATAACATCGCTGCGTCATTCTTTCTGATGACAGCAAACTTATAGTGTCAGGATTAACAATAAAATCGAATGGCTTTACGAATCTACCAATAGGAAGGTTAGTTTCATCATTAATATAACATTTGCGAAATCCAGAGCCAAAAAACATCGTGTACCACAATAATTGCTCTGAATCAGGATAATATTCTTTGTCTACTACAGTATAATAATAATTAGAAAATAACTTAACTCTTTCGCCCCTGTCCTCGATTTCAGCAGTTGGAATTCCGTTTATCTGCACCTTGCAAGGGCCCTCAGCGGGATACAGCTCTGCGCGCGCCACTGAAAATCCTCGTATGAGGGCTCCAAGAAGAGTCGTATCGAATGCTCCGCATGCATATAAAAACGGAGTCTTACGAAACTCTTCAATCTTTATTCCTAGATAGTTGAGAACCACATTATTTGTGTTTTCCCACTCACTACGAGCCGCTATATCAGCGTCTATCTCTTCGCTTAACTCTATCCCTAAGGCCGTTAACTTCCCTTCATCCATATCGGCCGCAATATTACCGTAGAAATTAACATCTGACAGTAATTCTTCCCTTTCCTCTTCCATGTCCTGCGGCATCAACTCGAACATCCCGCTTCCATCGTCGAAGTCCGCAGTTTTGATAATGGGACTTGTAGGAACTTCCGGAAACATCCCGAATCCAGACGTATTAAAGCCATCAGGCATATTTGTAGCCAATCACAAGTCTCCTAAGCGAAGTATTACCATCATAACACCTTGTGAATATCTTGTGAATATCTTGTTCATAACTATATTTTATCTGTGGATAACTTTAATAATCATAAATTCTCATACTTATCCACAGGTTTATACACAAGATATCAACAGACTTATCAACAGACTTATCAACAGAATTTTAAGTTAGAATTACCATAGAAATCATCAAGCTATTTAAATAAACTAAAATAGTTATCCACAGGTTTTTTGGCATATAATAATAACAAGAGACTATATATCATAATATCATTATTATTAATGAGGTTTCTAGATAAAAAGCTTGACAAATAATGTGTATATGGATATAATTTTATTGAAATCGAAGATTATGGCGTTTTTGGGTGGTTTTCTCCTTGTCCCTTTGGAGTTCACGCTCACGCATCCAAAAGCGCCTCCATTATCAAATTTGGGGGGTTTATGATTGATTTAAAAGATATCCTGGCTATTGAGAAGCCTCCAGAGAAAGATAAGAAGAAAATAAAGGATGAACGGAGAGCTAGAGCGATTAAAAAGTTTATTTCTCTAACTGATAAAGAGAGAGGAAAGTTATTCGGCTTAATTCAAGATAAGTTTAATCTTTACGAGCTTCATATGGGGGCTCATAAATTATACAAGAAGGACTTTGTTTATTCTTCCCATACTTTCTTGAAAAGTTACTTATTTGATTTGGCTATGGACATTTCTGATAGCATTAAGCAAGATTGGAATAGGCATGAGATGTCTGATTCATCTGCCGTAAAAGAGATCCCAGTAAAGCAGAACAAGGAAGTTATTAACGAGGCTAAGTTGGTAGAGAGGCGATTCAATGATTCGTAAGTATGATGATAATGACATAGCATTAGTTGTAAATATGTTATGTTTTTTAGCATGTATGTGTTCAGAGTCTGGATATTTTACAGTAATCCTTTCTGACATATGTCCTGAGTATATTTTAGAAAAAGCCAAGAGATATGGACTTCAATATGATTCTTCGTCTACATGCAAATTATTTATATATAAATCATTAAGTGGTGTTCATCCGATTCTTCAAAAGCATATAGCAGATTTTTTAAATAAATGGGAAATAGAGATTTAGGAGTTAAAATGCACGATGTTTATTTATTGATTGGTTTGGCGTTAGCTTTGGTTGCTAAATTATCACATACGATGTTTAAAGATACAGACGTAACGAAAAGAGATATTATTTTACTTATGTCGTTGGTTGTAATGGCTGCATGCGTGATGATTCATATTGTTTGGAAAGCGCCCGAAACTGAGATTGCTGAAGAAGTAGTTGAAGAAGTTATTCGTACTGAATTGGAGGTTGGATGATATGGCTTTTAGCGTTAATGAGATGATGTCAAGGTTATCAATAATAAAGGATAAAGAGGAAGATATTTTAACTCAAGTTAATATCTTGCTTACAAATGAATCGGTTGATAAACGATGGGCGAATATTGGTATTACTCACTTACAGCAAGCTATTATGGCTATAACTATAAGCGTGCTATGGGAGAGAATATAATGCCATTAGAACCTGGGAAATCTAGAAAAGTAATAGGCCGCAATATAGCAGAGATGGAAGAAGCTGGCCATCCTGCAAAGCAGGCTATAGCGGCATCATTGAATAATGCTAGGAAATATGGGACACATATCCCGAAGAAGTCTAGCAAGAGAAAGTTAAAACCCCTCAACATTATTTGAGTAGGAATAATGACATGAGTAACTTTACTGGGCATTTTAATCGTTCTTATTTATAACAAAATTTGAAGAGCATGCAGCTTTAAATAAAGGAAATCGCTATTTCCTTTATTTATGGTTTAGCTAAGTAAAGGATCCTTTCTCCATGAGAGTCAATAAGTGCATATACTTGCAATCATATTCATAATCCTGTATATTCTCTGGTTTATAGGAAAGTACAAGGAAATCAAAGAAAAGCTTCAGGCTGAAGGGCTTGAAGAGTGCAATAAATATTGTAGATATGTAAAGGATAGATATTATGGGTGCGCGACATATGGTGGAATGGGAGATTTAGGGGGAATGGCGCGAGACTTTATGAATAGATATCGTAGGGAACAATGTTAATTAATGTAAGCGGTACTTTACGTAATCCATTTTGAGTTAAGTAAAATAGACTATACTTTACGAAAATCCACTTTAGGAGGTAGAAGATGATTGAAACAAGATTTATAGAATTTGCTGGATATCTAATAAATTTAGACCATGTGTATCAATTTGTAAAATGTCATAAAAGTAACTCTATTTTCATTTCTTCTGTTATTGGGATAAACCAATATAAGGAGCAATATGAAAAAACAGAAACTATGCTTGATAGATGGGCGTATCTAAAATCGTTAATTTGTGCCCGGGGTAATGAGTAAGGAGATAGGTGATGGTATTGCAATAATGAATATAGAACATCCAAGTAATGGAAAGATTTCTACTCGCGTTAAATTTAAGCATAAAAGGTTTGATAGGCGATTTGATGATATAGAATGTAATGAATGCGAGAGAAAGATTTCTGGTCGCATGATTCGAACTGGAAAATGTGATGAAGACTGGGCAGAGGAAAATTACAAAGTATATTGGCATAAAAAATGTCCCCCTGAGATTGTTTCGAGAATGCGAAAGGAGAGAGTAAAATGATTGAAAGTTTAACTGAAGAACAGATAGCCAAGTTTCCAGAATACGTTAAGAAATGGACTGATATAGGATTATGTACAGATCCAGCAAATAGGCCTGAAGCAGAAAAAGCAATTAATAAATGTTATGAGCTTGCAGGCTTAAAGCGGCCAGAAAAGATAGTTTGGTGTGGATCTCCTCTTTCACAAGGTCTAGTTAGATCAATTATTACAAATGAAAATATAATGAAAGAAATAGGATCTAAGATTTCAATAGGAGATTCCGTGAGGGAGTCCGTAAGACAGTCCGTAATGGATTCCGTAGTGGATCCCGTATGGAATTCCGTAGTGGATCCCGTATGGGATTCCGTAGGGGCTTCCGTATGGGATTCCGTAAGGGCTTCCGTATGGAATTCCGTAGGGGCTTCCGTATGGGCTTCCGTAGGGGCTTCCGTATGGGATTCCGTAGGGGCTTCCGTAAGGGCTTCCGTAGGGGCTTCCGTAAGGGCTTCCGTAGGGGCTTCCGTAAGGGCTTCCGTAGGGGCTTCCGTATGGGCTTCATCCTACGGATCTCATGATGCTGACTTCTTATCATTTTATAGTTTTTTCAGGAATGAACTTAAATTAACCACTCAAACAGATAAAATTACAGGATTAACAGAATTGGCAAATCATTGTGGATGGATATTACCACACGAAAATATTTGTTTTGCATCTGAACGTCATTGCATTCTCAATAGAGATGAGAGAGGCAGATTACATTCAATATCTGATCCAGCTATTATGTATCCCGATGGATGGAAAATATATGCAATCCATGGCGTAAGAGTTCCTGAATATATAGTAACGAATCCTGAACAAATAACTATTGATAAAATAGATTCTGAGAAGAATGCAGAAATCCGAAGAATAATGATTGATATTTATGGTGCTAAAAATTATATTGAAAACTGTGGCGCTACATTAATACATAATGACAAATATGGTAAGCTATACAAGAAAGTAGTTGAAGACGATGAAGATATAGTTATGGTTAAAGTAATTAATTCAACATCAGAGCCTGATGGGACATTCAAGGAATATTACCTAAGGGTCCCACCTAATATTGAACGAGCACATCAAGCTGTTGCGTGGACCTTTGGGAAAACGGAAAAGACTTATAATCCATTGTTAGAAACTTAGGAGAACCAATATGTTTAAACAAGCCAGACAAGGTGATGTATTTATAGAAGAAGCATCTATCACTATAGATAATGATTTTGAGCAAATCCCAAAAGACGCAGGAAGAATTATATTAGCTTATGGTGAGGCTACGGGACATGCGCATGCAATAAAAGATACATCTAGTCTTTACTTTAAAAACAAGAAGACAAGCAAGATATATTTAGTAGTAAACAATCCTACTGAAATTACGCATGAAGAGCATAAAGAGATACCCTTGAAACCATCTATTTATGAAGTTATCAGACAGGTTGAATATACTCCTGAAGAAATTAGGTATGTGGCGGATTAGATAAATGAAATGTACCTGTTGTGGTAAATTTACAAAAGAATCCGAGTTGACGCAAAGAGCTGAATATAGTCAGAATGGATATATTGACGTTTATCATATATGTGGAAAATGTTATGAAGAAAAATCAATTGATTGCCCAATCTGCGGGAAAGAAGTTTTACCCGGTGATAATCATGGTCATTATTTATAAGGATTAAACATGAAAAATACTGAAGCATATGATGATTGGATAAGCAAAGTTGATAGATTGCAGGAATTGTTATCTGAGTCTGCGCATGCAATGAATGCATATATGTGCTCAAAGGACCCATCTAAAATTGTAATAGCTCCTAAAATCAATTATGCAGCAATTGAAAACATGAATAAGCGTTTCAATGAAGCCAAGGAAGCTATTGAGTTCATCAAGAGTCGGGTATATTGCTATTTTCCGGATTAAGAAGAATGACTATTTATACTGGCAGCATTGGTGAACTTATTGATAATATGAAAGCCTATGTATTTTTTTACAAAAGCAATTATATACCTAGCGATATAAGAAAGTTTCTCTCAATTGAATATGATATTGAGTTTGGAACAGATTCATATTGCGTCTCATTAGTATACGAAAACAATGATGTTCGTAAGATACTAAGAACAATTAAGATAGGCAGATTTGACTTGATAAACGAAACAAACGAAAACATGAGAAATACCATAATCGATATGCTTGAGTTATTGTTAACTGCTGTCTTTCCTAAGGATAAAAGACTTGAAGAGCATAGAAAACTGTTGGAGGATAAATGAAATGAAAGTTAAGACAACAATTGAATTAGATGGAAATACTGTTTGCCCAATAACAAATGAATCACACGAATTATATATTGGAATAGCTGATTTATTAAATAGATTTTATGGAAAGGCTGTTTCTCTTCCCCAGGATTGCACATTTGTTCTTAGATGGAAAAACTATGAAGATAATGACGCTCCATGGAAAGGAGCAAAGGAAATCAAAGAAGCGCATTTAATATTTGAGTAAGGAGATATAGAATGAGTGAAATAACTATAGCTAAAGCTAAACTGCTTTCAAGAATAGCTCATGATAGTATAGGGCAAAAGAGAAAATATACAGGAGAGCCCTATTATAGCCATCCATATGATGTTGTAATGATTCTTCATTATCATAAATTATATACATTTTACGATGAATTAATTGTTGCGGCATACTTACATGATATGCTTGAGGATGTAGAGCCTATTAATCCTTATTTTAACAAAGAATTAATTATAAATATATTTGGTATAGATCTTGGAAGGCAAGCAAGTGACACTGTTTATGAATTGACAACCGATAATAAAAGGTTTTCAGGTAATAGAGCTGAACGTCATATTAAAAAGTTAGAACACTATTCTAGTATATCGACGCATGCCTCACTAATCAAGCTTGCAGATATAATTGATAACTGTAGTAGCATCGTAAAGCATGATAAAGACTTTGCGAAAGTTTATATAAGGGAATGTTTAGAGATAGCAAAAGTTTTACAAGACAATATCGATATAACTAATATAGACCAGTCTGGACTTTATGATAGGTGTATGTTAACATTATATAAAGCTAAAGATGAGCTTGGATGGGAGATATAGATGTGTTTTCTTGAATGTTACAAAAATTGGCGAAAAAAGAAGAGTGAAACTAAGATACAAGAGGTGGCTGCTCAGCAGGCAGTAGAGAATAATGTAGAGAATCTTAAGGTTTCACTTGATAGAGCTCAATTGATTGAGCCTCTGCCAAAAGGTGGAGAAGTTCATGTAAGGATTAGGTATAACGAAGATAATCAATTTCATGACCCAAGAGGACAAATGGAGATGCAAGAGCCTGTTAGGGTTAAACATATTGTAAGATTTAATAATGCATGAGGGCTAAGCATGAGATTCTGGATTATCTTATTTGTCGCACTAGTAGTTTTAAATCTGGTTGTAACTTTTTATAGCACATGTCATGCAATGGAGTGTAAGGAAGTGACTATAGATAAGATTAGGGTTCTGAAAAAAAGTGAAGACCGCACATGGACTGGACCTCTTTTTGAAGAGCATTTTAAGATAGATGATGAATATGAAATAAAAGGGTATAGCTGTACAACAGGTAGAACCTGTAGCGTCTTGTTATGTAAGGAAGATAAGTTATGAAAATAGTGCAGCATGTTCCTGGATTTGTAAGTGGTCATACGCCATTTCAATTTGAATTTAATACGACGCAAGAATTGCTTAATCGTCCGGAAATTATAAAAATACAAGATACAGGATCGATATGGATGAAATCAAAAGATGAAGATGAGATTATGTTAATGATAGAATACAATAATTCTCGAGCAGGTCAGGCAGAAGATGAAGGAGAGAGAACATTTTATGTTATAGGATATATATCTGGAACTAAAGAAGAGCTGGAAACTATAGACTTACCTGAATTTGATTACAACAATCCAAAATATCATAACAAACAAAATAAGGAAGATAAATAAATGATAGTAGAATGTATTGCTTGGGGAGTTATTGCCTTAACATTTTTTAGCTCTCTTGTAATTATTGATGTTGCGCGCGCATTAAATAATCTAAATAAAAAACTAGATGTCCTGAATATTTTGGACAAATTGGAGTGTATAGAAAAAGAAGCGAAGATGTGCAGGGCTAATTGTCATGATATACAAAGACAATTAGGAATTATATTGTCATTAGAGGAGGAATCAGAATGCAAGAGCAAAGATTAACATTTAAAGATAGAAGTAGATACTCTAGAGGTCCATGGGATGATGAGCCAGATAGAATCTATTGGGTAGATGATGAAACGAAATATCCATGTTTAATGAAGCGTAATAATAGCGGTGTATGGTGCGGCTATGTGGCGGTTAATGAATCACATCCATTATATGGTAAAGATTATAGCGGGCTAGATATAGAAATTCATAGAGGATTAACATATGCAGGGTATTGTGATGGGGATGCAGAAAAAGGTATATGTCATGTCAAGGATGATGGAGAAGATGAGGTGTATTGGTTTGGATTTGACTGTAATCATGGGTGCGATCTTACTCCGATGGAAGATATGTACAGCAATTTCGGTGCAACATATCGTGATGAGGAATGGGTTAAGCGTGAAGTAAAGTATTTGGCTCATCAGCTTAAGTATAAGGGGGATGAAACTTCCAAATAGATTTAATTGGTGAAATATTTGACTTCGCGTTTAGCTGTAGTAGTTGGGTTGCTAGGTTATTGAATGCTAAAGCTGTGAGAATATGTTTTATAATATGGAGTGTGTGCTCTTTATATTGGATATACAGGAATATATCGAATGAGTTATATTCACAAGCATTGTTTCAGGTTCCGACGATAGCGCTGAATATATATGGCTATGTTAAATGGGGGAAGAGGTAAATGGGTCTTGATGTTAGCGTATCAGCAGTAATTGGTTATAAATTGAAAATAAGGGATATCTATGATAATAATTTTATTGAAGATCAATCCAAAGATTATGCTTTATTTGTTCAAAATAATGAATATGAGACATTTTTAGCTGATTTTATAGACCACACTTCACTAATATATCTAAATATTGTAGCTTCTATGGAAGATGGTTTTGATGATTTTGAAGACCATTTAATCTTATATTACGAAAGAAATCATAAGGGGATGGAATCAAGAGGGATATTGGTAGGCTCAATGAAAGTTGATTTTTATACTGAAAAACAGATTGATAAGATTAAGGAAAAAATAAAAGGTATTTTGCTGCCAATTGGGATATGGAATGAAGAAAATTTTGGTCTATGGGTAGCATCAAATGCGAGTTGGTAAGTAGAATAATGATGAAGGTAACAGAAAGATACTCATTTTATTATGAGGATCCATTAATCATCACTCAAAAATTATGGACGAAAGATGCTTCATTTCGGTGTTTACAAGATAATATGGAGATATTGAATGAATTACTTTCTTATAATATATTTACAGACCCTTATCTTCCAGGCTTTTTAAACATGTTTATAGCTAAAAGGAAAAGATTAATTGCTGAAAGTATTCAGGATTTAAAGAGCTACGGAGAGAATAAAGGGTATAAGAAAACATGAATAATAATTGGCATGTTCTATATAAAACGAAATTAGATGAGATGACGGATGCATATCAAGCCGCAGTATCTACTATCAATATGCTTCAAATGGAAATTAACAAGCTTAATAAGATTATCGATCGCCTCATTCGCGGTAACATGCTTCATGAGAAAAGTGAGCCTTGCCTTGAGTTTGGTATTTATAGTATAAAGTTACCACAAGCAGAAAGAGAAGACTGGGTTAAAGTTAATGATATGGTTAAATCATTTAGAAAGATAATTGATGAAATAATTGAAAGCACAGGAGGATAGAATGAGTTATGACATATATTTAAACGAGAAAGAAGAATCTATAGGATATAGCGGGACAAAATATCATGAGGTATTAAAGATGCCGCATCTTCATTATGAAGGTGGAACTATAAACCTCTGCGGAGAAGAAAAATGCATATTGAATGTAACATACAATTACTGCAATCTATTTAGATTTAAATCATTAGATGGAAAAGTGGCAAAAGATACATTGAAAGAAATGAAAGATTTTTGTGAAGAGCATAAAGGTGAACCAATTGATTTAGACTATTGGAAAAGCTGCCCAGGAAACGTTAGAAAAGCATTAGAGGTTTTGATAAGATTTTCTGAACAACATCCAGAAGGTATATGGGAGGTAATATGAGGCTTAGAAAGAAAGATGCTAAAATGATAATTGATGGTTTACATAAGCTTACTGGGGAATCGTTTGGGACTAGTAGTTCACCTTATGATGAGGAAAAGGTTGAAATGCTAATCGATGAGATAAAGGAGCGAGTCTTAACGCGTAAAGAGAAGGAAAAGAAAGAATGAGTGATATAGCACGAGATTTAATGTGTGAATGGCTAGATGAGGCTAAACAAGAAGAGTATAAGTTAGAGCCAATGAAAGCATATAATATTAAACCAGAATTGTTCCTGTATGATATTAAAGCTCCAAAGTATATGAGATATTATGTAGCTAATATGAAAGTACGTGGCAGCGAAATCTCTGCCAAAATAACTGAAAATCCAATGCATTTAGAAGATATTAACTACACTATAGAAGATCATTATAAGAGAGGATTAGTCCCATTATCGCCAAGGATGTATCCCTCAATGCCTGAGAAAGATGGATTAATAGAGAAAAGGGATATGGCGTTATTTGTATGTGCTAACAAAGAAGAGATTGGAGAGGTGCTGCATAAATATATTACTAAAGGGATAGAGAGATTTAAGAAAGAGGAGTACGACCCATTAAAAGAGAAACTAAGGAAAGCAGAAATGCTAATAGCTAACTATGAGGATTTAGTTGATAAGCAAGATGAGCTTAATGATAGGTTAAACATGCTTAATCCAATTAAGAGAATTAAGGATGAAGGTATAAAAGTGGGAGATGAAGAAATATACTTCCCTTATGGTGAGGAAGGATGGCACGAATGAATTATCATGACAAAAAAGTACTTGAAATGGCACGTGATTTATTTAATTCCAGGATGAAAGAAGAGGGTATAGAAGGAGTTAAATTTACCACAAGCATGAGGGCCGGATATAGCATCGGAAGTGACTTTAGCTCTTCTGCACTTGTGAAAGAAGAAAATGAATTAATGGAGCGGTTTAAAGAGGTGCTAATTGAGGAAGAATCAGAAAGACGTAAAACACGTATGAATGAGGGAGAACAACAAGTGAAAGAAGGATGCAGCATTGACACTAAGACAGTAAAAGAAAAGATAAATGACTACTGTAATCATATGGACGCTCTTGGCCTCCAAGCAACTTTAGCAGGAATCCATGGTTATCTTGGGTTAATGATAATGCAACATTTACTTTCAACTGATGATTACATAGAGGTAATTAATAGGTTAGAAAATGCTAACAAAAGTTGAGTGGATACAGATTAAAGCGGCTATGGAGATATATGATTCGGCATTAGAGTTCGATTCAAATAAGTTCATGGATTTCCTTAAAACATATGTTGAAGTGGAAGAAGAGAAGATAAAATCTAATATGGATATTACGTATCCGATTATGACTCCTCCGCATGCTCCACCATTCGATTGGTCAAGTGTTCCTGAAGATTCTACAATTAAAGCTACAGAGAGAAGAAGTTATGGTCTTTTCGATTCGAAAAATGTGTCGATAGGGGCGCAAATGGATTCTACGTCAGAGGAATATAAGCAATATATGAAAGACAGCAACCCGATTTACCCACAGAAGATAAGTGAGAAATGACATGGATATAAAAAAGGTTATAAACTTAAGAGTAAAGCATGAGGTAAGATTAGACGATGATACTCTGATAATGATTGTAACTTGGATTCTTGTAATGTTAAAATTATTGGATAAGACTCAAATATCATGGTGGATAGTTCTTGCTCCGTTTTTGGGTGGGCTAACGTGGGCTATTTTAAAAGAGGTAGTTGATAAAGAATTTGAATGGACATTTTGGAAGATGGATAAATAATATGGGAATACGGCTATTTAAGACATCCAGGGGGTAATATATGATAATTCGATATCTAAGAAAGATTATATTCAATAAGCTTATAGATAGCCTTAAAAGAGATATAGATTTAAAGGATGAAATTTCCGTAGCTCTTATGCATATAATTAAGCATCTATTAACAAGGAATAATGGAGAAATAGAATATTTACTTGAATCAGATTTCAATTTTATACCCAATCATAGGATTAGGATTCTATTAAGGCCATTTATCATGGCGACATGCGTAGGAATAAAAAAAGAAGCCGTTAAAGGTGACATATAATGCTAAATAAAGAAGAGCGAAAAAAGATAAATAAACTATTAAATGATTCGCCTGGATGCACCGTATTTGTCGTACCATTAGAGAAAAGATACACTGGTGAACATCCAGTAATGAGCGCATCTGAAGATATTCCCCGGGGAATAGTTGAATTCTTAACATGGAAGGATGTGATGGATATATTGGACAAGTTCACATCTTAACGAGAAGCATGCCAATGATAAATCCTAGTAACACAAAGATGATGGTATGATCACTCATCTTTATTCTCCCCGCTATCGCTAATATCAGCAGCTTCAGCCCAAGCTATTCCGTCAAGAATTAACGCATAAAATCTCATAGCCATTTGATATAATGCAAAATCAGTTATTTCAGTATTAAGCCAACCAGTAACGAACCAATCGTGTATATATAATTTCCCATCAATGTAGGGTATAGCTGTTTTTATAGGATTAGTTCTAACCTGAAATGAGATTTCACCGTCCTCCTTAAATGAAAGCTCGTATTCCTGCTTATATTTATCTATAACTTTCGAGAACGTAACAAATAGAGAATGACATCTATCGACAATACCCATGAGCTCCAAGAAGAATGTTGATAAGTTACATAATGTTTTTTGATTGAATCCTTTGCTTTGGTATAAATCAACAAGCATAACTTGATTCTCTAACTTACTGTATTCTTTCCAAAGGTTAACGATACTATCTGCTCGAATAGTTGGAAGGTGCGTTATGGTATCTTTGGATTCATCTGTCATCTTCTTCATTCTCCTCATTGCAAGGATCTATAAGTTTTCGCAAGTCTTCTTTTAATGAGTTGAAATCATATGGATTAGGATGGTTGGACATATAATCCTTAATTTCATTAGCCTTTTCAGAACAGAATTTAACAATGTTATCTAAGTCTGAATGGTAAGGGCATACGTTGTTTTTAAGTCCTGAAATTAATTGTTGGCCAAGCCCTGTTACATTATTGTTAGCCATTTTTGTTTCATGTAAAGCAAGTGATACTTTACCTTCTAAATTAGCAATCTTTTCTAAAAATCCTCTAATCAAGCTGTCAAGTTTTTCATATGATGTAAAAAGCGTACATAGCTGGATATCATTAACCGCAGCTCTTAATATAGATATATCATACTTAACTTTTTCAATATCGTGCCCATGTATCATCAGAGTATGGAATGCGGTATCATCTGTCATATTTCATCATCTCCATTACTCCCAAAGTAGCATTTACCTTCCATCATTTTATGAATGCTATTTCTTATATAAGGGCTATTATTAATGAAGTCTTCTAATCTTTTAGCTCGCGCTATTACTTCTGAATCATTATCATAACCTGTCGATGGCGAAACTGAGACCAACTTATCCATGTTCTTATAAGGTTGTGTTGGAATTTCAAATGGCTTTAAGGGCGGAGTCTCACGAAACTCTTCAATCTTTATTCCTAGATACTTAAAGGCCAAAGTATTTAGGGTTCCCCACTCACTACGAGCCGTTATATAATCGTCATTGCTAATTACTTCCTGGCCAGTATGGGCTTTCTCTTGGTCCGCCTCTACTTGAGACATACTCTTTATCCTTAGGATGTTTAAGCTCGTTGCTACGAAGCAACTTTAACAATACTTGAGTCATAGTGTCAACAACATCTCTGGCATCTGAGTTAGGGAATATCTTACATAGATTAAGGAACAAATCAGCCCATGACCTAAGCTTTTCATAATCAGGAGGTAATGCAGGAAGCCAAATACGACCAGCTTCAATAATATGTGAGCATAGCCTTACTCTTGCGAGCTTATCACCATATTCAGTGGGATCGAATCCGTGAGCCAAAATACCAGCTCTACGTAAGTCTTGAATCAATGGAGCACCTGATGCTTTTGATTCTACCAATACAAGAGATGGGGTATGCTTTCCATCAGGAGTTATAGTTATATGACCATCATCACGATAATCGTTATTTAGTCTTTGTGCCATCTGTCTTAATTCAGGATATTCAACCCTTCCTCGCCACAATGACAGTAATATAAGGTTTTGAATACCTTTGTCATCTACGAATAAACCCCATGTAGTACATGCAGAAAAAGCGTTATGAGCATCATCTCTAGCTTCAAGAGCTGTATCCCATGATTGAACAACGTAAGTAATTTTTGGGGGAGAAGGCTTCTTCCATACTTGAAACCACTTAGCTTTTAGAATACCACCCTCTGCTGGTGATGGCCTTTGTTGAAGCTGACCTGCTATATCATATTCACTGATGAGTGATGCTTTTCTATCCGCTAATTCATCGGGACCTTCTTTGTTAGGCCATATAAGTTCACCATCTAATCTACGCGGGTCTTCCCATTCTTTACCAGTAGCTATATCAACAATATTAGTCTTACAATGTCTTTCCTTTTCATACTCATAAGGGAGCAGCAAATGCGTCCATCTCTTTTGTTTATCATGCTTCAATAAGAATCCTGTAACGTCATTCTCATGACAGCGCTGCATAATGATAACGATAGCGCCTGTCTTTCTATCGTTAAGACGATTCATGAATACAGCCCTGAGCCAATTGTTTGTTTTATCTCGAATAGTATCTGACAGCACTGAAAGAGTATCGTTTAAGTCATCTCCAATTAGAATATCACCGTTAGCACCTGTACCAGACGCATCAACGGAAGTTATGCCACGAGAGCCGCTAGCTTCATTGGCGAATAACCTTTTGGAATTCTGAGACCTACTAAGCTTAACTAAATGACCCCATCGTCTTTGATACCATTCAGAGCCTATAATCTTACGACAAGCATCGCTATCACGTTCAGAGATGGTAAATGAGTGAGCAGAGCATAGGAAACGCTTGGCTGGATGAGTTATCCATATCCATGCAGGCCACATAACGGATACGATAGTTGATTTACAGGTACGAGGTGGAACATTAATTATTAAGCGTTTTATTTTGCCATAGGTTACAGCTTCAAGATGTTCGCAGATAGCTCTAATATGCCATCCGTCAACGAACTTAGTTTCAGGCTCTAAGATATGCCAAGCTTGCCGTACGAATTCATGTAAGCTTATTTGACATTTAAGGATAGCGCGCTTTTCAAGCAATAATTGCTTTTTGTATTCTAATAACTTAGCGGATTCACTCTTTACTATTGCGCTCATTTAAATCTAAATGCATTACTTCCGATGTATATTCCACATCTTCGATGATGCAATCCTCAAAGCTTAATAAAGGCGCAGTTAGAGTAATCATTTGTTCAGTATACATATCTGCTGGATAAATATTGTTAACATCGTTGACATCATTATTATCCAAAGTTAAGGTTGAGATATCATCAATTCTTACTATTAACCTTCCGTTAAGATATGAAATATTTATCTTCCTATCATCGATTGATAGACCGCTCCAAGAGCAACCAATAATATTAACAATCTCTTGAGGAACATCGTCATATTTACAATAATAAATGTGCTTAACTTTAGTTATCTCAATATTATCTTTATCTATTTTTACCTTCTCGGCCCCTGACAATATTATATTCCAACATGGACTTTTCCATCTCATGTCCAATTTATAAATTGGCATTACGTTGTCTCCTTATAATCCCTGGCCAAACCTTGGCAAGATGATTATTGGCATATCCTAACATATTTCTATATTGAATACGCTCTTCAGGACTCATCTTAATTATACGTTTAAACATTTCTATATCATTTATAGCACGCTCTAGAGATTTGCTTGATAAGTAACCCTGAAATTTTTCTAATAAGTCATGCGAGAGATCGTACGGATGATTAATTTTAATATCTTTAAGAGTATCCTCAATAGCTCTATTCACAAATATCACAATGTTTTCTCCACGTTTCCAAGAAAACAATCAGAGCATACGAATCTTCCGCCAGCAGTCATATAAGGCTTTAAATGGAAATTTATCGTTGACTGCAATATTTCACAACTTGAGCATTCAATCATATCGCTATCTTGTATGATTTCATTAAATTCATTAATGTCATCAACGGTAGCCTTTATATCATCAATGGCAGCATTCAAAGCAGTTTCGCTAGGGTAATCTGAACCACTCATAACAAGTTCTCCATTTACATATTTTATCTCTAACCCATCGTTTTCATCAACATATTTTATAGCTCCACTTGTTGATATTGATATGCAATCCTGCTTTATTGTCATCTTCGGTTTTTCATCGCTCATCATTTATTCCTCCGTTCGTACTGTTTGCGTATAGTACTTTCTTCTTCTCTAATGTTATCGGGTCTTGCTCTTCACCTTTCCTGTTAAACCTAATGTCGCATTCTTTACACCATCCATCCCATTGGTTGGTAGTTGACAATAATCTTGTGCATTCTTGCGTCCCACATTTGGGACACGGGACGCCATAAGAAGAAATAAGTTTAGTAAAGATATCTATTGCTGCAACGGATGTTAATTGAGTCATGTTATTCTTCCTTTTGCAGATTCACATTTTTCAAGTCTTCATAATGATTAGCAAAAAAGCTAGCAAGCGTATTATTTTCAACCGCATCTTTAGCTTTATCTTCAAGCTCTTTTATGTTAACTGGCTCTTCAATCTCACAATTAAACTTAAGGTGCGAGGCTAATATTAATTGCATGATAGTGGAATCCATACAACCATCATCATCATCTTCTTCTATATTCGGAACTGGAACGCTAAAAGTTTCTCGGTCACCTAAATCGGAATGAATTGTATAATCCAAGCGGCCAAAGACTTTATCGATAACAATCATTCTCCCGTCATCAAGCTTGCCTTCCCATTGCGCAGGGAAATAAGTATTGCTATGGCATTCCATTACATTATATTTAGGCTTTATCATTTTATATATGTTCAAAAGATTAAGCGTCATTTATTCCTCCCTCTTCAGCACTCTAGCAAAGTACTCATCAATCATCTTAACGTTATAGAATATAATCGCTTTAGCTTTTGACTTTGTCATATAATTTAATTCAAATATACTATCAAGTTCATAGCTCTTTAGCTCATCATCAAAAGCTAATATTTCACATATGCATAATTCTCGTTCTTTCGTATCATCATAAGGATTAAACCCATCTTCATTGATTATCTTTTTGATAGTAAGCTTACATGGTCTAAGCGCTAGCATAAATGAATAGGCATAATCGATAGTACTTAATGGAAAATCTGGCGTTGCTTGGAAAGCAGATAACTGTTTAAAAAAGTAATCAGATAATGGTTGTGTTACTTCAGCATTTCCTCTGTTATTCCGCGGTCCTTTCTTCGCTTTGCTTTTTTTAGCCACTTTTCCTTTTTCTCGGCTTCCCACTTCTTTTGTTTTTCCTTTTTGTACTTTCGTCTTCGGCTTACCTTTAACGGCTCTCCTGACATTGTCATTGCTATCACCTTTTAAAGTTGCTTTTTGAATTCCTGAATTAATTATTTCAGGTTTAGGTTTCTTTGTGGATGATTTTTCTTCATCGACTTTAGCTTTTAAAGCTGCTGCTTGAACCTTTTTAGGAACTCCTATTTGGTCCATTAATTCTTGAAATGATATCATTGTTACTTCTTTATTGGCTGACTTCTTCGTTGGTTTGGCTTTCTGTATCTTCTTCTCCACTATCAATAACTCCCATATTTTTAAGTTGCATATCCACATTATCAAGCTCGCTAGTTATTTGCAACAGATTCATTTGACCTACTTCAGTAGATTCTTGCTTGATATTAAGTTGAGTTGGAACTCTTCCTTCAGCGCGATTCCATAGCTCGAGAATGAGTTTAATACGTTCAGCGGGTTTAAGGTCATATTGTTCATTGGTAAGTATTTCGTGGGCTACATTAAAGCTATCAGTTAGCATAGCATTAGCAAACTCTCTTATCTTGCTATTAGTTCTATAGTAATTCATTGCGCCACCAGGATTGCCGGAGAATCCCTTCTTCCAATATCCATTTGGATGACGCTCTGGTTTATAATCGGGAGAATCTTTATTGACCTTTTTTTCTTCTAGTTTAGTAGGTTCAATTACGGTTATAGATTCTTTCTTAACCTTTCCTTTAGGTTTCTTCTCCTTAGCTTTCCTAGCCATAAATCCCTTCAGTTAGAGCTTTATCAAAGTGATCTATCTAACGTGTTTTTTCCAACACGTGACGTTTTAGTTACCTATATTAACTTTAGGTATTAAGGAATGCAAGGAAGTTATTATTATCGCTACAATTGGGGCAGAGCAACCTAGAAGTAATCCTGCCCCTTTTGCAGTTTTTTTACAATTCAAGGAATCATATGATGTCTAGTCAATATGAATCTCAATATTACCATTTCATTATTCAGTCATCAAGAAATATTTGACATCTAAACAATGCGTGCATATAGTACATATATTATTAACTTAGATACAAAGGAGATATTGAGATGCCGACTAAATTTGAGAAGTTATCGAAATTCGGACAAGAGGTTCGAAAGTTACGTCTTTTAAACAGCATTGGCCAGAGAGAATTAGCGGCCAAGATTGGTTGCGCAGGCTCTAAGATACACACTATAGAAATGGGTAAGAGCGGGATGACACTAGAGCAGCTCGATTTACTGATAAAAGTTCTTAAGCCTACTCCCAAGATAAAAAGAAAATTAAGGTTACTGGTTCGTATTTCTGTCCCACGAGCAAAGAAAGGGAGAAGGAATGAATTCTTAAAAATATATTCTCAATTCAGGTTTGCGTCTGATACAGACATGAGTAAAATAAGCTCAATATTAGCTAAGTATAAATAAAGGAGAAAACTAATGTCGATAACTAAAAAAGACAAGAAGAGCTCCCCCTCTTAAGAATTGACATAACCTATTGTCTGTATATACTACTTATGGAGCTCATGAATATATAGAGATTACGCTAGCCAGCTAATATTTATATAAACACTCATGGCTCCATCTATATTTAGGTCAATAGGAGCTTGTAATGGAAATTAACGAAATAATCGGGGCAGCACTCCAATTAATCCAAAAGATGGATGCATGCTCGGAAAAAGGTGTTTTGAGCGCATTCGAAGCGACAGTGGATAAACTAATTGAGGTAAATAAAAAATTAGAAAATAAGGACGTATGACAACTGGCAGAATGCCTAAGAAGCACCTAAAGAAGCCTACCTTAATGAAAGCAGTAAATTATGTAGGTGGAGTATGCCAATTAGCAAAATTGTTAAAGGTGGCTCCATCTACTTTATCAATGTGGATGTATAATAATATAAAAATAAAGGCAGCTCTAGCAGAAAGGATTGAAGTCGTAACAATTGGGAAAATAAAAGCTGTTGATGTTCTTAGCGAGAATCCTAAGGGAAAATAATGTTACCTACCATGAAAGTATCGATGTCATATAGCCAGGGTCAAAAGAAGCCGCTTATTCAGAGTGCGTGTAAAGAGCTTGATGCTTTAATGGAGTTATTGGGAAGAAAGACGCTAGAGCCTCGTGAGCTTCATTACTTGCATAGAATGGGTTATGAGATTCAATATGTTGGAAACCTTAAGGCAGCCTATGATTATGTAGGGAAAGTTAATGTTGATAGTGACAATAAGCTAAAGAAAGAATTCTTTGAGAAGAAAGAAGATAAATGAGTGACTATGTAGGGACTTTGTTTGAGCATGTAGAGAGTGAGCTAAAACAGCTTATAAGCGATAAGCTCATATCCCTCGGAGAGAAGCCAGAAGATTATATGTTCGTTAATGGCTTTGTCCATTTTCCTCTAATGCAAATGCTAGGTCAATCAACTTACAAGGTACAAGTAACATCTATAGCGTTAGCGAATAATTTCACTCATCAGTTCATATTCTTTAATGCTCATTCATTGATCAAAGAAATTCATGAAAATAGAGAGAAGAACCTGAAGAGATGTAGTGTCACTAGTATTAGTCAGTTTAAAGTTAAAAAAGAGGAGTCAAAATAATGGATTTAAAATTAGGTGAAACTTACACTATGACAGGAAATGTTAGAAGCTATGAAACAGTCATTACGCCAGGATATTTAATTTATAATAATACACCCTACGCCTTTAGAGTTGATGTTTTAGAAAAACCAAAATGGTATAGAATGCTCTTCTTGTATCTCATCGGTTTTAAATGGGTAGATAGGATATAAACTTCTTGCTGCACATCTAGCAGAGAAGATATTCTCAAACGTTGTCCTAATGCTAAATTCAAGGAGTAAAAATGCCATCGTTTCCTTATTTCGAATGCTTTAAGAAATGCTTTAAAAATCAAGTTACGCCTAATGCCGCTCCACAACCACAGCATAGAACAGGCCATACTATGGTCTCTTATGACTTTGAGAACTTAAATGAAATGAAAAGATGCTTAGGAGATTTGAATGCCAGAGATGAAAATAAGGCGCAAGTAGCTAATACCCCCGAACAACTTGCTCAAATAACGGTTGATAGCGTTAAGAAAAACAACTATACTTCTTAGTGTATATAAACTTAATGGCGGGTAATGATGGATAGTTGCATAAACTTTACTATTAGGAAAGCATCTAGAGCTTTAAATAAATATTTTAATAAGAAATTACTGACCAAGAGATATCCTCTGATGGTTACTCAAATTCAAATGCTATGGACCGTTAAGAAGTTTCCAGACCAAAATATAACCTTCATTTCTAAAATATTGGCCATGGATAGAACTACAACTAGCAGGAATGCTTCAATCTTAATTAGGGAAGGATTTATAGAAACAAAAAAAGTAGGTGACAAACGTAACATAGTATTTGTCCTTACTCAAGAAGGGACTGATATTTTGGAGAAAGGACTAAACCATATGGCTACCTCTTCACAATCATTATCTGAAACATTGAAATTCATGGGAATAGATTCGAAAAATCTTTACGCATGGCTGTCTGAGATAGCCTCTAACTTTTATGACAAAAGCACTGATATGGAAAAAAAAGAAACTAGTAAGAAGAATCGATAATTTCTATTTCTTTCATCATCTCTAGCAATAAGTCGATCCCTTTATCAGTCAAAGTATAGTTATTATGAAACCCGTTACCCATAGAATATTTATCACAATACCCCATTTCAACTAAGTAACTAAAATTATTTGCGCAAGTGTTCTTTTCCCCAATCCCTGCTCTCATGCATTTATGACTCGTAACAGTCTTGCTGGAAAAGGTAAACCAAAGTAACAGGAATTGAATTAATCTGATCCCTTTTGATTTAGCTACCGCAGTATATGAATCTTCTATGCCCTTAAACTCTTCCTTAAAGGCAAGATATTTACAATTCTTAAAATCATATTTCTTAAAATCGATGTCTCTTTTTAAAACATGTATTTCCATTTTTTGAGTCGACGAATCCTTCGCTTTTATTGTCATAGTATTCTTTAATTCCTCCTTGATTATCCATTCACTTACTTTGTCAACTGAATTTTCTTGTTTTTCTTTCCTGACTTTATTATATGTTATTTTCCTGTCTGAGGCAAGAGCGACGGGCTTAATGAAGGTTTGTAAGAACTCAATTGGATCGTATAAATGATTATCAATATTCTTATAATATTGATTATTGTAAATTTTCGTTAAAAATAAATTTAAATCTTCCATCAAAAAAAAGGGCGCACAGATAGCAAATCAAGCGCCCATACTCAAAATTTAACAAGGAGATATCAGAATGAATATACTAACCCAAATCCATACGAAAGTATAGATTTAAATTTGTATGGTCCTGATTTCTTAATCTTACCAAATCCTTCCAAGGAAGAAGATAATCTAAACTTAATAGTATCGGTAACATTAAGTTGAGCACCCGCTAATAACCTTGGAGCAATGGATGACTTCTTGAACTTATGGGTAACAACAGTATTATAAGACAACTTACTTGCGCCAATTCCTACCCCACCAAGAATCTCGGCATAATTAGAAATCGGATAGAATCCAACCGCATCAAGACTTAAATGATAAGATTTAACAGAATTCGAATTTAAGGTACGATTTCCTGTCTTAGCGACGCCCAATTCAAAACCTAGGTTGTCATTGTATTTATATCCCAAAAGACCCTGTAGGCCCTTAGAGCGCTTCTCTAATTGAAGCTTCCCAATATTATTCTTAAATGCAATGTCTCGGAATGAATAACTGGCTCCGGCATAATATGGAGTAGTAGAGCTACATCCAATATCTTCTTGTGCCATTGTTTCTTGTGACAGTAACATTAAGCCAAAAAATGCTAATGATTTAAGTTTCATAGATATCTCCCATTATGTTAAATGACTAAAACTTACCAACTTATTGTAGACTGCATATGAATATATTTCAAGCGTTGACAAGAATAAAGGGTGAAGTTACAATTAATTATTTTGGAGGAATGGTAATGAGAGAATACAAATTTAGAATTAATGCTGAAGAACAGACAACAACACTAAAAATCCCTAAAGATGACAATATTGATAATCCATTACTTTTAATGAAAGATTTAATGGTAATTAATGAAACAGTTTTAAAATTTTTAATTGAAGATTTACCTACAAAAGTAGACGGTGTCATTGATATTTTTTATGCCATGAAAAACAGCCTTTATATGGCGGGAGGAATGATTAATGATGAAGTTGAAAAATACCTTAATAAGAAATTTACTGAAGAACAACTGAAAGAGCTGCAAAAAGTAAGCACTAAAGACGATATGGCTGATAGCGTAAAAAGAATGTTAGATATCAATAAAGATGATCCAAATAATACCGAAGGGGACCAAAGGTGAGCGATAAAGAAAACGATAAAGAAATATATAAAAAATATGCAGAAATAGTCGATAATATTTATGAATTAATTATGACTTTCGAGCAATGCGAGCTAATGAATACAAATTGTCAGATTATGTTAGATAGTATAGTACAAGAATGCATAGAAAGAGTAAGAGAGTACAATAAATTACTATCTGAACTTGACCAAACTCTTAGAGGTAAAGCAATCGAGGCTATAGTGAGAGGATATATAAGCGTTTATGATAAATTATTTACAAAAAATATAACTTCATTAATATTTAAATTCGATAATGTAGCAAAAACAGAATTAAACGATAAAAAACTACATTAAGCATTTACATATTTATGGTAATGCGCTATGAATTCCTCAGTTGTACCCTTCCCCAATGATGTATTCCAGTATTTCTTCCAATAGTCAGCAATCGCCTGAATATTATCATGAGCAGGGATTGGCTCTTCAACTCTTAAGAAGAATACGCGACACATAATTACAGCAAGCTTAAGGTTATTAACTAATTCTTTAGGGTAAGGAGCAACTAAAAAGTTGCACGCCTTCATTATCTTATTATGGAGCTCTGGTCTCTTTTTTAGAATTTCATTATTCCACAAGTCTATAAACGTAGCAGACTCCATCTCAAAAACCCCTAATGCAGGGCCGTCATTCAATTGAGCGATATAAGTGCCACCCAATGTCTCATGACCCATTATACCGATAGCAAGCTCTTCAAAATCTCTACTATAGAGCCCTATCTCAGTAAGAGAAGGATTTATAATCAATCTCCTGACTTGCTTTGAGTCAATCATCCTAATCTCCTCATCAATATCTATACCATTGATGAAGAGTACCCATTGTTACGCCAAAAATCAAGGTGTTAACTATCCAAAATTCTTTAAACAAGTCACGAATCAAACTACATTCCAATCCACAATAACATATAATATGAAATAGTCCCCATAGACAACAACATGAATAAGATCCAAATCCCGTAAACTTTGCAAGCTTGGTTGCAAGATAAGCCAAGTTCATCTTATTTCCAAAATTTGTCTGCCGTAATCTCGAGCGCATGTGTTTTCTCCATGATTGCATTTAATATAGAATTGCAAGCTTGGTTCGAAATCTTATCTTCATAAGATAATTTACTGATAAAAACTAATGTCTTACCATAAAAGTTAACATCTAAAACCAATCGCCTTAATAATTTCACATCCCGTTTATCACTCATGAAAATTCCTCGTCTATAGTATCAACGTTAAACATTTCATGAATTTCATGCTGCCTATCCCATAAAACATTAAATCTATTAAACATAACATAACACGATATAATGATTATTGCCGACATAAGAAATGTAGGGATAACTTTAGACATCAATCGTTTAAAAGAAAAATCACCGCTCATATCCACTTCCTTTCTATCGTGAATAGCTGAATATATATATCCCCTAGTCTCTGGATTGTTTAAAAACAAAACACTAGCAGGAGCAAAACATTCAGGATAATTATTCTTGCTAAATTCATCATAACAAATATGCGTCACTGCATTAACATAAATTGAATAGGGTCTGCTTGAAAACTTCTGAAAAGCAAGCATAATCTTGGCAGCCTGCATGCAAACTTCAGACTCCCATTCTTCACTTAAGTAAAATTCAGGCGTTCTCATCATATTCTCCTTGGTTAATTATCTGTCTCTCTTGCTCCAATGAATGGTTTGCAATCTCTAGTTTGTGAAGGCACTTTTTAAGCATGTTCTCATCGCAGTCGTTAATGCTTTTAAAGTTATACTTAGTAATCCAAAGCTTAAACTCATCATTCTTTCCCTGCTCTGATAAAAGCTTCTCAATGCGAGCAATCATAACTTTCTTATGGTCAAATCGATCTTTTCTATAACCATTCGCTTTACTAGATTCTTGTGCATTAGCCCATACTTGTTGCTGGCCATCATCGTCAATACTAGCCAAACCAAATATAGACTGCAAGGAATATCTGCGCATATAAGTTATAACGCTGCCAGCAGACTGAGCAAGGGTCGTAGAGTTTTTGCCGGATTTGTTGACTAATCTTTCTATTTCCATTTCCATGCCACATTGTAAATATTGACTAGAATGCATTACTCTAGTAATTAATCCTACATGATTGTCTTTGCTTCCAAGCGTTGGAAATTGAACAACAGATAATTCATGCTTGGTCCAAAGCGGTCTAGCATATGAAAGTAAAGCGCCTAAGTCTGCAAATTTATAACCATATCCCTGTTTATCTTTGACTATATCTTCACTTTCAGACTGAAAAGCATTAATAGCCCTAGCAACCAAATCAAATTCAAGAGAAGTTTTAATTTCCATTTTTTCTATCTCCTATACAGCCATTAACATAAACAGTTAATGAATCATTTTTAGTTTTCTCAATATAAACATGGAAATCTAAAACAGGACACATAAGTGACAATGTTTGCCATGTGTTATTTTCTGTGGATTCTTGGTGTGATTGAATTATCTCGTATATTAATTTTCTAAAAGAATTCAAATGATTTAATTTATGTCCTGTATATATCATATCAATATCTCTTATACCTCTATCATCTCTGCTAGTAATTACATACATCTTAATATCTCCTTACATGTTGAACTTACTTTAAACTTAGTAAAAGAATAATTAAAAGTCAACAAACCACTTCATGTTGATCTATATTTTGCAATGACTCTAATAAATTATCGTATTTCTCTTTTATTATTTTTTCAGCTATTTCTGACCTATGTATTACATATTCGTCATCAGCTTCAAATCCAAGTCTTAACTGTCCATGCGAACAAGTTAAGAAGTAAACTTTAACAATGGTTTCATCATCTTTAATGATATGAATAGCCTGACCTTGTCTCCTGGTTAATATCAACATAAAATTCTCTCCATTTCCATGTTTAAAATTAGATGATACTGCACGCTTTTATTTATGTCAAGCTTTTTTAGAAATCTCCATCGGCATACCAATGTCCTTGGATTGTATAGTTAAGGCTAGCTATAGGCGCCCCACAATTGTTTTGAACAGAAAACAGAGTCTTGCTAATATTAAATGGAGCAGCAGATTGAGTCGCCAAGTCTGTATTGCCTGTTGTCCAAGCGTTAGCTGTTGCGGGAGTAACTACAGGATAGGTTTTCACAACTGGAACATTATTAAAGGGTCTTGAGAAAGTTACTGAACAATAAACGTTCGCATTAGCGATAGTACCTAAGTTTCCAACAAAAAAGTTTTGAGCAGACAAAACGTTAGCTGTTCCTATGGCAATATCATAATTCACATCTTTCTGGAAATATGACATACAGTTTTGCTGTTCCAACGCAAAATTTGGAGCTGAAAATGTCGTGGCTACAGTTCCAAACTCAACTTTAACGCAAGTCATATCCCAAGTGGATGTTGCAGCAGATCCGGTACTATCACACCATGCAAATAGCGCTAGGTTGTTTATTCCTGCTGTATTGATGGTTGTAGGGCCTAATACGGATAGAGTAAGTGGTGCCGCTGTATTGACGCTAAAAGAGGGTGCCACATAAGCCCAGTTAGCAGCTAAAGTTGGATCTGCTCCTTGCGCATTCCAGGCCGTTATAAAATTACCACCAGTCAATAATGGGACATCTGCTGTTCCGGTCCAAGCAATGAAAGCCGCTCTAATTAAATTTATACCAGCCGTAGCATTCCATAATTGCAACATTACTGTCCTGCCAGCAATCATAGTCGTATCAGCATAATTGAATACTTGAACATATCCAAACTTTGTATTAGCAGCAACAATAGTTGAGCGAAGCGCATAAGGAGAAGCGGCTAAAGGATTTAATAAGTTAACAGTTTGCCTGCTTACAGTAACAATATTATTGCCATTAGATTGAAGATTCCACCTGTCAGCAGTATAAGTATCATTATTATTTGGGTAAGCAAATGTTCCACTATTAAATGTAGTATTACGTTGCCAAATTAACATACTTCCATTCATTAAAAGGTTTGGATTAGTTGGAGCATTACCCCAAGACCAATGATAACTTCCTCCGGCAGTTGATGTCATATAAATTATCTGACCAGGAGTAGGTATAGCTGCTGGCAAAACATAAGGTAAATCTACACCGGGAAGGTCTGGGCATGAAAACGATGTAACGTTAGTTCCGCCAATTAATGGCTCAAATAAAGTTAATGCATGACCATTAGTAATCTGAAAATCTGAAGAGGTTTGAACCGGGCTAACGCCATTTGGAGATAAAACTAAAGCGCCAACTGAAGTTGATATAGTCGTTGCAGCAGAAGTACCAAACAACATATTGCCAATTATTGCTGAATTTATACCAGTCAGGTTTCCAAAATCATCAAGCAATACCACAGAATTATTTAGAGAGCCGCTAGTATTAAGGTATCGAGCCACAGCATTAACAGTTGTAGCCGCTCCTGATGTGGCAATCGTAGCCCAAGATAGAGCTGCCGTGCCTGCTCCTAGTGACGTTACGATTGGGGCTTGTCCTAAAGCCGGATCTGTTGTTGGCAGCGTCACAGTCAATGTCGTTGTACGATTTCCGGCAGTTAACGCAAATATATTGACATTATTGGTACCAAATAAATCAATCTCGCCTCCATGCATTATTTTTAATGCTACATCTACTCCGCTTGTGTTATCGACTACAACATCACCATTGCCATTAGGAGTAAGAAGTAAATTCTGATTAGCAACAGTGGTTGTAATTACATTGTTTGAAAAGTTCAAATCCGCAACAGTTAGATTATTAATTCCTGTAATAATAGTTGGCAACGAAATGGTTGGGTTTCCAGCAACACCATTACCATTGACCACGGTAATTTGATTGGGTGTACCTGTAATTGTTCTTAAAGCCCATGCCTCTACACCCGTTCTAACAGCTATTCCAGTACCTGCGCCAAAATTTGCTAAAGCAAATAAATCTCCCGCCAAAACAAAGGTAAAAGTCCCTGCGCTTGTGATTGGAGAGCCAGCAATAATTAAATTGGCACTAGTAACCACACCAAATGTAATTGCCCCAACAGAGGTAACAGCAACAACACCTCCTCCTGCTGGTAATACATCCCAATTACCATCTTGCGTTGAATTGTTTCTTAATATAAATATTTGAGCAGTGCCAGCGTTTACGGGAAAAGTTTGACCTGCACTAAAAGTATGTAATGTTGTATTGAATGCCGTATGGTTAACTATTAACAATACTTGACCAATGGAGGCCAATTCTGCATCAGGTAATGTTACCGTTAAGCCGCCCATTTCCGGAGAGAAATAAAGGACAGCGGCAGTCACATCAAGGACATCTTGAAATTGAGTTGGCCACGCCAATTGTACGTTTGCATTATAGACAATATCATTATAGCCTTGATTAGCTGCCTGAACTACGTTTCCACCGAATGTATATACAAAACTCATTCTTCTTCCCCTATTTCATGCATTCCCATGTATTTGATTTCGCGCTCAGTTAATGGGATTAAACGATTTAATATAGAATGGGCATATTTCTCTTTTCCTTGCGCACGAGCCTTGGCGTAATGATTAGATAAACGAACGAATTCCTTGTTAGCCATTAATTTAGATAAATAATAAGGCGCAGCTATTGCGGCAGCTCCCCCCGCTACATCAGCCACTTTATAAGCACCAAAAACTAATCCAAACGTACCTAATGTCGCTTTTTGTACCCTATTTAAATCTGCTTGCGTTAATGCAGTTCCGGAAGTATTCAATAACTCTTTTCCTGAGCTAGAAAATTCTTGAGCTATATCTGCAATCTCAGATAAATTGTTATATTCTTTTTTACCTAATAATCCTTGTAACATTTCTTGATTCTTTTCTTGCTTTGAGAATATTTTAGAGAATGGTCCAGATTTAAGCTTTCCAGTCTGTAAATCACCTTCAACCGCCTGCGTAAGCATTTGACGTACTTTAGCCTTTTTTAAAGAATCAAATATTTCTTTTCCTTTTTGGGATTCACCTGAAATTCGTTGAAGCATTTGGATGTTCTGCGGATTAGACATTAAATTAAAAGCATCTTGTGGCACTTCCCCGGTCATAACGCTTCGCGCCATATCTGTTCTGAATCTATTGGCTATATTTTCTTTAAAGAACTTGCGAGCTTGCCATAATCTTTCTCCATATTCTTTATTGGGGGAGCTTGCCATGTCTTTTTCTAAAGCATTGCTTAACTTATAAAGCAATGCTTCTTTTCCCCTAATATCGGCCTCATGCCCTAATATTTCACCAATTTCTTGCTTTATTTCATACAAGTTTTTAGGGCTTATCTCTATTTTCTGCTTAAATCCACCCATTAATTCTTTTACTAATTTAGATTCAGATAAATCCACCCCGGTCATCATTATTTTTTGAGGCCCTTTCTTTAATCCCCAATTGGATGATAGTTCAGACAATAAACCTACAATCCTTTTAGTGGCGGGAGAAGAAACATCTCGACTTAATATATCTTCCATCGAATGAATGGCGGCTATCGTATGTTTTGGCTGAACCATATCTGTAGGCTTTAATGATTTATCTGCCAAATCATATAATTGACCTGCTTGCTTTTGGAAAACTTTTTCATCTTCTTTTAGGAAGTTTTTAAAATTTAATGATGCTTCGTGCGGTAGTACATCCGCTCTGCCAAGGCTATCTATAGATTTATTTACAGCATCAATCATGGATTTATCAGCGTCTTGCAATGATTTCTTATAAGCATTGCTAACAAACATTGACTTGAACCCTGTATTAGCCATAAAGTTTCTAACGCTGCTTTTAACGGCAACGTTATAAGGCAATTCCACTCCGTGCTTTTCTGCTAACTCCATTGTTCTTATATTAGGTGTACCTACTTTGGAAAATCCTTTCGCCATAAAATCTAATGGCATCTTAGATGCATTCTTTAATGCATCCTTTACATTTCCTTGGCTGCTCATATTCTTTAGGTAATTAGCAGTTGAAGCCAGCTTAGAGCCTGCTGCACTTCCTATCATTACTTTTGCTAAGTCTTCTCCAACTCTAGGCGCTTTACCTTCTTCGGTAAACTTAGGCAAAGCTTCTAATGCTGTAGATGCTCCAAATGCTGCCGGAGCTTCTTTTAGTAATGCTTTCCCAACCGCTTTAGCGCCCATTTTAACTGGTGCTCCTAATGGCCCAAAGCCAGGGATAGGAACAGATATTTCACCAGCACCATGAATAATTCTACCCTTAATATCTTCGTTGGTAGGTTTTAGGGAACGACCTGCAAATTCTTCTATTGGTCTAGCAAAAGCTTCTTGCATATTTGAATTTTTCGCTTCATTAATAGCCGACTGACGCTCTTCTGGAGTCTTAGCCCCAAATGGTGCGACATTTCCTATAGCTTGCGCCAAAGACTCCGTCATTGGATGTTCTGCGATGCCTATCCCCGCTTGGCCAGCCAAATCAACTAATGAGCCAGCACCACTAGCTAAGCCTCTTCCATACTGCATAGCACGCTCAGGATAAGAATATTCATTTGGATTTTGTGACTTTTGTTGTATGGAATTAAAAAGTTGGTCTGCTTCTTGTTCGATTGGTGAATTTACTTTAGGCGCAGAAGACTGCCGCTGATTAATAGCGTTAAAAAGTTGGTCTGCTTCTTGTTCAGCATTTATCACTTCTGTCCTTGCGCCTTCATTCTTTGAATGACCAATTTGATTGCTTCATCTGAATAATTTTGAGATTCTGGATATTGCCTTCTGAAATGATCGATTCCTCCAACATCACTTTCTTCATTAATCATTTGCTGTTTAGCTACTTCGTCAACTATTTGAGGAGGCACATAATAACCGCCCGCTATTCCTTTTGCTGACCATCTTGATTCCTCTAATTTTGGTTCAATTTCATCTCGCAATTCTTTTATATTGTAATCGCGAGCTTCTTTTGTTAATCCGAAACGTGGTACACCTTCCATTATGTTTTTCTTCATGATATCTGTAACAGCTTTACCACTCATCCCCGATATCTTACTAGTCACTAAATTACTGGTTAATTTGGTCCATTTTTCAATAGCGGCACGTGATTTCTTATCAGACATTCCAACCTTAGATAAGGCTATAGCACTTTTTGTTTTGGCATTTTCTGGATCTAAAAATATTTGATTAAAATCCGTATCTAAATCAGGATATTCATCTGATAATTTCTGCATTTCATCTAAAGTGGATATAACATTATTATAGAATTTACCTTTGTTAGCTTTCTCTAACATATCTTTATGGTATGTCAACTGTACATTTTTAGGTAAAGAAGCTAATGGAACCGCATTTGCTGGCGCTTCTCCAATTTCCATTAATTTGCTTACATTATTAACATTTTCAATACCTTTAGCACCATATTGCATTTTTGCTTTCTGCATTAATTGGCCTAAATGCGCATCATTATAACGTTTGGTTTCATCAAGCTGTTCTCTTTTTAATTGTTCTTGCCTAAAAGATTGATTTAAATCATCTTGTCTTTGGAGCATTTTAAGATTTATCATTCGCTCATGTTCTCTTGCTTGATTATGCGCGCTAACAGCAGGAATAACAGATTCATTCAATGAATTAGCTAAAGAGCCAAGCCCAAACATTGGTTCACCTGAACTTCTTCTTTTATACATATTCGAAAAAACATGCATCATAGCTTGACCCATTGCACGTCGATTTTGCTCTTCATCCCCTGCAATTGACTCGCGAGCGGCTCTCATTCCAGACATGGTACCCTGATCTAATGGGTTGCCATAAGATTGAATGCTTGGCATTTGGCTTTGAAAAGGATGCGCAAATTGTCCAGCATTCTGCGGTTGATTAGCATTCTGTGCCTGTTCCAACATTTGCATCTCTTCTAATGTTCTCATCGCATCCCCTGTCTCATAGCAAACATGGAGGATGCTAGATTACCTAAGTTTCCAACGGTATTCATTTGAGGAGGAGCTGCTAACGGATTATCATACACATGTGTAGCTGTAGAATATGGCATTCCATGAACAACGCTGGCCCACTGAGACATTCTTTCAGCAGGTGCCGCTACTTCCCGCAAGAAATTCTGATAATCAATATCATGTGCTAGTTGACCTTGTCTTTGTTTATTTGCACCTGTTTGTTCTAATGATGCAATATCGGCTACATGACCAGCATGTTTCATTTGACCTAAATTAGCCAATTCTCTGGCAGACATTAAACGTCTCGCTTGGTCTGTAGCAAATTGTTGCGCAGATTGTTCATATCCATGAGCCAAAGCGCGATGTCTTCTTTCAGCTAAATCATTCTGTAAATCTCTAGTTGCTCTTAAGGTTAAATCTCTGTGTCTTGAGCCACCATGTTGACCTAATCTTACAAATTTATTCTCAATGGCGGGCAATATCTTTTCGCCCAGTGTCCTCATCGATTCGTTTTCCATATTTCGGATAACATGCTGTTCATAAGGATTCATATAATGTTGATGCATGCCAGGAAAAGTTTGTTGCGCTATATTACCCATTAAACTTTGCGCAGTATTAAAGTATGGTTCATAAACTCCTTCCCTTTGTGCTAATTCAGAAGCACGTAACTGTTCTCTACTTAAAGGAAATACCCTTTGTCCGCCATAATGTCTATAAGGTTCATTCGCCAAGTTTTGAGCGCGAGTCATTGCTGACTCTACTTGGTTTTTATACCAATCTGGCATCTGTTGTACGCTAAATGAAAATGGCATCTCTATTCCTTATCTAACATATGCATGTAATGGTTTAGTTTTAGGAGGAAGAATACGTGCAACACCTTTATGCTTCCTTATATTTTTACGCATTTTATCTACAGCTCTTGGTCCGCCTAAAGCGTTTACAGCTTCTGGCCTAAGTACATACTCTCCATCAGAAAGATGAACATTTACATTATGACTTTTTGGATAATGACGCGTCATATAATTTCTATGGTGACCTGATTTAATTAATTTCGCTTCAAGCTCTGACAGCCTAGATGCTCCATGTTCTGTATTACCATCACCAATCATAGATACATCGGTAGCATTCATGACATAAGAGCCTTTAGGTATTACAGTTCTTACGTCATCAGCTTGGCCACTCGATCTACCTTTAACATATCCACCTTCCGCATACATCGATGGATTTGCTTCTTCAAAATAAGGTGAAGGAGTGAATCCTCTTCCTGATTCTATATCTTCATAGCCATAGGTATTTCTGTTCTTTCTTTCCGACCTGTTTAAAGCCTTTTGTGGAATAGAGGGTGCATTGTGAACTCGATGAAATCTTTCCATCTCTTCCTTCATTCTTTCTTCTTCTGTTCTTGGTTTATTCTTTTCTTTACCAAACAATTTGCCGCCGAGAGCACCAGCCATTAAAAGTTGGTCTAATCCATCCATTCCACCGCCCATGCCGCCAACATTCCATTTGCCACCGCCCATGCCGCCTAGTCCTCCCATCAATCCTTTAGCTACACCGCCTAACCCTTCTCCTCCAAATAGATTACCCATTCCACCGCCCATGCCGCCTAATCCTAATCCAGCATTTCCCATGCCAAACATATCTCCAAGAAGAGCACCAGTGCCAAAGCCCTTTAATCCTCCCATGGCAATGTTATGACCCATGCCATGCTTGCTCTGCATTGCGCCGCCGAGAGCTCCTCCCATTGTTGCGCCCATAGGTCCAGCGCCCATCATAGAAGCAGCCGTTCCCATAGCAAATGGAAGGATAGGCTTTAGCTTCATTGCTAAAGCAACACCTTTAGGAGGTTCATGATGATGACGAGCTACATATTCTTCATGGTTTTCAGGTTTAACTAAATGAGCTAAAGGTCTAACAATTTCCTTTTCAATTCCATGCATGTTGAAGATTGGAGCAAGCCACTTTAAGCTTTTTCCAATCTTCTTAAATAATCCAAACTGTGGCAATCCAGTGTAAGGGTTATAATCCATCCCATATTGTTTAGCTAACATTGAAGCTTCATCAGGATTGATGTGCGCTAATATATTATCTTCACCTTCCCCGTGATTTTGTAATCTTGAAGCTATATCCCTTAAACTATGATGCTGGCGTTTCATTTGGACTCCTTTAAGCTTGACCCAAGCTTAATGAATGAGCAATTTGATGTAATGGGCTTACATGACCACCATCTACATATCCGCCATGAGCATATTCAGAATTAAACATATTGCTTAATCCCATATCTTCTTCAGGCTCTTGATAGCCAATTCTGTGACCCATTTGACGACCAAATTGCTCTCCTGCTCTACCACCTAAATGACTACCCATTTGACCCATCGGAGTATTTCTCATCTCGCGCCCCATGTAGGGTTGCAACATTTGCTGAGCTCTTCCGCCAAATTGTTGCCCCATTTGCGGCATTCTTTGACCAAATTGTTGAGCCATTCCATAGGGAGATTGTTGAGCATAGCTGCCCATTCCTCTATTCAGCATATTCCCAACACCTTGACCAAATTGATGGCCATATTGACTTAGGCTTTGCGGCAACATTCCGCCAAGACGGTTTCCAATGCCTTGACCAAATCTACTAGCCATTCCACCGAAGGATTCTTGTGGCATTCTATTGCCAAACATGTTTTGGAATTGATTTTGAGCAAATTGGCCAGCCTGTCTTCCCATTTGTGGAAACATTCCACCCATTGGAGTATTCATGTAAGGCTGCATGCCTTGCTGCATTCCTTGAGGCATTTGCTGCATCATTTGATTTTGAGCATAATGGCCACCTTGCTGACCGATGTCTTGACCCATTTGGGCCGGAGACGGTGCTTGATTATTGGCTCCTAACATGTTTCCAAACATTCCGCCAAGATTGCTTCCAATCATGGCTCCTTGAGGTCCTCCAAACATTCCACCTAATGCACCACCAGCCATTGGGGCAAGAGCGCCCGCCGCAGGCTTAATGAAATCTACAATGGGTTTTGCAATAGATGAAATACCTGAAACGATAGGACTTGCAACAGAAGAAATCGCGTTTCCGATTGGACTAAAAATATCTGATAACCAAGACATTGGTGCACCTCTTAATAATTTGCCATAGATTTAAACACGTCTTTCGCCCATGTTTGCCAATCTGAATAAGCTTGTGTACCCGGTGCACCGTTATCCAAAAATGTATTTTCTTGAACTAAAAAATTCCCCCAGTTTTTCCATCCTGACTCATCCAATAAAAAAGGAATGTTGTCATCGGGAAAATCAATAACCAGTGAATCTGCCCATAATTTAAGCGTAATGCCAACGGGAAGAATCACTCTCTCAAATCTCCAATTCTTCCAACAATCAAAGATTGCCCCATTTCAAAATATCCACCTATATCGTCGCTTTGAAATGTAAGCGTCATTTCTCTTTGCTGCTCTCTCAAATCTATTTTAACCGTATTGCTAAGGTAAGAATAAGGGGGCGACGTATAGGGTACAGAGCGTGCATATTCAGTTCCGCCAACTATTAAATTCATAGTTCCTGTCTGTATCATATCTGGCTCGACTCTATATAAATCGACCCATCTACTAAGCTCATTTCTTTGAGCATTTGGTCCCGTTGTAAGCCAAGATATAAAGGGAGTAGTGATTGAAGATAGGATTGGATTTGTGGTGCCATCTAGGAAAACTTGATCGTATCCTGATTCATGTACCCAGAGAGGGAAAGTTCCAGCAGTGGGATTATTGTCGGCCCAAATAGGTTTTGCGAAAACCTGATCGAAATATCCATCCGAGCGCCCAATTGTTCCGCTATCCCAACATCGTTCGCGAATATTGTATTTAACGTAATTAGTAACTTCAGTAGCGTTACCGAAAGGAGCAAACCAAATTATTTCGCCATATTGTGTTATTTTTGTAGCCCAACATTTTTGTCTTTGAGCATAATTAATATTGCGGAAGAAGTAATTTAAGCAAGAATCGTTTGGAAGTTCTTGTACTATACCATTGTAAAAAAGGAATCTATCAACTGCTGCCCAATAGTAAATACCATCGAATTCTATTATTCCTCTGCTAGATAATAATGAGCTTTCACTTGTTACGGTATCAAATTTAAACTCTACCTCATTTATACCGACATTCGTTACACGTATTAGCGAGTCTAGGCTCCAAAGAAGACCCGCAGGGGAAGTGTTTCCGCCTCTTACTGATAAGCCAAAGCATATCTTAGATGCAGTTATTCTGGCGCTTCCCATGATTGTGGTTGGATCGTTAGCATTCGTCCACGCTACATCCCCATCATTTCCGAAAAAGAATAAAAATGGATGAAATACTGCAATGCCACCTGAACAAAAATTGCCAGTTGGCTGTAATGTCGCAGCAGCGTTTAACTCACCAAAATAGATTGGTCTCTCTATATCGCTGTTTATTCCTGCTAGGTTTGGAGCAGCAAAGGCAATGAGGATACCGCCATTATCTACGGTAGAAAACATATTATCGAATTGCCAATCATTATTAGCATCGGCTTGAAATGGAACAGGAGTTCTATTGACGGGTCCGGCGATGTGGTTTCCAAACTGATCGATAGTTATATAGTTTAACTGGCTTGCAGTGCCGTAATAAACATTAAAATTAGGAAAGTCACTAGTAACATATGTTCCACGAGTTATCTCCGTAGAGGAACCAATTTGGACATACCCGCCCATTTTCTGAGGCAATCCACGTTGGAATCTAATCCATTGCCCATCTGACCAAGTTCTTGCAGCGAGCTTCGTTCCATCCCGCTGTATTCCTGGTGGAAAGTTTAATGGATATATTTTGTCTTCCATTAATCTGCCTCACGGTTATACTGTCTATCAAAGTGACTTTGAGTGTCTTGTTGAATAAGTGAAGCTATTCCAGCTTTGTATTTTTCCTGCCACGCTGGAATTCTTTCATCATTCTTAAGGAATGGCATCGCTTCCAATAGACTGCCATACAAAAGAACATCGCCAGCATAATTAGTAAGCCAATTCGTCTGTTGATTAACGGTAAGAGGAACAGGTAGCTCTATATATGCAAACTCAAAAGGATAAGCAATATCGGGCGTAGGAGCGATTAAAAGCGTGTTGTAATCATAATCAGAATAATAAATGGGTGCCGCAGTCAGCGTTCTATTAGGCCAATACATATTCAGATATTCATAAGTGCCTTGTTTTAGGAAGTTTCTAGTGTTAAATCCTTGTCCTGAACCGTAATTGAAGGTGATTGTTCTTCTCCATCTTGCAGGCTTCTCCATCACAGCTTGTCCCGGTTGAAAGAACCCTGACACATATTGTTCCAATCCAATAGTTTTTGCTTCTCGACAAATTTTAAGTTGAGCATTTAATATAAATGTAGGAATTTGTTGAATAGTAGATGCATCATTTCTGACTAAGTAATTTTCTATGCTTGCGACCAACGAATTATAAGTTATTCCCATTATGCGCTCTCCATCACATAATTAACCGCCCAAAGGGTAGGAGTAACTAAAGAATTTAATTCTTGCACCTGTAATATTATTTGATCAACGCCAGCCACCCATCTAAATGAAGGCGTATTTAAGCCTATATTGTTTAATACTGCTGTTGTGCTGCCAACTATATTAATTCCAGCTGATGATTGATAGCCATTAATTAACAAAGTTGATAAAGTACATCCAAATGCATTCAATGAATCATCGACTGTGGTTACTTCAATTGCAAAAGACACTGATACTGAATGTCTATCATGGGCATCGTATGGCAAAACATTAAGTATTAATAATGAAGTAAATAGATTAGTTGAAACTGTTTCGATTTCATTTAAAGGCAATATAGTTGGTACTTCGTTCAATTGAGCTGCACTTGCCGTTAATGATTCCCCGTTAATCTGAAAACGAAGAGGGCCTGTGGTATCAAAGTTAACTATTTGTTGACTCATAGATACTGGGCTATTGTTGCCTAATCCATCTTGTATTGGAACAGGTACAGTTAGCGGCAATCCTTGACCATTATTAGTAGTGGTTAATAAATCTCCATAAGTACTTTCAGGTGTTTGATTGGTTAATTGTGTCATTAAGGGCCCCACGAATAATTTTCTAAAGACGCTAATATTTGCGCTTGATTAGGTCCATAATAACCATCATCTAACGTATCCCAACTTGCAAAAGTAAGCATATTTAAGTTGTTCCACGCAAACATTAAACCCTGATTCCAAGTAATTGGCTGCATTTGCTGAGGACGAGGATTTTGAACGGGAACTGGGTCAGGAGGAAGAATAGGCGGTCTATTCTGTTCATTTGGAACATCTGCATAATCTTTACCAACGTACAATCCAGTCCATACAAGCCCATTTCCGCGATATTCCATTTGCTGCACTAAATCTCGTCTAAGATGTACGAAACCTGTGTAATCACATATCCCAAGAGCTTCCGGAGAGCTCTCATCGATTGATACATGTTTTCCATGGGGTCTATACGTCACGATCTGGTCCATCCTTGCGTATAATCACCATATATTCTCAACGGAACCCTTTCTCTGTCCTCTGCTTTTGCCATAGCAAACTCTTCATCCGATAAAGCTTTCAAATAACTTACCCTATCTAGTGGAATATCAAGCCTTTTTACCGACAAACTATGCGCCAACTTAGCGATGACAGGCTCTATAAATCTTGAAGGGATTTGAGGAACATTCGTTAAATTCCCTATATCTTGCATCGTTTCAATATAGGTGTAATACATATTGTTAAAAAGAGCATTTGGCGTTGGCCACAGATATACTGTTGGAACAATTTGTCTATCTAAGTAAAATGCTGATGGTCTTCCAGTCTGATTCTTTTGAGGTAGAGCCATCCATTCCGCTCTAGATATAGGATTGATAATCGTATCGTAAATTAAAGTGTTGAAATACAGTTCTTGCACATTTAATGTTGCTCCCCCTGTTTCTCTTATTCTGAAAACTGAACTAGCAATAGGGATTGGAATTACAAACCAACTTATTGTCCCTATAGTATATTGTTGAGCTGGAATATTTAAGGCTGTTGTCCAAGCGATATTATCATTTGAATATTCTGCATCCAATGTATATGTGGTTGTAACATTTGATTGTATGCCTACCATTGCTATTATAAATTGCGAATTATTCCAATTATAGCTAATATAACCATTTGGAGCAGTTTGAGTACAGGCTGTATTTTTATTTCCATCAAATGCGTTGGAAGCGACACCACCATTACTTGAAAATGGTGTTCCCCCAAGTGCTCTTTGCGACTGTCTCATTGTTGCTTCTAATATTGCGACAGCAGGATTTGGTAATTGATAAGCTGTTTGTCCATTAACAAGGGCCAACATACCTTGTTTTACAGTCCATAGATTAAGGCCTCTATTTATCCATGAACTTAAGATACAATTTAATGAACGAAGCGCATTTGTTATTTGTTCTCTATCGATGATATTTCCGAGCACACCTATTCTATTGTAAGCTTCTCTTACAATAGTATCGACTTGCGGCGTTAAAAATAGATATTCCCCGGATGTGCTCACTCATAATCCTTAATGATGAAATCCCTTAAGTGTTTCCGCTAAAACAGCACGCTTACGTAATGTTGGATTTGATGAATGGGTAGCTTTCTCTAATTTTCCAGCTGGAATTTTTTTGTCTTGTGGCACATGTAATTGTTTATGCAGCGCACCTTTCTTCATGTGCATTTCTTGTATAAACATCTTCTTAGCTCTGCCCATAAATATTCCTTAAATAGCACAAAATTCTTGAATTGATATTAATCCAGCACTTCCTGCTCCACCTTGAACATTTCCACCGCCATTCCAACTGCCACCGCCTGCTCCACCAGCACCAAATCCGGCGGCGTTATTGCCAGTAACGTTTCCATTAAATGAGCTCGCAGCACCTCCACTACCAAAATTACTATTTCCACCTGCACCTGTATATCCGAAAACTGTTACTACTCCTTGCCCTATTCCTTGCCAGCCTGTTTGACCAACAAAGGTTAAGTCCCCAGTTCCAGCGGTTCCACCTGCTCCACCGACGCCACCCGTTGCGGATGCCGCTCCACTTCCACCCGTTGCCCCGTTCGCAATAACAAGAGCACCTAAGCTAGTATTACCACCATTTCCACCTGGATTATTTCCGGCAGTTCCAGCAGTACCGCCTGCACCAATAGTAACTGTTTGAGAGACACCGATTTGAGAGGCTGTCAAAGTAGCAAGAGCAAAACCGCCGCCGCCGCCGCCACCACCCGCGCCAGCAGCACCAGCCCCTGAAGTTGCACCACCGCCTGCACCACCACCGCCCTTTGCGGTTACAACGCAATAAACCATTCCGGCTGTTGGCGTATAAGTACCGCTAGCAGTAAACTTTTGATAAGTGATTTTATTGATATTTTCAGGGTAATTAATTGTCATAGCAGATCCTTATTAAACAATGGTCCAATTACCTACATAATTCATAACAACCCAAGTTGTATTGGTGGTAATGCACATTATAGATATTGCATTATATTGGCCTAACGCAGTGATAGAGCCACCTACACCTGTAGTTGTTACCTGGCCATCAAAATGAATCAATTGACCTGCATTCTGAGCAATACTAAATAAACCCGCACCTTTTCCAATAATTCTAAAGCTATCACCTTCAGTTGCAGTAGCAGGCAAAGTAAAAGTTCCACCAGTACCGTTATTAGCAACATAAGTACTTCCGCGTACGATTGCTTGAGAAGGACCAGGGACATCGGCGGTTAAATTCATAACAAATGATGCATTTTGCCCGGTATCAGGTATTGTATAAGTTCTTGCAGCAGCTTGAGACGCAGGAGAAATAGTAACGTTTGAAGTAGAGCTTGTACCTAAAACAGCGCTGCCAAATGGATTTGCAGTAGTACCTAATGCGCAACCACCTGTAGTTGAAGCGTTAATGATAGTTGTTAGCGCTGAATTTCCGATAACAGCTTGATTGTCCGCAGTAACAGAAATAGAATCACCGATACAGATCCTATTAATAGCGCCAGCAGCATTAACACCCGTGCCCCATCCAATGAGAATATTTTTCTGACCGGTTGTAATAGCGGTTCCGGTTACGCCTGAAGATTCACCAATGAGAATATTATTTATACCGGTTGATACATTTTGTCCTGCACTAAATCCTAAAGTGATACAACCTGTTGCTGTAGTAATATTTTGAAGTCCGTTACGGCCAATCGCAACATTACTTTGAGCAGTAACAGTTGAAGGGGTTCCATTGCCTTGTATTGTATTTAAACCAATACCGATATTGTCTTGATTTGATAAATTCTGGCAAGAATTAGATCCTATCCCTATTACAGAGGATGCCGTAGTTGCATTCTGTCCAGCAAAATTTCCTATAAATATAGCATTACCGGCAGATATATTGGTGAGAGCAGTTCCTGCTCCTGGTCCAATAACGATATTAGACGCAGTAGTATCGGCAAATAAAGCAGTAGAGCCCGCACCATTACCAGTTACAAAGTTATTTGATGTGGAATAAAATGCAGGCCCTGTTAAAAACTTAGTATTACCTGTATTGCAAAGCAACATATTCGAGCTTGCACCAGCATCAGGAATGGTTATAGTGACACTTGATGCGGGCGCTGTAGATGAAACAGTCGTTGTATTAGTAGTCCCTAATACCAACTGATTCGTTGTATTTGTTAACGATAAATTAGAGCTAGATTTGTTTATCGCATTAGTCGTAGTCACTATAACCCCTTATTAAACCACTGTAATATTGCCTTGTGGAGCGCGAGCAGACCAAGTTGTATTTGCTGTTACACAGACAATGTAAATGTTATCCCATTGATTGGTGCTCGCTAAACTACCACCTACACCTGCTGTGGTCGCACTATTTCCAAGATGAATGGTTTGGCCTGAGTTTTGAGCAATTAACCAACCGCCAGCGCCTTTTCCAAACACTTCAACGAAATCACCCGCTGCGGCAGTTACAGGCAATGTAAGCGTTACTAATCCTGCATTATTTGCAGCATATCTATTATCAACTGCCATGGCTTGCGTTGTGCCAGGGACATCGCTCCAGTTACTTGAAGCACCAGTATTTGTAATTGTAATTGTTCCGGCACCATTGGTAATTGATATTCCGGTTCCCGCTGTTAATGCAGCAGCAACAGGAGTAGCACCAGTTGAGCCTATAATTACTTGCCCATTTGTTAATGGCCCTAACCAGGTCGGCGCACCTGTTGATGAAGTAGCTAAAGAAGCGCTATTAGCTGTTGCAAGAGCAGCCATAGTATTCGCTGAACTTGCGTAAAGCAAAGTATTAATAGCGTTTGTACTTGGATAAGTGGAAGTACTCCATGAAGGAGTTGTAGATGAGCCTGACAGCAATAATTGGCTTGCTGTGGCTGTACCAGCCAGAATTGCGCCTGATGCGGCTGTTGAATATAAAATACCACCATTACTGAATGCGCTTGTACTTAGTACAAAATTTGCAGCAGCCCCAGCATCGGTTAATGTATAGGTTCTACTCGAAGCAGGCGCAGTGGATGAAATCGTAGTCGTATTGGTCGTACCCAATACTAACTGATTGGTAGTATTAGTAAGATTCAATAACGATGATGTGTTGTTAATTGCATTATTTTGTGCCATTTTAAATCTCTCTATCTATCAATCTATTGTTAAACCCATGCCCAATTGCCCATCTCTGGTATTGCTATCCATATACAGCTACCACCTGCTGTAGATGCTTCGAACGTCATTGCATCGCCTTGCTTCGTTGATTTAACGGACGCGGTAGGATTTACAGAGCCAAATACCATTGATTGGCCACCATTTAAATCGACTGTAATAGTTCCGCTTGAATTATTAACTCTTACTTTTACGAAATCACCTACATTCGGCGATGCTGGCAATGTCCAAGTTACAGTCGAGCTATTGTCTAGATAATTCACCGAATTACTTAACAATGTTCCAGAGGTATTGACTGTTTTAGTAACTGGAAATACATTTACCAACTGTAAATTAACGCCATCCGGAGATATGAAATAGAATACGTCATAAGTTCCAGCGCCCAGCGTTCCACACAATGGTTGACCTTGCGGGAATATATAACTTGCATTGAATGAAGGTTGAAAACCATTATTTTGAACAATTAATTTGTAAGTAGCACTTGATGTAATAATATTGGATGGCGTTTGCAGCACATGACCATTAGCTGATAATGACCACAATGCGGTAGGAGCCTCAGTAACATTCCATTGTACCGTTGCACCATCTGCCAATCCTACCGGGCTATCCGTATAAAGCTCTGACAGATTTGTATCTGTAATAGCTCCCGTTATATTTGATGTCGGTCTCCAAGTAGAATAATCTCTTAGAATTGTTATTCCGCCACCATTATTAGTAGCAAATTGTATATAGGTTGGATTACTTCCGAAATATGATTGATTACATGAATGTGTCGCAGAAGCAATGCAAGTAATGCTTCCTATTGAAGCTCCCCAACTATTAATTATAAAGTTATTATGGGTTGATAGCCAAGTTACAGTACCTATAATTTGATTTGCGCTACTAAAATTACTGTCTTTATCAAATACAGTTATACCATCAAATACGCAGCCTGTAGAGAATGTAGTATCAAAAATACATTCATAACTATACATTGTAAATGTATGACTGCTATTTCCGCAGGTTAAAACAGGTGCTTGCACACAATTCAAATTGTACATCGAGAAATTGTTATTAAAGTTAGTAATTCCGGTAGTATTTAACGTAAGCGTTAATGTAGTATCTAATGTGATACCGCTCATATTCACATAAGATAATGTTCCAGACCAGCCAGCCGCATTTAATGTAATCGTAGTTACCATGCCATTTGTGGTCCAGATTACAGCGCCCCCATTTGAAACCCAGTTTATATTTGGATATATCAATGCGCCATTAGTGATTTCGTAAGTTCCTGGGTCGCCTATTATGTTTACCTGAAATTCAGCAGTTGGCGTCAATGTTAATGCATAAGTAAGCGCTTTAGTCGGCGTAGCAAATGGATAACTGATAGTACCATTTCCGGCTGTATCGTTTCCTTTGTTAGAATAATAAACCGATTGAATCGACATTACTGTATTGGATGGTATCTCCCAAGTTAAATCACCTGAAATGTCTGTAGTAAGTATTCCGCCTGCGACAATTGTTCCTGGCAGAATATAATTAACTGAAGCGCCTAATGCAGCAGGTGCTAATAAGTTTACAGCATGTGTATTCGCTAAATTGTTTATCGATATTGCTGCTTGATAGGTATGAGTTGGATCTGAAAGGAACTCAAAAGTTCCGCTTGTAGACTGAAAAGATAGAGATATAAGTGCATCCGAACCAATAACACCTATTAATGGCGCTATACCTGTTGGAGCGCCTGAAAATGTTATAGCATTAACGGCTGTATTCAAACCATAAACTGCGGCTTGCAAAGCACCATTTGCTGTAATTCCTAGAACATGGAGAGCCTCTAAATACAGTCCCGTAGTTGCATCATTAATAAACGTCATACTAGGAGCAGCAGCACTGCCATCGCCTAATGAAATCTTAGGTGCTGTGATTGGCCCAAATGTTGAATCTATTGGATACCATGTCCCACCAAAACTAAAATTCAGCAAGTTGGTGTTAGAATTATAAACCAACATTCCGCTATCAGTTACCAAATTATTAATTTGAGCAGTCGTTAACACTGGAAGCTGAAGGCCGCCTTGTTTTGATAAAATAGCAAATGCAGCACTAATCGGTGTATTGTTTATTTTTGGCAATTGCGGAATTGAATCTGATGAACCCCCAGGATATTGAACTAAATCTCCAACAATAGTACCTGATGGTAAGAAAACTTCTGGAACATTATTTAAATTATTCGTAGTCATTAAGTAATACCTTGCTGCATGATATAGAATATTGCGGATGCAGGCGTTGCATCACCTGATACTGAAATCCAACATGTCTTAACAGGCACAGGTCCATATACCGGAACATCATATGTAGGAGCTCCCGCACCTGTAGCGCTTATAGCTAACATTCCATGAGAGCCTAACGTATTAGTCGCCGTATCACTTCTCATGTTATACATCGTTCTTGAGCCATTATTTACGCTAAAATCACCGTCAAAATCTGGTGATTGAATTGAAGAATAAAATGAATAAGTTAAATGTCCAGCACCTGAAGTTATTATCGCTTGAGCAGAAATAGCATCAACAGTAGCATGTTCATTTGCTCTAAAGATTGCGGTATATCCTGACAATCCACTGCCTGCACTTACTGTAAAACCACCCGTTCCCGCATTTGCCGAAATACTTACAACACTATCATAAACATTAGCCGTTTCAACGGTATCAGCATTAGGTCCCGCAATGGTTTCAGAATAGGGATGCCCAAGATACGTACCAGAGATTGTGAAGTTAACGCCACTTAAATTAGAGGCAGACGTCAATGAGACCTGTCTGCTTATGTTTGAATAAGAAACAGTAGGATTTAAAACATTGTAACTATTATAAGTTGCAAGATTTCCGTTTAATATTAGATTTCCAGCAGCAGCTAATGTTTGTAGATGAGCAAAGGCGGCAGTATCAGGCTCTGGCCAATAATATTTAACACATCGTCCCATAATGCCACCTTATTTATCTCTTAATTTTGCGAAGTTGTAGCTGCGTTAGCATTGCTTGCGTCTACCGTTACAGGCGCAGCGTTTGCGGCTGCATCTACAACGCTCGAAGCAGCACCTACAACAGTAGAGACGGCTTCTACAACACCTAATGCTGACTTAAGGCTGCTATTAGTCGCTGCAAAAGCTTCTAATGCTCCTTCAATCTTGCTGATAGCACTTTTTGCGGTATCTAAATCAGAGGCTAATCTCAATGCTAATGATTGATGATTAGACTTCTGGTCCATTAATTCCTTTACCTTTGCTTCTATTGCTGAAATAACTTGCATATTTACTCCTTTCCTTTAGTTAACATTAAACGACTGGTATTACTGAATACCAAACGTATAGTTTTATATCAAATGTTCCTGTTGTGAATGCAGCAGTATCATTTGTCAAATATATATCTTGACCTGTTACAGCTGGGCCTGATAAACCACCAGGATATTCCAACCCTGCTACCTGTCCAATATAAGTTGTCACACCAGTACCAGTTAATAATGCATCGCTGAAACTATCTGATGCTTCAAACGTTCCATGCCCTATATTTGCCCATTCTAAATATATACCCCCACCTCCGGCATATGCTGTTCCAGTTAATGTTTCGATAGCTGCTCTATGAACTATAATTGCTGTACCTGATATATGAGGTATTACTAGCACAGGAGTGGTATACATTGCTTTTAATTGAGCAGAAGTAACATTCATTGTTGCATAACAAACATTAGCTGCACTGAAAAACATTGTTCCGCCAGGATTTGCAACCAATGGCGTATTATTAAGAACAGGTGTTGATGCTGGGAGAGTTAATACGATGTTAGAAGTCAATCCTCCCGCTACCGTTTGAGCAGCCAATGCAACATATTTTGAATTTACTTCATTAAAAAAGAATGCTGTACCGGGAATTCCGCTGCCAGCTAAAATTTGTATGCCTGTATCACTTAAAGCAAAGCTTTCAACACCACCAACTGAAAATGATATAATTGGTCCAGCAGAAAAATAAATTCCTGTTGAATGATCGGATGTAAACGACATTGATGGAGCAGCGGCAGAGCCATTCCCTACAAATATTCTAGAGAAAGTATCTAGTCCACCGCCAATATTATCCCATGCATTAATTACGCCCGCAAAATAGGCATCAAATGTAGTCGTATCAGTATTGTATATAATCATTCCAATATAAGGAGTTAATGCGTCGCGCTGTGCTGTCGTCATCGAAGAGATGGTCAATGCACCATAAAGAGTCGGGAGATAAATAGCAGCAGAAATTGGATTTACACCAACTTTTGGCAATGAAGGCAATCCATCAGCTGAGCCGTTAGGGAACTGAACTGGATCTCCAATTATCATCCCAGACGTCATAACAGTTGGATAATTTAAATTGATTTTTTCTGACATTTTTGCTCCATAGCCTTTGCAGCTATTTCAATACTTAGCCTAGTTAAGCTGTAAGAAGGCAAATCTCTTTACCTTCTTACAAACCTTTAATTACGGACCATTACTGCCGAATGCACAACGGAAGTTACTAACACCGAATGAATACCGCTCTACAGCTTTAGCTAATAGATTGTCAGTTTGGAAATCAGTGTAAACATCGGTTTCAATCTTTTCACGAATGTAATGCTTAAAACCATTAGGAGCATTAGTCATCACCATCCAGAAATTTGGAAGCGTCAGATATTGATTAACACGGAACCCTTGAGGAATAGACGACATGTTATATATGGCTGACACATCATTATTCGGGGTATTAGTTCTGAAGGCAGAAGCAAGTAAACGCTCCGCAATAAATTGTCCTTGAGCAGGAACAATCATTTTCTCAGCTTTAGTCATTACGATTAGACCGGCTTGGTCTCTAAATTGCTGAATAGCAATCAATGCCGCTTCTAATGAAGCTTCATTCAAATCGGCCTGAACAACAAAAGTATTAGCAACTACACCAGTATCAATTGGATGATTAACGCTGAATACAGGTTGACCATCGCCAATTGGGAATGCGCCATTAAACCCGTTATTAAGAACGTTAGCGCCAAGGAGCTCTTTGGACTGCGCCATTGAATCTCTTAAAGCGCGCGCCATAATTGGGAATTTATCCTTATACAGGTTGTCCTGAATCGCTTGGCGAGTAATTTGGAAACCTAACCCAAGATATCGGTGCACATAACTCGTTATAAAACGCTGACCCATATCCTGCATCAAGGTTGGTGAACCCTCAGGTCGGAATGCGGCCAATCCTGTCAACTTCATTTCAGTTTCATATTCAACTGCTTTGTCTGAAGTATAAGTTTCAAAGATATCTGACCATTGTGACGGCCATTTAGGGTAACTACCGAAAACAGCAGCTAGTCCAGGTCGCAATAATGATTGAATTGCAGCGGTATTAATAGTCATTCGTCAATCTCCCTTATACGCCAGCCGTACCAGTGCCGCCGTTGTAATAATGATTGTTAATTTTCACAAGCGCATTATTGAATACAACGCCTGCAATATTTCCAGGAATCTGTGTGAATCTAATAAGCTTTAGATTTAGAGTTGCGGTATTAGCAATCGAATTAGTATCTAAGTAATATCCCGACAATCCATTTGCGGTATTTCCAGCGCCAGGATTTGGAGCGGGAGTTACACCAACAATGGGATTATATGTAGTGGCTTGAACACCAAAATTAGCATTCTCAAACATTTCAGCTTGAGTTAATGAAGGTGCAGCAACAGGTCCACCACCAACGCCATTTGCACATTGAATATCAAATAGAACATTTGGATCGTCACAAACCAATGCAGTCGCAGGAACTGCGCCCTGAGTGACTGTGTTTGCGGGCCAATATTGTGAGAACTGAGCAGTTCCAGTTGCGTCAACATACTTAACACCCATGAACACGCCAACAATTGGGCCACCAATGGTGCCTATGACAATAGTTCCAGTGTTAGCAAATGAAACAGGATCGAAAGTGAATAGAGAAGTCGCGTATCCGGATGGAATTAAATATTCTGTTAATTGTCCATTCCAAATAGAGCCGTCGTTATATTGAGAAGGCTGTAAGCCTCGAGGAGCGTTTTGACCATTACCGTACATAGTTAATCCTTCGGTATAAACCTAACGTAAATACAAGATTTATCTCGACCGCGTTTGTAGGTGTGGTCTAACCGGGATTAACCCGACAGTTTTTTACTAGCGCTGTCTGCTAGGATGCAAGGTAACATTTCAAAGAACATTACCTAGCATCTCTATTATCGCTCTATTAATTCCTGCGTCAATACTCTAACTATTACGTGTAGTACAACAACCCGTTTTAGTAATTGGATGTATTGGAATAAGAAGTTTGCGCCGCAAAAACTTGTCCTGGCATAGTAGGCTCCATACCCAGTCCATTCTTGAGGGATTCTAATGAAGTTACTTTTTCAGCATTAGCTTTTGCAAAATACTGTCTTTTTTCATCATTGATGCTCTTAGGTATTTCACATAACATTAAGCCTTCTTTAACAATAAAGCCTTCTGTGTTGCTCTGTCCTTTGTTTGAAAAACGTCTCGCTAACTCAGGATGTCTATCAGCAGGAACAGGTGTATATCCTGAAGACAATGATTCGTTTTCATTTTGATAATCTGGAATGCTCATACAGCTAATGCGAACCCATTTATATTCCCATCCACAAGGAACTACGCTCGCATCGATATGAAGCTTGCTAACCGGAAGCATACTCATGCTCGGTCTAAGCTCTGCTGCTCTCATTTCAGCGCGTCTGGCTTGTTCTATACGATTCTTTTCATCATCTGGCTTTGTTTTAAGTCCTCGCTCCATGGTTTTATCTCCTATTTTGTCTTAAATGTGCTGTTTGTCTATCATGCAATACATGTCTGGCGTAATCTTCTGCTGAAACGCCTGGAATAGTGCTCATGCGATTGGCAAATTCCATCTCTTCTTGGTTCAATTTAACTTGCTTTCGGTTATTAACCGCTGCATTCGTTCTATATCCACTATTACTTACGCCTGAAGTAACACTTTTAGGAGCGCTCATATATTGATTCCTTGATTGCTGTTGATATTGAGACTGTTGTCTCTGTTGTTTAGGTTGAGTCCTCATATGATCGTATTGTCCAGATTTAAACTTCTCCACTTCATTATCTAAATATTCAAAATATTCCGGAGAGTAAATGCCATGCTGCATTCCCGCTCTATATAAGTAAGCATCCATTGAATTTGTTAAATCTTCAGTAAAACGACGTAAGTCTGGATCGTAATTTTGACTCTCTTCAACAAACCAATCATTCTCCTGTACCCATTGAGACGCAGTCTCGACATTTGGCGCAACAGGGGCTTGCTGATTTTGATAATATTGTTGCTGATTAAACTGCTGCTGCTGTTGACTCTTTTCATCAAACTCTTGCTGTTGAACTCTAAGATTCT
>Ga0265336_10000133_pt1 | contig 53127 bp, 40 predicted proteins | sample 42119metaG_FD_193583 | JGI IMG/M metagenome (GOLD analysis project Ga0265336, IMG submission 193583) | Rhizosphere microbial communities from Carex aquatilis grown in University of Washington, Seatle, WA, United States - 4-21-19 metaG | ecosystem: Host-associated > Plants > Roots > Rhizosphere...
CCCGCGGCGTCGCGCGCGACCCGCAGGCCGAGCGCGTGGCCGCCGGCCGCGTCGCCACGCTGGAGCCGCGCGCCCCGGCCCGCGCGCCGGCCGCCGCCGCGCCGGTGTCGGCGGTGGAGCACTACGGGGCGCCGATCGCCGCCGCGCCGGCACCCGCACGCAGCACGGCCGTCGTCGCCCTCAACGACCTGCCGCCGGACGTGCGCGCGCAACTGCCGCGCCTGGCCGTGGGCGGTGCCATCTACTCCGAGACACCGTCCGCGCGCATGGTGATCCTCAACGGGCAGGTCTTCCACGAGGGCGACAAGCCCGCCGCCGACACCGTGCTCGAACAGATTCGCCTGAAATCCGCCGTGCTGAACTTCCGTGGCCAGCGCTACGAAGTCGCGTTCTGACCCTTCCCCCGAAAGCCTTCCCCGCATGTCCATGTCCCGAATCCTTCGTTGCGCCCCCGTGGCCGTCGCCGCGCTGCTGGCCGCCTGTGCCGCCCCGTCGCTGAAGCCGACCCCGCCCACGGTGGTCATTCCCGGCAACCTGCGGGCGCCGGCCACCGAGGCGCTGGTGCGCACGCTGTGGGCCGACGGCGTGCAGGTCTACGAATGCCGCAAGGCGGCCGACGCGAGCTTTCCCGAGTGGGTGTTCGTCGCGCCGGAGGCGCGGCTGGTGGACGCCGCCGGCACGCTGGTGGGCCGCCACTACGCCGGGCCCACCTGGGAGGCGGGCGACGGCAGCAAGGTGGTGGGCGTGGTCACATCCAAGGTCGACGCCCCCGATCCGCATGCCATCCCCTGGCTGCTGCTGGCCACGCGCAGCACCGGCAAGCCGGGCCTGTTCGCCAAGGTCAGCACGATCCAGCGCGTGGCCACCGTCGGCGGCGTCGCGCCCGCCAGCGGCTGCGGCACCGCGACGATCGGCAAGCAGGAGCGCGTGCCCTACCAGGCGCAGTACGTGCAGTACGCGCCGACGTTCTAGAGGGCCTGCGGCACCACGGCCGTCACCTCGACCTCGACCTTGGCGCGCGCCTCCATCAGCGCGCTGACCGCGACGGCGCTCATCGCAACGTCGTAGTGCCCCATCACCTCGCGGTAGGCGGCGCCGATCTCGGCACCGCGCGCGAGCCAGTCGGCGCGGTCGGTGACGTACCAGGTCATGCGCACCATGTGCTCCGGCGTCGCGCCGGCCTCGGCCAGCACGGCCTTGACGTTGGCCAGCGCCTGGCGCACCTGGCCGACCAGGTCGTCGGTGTCGAACTCGGCCGCGGCGTTCCAGCCGACCATGCCGGCGACGAACACCTGCCGGCCTTGCGCGGATACGCCGTTCGCGTAGCCGCGCGGACGTGGCCAGCCTTCGGGTTGCAGGACTGTCTTCATCGTTGCCTCGCGTGGGGGGTCGGCGCGCGTGCTCGCGCGGGTCGTGTCATGGGGCCGCCTTCAGCCGGAAGCGCTGCAGCTTGCCGGTGGCGGTGCGCGGCAGGTCGGCGACGAACTCGATCGCGCGCGGGTACTTGTACGGCGCCACCGCCTGCTTGACGTGCGCCTGCAGCAGGGCGACCGTGGCCGGATCCGGGGCATGGCCGGCGCGCAGCACGACGAAGGCCTTGACGATCTGGCCGCGCTCCTCGTCGGGCACACCGATCACCGCGCACTCCGCGACGGCCGGATGCTCCAGCAGCACGGTCTCGACCTCGGGGGCCGCGATGTTGTAGCCCGCCGAGATGATCATGTCGTCGGTGCGCGCCTGGTAGCGGTACTGGCCTTCCGCGTCCTGCAGGTAGGCGTCGCCGGTGACGTTCCAGCCGTCCTGGACGTACTGCGCCTGGCGGACGTCGTCCAGGTAGCGGCAGCCCGTCGGGCCGCGCACCGCCAGCCGGCCGACGACCCCGCGCGGCAGCGGCCGGCCGTCGGAGTCGAGGATGCAGGCCTGGTAGCCCGGCACCGGCGTGCCGGTGGCGCCGGGGCGCGCATGCGCCTCGTCGGCGGAGATGAAGATGTGCAGCATCTCGGTGGAGCCGATGCCGTCGATCGCTTCCAGGCCCGTGGCCGCCTGCCATTGCACGCGCGTGGCGGCGGGCAGGGCCTCGCCGGCCGACACGCACTTGCGCAGCGTGCCGCCGAGCGCCACCGACAGCCGGCGCTCGCGCGCCTGGTCGGCGATCGCGCGGTAGGTGGTGGGCGCGGTGAACAGCACCGTGGCGCGGTATGCGGCGATGGCCTCCAGCAGCAGCGGCGGGGTGGCCTTCTCCAGCAGCACGGTGCTGGCGCCGATGGACAACGGAAACAGCAGCAGGCCGCCCAGCCCGAACGTGAAGCCCAGCGGCGGGCTGCCGATGAAGACGTCGTCGGCGTCCGCGCGCAGCACGTGCCGGGGCCAGCACAGGCAGATCGCCATCACGTCCTGGTGGAAGTGCATCGTCGCCTTGGGCTCGCCGGTGGTGCCCGACGTGAAGGCGAGCAGGCAGGTGTCGTCGGCGGCGGTGTCGACGGCCGCGAACGGCCGCGCGTGGCGCGCCATCGCGGCCTCCAGGCCGTCGGGCGACGCGTCGTTGAACAGGCGCACTTCGCGCAGCGTGGGGCAGTCCGGTCGCGCCAGGCGCAACTCCTCGGCGAGCGCCAGGTCGCACAGCGCGTGCGTGACCTGCGCCTTGGCGACGACCTGCCGCAGCTCCTTGGCGCGCAGCAGCGGCATCGTGGCCACGGCCACCGCGCCGGTCTTCATCACGCCGAACCAGCAGGCGGCCAGCATCGCGTTGTTGGGCGCGCGCAGCAGCACGCGCTGGCCCGGCCGCACCCCCATCTCGTCGACCAGCACGTGGGCGACGGCGTCGGCGTGGCGCTGCAGGTCGGCGTAGGTCCAGCGCAGGCCGGGGCCCAGGATGCAGGGACGCCCGCCCCAGCCGCGCGCGAGCGCCCGGTCCAGCAGTTCCACCGCGCAGTTGAGCTGCGGCGGGAACTGCAGCTCGGGCAGGTCGAACAGGTAGACCGGCTGCTGCGCGAGCGGCGGCAGGTGGTCGCGGGTGAAGGTGTCGACGTGGGCGCTGCGGCCGCGCGAGGGGATGCTCATTTCAGCAGCTCCCGGGCGATGATCAGCTGCTGCACCTCGCTGGCGCCCTCGTAGATGCGCAGGGCGCGGATGTCGCGGTACAGCCGCTCCACCGTGTTGCCGGTCTGCACGCCGGCGCCGCCCCACAGCTGCACCGCCGCGTCGATCACGCGCTGCGCGCCCTCGGTGGCGGCGAGCTTGGCCATCGCGGCCTCGCGCGTGACCGTGTGGCCCTGGTCGCGGCGCCAGGCGGCGCGGTAGGTCAGCAGTGCGGCGGAATCGACCGCCAGGGCCATGTCGGCCAGCTTCGCCTGGGTCAGCTGCAGGGCCGCCAGCTGCTGGCCGAACAGCGAGCGGGAGGTCGCGCGCGCGAGGCCTTCGGCCAGCGCGCGGCGCGCGAAGCCGAGCGCGGCCGCGGCCACCGAGGTGCGGAAGACGTCCAGCGTGCGCATCGCCAGCTTGAAGCCGTCGCCGGGGCCGGCCAGCGCGTGCGCCGCGGGAATGCGGCAGCCCTCGAACGCCAGGCGCGCGAGCGGATGCGGTGCGAGCGTGTCGAGCCGCTCGGCCACGCGCAGGCCGGGCGTGTCGGCGTCGACGACGAAGGCGGCGATGGCCTTCGTGCCGCGCGCCTCGGGCGGCGCGTCCGGCCCGACGACGCGCGCGAACACCACGTAGAAGTCGGCGATGCCGCCGTTGGAGATCCAGGTCTTCTCGCCGTCCAGCGTCCAGTGGTCGCCGTCGCGGCGCGCCGTCGTGGCCAGCGCCGCGACGTCCGAGCCGGCCGCGGGTTCCGACAGCGCGAACGCGGCGATGGCAGTGCCGGCGGCCACGCCCGGCAGGTAGCGTTCCTTGAGCGCCGGCGCGCCGTCCAGCGAGATCGCACCGCTGCCCAGGCCCTGCATCGCGAACGCGAAGTCGGCCAGGCCGTCGTGCGCGGCCAGCGTCTCGCGCAGCAGGCACAGCGTGCGGGTGTCCAGCGCGTCGGCGGCGCCGCCGTGGGCCGCGCCGCCCACCGCGTGGCGCAGCCAGCCGGCGTCGCCGAGGGCGCGCACCCAGTGGCGGCAGTGATCGTCGAGCGCACGCTGCGGCGCGTGCGGCGACAGCGGGCGGGGCAGTCCGCTGGCCGGGTCGGCCAGCCAGCGCGCCAGGCGCACGTGCAGCGCGCGGTGGCGGTCGTCGAAGAACGGCCAGTCCAGGGCCTCGGTCACGGCGTCCATCTCAGCGCCGCCCGGCCGCCCGAAGGCGCTGAAGCGCCCCCGCGGGGGGCAGCGAACAAGGTGAGCGTGGGGGCCGATTCATCTCAGCGACCTTCGAACACCGGTCTGGTCCGGGCCGCGAAAGCGCGGTAGGCCTGGCCGAAATCCTCGGTGAGCATGCACAGCGCCTGGGCCTGCGCCTCGGCCTCGATCGCGGTGTCGATGTCCATGCTCCATTCCTGGTGCAGCATGGACTTGGTGAGCGAGTGCGCGAACGCCGGACCGTCGGCGAGCTGGCGCGCGAAGGCGGTGGCCTCGGCCACCAGCGCCGCGGGCTCGACCAGGCGGTTGAGGAAGCCCCAGCGCTCGGCCTCCTCGCCGCCCAGCGAGCGGCCCGAGTACAGCCACTCGGCGGCGCGGCCCTGGCCGACGATGCGCGGCAGCATCGCGCAGGCGCCCATGTCGCAGCCGGCCAGGCCGACGCGGGCGAACAGGAAGGCCGTCCTGCTGCGCGCCGTGCCGTAGCGAAGGTCGCTGGCCATCGCCAGGATCGCGCCGGCGCCGGCGCACACGCCGTCCACCGCCGCGACGATGGGCTGCGGGCAGTGGCGCATCGCCTTGACCAGGTCGCCGGTCATGCGCGTGAACATCAGCAGCTCGGGCGCGGGCAGGGCGATCAGCGGGCCGATGATCTCGTGCACGTCGCCGCCGGAACAGAAGTCGTCGCCGGCGCCGGTGAGCACGATCGCGCGCACGTCGTGGGCATGGCGCAGCGCCGCGAACAGGTCGCGCAGCTCGGCGTAGCTCTCGAAGCTGAGCGGGTTCTTGCGCTCGGGGCGGTTCAGGGTGATGCGGGCGACGCGGTCGTCGCATTCCCACAGGAAGTGGCGGGCGGCGTAGCCGGCCAGCGGGCGGCGGTTGCCGGCGGCCAGGGCGGCGTTCAGAGGGGTCGGGTGCATCGTGGCGTCCAGGCGGTGAATCGGTTTCATCGAGTCTCGTCGTCCTGCAGGCGGCGTGTCAGCGACAGCCGCAGGTGGCCCAGCAGCGCGTGCAGCTGCTCGCCTTCCTCGGCGCCGAGGCCCTCGAACAGCTCGACGACCCAGCGCTCGTGCTCGGCGGCCACGCGCTCGAACGCGCGCTTGCCGCGCGGGGTGAGCGCGATGCGGAACGAGCGCCGGTCCTCGGGGTCGACCTGGCGCGTGACGTGGCCGCTGCGCTCGAGCTCGTCGGTCAGGCTGGTGACGTTGCCGCCGGTCACCATCAGGTAGCGCGACAGCGCGCTCATGCGCAGGCCCTGGGGCTGCTCCTCGCGGAAACGGTGCAGCTGCGCGAGGTAGTCGAAGCGCGGCAGCGTCATGTCGAAGTGCAGGCGCAGCCGGCGCCGGATCTCGGTCTCGATCTGCGTGGTGCACGACAGCAGGCGCAACCAGGTCTTGACGGCCGCGTGGTGGGTGGTCGCGGCGCGGCCCTCGTGGCCGATCGCCGAGTCGCCCAGCAGCACATCGAGCTGGTTGGTGCTGCGCGGGTCGTGGTCCTGACCGCCCGGCTTGCTGCGCTGCGCCGCCCCCGAGGGGCTCACGCCGCCTCGCTCCGGAGCGGCCGCGCGCTCGGCGGCGAATCCGACTGCCCGGCTCGCTTCATTCCCCGCCCCCGAGGGGCTCACGCCGCCTCGCTCCGGAGCGGCCGCGCGCTCGGCGGCGGGCGGTCGACGCGATGGGTTGGCTTTCAATTCGTCACCTCGCCGCCACTGACCGACAGCGCCTGGCCGGTGATCGCGGCCGGCGCGTCGGTGCACAGCCACAGCACCGTGGCGGCGACCTCGTCGGGGCGCACCAGGCGCTGCAGCGGACTGGCCCGTGAGAAGGTGGCCAGCGCGTCGGCCGCGTCGCGTCCGGTGGCCGCGACGATGCGCTCGACGCCGTCGCGCACGATGGCGGTGTCGGTGTAGCCGGGGCACACGGCATTGACGGACAGGCCCTGCGCGGCGACCTCCAGGGCGAGCGAGCGCGTCATGCCCAGCACCCCGTGCTTGGCCGCGGCGTAGGCGGCGCAATAGGCGTAGCCCTTCTGGCCGGCGCTGCTGGCGATGTTGACGATGCGGCCGGCGCGCGCGGCCAGCATCGGCGCCAGCGCGGCCTGCGTGCACAGGAAGGCGCCGGTCAGGTTGACGGCCAGCATGCGGTCCCAGGTCGCGTGCGGCAGCCGCGCGAGCGGCCCCGTCTCGACCGCGCCGGCGTTGTTGACCAGGGCCTGCAGCGCGCCGCCCTTGGCGTGCACCTCGGTGAACGCGCGGGCGACGCTGGCGGGGTCGGTGACGTCGAGCTCGACGCAGTCGTGCGTCAGGCCCGGGCCCGCGGCCAGCGTCACGCGCACCTCCTCGAGCGCCGCGCGCGAGCGTCCCGCGAGCGTCACGTGCCAGCCCGCACCCGCGAGCGCCTGCGCGATGGCGACGCCGATGCCGCGCGAGGCGCCGGTCACCAGCGCGCGCGGCGGCGCCGGGTGCAGCGGCAGCGGCACCGACGGGCCGGCCAGCGGGTGCGGCTCGAGTTCGACCGTGCGGGTCGGCAGCTCGATGGCGCCGATCGCCGCCGTCGCCTCGCTCAGGTCGCCATTGCGGATCTCGTTCGTCATGCGCGGCCTCCGACCGTGCGGGCGCGCTCGAAGAGCGCTTCCAGCTGCGGCTTGGCCGCGCGGTAGGGCGCGGGCCAGGCGATCGGGCGGTAGCCGATGCGCGCTGCCTCGGTGAGCGTCCACGCGGGGTTGGCCAGGTGCGGACGCGCCACGGCGCACAGGTCGGCGCGGCCGGCCGCGACGATGCTGTTGACGTGGTCGGCCTCGGTGATCGCGCCGACGGCGATGGTGGCGATGCCGGCCTCGTTGCGGATGCGGTCGGCGAACGGCGCCTGCCACATGCGCCCGTACACCGGCTTCTCGTCCTTGCTGACCTGGCCCGACGAGCAGTCGATCATGTCGGCCCCCGCGGCCTTGAAGGCACGCGCGATCTCCACCGCGTCGGCCGGCGTGATGCCGCCCTCGACCCAGTCGTGCGTGGACAGGCGCACCGACATCGGCAGCGGCGCCGGCCACGCGGCGCGCACCGCCGCGAACATCTGCAGCGGATAGCGCAGGCGGTTCTCCAGCGAGCCGCCGTAGGCGTCGTCGCGCTGGTTGGTCAGCGGCGAGATGAACGACGACAGCAGGTAGCCGTGCGCGCAGTGCAGCTCCAGCCAGTCGAAGCCGGCGGTGGCCGCGCGGCGGGTGCACAGGGCGAAGTCGTTCAGCACGCGGTCCATGTCGGCACGCGTCATCGCGCGCGACCAGTCGCTGACCCCGGGCAGGTATTGCTGTGCCGACGCCGACATCAGCGGCCAGCCGCCGGCGTCCAGCGGCCGGTCGATGCCTTCCCAGCCGAGGTGCGTCGCGCCCTTGGCGCCGGCATGGCCCAGCTGCATGCCGATGTGGGCATCGGTATGGGTGTGCACCCAGTCGACGATGCGCGCCCAGGCGTCGCCCTGCGCTTCGGTGTACAGGCCCGGGCAGCCGTGGGTGATGCGGGCATCGGCGCTGACGCAGGTCATCTCGGCCATCACCAGCGCCGCGCCGCCCATTGCCCGCGCACCCAGGTGGACCAGGTGGTAGTCGCCGACCACGCCGTCGATGGCCGAGTACTGCGCCATCGGCGAGACGACCACGCGGTTCTTCAGCGTGACCGAACGCACCGTGAAGGGCGTGAACATCGGCGGGACCGGCGGCGGCGCGTCCGGCGCACGCCGGACGACGACGTCACCCGTCTCGACGGCGGTCGCGGACGCGGCGCCGCGCTGCGCGAACCAGCGCTCGTAGCCCTCGAGCCAGCCGGCGTCGCGCAGGCGCAGGTTCTCGTGGCTGATGCGCTGGCTGCGCGTGAGCAGCGAGTACATGAACTGCTCGGGCTCCAGCGGGTCGCAGTAGCGCTGGCCGCACACCTCGAACCACTCCATGGCGTTCCAGGCCGCGTTCTGCAGGCGCAGCACCTCGACGGCGCGCAGCGCCTGGTAGCGATCGAGCAGGGCGGGCAGCGCGGCCGGGACGACGTCGCCGCCGGCCTCGGCGGCCAGCCGGAACTGGTTGGCGAGTTCGATCGCGTCCTCCAGCGCCAGCTTGGTGCCCGAGCCGATGGCGAAGTGCGCGGTGTGCACCGCGTCGCCCATCAGCACCAGCGGCGCGTGGCCGCCGGCGCGCTGCTCGGCGCCCACCCACCACCGTTCGCAGCGGATGCGCTGGAAGTTGAGCCAGGCCGAGCCGCGCAGGTGGCGCGCGTTGCTCAGCAGCCGTGCGCCCTGCAGGTGGCGCGCGAACACCTGCTCGCAGAACGCGACCGAGGCGTCGGCGTCGAGCTTGTCCAGGCCGTGGGCGAGCCAGACGTGCTCGGGGCACTCGACGATGAAGGTCGAGGTCTGCGCGTCGAACCTGTAGACGTGGGCCTGGAACCAGCCGTGCACGGTGCGCTCGAACACGAAGGTGAACGCGTCGTAGAGCTTGTGCGTGCCCAGCCAGATGAAGCGGTTGGGCCGGGCCACGATGTCGGGCCTGAAGAGGTCGGCGTGCTGCTGGCGCACCGCCGAGTTGATGCCGTCGCTGGCGACGACGAGGTCGGCGTCCGGGAATTCGGTGTCGGAGCGCACCTCGCGGTCGAACTCCAGCCGCACGCCCAGGGATTCGCAGCGCGCCTGCAGGATGTTGAGCAGGCGCTTGCGGCCGATGCCCACGAAGCCGTGGCCGGCGGAGCGGATGGCGCGGCCCTTGAACTCGAGCACGATGTCGTCCCAGTGGGCGAACGCGGCCTCGATGGCGCCGGCGGTCTCCTCGTCCCAGCGGCGCAGGTGGGCCATCGTCGCGTCCGAGAACACGACGCCCCAGCCGAACGTGTCGTAGGGTCGGTTGCGCTCGACGACCGCGATGTCGTGGCCCGGGTCGAGCTTCTTCATCAGGAGGGCGAACGCGAGGCCGGCGGGGCCGCCGCCGATGCAGACGATGCGCATGCAGTCCTTCCGCTATCCTGGGCCGACTTCCGCACGCCAGTGCGGAAGATGCTTGAGGTGTGAATAGTTCAATACTAAACTAATCACTTCGCTTCCCGCAAGACGGCCGCCGCCCACGAACGTGGCGACCGGGCGGGGCGCCCGAGGAGTGGCCGGATGATCTCGAGACAAGACTGCGCGCGGCACGATGCCGCCGACGCGCTGGCGCCGCTGCGCGACCAGTTCATGCTGCCAGAAGGCGTGATCTATGTCGACGGCAATTCGCTGGGTGCGCTGCCGCGCGCCACGGCCGCGCGCGTGGCGGCGGCGGTGCAGCAGGAATGGGGCGAGGGCCTGATCCGCAGCTGGAACGACGCCGGCTGGATCACGCTGCCGCAGCGCGTGGGCGACCGCATCGGCGCGCTGGTGGGCGCGCGCCCGGGCGAGTGCGTGGCCGCCGATTCGACCTCGGTCAACCTGTTCAAGGTGCTCAGTGCCGCGGCCCGCATCGTCGCGGCCGATGCGCCGGCGCGGCGCGTCATCGTCAGCGAGCGCCAGAACTTCCCGACCGACCTCTACATCGCCGAGGGCCTGTGCCGCGAGCGCGGCTGGACGCTGGAACTGCTGGAGCCGGCGGCCATCGCCGGGCGGCTGGCCGACGGCCGCGGCGCCGACGTGGCCCTGCTGATGCTGACCCAGGTCAACTACCGCACCGGCGCGCTGCACGACATGGCCGCGGTGACGGCGCTCGCCCATGCCGCTGGCGCGCTGGCGGTGTGGGACCTGGCGCACAGCGCCGGGGCGCTGCCGGTCGATCTCCACGGCGCCGACGCCGACTTCGCCATCGGCTGCGGCTACAAGTTCCTCAACGGCGGGCCCGGCGCGCCGGCCTTCGTGTGGGCGCATCCGCGCCACGCCGGCCGCTTCTGGCAACCGCTGTCGGGCTGGATGGGCCACGCCGCGCCGTTCACGTTCCGCCCGGACTACGAGCCGGCGCCGGGCATCGGCCGCTTCCTCTGCGGCACGCCGGCCGTGCTGTCGCTGGCGGCGCTCGAATGCGGCGTCGACACGCTGCACGCGGCCGACGCGCTGGGCGGCATGGCGGCGCTGCGCGCGAAGTCGGTCGCCCTCACCGAGCTGTTCATCGCGCTGGTGGACGAGCGCTGCGCCGCCCTCGGCTTCGCGGTGGCGAGCCCGCGCGACGCGCGCGGTCGCGGAAGCCAGGTCAGCCTCACCCATGCCGACGCCGACGGCGCGCGCCACGGCTACGCGATCGTGCAGGCGCTGATCGCGCGCGGCGTGATCGGCGACTTCCGCGCCGGCACCGTCGCCGACGCCCACGGGCCTGCGCTGCCCGACATCCTGCGCTTCGGCTTCACGCCGCTTTACCTGCGCTTCGTCGATGTGTACGACGCCGCCGAGCACCTGGTGCAGGTGATGCGCAACGCCGAATACCGCGAGGCGCGCTTCAACCGGCGCTCCGCCGTCACCTGATCCACCGGACGACCCCCATGAGCCAGACCGACGAAGACCGACCGGCCGCGGGAGGCTGCCCGCTGGGCCACGGCGCGGGCGCCGCGCCCGCGCAGCTCCCGGTCCAGGGCGAGCGAATCGTGGCGGAAGAGGGCGCGCAGCTCGACTTCCGGCAGGACATGAGCTACGGCGACTACCTGCACCTGGACCAGGTGCTCAGCGCCCAGCACCCGCTCTCGCCCGACCACAACGAGATGCTGTTCATCGTCCAGCACCAGACCTCCGAGCTGTGGATGAAGCTGATGCTGCACGAACTGCGCGCCGCCGTCGCGGCCATCGCGGCCGACGAGCTGGGCACGGCGTTCAAGATGCTGGCGCGCGTCAGCCGCATCATGGAACAGCTGGTGCACGCGTGGGACGTGCTGGCCACGATGACGCCGCCCGAGTACTCGGCGATCCGGCCCTACCTGTCGGCCAGCAGCGGCTTCCAGAGCTACCAGTACCGCTGCATCGAGTTCGCGCTCGGCAACAAGAACGCGGCCATGCTCCAGCCCCACGCCCACCGGCCCGACCTGCTGGCCCAGGTGGCGACGGCGTTCGGCGCTCCCTCGCTCTACGACGAGAGCCTGCGCCTGCTGGCGCGCCGCGGCCTGGCCGTGCCGGCGTCGCACCTGGCGCGCGACTGGACGCAGCCCTACGTGGAGAGCGACGCGGTGCGCGACGCCTGGCTGGTGGTCTACCGCGACCCGAAGCAGCACTGGGACCTCTACCAGCTCGGCGAGGAACTGACCGACCTGGAGGACGCGTTCCGGCTGTGGCGCTTCCGTCACGTGACGACGGTGCAGCGCATCATCGGCTTCAAGCGCGGCACCGGCGGGACCGGCGGCGTGAGCTACCTGCGCAAGTTGCTCGACACGGTGCTGTTCCCCGAGGTCTGGGCGCTGCGCACCGAGCTCTGACGCGCGCGCCGGGGCGTGGATCCTGCTCGACAGGATGCTGCATTTACCGTCGAGTTGCTGCCAATACGGTCGAGTAGACGACGCGTAAGTCCGTGTAATTGGCGGCGTTTATTGCCGCAAACCCTTCATCCTGCGCTTAGGATTGCCGCTTAGCATGTAGGACAAGGGCGCGAAATCGTGCCCGTCTCCGGCAGACCTTGCCGAGGCATCAAGCGGGAACACGGGAACGTCACGATGAATCTCTGGGGCAAGCTGGCAGTCGCCGCATCGGTCGCGTGGGTCTGCTCCACCGCATCCGCACTCACCGACACGACGTCGCGTTCCGGCGAACCTGCCACCGCGCTGGCCGGCGTCGAGGCGTCCGACGACACCCGCTACGCGGAACGCTGGATCCACGAGAAAGGCGACGCCCACGGACGCCCTTTCGTGATCGTCGACAAGCGGGCGGCGCGCATCTACGTGTTCGGCGCCGCCGGCGAGCTCGTGGGCACGTCGTCGACCCTCCTGGGCCAGGCGCGCGGCGACCTGCCGGTGCCTGGCGCCGGCCAGAAGCCGCCGTCGCGCCTGCTGCCCGACGAGCGCAAGACCCCGGCCGGCCGCTTCGAGTCGCTGCCCGGGCGCAACCTGCAGGGCGAGCCGGTGGTCTGGGTCGACTACGACACCGGCATCGCGATCCACCGCGTGCGTCCCGGCATCTCGCAGATGCAGCGCGTCAACAGCCTGGCTACCGACGACCCCGCCAACAAGCGGCTGTCGCTGGGCTGCGTGGTCGTGCCCGAGAACTTCTTCCTGGCGGTGGTGCTGCCCACGCTGGGCCATGCGCGCGGCACGGTCTACGTGCTGCCGGAGGACGGCCCGGTCGCGGCGATGTTCGGCGCGCCGCCGGCCGACAACCGGTTCGCCGCACGCCGCGTCGACGTCAGCGCCCGATAGTCTTGAGCATCTCCAGCGAGCAGTCGAACTCGCGCCGCACCCAGTCGCGCAGCGCCACCAACGGCGGCCAGTCGCGCAGCGCCGGCGGATAGACCAGGCTGTAGGGCTGCGCGCCCTCCAGCACGACCGACACGTCGAACAGGCGCGCCAGCCGCCCGTCGCCCAACGCGTCGGCGGCCAGCAGCTCGCGCACCACGGCCAGCCCCAGGCCCTGCTCGGTGGCCTGCAGCATCAGGCCGACGTCGTTGAACGTCGCCACCGGCGTGACCCGTGCCTGCACGCCGGCGGCGGCAAACCAGCTCTCCCAGACATCGGCGTCGCCCAGCAGCGCCTCGCGGGCCAGGTCGGCCGGCCTGGCGTCGCGCAGCCGGCGCGCCAGCGCGGGCGAGGCGACGGCGACGAACGGCGTCGGTGACTCGTACAGGCGCTCGACGACCAGGCCCGGCCACGGCCCGCGGCCGGTGCGGATGGCGGCATGGAAGCCGTCACGCTGCAGGTCGACGAGATGGGCGGAGGCGTCGATCTCGAGCGGGATGCCGGGATGGCGCTCGCGCCACAGGCCCAGCCGCGGCAGGAACCAGCGCTGGGCGAACGACGGCAGCATCGACACCCGCAGCCCTTGCGCGGCGCCCTGCGCGGCCGCCGCCGCGGCCTGCACGCCCTCGTCCACCTGCGCCAGCGCCGGCGCGACGTGGCGCAGCAGGGCCTGGCCGGCGGCGTTCAGGTGGATGCGCCGGCCCCGGCGATCGAACAGCGGGAAGCCCAGCCGGCTCTCGAGCTCGCCGACCTGCTGGCTCACCGCGCTGTGCGTCAGGTGCAGCGCCTCGGCCGCGGCGCGCAGGTTCTCGAGCCGAGCCACCGCGACGAACGTCGGCAGGAAATGAATCGGGATGCGGGCCATGTAGTGAGGGATTTGGTCGGCCCAGCTTACCAATAACGCCAGAATTCGTCGATATACGCCGCTTAGGTACGGTCTTATTCTGACCAGCATCGACCTTCACCGGAGCACCGCCATGACCACCTGCACCCTCGCCCCGACGCTGCCTGCCCCGCTCGGCACCCGCCTGCTGCAGGCGATCGTCCGCTACTTCAGTCGCTCGGTGGTCACGCGCGAGGCGGTCGACCAGGCGTGGATCGATTCGGGACTCGGCCGCCTGGGCCGGGCGACGCTGGAAGACATCGGCGCGCCCGCGTCGCTCATCGACGAGGCCCAGCGGCGCGAGACCTGGAAGGTGGCCGCGGCGCTGGACGCCGTGCGTCACCTCTGACGACTAGGGCGCCGCGGCAATGCGCTCGCGAAAGCGGACGTAGTCGGCGGCGCTCTGCTGGGGCCGCTCGATCATCGGCGCGTGGCCCACGCCGGGCATGACGATGGCCTGCGCGTTGGGCAGCAGCGCCTGCAGCACCGGCACCGTGCCCACCGACAGGGCGCGATCCTGGTCGCCCCAGACGATCAGCGTGGGCGTGGCCAGTCCGCGCACCGCGCCGCTGACCGAGTCGGTGGCGATCTGGGCGAACACCTTGCGCTCGAGGTCCAGGTTGGCCATGCGTTCGCGGGCGAGCACGTCCATCACCACGCCCGGGATCCAGGGCGGATCGCTCATGACGAAATCGATCAGCGCCGGGTAATCGCTCTCCCGGGTCACCATCAGCGGGTTGGCGCCCGTGGTCGTGACGATGCGCGCGAGCTCGCTGGGCGGCGCCTCGGCGATGCCCGCGGCGTCGATCAGCCAGAGGCTGCGCACTTCCTGCGGCCAGCGCGCGGCGTAGCTCATCGCGATGCCCCCGCCCATCGAATTGCCGCCGATGTCGACGCGCGCCAGGCCCAGGGCCCGTGCGAATTCGTGCAGCCGCCCGGCCTGCGCCGCGTAGCGGTAGTCGGCGTCGGGCAGGTGCGTCGACTCGCCGAAGCCGACCAGATCGGGCGCGATCACGCGGTAGTGCGGCACGAGGTAGCGGGCGACGCGCGTGAAGTTGTCCTTGTCGGCACCGAAGCCGTGCACCAGCAGCAGCGGCTCGCCGGTGCCGCCCTCCAGGTAGGCCACGTGCGTGCCGTCCGCCAGCACGATCTCCTTGTGCGCGAGGCCGGCACGCGCGCGCTCCATCGCGTAGGCCGAGGCCTTCAGCGAGGGACCGAGACTGGCGCAGCCGCCCAGCGTCGCGGCGAGGGCGAGAAGGCAGGCGAGCAGGGCGAAGCGGCGGCGCAGGCGCATGGGGGTGACCGACGGTGACGGGAAGCCGCCACTGTAGTCGGTCAAAGTCCGCCGAACGCGCTGAACTCGCCCAGGGTGGGCAGGCAGCGCTCGAGGGCGGCCAGGCAGTCGGCGTCGAAGGCCGTGCCCACGCCCTCGTGCAGCGTCTGCAGCGCCCGCGCGGTGGTCAGCGCCTGGCGGTAGGGGCGGTCGGCGGTCAGGGCGTCGAAGACGTCGGCGATGGTGATGATGCGCGTCTCGAGGCGGATGTGGCGGGCGTCGAGGCCGCGCGGATAGCCGGAGCCGTCCAGCCGCTCGTGGTGTGCGCCGGCGACGCGCGCGAGCATGCCGAATGCGCCGATGCGGCCGAGTACCTGCTCGGTGTTGAGCGCGTGGCGCTGCATCGCGGCCCGTTCCCAGGGATCGAGCGGGCCCGGCTTGTCCAGGATCTGGTTGCTCACGCCCAGCTTGCCCACGTCGTGCAGCAGCGCGGCCCGGCGCAACCAGCGGCGCTCGGCGGCCGCCAGCCCGAGTTGCCCGGCGACCTGGTCGGCGACGAGGGCCACGCGCGCGCTGTGGCCGGCGGTCCAGGGGCTCTTGGCGTCGACGATCTGGCCGAAGGCGGCCGCGATGTCGTCGAGGTAGTCTTCGTCCACCGGCTGCGGCTGGCGGGCCGGCTCCAAGTCCAGCACGACCTGCTCGAGGTCGTCCGAGGCCAGCTGGCGCCAGAACCCGGGGTCGCGTGCCAGCGTGGCGAACGCATCGGCGATGCGCGGGTCGAACCAGCGGCCGCTGCGGCGTGCCACCTCCTCGCGCGCGGCCTGCGCGCCCACGCGCGCATGGAACACGTCCACGGCCTGGGCCAGCAGCGCGATGCGGGCGTACAGCGGGATCTCCTTGCCGCACAGGCCCTGCGGCTGGCCGCTGCCGTCCCAGTGCTCGTCCAGGGCCTGGATGGCCTCGGCCACGTCCTCGCCGAAGTGCAGCTGGCGCGCCACCTGCGCGCCGCGCGAGCAGCGCGTCTCGGTGAGCTCGCGGTGGATCTCGCCGCCGTTCTGCACGGCGTTGGCGATCGCGCGCAGGCGCGCCGCAGGGCCCGCCCGGGTGCCGGTGTGGCGGATCACGAAGCGCAGCAGGCTGGGCAGGCTCAGGCCCACCGTCTTGCGCTCGCGCTTGAAGGCCAGGTCGTCGGTGAGGAACAGCGCGTGCACGCGGGCGGCGTTGCTGCTGCAGCCGGCGTCCTTGAGCAGCGTCGCGAAGTAGAGGTCGCGCATCTCGGGGGCGTTCAGGCCGATCGCGCGGCCGACCTGCTGGCCGATCCAGCAGCTGCGCATGCAGTGGCCCGCGGGCTGGCTCGCGGTCATGTCCAGCGCGTGGCTCAGCGAGCCCAGCAGCTCGCCCAGGCGCGGGCCGTTGGCGGCGGCAGGCAGCGGCGCGCGCGGCGCGGGCGCGGCGGCGCCCTTTCCGCTGGCGGGGCCGGCGGGCGCGCCGTCCGCGCCGTCGTTGGCGGCTTCGGGGTGCAGGAGATCGAGCTGGGCGTCCATCCGTTGGCTATCGGCGCCGCGAGGGTCCGGCTGAAGCTCGCGAACGTGCGAAGAGTCGCGCAGTTCCGACGCGACAGTGGCTCAATTTACGCGCCGCAACGGTCGATAAGCTCCTGACGTCCTCCCCGAACTCCTGCCTTGTCCATCGCCCCCATGGCCTCCGACGATCCGTCGCCCACGCCCAGCCGAATTGCCCGCAGCGCCCCGATCGCGGTGCGGCTGGCGCTCGCGTTCGGCCTGTTGCTGGCGCTGCTGGCCGGGGTGGTGGCGCTGGCGCTCAAGCAGGCCGAGCTCGTGGGCGAGTCCAGCCGCGGGGTGGCCGAGACCAGCCTGCGCCAGGTGCTGCTGGCGCGCCAGGCCGAGAAGGCCGCGCAGGCCGGCGCGCAGCACCTGCACACCCTGTTCCTGCTCGACGCGCGGCCCGACCGCGTGCCGGTCTACAAGCTGATCGACATCGCATTCGCCGAGCAGAAGGCCACGCTGTCGCAACTGCTGGCCGATGCGCACGCCGTCGAGGACGCCGTCGTCGTCGAGCGCCTGATCGCCACCCGCGGCCGCTTCGAGGCCGCGTTCCAGCACACCGTCGAGGAGGTCGAGCTGGACCTCGCCGCCGCGCGCCCGATCATGATCAAGGAGACGCTGCCGGCGCTGCACGACATGCTGGACGCGCTCGACGCGCTGGTGGCCGTGAAGTCCGCGCAGGCCAACGCGACGATCTCCAGCATCCGCATGCAGCAGGCCCGCAGCCGCGAGTACGTGCTCGAGCTCTCGGGCCTGGCGGTGGTGGCGGCGCTGCTGTGCGCGGTGTGGATCACGCGCTCGATCACGCGCCCGCTCGCCCTCACCGTGGCCCTGGCGCGCGAGATCGCCGACGGCAAGCTCGACAGCCCGATGCCCGCGGCCGGCCGCGACGAGGTGGGCCGCCTGATCACCGCGCTGGGCGAGATGCGCGACAGCCTGGCGCAACGCGAGGCCCGCATCGTCGACCTCGCGTTCCGCGACCCGCTCACGGGCCTGGCCAACCGCACCCTGTTCAACGACCGCCTGGACCAGGCCGTCGGCGTCGCCACGCGCACCGGCCACGCGATGTCGGTGCTGCTGATCGACCTCGATCGCTTCAAGGACGTCAACGACGTACTGGGCCACCCCGTCGGCGACGAGCTGCTCAACCAGGTGGCCGGCCGGCTGACGCGCGAGCTGCGTCGCACGACCGACACCGTGGCGCGCATCGGCGGCGACGAGTTCGCCGTGCTGCTGCCCGCGCAGGGCCGCGAGGGCGCCGCGCTGCTGGCGCGCCAGCTGCTGGCCGCGCTCGACACGCCGGTGACCATCGAGGGCCAGACGGTGGACGTCAGCGGCTCCATCGGCATCGCCACCTTCCCCGAGGACGGCGGCAACACCACCGAGTTGATGGCGCATGCCGACTCGGCGATGTACGTGGCCAAGGAGACCAACAGCGGCTACGCCGCCTTCACCCCGAAGATGGCGCGCACCGGCGAGCACGGCCTGAGCCTGCTCTCGGACCTGCGCCGGGCCATCGACGAGAACCAGTTCTACCTGCAGTACCAGCCCAAGATCTCGCTGGCCGACCGCAGCTGCCTCTCCGCGGAAGTGCTGATCCGCTGGCGTCATCCGACGCGCGGCTTCGTCCCGCCCGACCAGTTCATCCCGTTCGCCGAACAGACGGGCTGCATCAAGTCGATCACGCGCTGGGTGCTCGCGCGCGGCCTCGCGCAGTTGGCGACCTGGCGCGCGAGCGGCCTGGAGATGTCGCTCAACATCAACGTGTCCACGCGCGACCTCCTGCAGCAGGACCTGCCGGCCATCGTGCGCGACCAGCTGCTCGCCGAGGGCGTGGCGGCCCGCTACCTGTGCCTGGAAGTCACCGAGAGCACGATCATGGAGCAGGATCCGACGCACGCCCTGGCTTCCCTGCAGGCGCTGCACGAGATGGGCGTGCAGCTGTCGATCGACGACTTCGGCACCGGCTACTCCTCGCTGGCCTACCTCAAGAAGTTGCCGGTGCAGGAGCTCAAGATCGACCGCTCGTTCGTGATGAACCTCGACCTGGACGACAACGACCTCAACATCGTCCGCTCGACGATCGGCATGGCCCACCACATGGGCCTGAAGGTGGTCGCCGAGGGGGTCGAGACGGAGTCGGTGGCCGCCAAGCTCAAGTCGCTGGGCTGCGATGGCGCGCAGGGCTACCTGTACAGCCGGCCGCTGGGCGCCGACGACTTCCTGGCCTGGGCCGTGGCCTCTCAACTCGCCCACCCGCCGCGCCGTCCGGGCGTGCCCGGCGGCCCCGAGACGGCCGACCTGTTCGAGGCGGCCCCCCTGGCCGACTGAACGCCCGGGTGCCGGGCGGCCGCTGCGCAGGATGCGGCACCATCGGGGTTTTGGCGGGCAGGTGCTGCACAAATAGGCACATCCGATGGGCGTGGCATTGACACGCCCCCTGCTCAGCTGCAATCCTGTGCCCTCGATCCGAGGGAAACGAGAACAAACGATGAAGCTGGGCACGTCCGGCGCGCGGCCACCGACCCCCGCGCCATCGCCCGCGCCTGCGACCGCGCCCGCCCGGGCGTTCGAGGATTCGCTCGCCTTCGCGCGGCCGCGCGAAGACCCGTACGCCGTCCTCGCCGTGCGGGGCCTGAGTGTCCTGGTGTGGTCCGTCGGCGCCTTGCTGCTGCTGCTGGCGCTGGTCCAGCGCAGCTACGGGTCGCTCGGCCTGCTGGGGTCGTCGCGCGCGCTGATGGGCGGCTGCCTGTTCGTCGGCGGCGCCCTGGCCTGGACGCTGTCGCGCCGGGGCTGGAACCCGGCCTCGGCCACGGTCTCGCTCTCGCTGGCCCTGCTGGCGCTGATGCTGCATGCCTTCTATTCGGGGCTGGGCACGCATTCCATCGTGCTCGGCGGCGCCGTGCTGCTGGTGGCGGTGTCGGGCATGCTGGTCAACATGACCACGGCCGTCGTGCTCGGGCTGGCGAACATGGCCCTGATCGCCGGCCTCGAGCTGGCGGAGAACCGCGGCGTCATCTCGCCGGCCACCAGCCTGGCCCAGCTGCACACCGAGTCGCGTGCGCTGTCGTTCGCCATGCTGACGGCGGCCGGGCTGATCACGGCATGGATCGTACGGCGCCAGCTGCTGGGCACCGTGCTGCGTGCGCACGAGCAGGAGCGCCGCATGAGCCGGCTGCTGCGGCTGGGCAGCGACTTCACCTGGGAGATGGACAACCTCGGCCACCTCACCTGGCTGTCGCCGTCGTTCGAGATGCACACGCTGCACACGGTGGCCGAATTCATGCAGCTGGCCAAGCCCGGCGGCCCGACCTTCGTCAAGGATGCCCAGTGGGAGCTGCTGCTGGCCGACATGCGGGCGCGCCGGCCGTATCGCGATCGCGTGATCCACTTCGTCACCGCCAGCGGCCAGGAACTGTTCGTCAGCGGCAGCGGCGAGCCGGTGTTCGACGCCACCGGACGCCACCTCGGCTGGTGGGGGGTCAGTCGCAACGCCACCGCCGAAGTGCTGGCGCAGCGCGAGCTGCAGCGCTCGCAGGCGATGCTGGACCGCCTGTTCCGGCTCAGCCCCGACGCGGTCTGCGTGGTCAGCATGACCGACGGCCGCGTGCTGCTCGCCAACCCGGCATTCCTGCAGTTCAGCGGCCTCGAGGAGGCGCAGGCCATGGGGCGCAACGGCGTCGAGCTCGGGTTCTGGCGCGATGCCGAGCCGATGCTGGCGCTGGGCCGGGCGATCGCCAAGCAGGGTTCGGTGCGCGACTTCCGCTCGGTGGCCTGGTCCCGCGACGGCCGGCGCCATTCCGTGCTGATCACGGCCGCGGCGTTCGACTGGGACGGCGAGCCCGTGGCCGTGATGACCACGCGCGACGTCACCGAGACGGAGCGTGCCAAGCAGGAAGGCGACGCGATCCTCGACAACGCCGTCGTCGGCGTGTGCCTGGTGCGCGACCACCGGCTGGAGCGCGTCAACCCGCAGCTCGAGCGCATGCTGGGCGTGCCCCCGGGCTCGCTGGTGGGCAAGCCCACCGAGGTGCTGTTTCCCAGCCACGAGAAGTTCAAGGACTTCGTCGCCGTCTACGAGTCGCCGCAGTCGGCCGGCGACACGATCGACATCGAGCGCCGCTACACGCGCGGCGACGGCGCCAAGCTGCTGGTGCGCATGCGCGGCCGCGCGGTCGATCCGAAGCGGCGCCAGGAGACCGGCACCATCTGGGTCATCGAGGACATCACCGACCGCCGCCGCGCCGAACTCGAGCTGGCCCAGGCCAAGCGCGACGCCGAGGCCGCCAGCCGCGCCAAGAGCAGCTTCCTGGCCACCATGAGCCACGAGATCCGCACGCCGCTGAGCGGGGTGCTGGGCCTGGCGCGCCTGCTGCAGGATCCGGCGCTGCCGCCCGAGCGCCGCCGCTCCTACCTGACGCACCTGGTGGACGCGGCCGAGGTCCTCAACGGCATCGTCTCGGACGTGCTGGACCTGTCCAAGATCGAGGCCGGCCAGCTGCAGGTCGAGCACATCCCGTTCGACCTGCACGCGGTGGTCTGGAGCGCGTTCCGCACCTTCTCGCCGGTCGGCCAGGAGCGCGGCCTGGAGATGAGCTGCCATGTTGCACCCGACACGCCGCGCGAGGTGCTGGGCGACCCGGTGCGGGTGCGCCAGATCCTGTCGAACTACCTGTCCAACGCGCTCAAGTTCACGCAGGCCGGCCGCATCCACGTGCACCTGTTCCAGCGCACGCCCGACGTGGCGCGGATCGAGATCAACGACACCGGCATCGGGGTCAGCGCCGAGCTGCGCGCCACGCTGTTCCAGCCCTTCACGCAGGCCGACAGCTCCACCACGCGGCGCTTCGGCGGCAGCGGCCTGGGCCTGTCGATCTGCCGCGAGCTCGCCGAACTGATGGGGGGCGCCGTGGGCCTGGACAGCGACGGCCGCACCGGCACCTGCGCCTGGGTCGACCTGCCGCTGGTGGCCGCCAGCGAGGACGACTACACCACCATCGCGAGCCCGCTGGAGGCCGTCCCGAAGCAGCCGCTGCTGGGCATGCGCGTGCTGCTGGCCGAGGACAACCCGGTCAACCGGCTGATCGTCGGCGCGATGCTGTCGCGGCTGGGCGCGCAGGTGATCGAGGCCGCCAACGGGGTCGAGGCGATCGCGCATGCCTCGCGCGAGCCCGGCCATGTCCACGCGATCCTGATGGACCTGCACATGCCCGAGATCGACGGCATCGAGGCCACGCGCCAGCTGCGCGCGCAGCCGTCCACCGCGCACCTGCCCATCATCGCGCTGACCGCCGCTGTACTCGACGCCGAGCGCGCGCAGGCGCATGCCGTGGGCATGAACGGCTTCGTCTCGAAGCCGGCGGGCGAGGGCGACCTGGTGCGGGCGTTGTGGGCGTTCCTGCCCGGCACCCCCACGCAGTGACGGCCGCCCGACGGTTCAGCCGCGCTTGAGCACCCTGGCCACCGCCGGCGCGCGCAGCCGGCCCGCCACGGGCAGGTCGGCGCCCAGCAGCGGGCGCAGGTAGTCGACGAACGCGGGCGTGACGTCGTTGCCGGCGGCCGCGATCAGGTTGTCTTCCATCGTGCGCGTCTTGCCGGCCACGGCTTCCAGCGGCTGCAGCACGTAGTCGACCGCGTAGTCGCCGCCGCGGCGGATGGCGACGGAGCCGTCGCGGTCGCCCCACATCGCCCACTGCACCGCCTTCTCGCCGACCTCGCGCGCCTCGCGCTGGTCGACGTCGGAGACGCAGCCGAGGAACGAGCGCTGCAGGTACCCGAAGGTGTCGCCGCGCACGCGCTTGATCTTGAGCTTGCCCTTGATCTCGTCGCACAGCAGGTCGGCCAGCGCGCCAGTGCCCGACAGCTGCACGTTGCCGTGGGCGTCGCGCTCGACGCTGGTGGCGAGCTTCTCGGCGATGGTCGCGCCGCTCTCGTCGTGGATGCCTTCGGACACGGCGATCACGCAGCGGCCGTGCTTGTCGTAGGCGGCCCGGACGTCGGCCAGGAAGCCTTCGATGGAGAACGTGCGCTCGGGCAGGTAGACCAGGTGCGGGCCGTCGCCGGGAAAGCGGCGCGCCAGCGCGGCGGCGGCGGTGAGGAAGCCGGCGTGGCGGCCCATCACCACGCCCAGGTAGACCCCGGGCAGCGCGGCGTTGTCGAGGTTGGCGCCGGCGAAGGCCTGGGCGACGAAGCGCGCGGCCGACGGGTAGCCCGGCGTGTGGTCGTTGCCCACGAGGTCGTTGTCGATCGTCTTGGGAATGTGCACGCAGCGCAGCGCGTGGCCCGCCTTGCGCGCCTCGTCGGCGACGATGCGCACGGTGTCCGACGAATCGTTGCCGCCGATGTAGAAGAAGTAGCCGATGTCGTGCGCCTGCAGCACCGCCAGGATGCGCTGGCAGTACGCGAGGTCGGGCTTGTCGCGCGTGGAACCGAGGGCCGACGCCGGCGTGCGCGCGACTTCCTCGAGGTTGTGCAGCGTCTCCTGGGTCAGGTCGACCAGCTCCTCGTCGACGATGCCGCGCACGCCGTGCAGCGCCCCGTAGACGCGCGCCACCTGCGGGAAGCGGCGCGCCTCCAGCACCACGCCCACCAGCGACTGGTTGATGACGGCGGTGGGGCCGCCGCCTTGCGCGACGAGGATCCTGATCGAACTCATGGGCGGCACTCCGGCGATGGCGTTGGCGATGCCGCCGATCTTACGACCGTCGCGCTAGTCCTGCGACCGGCGTTGCCGATGGATGTCGTGGGTGACGAACGGGTCGTCGCCGGACGGGCGCTCCAGCCAGTGCGGGTGTTCCAGCGTGCGGGTGATGTCGGCCAGGCCGCTCTCCCAGTGGCTGCGCATCGTGACGGCGCCGAACTCGTAGTCCTTGGCCAGGCCGTCCCATTCCTTGTCCTGGTAGATCAGCTGGATCACGCTGACGCTGCGCGCGGTGGCCTGTTGAGCGGCGGCGCGGCACACCGGGTCCTGGGCGCGCTGTTCGGGCGGGATGCGTTCCAGCAGTTCGCGCAGCAGTCGGCGCTGCTGCTGTTCCTGGGCTTGCGTGTTGGTGACGGCACGGGTGCGACTCGAGAACTGGATGTCCTTGACCCGCTCCTGCGCGTCGACGACGTTGGTGGGCAGGTTGCCGCGCGCGCTCCACAGGTCGACCTGGAAGGCGAGCGTGTCGCGCTTCGGGTTGTCGTCCAGCACCTGCGTCAGCGGCGTGTTGGAGACGAGGCCGCCGTCCCAGTAGTAGCGCACCGGCCGCGGCGCACCGCTCGCGCGCGAGGGCGTCAGCGGGCCCGGATCCTCGATGGCGATCGCCGGGAAGCCCGGCGGCAACGCGCCCGAGGCCATGATGTGCTCGGCGCGGATGCGCTTGCGCCAGCGCCCGTGCTGGCTGTCGAAGACCTCGAAGTTGCCGGTCTCGACGTTCACCGCGGAGACCGTCAGGCGGGTGGGGCCGGCGTTGATGCGGTCGAAGTCGACCAGGCGTTCCAGCGTGGCCTTCAGCGGCGCCGTGTCGTAGAAGCTGGCCTTGGCGGCCGACGGCGGCGGCAGCCAGTCGGTCGACGGGCGCGGCGTGAAGAAGCCGCGCTGCCCCTCGGTCAGCGCACGCCAGGCGTTCCAGCTGTTCCAGATCTGGCGACGCCAGTCGTCCACCGGCTCGACGAGCGCGTCCATGAACGCCATCGCGTCGGGATACGCCGCCGGTCGCGACACCGTGGTCCAGAACTCGCGCAGGCGAGCCACCCGGTCGCCCGGCGCGTTGCCGGCGATCAGCGCCGCGTTGATCGCGCCGATCGAGATGCCGGCCACCCAGTCGGGCTCGACGCCGGCGGTGGCCAGGCCCTCCATCACGCCGGCCTGGTAGGCGCCCAGCGCGCCGCCGCCTTGCAGCACGAGGGCGATCGTTTCGAAGGGGGGGCGGGCTAGGGGCATGGGCGCTGGTCCGGGTGATCGGGACCCCGCAGCTTATCGGGTTCGTGTTGCGCGGCGTCAAGGGCGGACATTCGTTGCCCGGCGTGCCCGGCGCCGGCCTGCTCTAATGTCGACATGAGCCCTGTTCCACCCGCCCATCTCGCCGCCGATTTCCTGTCCGCGGGCATCCGCGACGTCGAGTGCCTGTTCCCCGACGTGTCCGGCTACCCGCGCGGCAAGCTGATGCCGGCCACGGCGTTCGCCGGCGGCGCCGAACTGCGCATCGCGCAGGCGATCCCGATGCAGTGCATCACCGGCGACTATTCCTACGACCCGATCTTTCCCGACCAGGATCCGGACGTGCTGCTGGTGCCCGACTACGCCACCGTCAAGCCCGTGCCCTGGGCCAGCGTGCCGCGCGCCATGGCGATCCACGACTGCTTCGAGCTCACCGGCGAGCCGTGCCAGTTCGCCCCGCGCACCATCCTGCGCGACGTGATGGCGCGCTACGAGCGCCGCGGCCTGCGTCCGGTCGTCGCGCCCGAGATCGAGTTCTACCTGACCGCGCCCAACGACGATCCCGCGCAGCCGCTGCGCGCACCCGCGCTGCGCGGCGGCCGCACCGAGGTGGGCCAGTCGGCGTTCAGCCTCAACACGCTCAACGAGCACGCCGCGTTCTGGGACGAGTTCCGCACGACGCTGGAACTCCTGGGCGTGCGCGCCGACACCTGGATCCACGAGGTGGGCCTGACCCAGTTCGAGATCAACCTGCTGCACGACGACCCGCTGGTCGTCGCCGACCAGGCCTTCCTGTTCAAGTACGCAGCCAAGGAAGTGGCGCTCAAGCACGGCATGAACGCCGTGTTCATGGCCAAGCCGATCGCGCACCAGCCGGGCAGCTCGATGCACCTGCACCAGAGCGTGGTCGACGCCGACGGCCGCAACGTGTTCAGCAACGCCGACGGCAGCGAGAGCGTGCTGTTTCGCCAGTACATCGCCGGCCTGCAGGCCAACCTGCCCAACCTGATGCTGCTGTTCGCGCCGTTCGTGAATTCGTATCGCCGCTTCGTCAAGGGCAGCCAGGCGCCGGTCAACTTCCACTGGGGCCACGACAACCGCACCGCCGGCCTGCGCATCCCCAAGAGCGGCCCGGCCGCGCGCCGCGTCGAGAACCGCGTCGCGGGCGCCGACGCCAACCCCTACCTGGTGATCGCCGCCACGCTGGCCGCCGGCCTGGACGGCATCGAGCGCGCGCTGCCGCCCACCGAGCCGATGCACGACAGCGCCTACGAGCACGCCCACACGCTGGCGCGCACGTTCGTCGCGGCCCACGAGGACTTCCTGCGCGACGGCGTGGCGGCGCGGCTGTTCGGCCAGCGCTTCGTCAGCGCCTACGCCTCGGTCAAGGAGATCGAGTTCGAGAGCTACCTCGCCGAGATCGGCGCGTGGGAGCGCCGCTTCCTGGCGCCGCAGGCATGACGCAGGTCGCCGCGGTCGTCGGCGCCGGCCCGGCCGGGCTGATGGCCGCCAGCGTGGCGCAGGCGCACGGCGTGCAGGTGCACGTGTTCGACGCGATGCCGTCGGTCGGCCGCAAGTTCCTGCTGGCCGGCATCGGTGGGCTGAACCTGACGCACTCCGAGCCGATGCCGGATTTTCGCGCGCGCGACGCGCAGCGCGCGCCCGCGCTGGCACCGGCGCTCGAGGCCTTCGGCCCCGAGGCGGTGCGGGCGTGGGCACAGGAGCTGGGCATCCCGACCTTCGTGGGCACCTCGGGCCGCGTGTTCCCGAAGGACATGAAGGCCGCGCCGCTGCTGCGCGCCTGGCTGCATCGCCTGCGGGCCGGCGGCGACGGCCGGCCGCCGGTGCAGTTCCACATGCGCCAGCGCTGGCTGGGCTGGGCCGACGACGGCCGCACGCTGCGCTTCGCCGCCCCGGCCGGCGAGCACATGTTCGCCGCCGACGCCACGGTGCTGGCGCTGGGCGGCGCGAGCTGGTCGCGGCTGGGCTCCGACGGCGCCTGGGTGCCGCTGCTGGCCGCGCGCGGCGTCGACATCGCGCCGCTGCGCGCCAGCAACTGCGGCTTCGACGTGGCGCCCACCGGTCCGGATCGCAGCGGCTGGAGCGCGCACCTGCGCGAACGCTTCGCCGGCGAGCCGGTCAAGCCGGTGGTCGTCACGGCGGCGGACGCGGCCGGCGTGATGCATCGACAGCAGGGCGAGTTCGTGGTGACGGCCACCGGCATCGAGGGCAGCCTCGTCTACGCGTTCTCCGCCGGCCTGCGCGAGGCCATCGCCGCGCAGGGCAGCGCCACGCTGACGCTGGACCTGCTGCCGCAGCACTCGCTGGCCCAGGTGCTGGCCGAGACGCGACGGCCGCGCGGCACGCGCAGCCTGTCCACGCACCTGAAGAGCCGGCTGCACCTGCAGGGCGTGAAGATGGGCCTGCTGCACGAACTGCTGGCGCCAGCGCAGCTGGCCGACCCCGACGTGCTGGCCGGCTTCATCAAGGCGCTGCCGCTGGTGGTGTCCGCCGCGCGGCCCCTCGACGAGGCGATCAGCACCGCCGGCGGCGTTCGCTTCGAGGCGCTGGACGCCGGCCTGATGGTGCGTGCGCTGCCGGGCCTGTTCATTGCCGGCGAGATGCTCGATTGGGAGGCGCCCACCGGCGGCTACCTGCTCACCGCCTGCCTGGCCACCGGCCGCCTGGCCGGCCAGGGCGTGGCCGACCGCCTGGGCGCGCGCTGACATGAAGATTCTTTCCAACGGCCTGATGATCGAGGTGGACGACCAGGGGCGCCGCGACGCACCGGTCGTGCTGCTGGTGATGGGCCTGGGCATGCAGCTCACCGGCTGGCCCGAGGAGCTGGTGCAACTGCTTCTGGACCACGGCTTTCGGGTCGTGCGCTTCGACAACCGCGACGCCGGGCTGAGCGACGGCTTCGGCCATGCCGGGGTGCCCAACATCGCGCTGAACGCGCTGCGCCACCTGGTGCGCCTGCCGGTGCGCGCGCCCTACGCGCTCAAGGACATGGCCGCCGACGCCGTCGGCGTGCTGGACGCGCTGGGCATCGCCCGCGCACACGTGGTCGGCGCCTCTCTGGGCGGCATGATCTCGCAGCACGTGGCCGCCACGCATGCGCATCGGGTGGCCAGCCTCGGGTTGATCATGACCACCAGCGGCTCGCGGCGCCTGCCTGGGCCGACGCTGCAGGCGCGGCGCGCGCTGCTGTCGCAGCCGGCCAACCGCGATCCGGAGACGCTGGTCTCGCACGCGATCAGCGTCTTCACCGCCATCGGCAGCCCGGCCTACAAACCGGCGCCGGCCGACCTGCGCCGGCGCATCGAAGCCAGCGTCGCGCGCGCTTCGCGCCCGGCGGGCTCGGCGCGCCAGTTGCTGGCCATCGCGGCGGACGGCGACCGCACGCCGCTGCTGGCGCGCATCCAGGCACCGACGCAGGTGATCCACGGCGTGCAGGATCCGCTGGTGCCGGTGACCAGCGGCCGCGACCTGGTGGCGCGCATCGCCGGCGCCCGCGGCGACTTCATCGAGGGCATGGGCCACGACCTGCCGCAGGCGCTGCTGGGGCGCATCGCGCAAGGCATCGCCGACAACGCGCGGCGCGCAATCTGAACGTCGGCGTGTCGCCGGCGCGCCGGCCGGCGGCGGCGCGAACGGGTCCGCGACCGCGTCGAGCCGCCCGCCCGCTCGCGGCCGGAACGGGCGCGCGAACGACGGCGCCACCGTGGTGCCCCGCCAACGCGGCAGCGCCGGCACGGGTGGCATGCACCAGGGCAGGGCCCGGATCCGAGCGCGGCGAAGGGATTTCCGCGCCCGGACGCGCATGAAAAAGGGCCGATCGGTCGCCCGATCGGCCCTGCGTCTGCGGTGGCCGGAGGCGCCCCGCGGGTCGCCTCCGGCGTCCGTGCGCCTACTGCACGTTCACGGCCACGTCGTCGAGGACGAACGAGGTCGCAAGCGAGGAGTCTTCCGTGCCCGTGAACTTCAGGGTCACCGTCTTGCCGATGTAGGCGTTCAGGCTGATCGTCTTCAGCACGTAGCCGGTGGCGGCGTTGGCGTTGGAGTACGTCGCCAGCGTCGTCGTCGTCGTGCCGCTGGTCACGCCGACCGTCAGCTTGTCGTACGCCGTGGTGCCGGTTTCCTTCGTGTCGATGTGCAGGTAGAACGTCAGCGTGGCGGACGTTTTGCCGGCCGGGATCGTGATCGACTGCGACGCGGAATCCGTGTGGGTCGAGCCGTAGCCGTCCAGCCACAGGAAGCCGGTGCCGCCGTGCGCGGTCTGGCCGGTGCAGGTCGCGTTCGTGCAGAACACGCCCGAAGTCACCGTCCACGGGGACGCCGAGGTCTCGAAGCCGCCGTTGGTCACGACGTTGGTCGCCCCGCCGCCGCCCGAGCTCGACACGGTCACCGAGGCCGTCTTGGAGGCCGAGACGCCGCCGCTGTCCTTGACGGTTTCCGTCACGGTGTACGTGCCGGCGGCCGTGTAGGTGTGCGTCGGGCTCTTGACCGTCGAGGTGCCGCCGTCGCCGAAGGTCCACGCGTAGGAGCTGATCGTGCCGCCGACGTCGCTGGAGCTGTCGGTGAAGGTGGCGGTCAGGCCCGAGGTGGCGGTGCTGAAGTTGGCCGTCGGCGTGGTGCCGCCGCCGCCGCCGCCCGAGAACGCGGCGGAGAAGTTGGCGATCTGCACCGAGCCGTAGCCGGAGGCGTAGTCCCAGCCGGTGGCCGCGGCGTAGCCCTGGTTGCCCGAGGTCACGTCATGGAACCAGCCCGGGTTCGCCGCGGCGCCCTGGTAGAGGGTCTGCGCCGGGTACGGCAGCGTGTTGCCGTGCGCGGCCTGGATGCGGGTCCAGAAGCCGGCCCACAGCGGCGCGGCCAGGCTGGTGCCGCCGATCTGCGCGTTGCTGCCGTTGACCAGCACGAGCGCGCCGGAGTTGGGCGAGGCGTCGAACGAGATGTCCGGCACGCCGCGCTTGGTGGAGGTGCCGAGCACGCCCGCGGCGGTCTGCCAGCTGGGTGCGTTTTCCGTCAGCGACGGACCGCCGCCGGCGCCGCCCGAGGACGACTGCTGGCAGGTGGACGCGCTGGAGCAGGCCCACACCGTCTCGCTGTTCCAGGTGCCGCCCGTGGACGACAGCGTGGTGCCGCCGATGGCCATCACGTACGGCGAGACGGCCGGGTAGCTCTGCGCCTTGCCCGCGGTCGCGCCGCATTCGTAGGCGCCCGAGTCGCCCGACGAGACCGAGAACATCTGGCCTTGCGCGACGGCGGTCTGGAAGATCTGGTCCTGCGACGCCTCGACCGAGCCTTCGTCGGTCTCGCAGCCGCCCAGCGACACGTTGATCGCGCGCGCCAGGTTGTCGGTGACGGCCTTGTTGTAGCCCAGGGACAGCGCGGCGTCGCTCAGGTCGGTGACGTTGTACAGGATCATGTGCGAGATCGAGCCGCCGGCGGCGGCGAGCGAGCTCTGCGAGTCCATGTTCCATTCGTCGGTGCCCGACGTGCTGGTGCCGGCGGTGCCGACCACGGTGGTGGTGACGTTGGGCACCGGGTAGCCGGCGCTGGAGGCGAAGCTCTTCAGGTCGGTGATGGTCTGCGTGACCTTGCCCGACGTGATGATGCCGATGGTGCCGGTGGTGGCGCTCGGCAGGCTGGAGGCGCCGTAGATCGAGGCGAAGTTGGGGATGCTGACGCCCGTGACCGCTTGCGGGGTGACCGCTTCCGGCGACGCCTCGATGCGGCGCGCGTGCGTGTGCATCAGGTGGACGTTCTGCAGGCCGATGACGCCCAGCACCGAGGTCGACAGGTGCGCGGGGATCAGCGCGTCGGTGACGTTGGCGTAGGCCCGGCGGCCGCCGACGTTGTACTCGTGCAGGTCGGCCTTGAACGCGGTGCGGATGGCGCCGGCGCCGCCGGTGGCGCTCACCAGCAGGTTGTTCGGCGCGACTTCGATCTTGCTGAAGCCCTGGGCGCGCAGGTAGTTCACCACTTCCTGGGCCTGGGCGGCCGTCGGCGCATGCCGGGCCATGAATTCGGCGGACGTCAGCGGGCGCACGCCGGGGGCGCCGCTCATGAGCTTGGCGGTCAGGGCGTCCAGCTCGGGCTTGTTGCGCAGCTTCAGGGAGACGACGATGTCGACCTGCTCGCCGGCCTTCAGGGGGGCGACGTGGACGGCAGCGCGCGGATCGTGGGCCTTGGTGCTCGTGGCGACCCACGCTTCGGTGGTGGCGGCCTGCGCGGAAACGGCGAAGGCGCCGGCCAGGAGGGCCGCCAGGACGGTCATCCTGCCGGTGCCGGCCGAAGGAGCCTGCCGGCTCGAAGCTTGTCCTTGATTCTTCATGGAACTCTTCTCCTAATCGATGGGTCAGTTCACGCAATTCGTTGACGTGAATTTTTGCTATGTGAGCGGCAGGTCGATTTTGTCGGTGTCGCTCGTGGAAGCATCGCGGTCACCGATCTGGGTTATCCATTTCGGGGGGAGGTCGTCGATGCAGGCGCCGATTCTGTGCCGCCGCAATATCTGCGGTATCAGGTCGAACCCCGAGGGGTATGACGGTGCATTCCCTGCACCTCAACCGTGCAATCTCGCCGACCTGCCCTCGTACGGCGCAGCGATTCAGCTTCGCGACAGATTCTGCGCGAGAACGCGCATCTTGTTACTCGAGCCCTTGACGACTGATTAATTCCTGCTGTCGCGTCAAATTGCTTCAGGCCTGAATAAATTCAATATCGAACTCGGTGAAATCCCTGTTCGGGATTAGGCGAGGTCCGCGATTCAAATCACCAAAATATTCTCTGGCCTACAACGAAAAACGCAGCCCGGAGGCTGCGTGGATACCCGATTCGGGGTATTCGAGTGAGCGCAATACCCAATTCAGGGTAGGGCGCCACAAACTGAATGTCAGGCGTTTGCGGCGCCCGCGTGGGCGACGGCCAGCGCGGTCATGTTGACGATGCGGCGCACCGTGGCCGACGGCGTCAGGATGTGCACCGGCGCGTTCGCGCCGAGCAGGATCGGGCCGATGGTCACGCCATGGCCGCCCGTCATCTTGAGCACGTTGAACAGGATGTTGGCGGCGTCCAGGTTCGGGCACACCAGCACGTTGGCCGCGCCCTTGAGCGTGGAGTCGGGCAGCAGGGCCTCGCGCAGTTCCTCGCTGAAGGCGGCGTCGCCCTGCAGTTCGCCGTCGGCGGCCACGTCGGGCATGCGGGCGACGAACAGGTCGCGCGCGGCGCGCATCTTCTTCGCGGACGGTCGCTGGCTGCTGCCGAACATCGAGTGCGACAGGAACGCCACCTGCGGCACCAGGCCGAAGCTGCGCACTTCCTCCACCGCCATCGCGGCGATGTCGGCCAGCTGCTCGGCGCTCGGGTCGTCATTGACGGAGGTGTCGGCGATGAACAGCGTGTGCTTGTCCAGCAGCAGGGCGTTGACCGTGGCGAAGCATTGCGTGCCCGGGCGCTGGCGGACGACCTCGCGCAGATGCCCGAAGTGGCGGTCGAAACGTCCGACCAGGCCGCACAGCAGCGCGTCGGCGTCGCCCAGGTGCACCATCAGCGCGGCGATCGTCGTGTTGGAGCGCCGCACGGTGGCCTTGGCCATGTCGGGCGTGACGCCGTCGCGCGCGTTCAGGCGGTGGTAGGTCTCCCAGTACTGGCGGAAGCGGGTGTCGTCCTCGGGGTTGACCACCTCGAAGTCGCGCCCGGCCTCCAGGCGCAGGCCGGCGCGCTCGATGCGCGCGGCGATCACGGTGGGCCGGCCGACCAGGATCGGCTTGACCAGGCGTTCGTCGAGCGCGATCTGCACGGCGCGCAGCACGCGCTCGTCCTCGCCCTCGGCGTAGACGACCCGCTTGGGCTGCTGGCGCGCGGCGCTGAACAGCGGCCGCATGAGCATGCCCGTGTGCGACACGAAGCGGCCCAGCGACTGGATGTAGGCGTCCATGTCGGCGATCGGCCGCGTCGCCACGCCCGAGGCCTGCGCCGCCTTCGCCACCGCCGGCGCGATGCGCAGGATCAGGCGCGAGTCGAACGGCGTCGGGATGAGGTAGTCGGGGCCGAAGCGCAGCTCGCGGCCCGCGTAGGCCGCGGCGACCTCGCCCGAGATCTCCGCCTTGGCCAGGTCGGCGATCTCCTTGACGCAGGCGATCTTCATCGCCTCGGTGATGCGCGTGGCCCCGCAGTCCAGCGCGCCGCGGAAGATGTAGGGGAAGCACAGGACGTTGTTGACCTGGTTCGGGTAGTCCGAGCGGCCGGTGGCGATGATGCAGTCCGGGCGCACCGACTTGGCGAGCTCGGGGCGGATCTCGGGTTCCGGGTTGGCCAGCGCCAGGATGATGGGCTGGGGCGCCATGGACTTGACCATGTCGGCCGTGATCGCGCCGGCGGCGGAGCAGCCCAGCACCACGTCGGCGCCCGCCATCGCGTCGGCCAGCGTGCGCATGGCCGTCACCTTCTGGTAGCGCTTCTTCGATTCGTCGAGCTTGTCCTCGCGGCGGTCGTGGATCACGCCCTTGGAGTCGCACACGGTGATGTTGGCGCGCGCCACGCCCAGCTCCACCATCAGGTCAAGGCAGGCGATGGCCGCGGCGCCGGCGCCCGACACCGCGATCCGCACCTCGCCGATCTTCTTGCCCACCAGTTCCAGGCCGTTGATCAGCGCCGCGGTGGAGATGATGGCCGTGCCGTGCTGGTCGTCGTGGAACACCGGGATGTTCATGCGCTCGCGCAGCTTCTTCTCGATGTAGAAGCACTCGGGGGCCTTGATGTCCTCGAGGTTGACGCCGCCCAGCGTCGGCTCCAGCGCCGCGATGATGTCCACCAGCTTGTCGGGGTCGCGCTCGGCCAGCTCGATGTCGAACACGTCGATGCCGGCGAACTTCTGGAACAGGCAGCCCTTGCCCTCCATCACGGGCTTGCCCGCCAGCGGGCCGATGTCGCCCAGGCCCAGCACCGCGGTGCCGTTGGTGACGACGCCGACCAGGTTTCCGCGCGCCGTGAAGTCGTGCGCCAGCGAAGGATCCTTCTCGATGGCCAGGCACGCGTAGGCCACGCCCGGCGAATACGCCAGCGACAGGTCGCGCTGGTTGGACAAGGGCTTGGTCGGCGTGACGGCGATCTTGCCGCGCACCGGGCTGCGGTGGTACTCGAGGGCGGCGTCGCGCAGCGCCTCTTCGGCCGGCGACAGGGCGGCGGTGTTCTTTTCCATGATGTCTCCTTCACGCCGGCACGTCCGCCGGGGGAGGAATCTTGCCACCGTTGTGTAACCGCATGGAAACCCGAGGGCCGCGAGCCTTCGTGGCTGGGGACGCGAGCCTTCGTCAGCGCGGGTCGACGATGGGCGGTGCGCCGGCTTCGGCGACGCCGCAGGCGACCAGGCGCTCGCAATACTGCTGCAGCCGCTGCGAGTCGCAATGGATCACCAGCGAGTGCACGCGGCCCCAGCGCAGCTCGAACTCGTGGACGCCGGTGTTGGTGCCCCGGGTGCCGTCCGCCAGGGTGAAGGAATCGTCCCACGCGACCGCCGCCATCGTCTTCCACGGCATGCCGCCAACCACGATCGCGCGGACCTCGAACGCCAGCCCCGGCAGCAGGCGCTGCAGCCGCTCGTACCAGCGCGCGGTCGATGCCGCGGTGCGCCGTTCGCCGGCCAAGGCGTGGTGCCCCGGCATCGCGTGCCGGTGCGACGGCGCGAACTGCGCGACGATGCCGTCGTAGCGGCCCGCATTGATGTCGGCGAAGGCGCGGCGGAGCTTGCGGCGGACGATGGCGTGGTACATGGCGAGCCTCCTGCGGCAGCGTTCGTGCGGGCGACCCGCATTGAACTTTACGGTGTAAAGATTAGCGCATCCTGCACTCGGATCCTGCTCATGTCAAGATTCGCCATGTCCTCGACGCCACCCCCCGCCGCCAGGCGTACCCGCCGCCCGCCCGATCCCCGTCCGTACCACCACGGCGACCTGCGCGTCGCGCTGCTGGACGCCGCCGCGCGCTGGCTCGACGAGCGCGGCGCCGAGACGCTGACCCTGCGCGAACTGGCGCGCGCGGCGGGCGTTTCGCACGCGGCCCCGTACCACCACTTCGCCGGCCGCGAGGAATTGATGGCGGGCGTCGCCGAACACGCATTCGACCGCCTCGCCCTGGCACTGGCCGCCGCCGCGACGGCGCCCGACGCCGCCCTGGCGTTGCAGGACATCGGCGAGGCCTACGTTCGCGAGGCGCTGGCGCACCCGGCCCAGTTCCGGCTGATGTTCGGGCCGATGCTGGCGCGCAAGGCGGAACACCCCGGACTGCAACGCGCGGCCGGGAGCGCGTTCGCCGTGCTGCTGCGCGCGGCCGAGCGCCATGCGCCCGAACGCGGCCTGGAACTGGCCCTCGCCGGCTGGAGCCTGTCGCACGGGGCCGCCAACCTGGCCATCGACGGCGCCTTCGGCGACCTGCCCATCGCCGCGGCGCAGGCGCGCGAGCTCGCCCGACTGGACGCGGGCGCCCTGGTGCGACGCATGGTGGCCGGCCTGCTCCAGCCGCCTGCGCCCCCGGCTGCGCACAGGAAGGGTGGGCGACGCTGACGCATTCACCCCGTTTCGCCGCGGCGCCCGTTCAACCGCCATCTGCCTCGAACAAGGAACCGGCGATGAACCCGACCCCCCACCCCACCGTCTCCTTCGCACGCCGCCGCGGGCTGCTGGCCGCCGGCGCGCTGCTGGCCATCGTCACGCTGGCCGGCTGCGCGCCGGCGCACGCCGACGCCCGCCTGGTGCAGGTCGACGTGCTCGACCGCGACAGCGGCCAGACGCTGCACGTCTGGCGCGACCGCGGCCGGCCCGTGGTCGCCGGCCGTCCTGGCGCGCGCTACGCGCTGCGGCTGGTCAACACCAGCGGCGAGCGCGTGCTGGCGGTGGTGGCCATCGACGGCGTCAACGTCGTCTCCGGCGAGACCGCCAGCGTGGGCCAGCGCGGCTACGTGCTCGAGCCCTGGCAACGCACCGAGGTCACCGGCTGGCGCAAGAGCGACGACGAAGTGGCCGCCTTCGAGTTCACCGCGCTGGCCGACTCGTACGCGGCGCGCACCGGCCGCCCGCTGGACGTGGGCGTGATCGGCGTGGCCGTGTTCCGCGAGGCCGCGCCCCTGGCCGAGACCAACGCGGCGCCGGGGCGCTTCGACGGCATGGCCAAGGCGCTGCCTGCGCCCGCGGCCCAGGCCGCCGAGGCCGCCGAGGCCGCCGTGCGGGCGGCGCCGGCGCCCGCGGAGCGGCGGGCACTCGACGCCGGTGGCGCCGCCGACCGCGCGGCCACCGCGCGCGCGCAACCGCCCGCCGAGCGACTGGGTACTGGTCACGGCGAGCGCGAGACCTCGGTCGTGCGCGTCACCACGTTCGAGCGCGCCAGCGCACGGCCCGACCAGCGCATCGAGATCCGCTACGACAGCCTGCCCAACCTCGTGGCGGCCGGCATCGTGCCGCCGCCGCGCCTGGCCACGACCGCGCCGCACGCGTTCCCAGGCGACCCGGCGCGCGACTACGTGCCGGATCCGCCGCTGCGCTGACGCCCTTGCGCCTGGCGCCGAACCCGGCGGTCGCCGCGCACGGGGTAGCATCGTGGCCCGTGCAGGCCGACTCCGAACCCGACCCGCTCCTCGCGCCGACGTGCGAGGACGGGGCCGTGCGCGCCCGGGCCGACGCGCCGCCGGCCGTTGGCGCCGACAGTGACGAATTCCTGATGCAAGCCTTCGCCGGCGGTGACGCCGCCGCCTTCACCCGCCTCTACGACCGCCACGAGCGGGCGACATGGCGCTTCATCCGCCATCGCCTCGGGCCCCGGCACGACGGCGCGGCCGACGACGTGCTGCAGGAAACCTGGATCAGCGTCGCGCGTGCCGCGCCGCGCTACGTGGCCACCGCGCGCTTCACCACCTGGCTGTTCACGGTGGCGCGCAGCCGCGTCGTCGACCACCTGCGCGCCCAGGCCCACGCGATGGCGTCGATCGACGCGCCGCGGGCCGGCGATGGCGACGACGACGCCGACGGCGAGCGCTGGGCCGACCGCGTGCCCGCCGATGCCGCCGACGGCCCGCTCGCACGCATCGAATCGCGCCAGCAGGCCCAGGCGTTCCTGGACGCGCTGGCGCAACTGCCCGAAGCGCAGCGCGAGGCCTTCGTGCTGCAGGCCGAGGGGGGCCTGAGCCTCGACGAGGTGGCCAGCGCCACCGGCGTCGGCGCCGAGACCGCGAAGACGCGGCTGCGCTACGCCAAGGCGAAGCTGCGCACGCTGCTTGCCGGCTGGAGGACCCCATGAGCGCCATGCCCCCGGAGCGCCCGGAGCCCCCCGACATGCCCGACGACCTCGACCAGGCCTACGCACGCGCGCACGCCGTGGGCGACGACGGCCGCGCACCGTCGGCCGCCGTGCGGGCCAACGTGCTGGCCGTCGCGCGCGAGGTCGCGGCGCAGGCCGCGGCGCGCGCGCCTGCCGCGCCACCGCTGGTGGCGGTGGCGCCGCCCGTGGGGGCGGTCGGTCGCGGCCGCGCCGCGGCGATCAACCTGGCCTCGTGGCGGCTGCGCGCCGGCGCCGCGCTGGGCGTGGCGCTGCTTGCGGGCCTGGCCACCTGGCGCTTCGATGCCGGTCGGCCCGAGAGCGGCGAGGTGCGGGTGGCCATGGCCGACAAGGCCGCGGCGGTCGCGCCGGGGCTCGCGGGGCCCGTCCTGCCCGCGGCGCCGCCGGCCGACGCGCTCGCGCGGGACGCGGCGGCGCCCGTCCAGGCGCCCGCGCCACCGCCCGAGGTCCGGCGCGCGGCCGCCGAAGTCAGCCGCGAGATCGTCGAGGCCAAGGCGGCGCCCCGCGAGCGCGCCGTCGTGGTCGCCCAGGCCGGGCGTTCTGAGCGGGTCCCGGCGGCCGTGGCGGACGCGCCCGCGTCGCCGCCCGTCGTGGTGGCGGCGGTCGCGCCGAGCGCCGACGCCGACGCGCCCGCATTGGCGCGGTACAGCGCGAACGTCGCGCCGGCCGGGGCCGCCGCCGCGCCGACCCTGCGCGCCATATCGCCGCCCGCCGGGGCCCTCGCCAGCCAGGCCGCGGCGACGGGCGAGGTGCGCCTGGCCGCGGCGGCGCCGGACGCGCGCCGCGCCGATGCCACCGGAGCGACCTTCGAGGCGCTGAAGAAGTCGGCGCCGGCCCCGGTCGCCGCTGCCGCGCCCGCACCGCCGGCCGCGCTGCAGGCGGCCGCCGACCGCGGCGACATCGGGGCGCTCAAGACCCTGCTGGCCGCCCCGTCGACCGCGGTCGACGCGCCCGACGCCGGCGGCCGCACCGCGCTGCTGCACGCCGTGCTGGCGCAGCAGCCGGGCGCCGTACGCCTGCTGCTGGCCGCCGGCGCCGATCCCGGCCGCGCCGACCGCGACGGCCTGACCCCGCGCGCGGCCGCCCGCACCGGCGCGAACGCCGAGATCGCCGCGCTGCTGGGCATGCCGCGCTGACCCCGCCGGCCCGCCCCGTGCCCGGCCTGTCCCCGCGAAGCGCCGGTTCGTCGCACGGCGCTGGGGCCGGCGGCGGGCTGCCGTTAGAGTGCAAGGTCTGGAAATCCCCGCAGCCGTCCGGAGTGCCGTCATGTTGTCCATCGTCTCGCTCACCCATGTCTACCCGAACGGCACGCGGGCGCTCGACAACGTCTCGCTGGAGATCCCGCCCGGCCTGTACGGCCTGCTGGGGCCCAACGGCGCCGGCAAGTCGACGCTGATGCGCTGCCTGGCCACGCTGCAGGTGCCCACGTCCGGCGCGATCCGCTTCGGCGACATCGACGTCCTGGCCGAGCCGCAGAAGCTGCGCGCCCGGCTCGGCTACCTGCCGCAGGACTTCGGCGTCTACCCGCGCGTGTCGGCCTGGGACATGCTGGACCACCTGGCCGTGCTCAAGGGACTGACCGCCGCCGGCCCGCGCCGCGAGACGGTGGAGGCGCTGCTGCAGCAGGTCAACCTGTGGGACGTGCGCAAGAAGGCCATCGCCGGCTTCTCGGGCGGCATGCGCCAGCGCTTCGGCATCGCGCAGGCCCTGATCGGCAACCCGAAGCTGATGATCGTCGACGAACCCACGGCGGGGCTGGACCCCGAGGAGCGCAACCGCTTCAACAACCTGCTGGCCGAGATCGGCGCGACCAAGGTCGTGATCCTGTCCACGCACATCGTCGACGACGTCACCGACCTGTGCTCGCGCATGGCCATCCTCGTCGACGGGCGCATCGTCAGCGCCGGCACGCCGGGCGCACTGATCGCCGGGCTCAAGGGCAAGGTGTGGACGCGCGCGGTCGAGCCCGAGGAACTGCCCGGCCTGCGCAAGCAGTTCGAGCTGATCTCGACACGGCTGCGCGGCGGCCGCACGGTCATCCACGTGCTGTCCGACGCGGCGCCGGACCCGCGCTTCGAGCCGGTGACCGCCGGTCTGGCCGAGGTCTACTTCTCCACCCTGCACGCGCAGCGCAAGGCCGGCGGCCAATCCACCAACGAGGCGTCGCGCGACGTCGCGGCGCACTGAGAGCCTCCCCCAGCCCATGTTTCGCCACATCGCCGCCTTCGAATGGCGCTACCAGGTCAGGAGCCCGGTCTTCTGGGTCGGCTGCCTGATCTTCTTCCTGATCGCGTTCTTCGCCATCGCCAGCGACAACGTGCAGATCGGCAGCGCGGGCACCGTGCACAAGAACGCGCCCTACGCGATCCTGCAGATGCTGTCGCTGATGGGCGTGTTCTCGGTGTTCGTCACCGTTGCGATGGTGGCCAACGTCGTGGTGCGCGACGACGAGACCAACTTCGCGCCCATCGTCCGCTCGACCTCGGTGGACAAGGCGAGCTACCTCGGCGGGCGTTTCGTCGGCGCCCTGGCGGCGGCCTTCGTGGTGCTGGCCATGGTGCCGCTGGGCACCTGGTTCGGCACGCTGATGCCCTGGGTGGACTTCGAGAAACTCGGCCCCTCGCTGCCCGGCGACTACCTGTTCGCGCTGTTCGCGCTGGGGCTGCCCACGCTGCTGATCACCGCGGCGATCTTCTTCGCGGTCGCGACGGCCACGCGCTCGATGCTGTGGAGCAACGTCTGCGCGCTGGTGTTGATGATGCTGTTCTTCGCCGCGCGCGGCGCCACGCGCAACGATCCGGTGTGGGAGCACGTGGCCGCGATCCTGGATCCGTTCGGCTTCGCGTCGCTGCAGTACGCGACGAAGTACTGGACGACCTTCGAGCGCAACACCTTCCTGCCACCGTTCTCCGGCGTGCTGCTGGCCAACCGGACGCTGTGGGCCGGCGCGGCGGCCGTCGTGTTCGCGATCGGCTACCGGCACTTCCGCTTCGAGACGAGCGCCGACATGCCGGCCGACGCCGGCATCGACCCCGGCCAGCCGGTCCGGCCGGCCAGGCTGACGCGCGCCCAGAAGGCGGCGCTGCGGCACCAGACGGAGCTCGCGGCCCTGGGCGAGAACAACCCGGCCGGCGTGCGCGAGATGCTGGCTGCCGCCAGCCGCAAGACCGCACCGGTGCTGCCCGACATCCCGCCGTCGACCCGCGCCACCCGGCGCGCGCAGCTGTGGGAACTGGCCAAGGTCGACATGGCCTTCGTGTTCCGCAGCCCGGCCTACTACGTGCTCATGGCCATCGGCCTGGCGCTGGCCACGCTGAACCTGACCTTCGGCGGCGAGATCCTGGGCAGCCCGTCGTGGCCGGTCACCCGGCTGATGGTGGAGGCGCTCAACGGCAACTACCAGCTGCTGGCCATCATCCTGGCGGTCTTCTATGCGGGCGAGCTGGTCTGGCGCGACCGCGACCGCCGCATGCACGAGATCATCGACGCGACCGGCGCGCCCGACTGGACGCACCTGGCGCCCAAGATCGTGGCCATCGTCGCGGTGCTGGTGTCGAGCGCGCTGATCGGCGTGCTGGCCGCCATCGCGTTCCAGGCGCTGCACGGCTACTTCCGCTTCGAGATCGTCGCCTACCTGGCCTGGTTCGTCTGGCCGGTGACGTTCTCCGCGGTGCTGATCGCGGTGCTGGCCGTGGTGGTGCAGGTGCTGGTGCCGCACAAGTACATCGGCTGGGCGGCGATGCTGGTCTACGTGGTCGTCACCGGCGTGCTGTCCGTGCTCGGCTTCGAGCACAACCTGTACGCCTACGGCAACACGCCGCCGGTGCCGCTGTCCGACATGAACGGCATGGCGCGCTTCTGGATCGGCCAGGCGTGGTTCCAACTGTACTGGGGCGCGTTCGCCACCATCCTGCTGCTGGTCGCGCACGCGCTGTGGCGCCGCGGCGCCACGGTGGCGCTGCGCCCGCGCCTGCGCCAGGCCGCGCAGCACCTGCGCGGCGCCGCCGGCGTGACGCTCGCGGTGGCGGTGGCCACCTGGGTCGGCAGCGGGGCCTGGATCTTCTACAACACCAACGTGCTCAACCGCTACATCACGCAGCCCGAGCACGAGCGCCTGCTGGCGGACTTCGAGAAGACGCTGCTGCCGTTCGAGAAGGTGGTGCAGCCGAAGGTGGCGGACGTCACGCTGGACGTGGCGCTGTTCCCGCGCGCGGCGCGGGCCGTCACGCACGGACGCTACGTGCTGGTCAACCGCAGTGCGCAGCCCATCCCGGCGCTGCACCTGCAGTGGAGCGAGAGCCTGAAGCTGGACGCGATCGACTTCCCCGGCGCCAGCGTGCAGACCGACTATCCGCGCTTCCACTACCGCATCTACAAGCTGGCCACGCCGATGCAGCCCGGCGAGCAGCGCATCCTCGGCTTCACGACCACGCTGGAGGAGCGCGGCTTTCCCAACGGTCGCCCGATGACCGCGGTCGTTCCCAACGGCAGCTTCGTCAACAACTTCGAGATCGCCCCGTCGGTGGGCTTTGCGCGCCAGGGCCTGCTGGAGGACCGCGCCAAGCGCCGCAAGTACGGCCTGCCCGCCGAGCTGCGGCCGCCCAAGCTCGAGGACGAATCGGCGCGCCAGTTCAACGAGTTCCTGCACGACAGCGACTGGGTGACCTCCGACATCACGGTGTCGACCGACGCCGACCAGACGCCCATCGCCCCGGGCCAGGTGGTCGCCGACAGCGGCGAATCGACCGACGCGAACGCGCGTCGCACGGTGCACTTCCGCAGCGTCGCGCCGATCAACCAGTTCTTCTCGATCCAGTCGGGCCGCTACGCCGTCAAGCGCGACGTCTGGCACGCCCCGGCCAGCGCGGGCCAGCCGGCGCGCGACGTCGACCTGGCGGTGTACTACGCGCCGGGCCACGAGTACAACGTGACGCGCATGTCCAACGCGATGAAGGAGTCGCTGGCGTTGTTCAGCAAGGAATTCACGCCCTACCAGTTCCGCCAGGCGCGCATCGTCGAGTTCCCGGCCTACGCCGCGTTCGCGCAGTCGTTCGCCAACACGATCCCGTTCTCCGAAGGCATCGGCTTCGTGCAGCACTGGACCGACCCCACCAAGATCGACGTCGCCACCTACGTGACCGCGCACGAGATCGGCCACCAGTGGTGGGCCCACCAGCTGGTGCCGGCCGACCAGCAGGGCGCCTCGATGCTGGTGGAGACCTTCGCGCAGTACTCGGCGCTGCTGGTGATGGAGCAGCACTACGGCAAGGACCAGGTGCGCCGCTTCCTCAAGTACGAGCTGGACCGCTACCTGCGCTCGCGCGGCGGCGCGGTGCTGGAGGAACTGCCGTTGAACCGCGTCGAGGACCAGGACTACATCTACTACCGCAAGGGCTCGGTGGCGATGTACTGGGCCAAGGAGGCGCTGGGCGAGGAGGTCGTCAACCGGTCGCTGCGCCGGCTGCTGGCCCAGTTCGCCTTCAAGGGGCCGCCGTACGCCAACACCACCGACTTCCTGAAGCTGCTGCGCGAAGAGGCCGGGCCGTCCGGCGAGCAGACCATCAGCGACCTGTTCGAGAAGATCACGCTGCTCGACCTGAAGGCCGACAACCCGGTCGTCACGCAGTTGCCCAACGGGAAGTACGAGGTCCGCTTCGACGTGCAGGCGCGCAAGTTCGTGGCCGACGGCGCCGGCACGGAGACCGAGGTGCCGACGGACGAGATCGTCGAGATCGGGGCCTTCTCGGCCAAGCCGGGCAGCGCCGGCTTCGACGCGTCCGACGTGCTGCGGCTGACGGACGTGCCCATCCGCCACGGCGTCGGCCCGGCGGGCGTCGCGGCGCCGGCGGCGGGGTTGTCCAGGCGCTGGATCTCGCCGTTCTGGAGCGACCACGCTGCGGGCTCGACCGGGCTGCCCGTCACGGTCGAGGTGGACCGCCGTCCCACCTGGGTCGGCATCGATCCGTACAACAAGCGCATCGACCGCAACTCGGACGACAACCTCACCCCGGTCGACATGCCCAGGTAAAGACTCGTTACCCTCGGGCATGCGCCTTGCGCGGAGGGCAATGGTCCCGATGTGGGACGATTGGGCCCCGGTGCCGCGGGCGCTGTCGAGGACTTGATGAACGGGTTGTGGGTTGTTTCGCTGGTCACGCATGCCTACGTGGCGTTGCGGCTGTTGCCGGGGGTCGCCGTGTCGGCCGGCGCCGCCCCGGCGTGGCTGCTGGCCGCGTTGCTGGCCGTCTCGGCGGGGCTGGTGCCGCTGTCGCTGCGCCGGCGCAAGGGCAAGCGCACGCCTCGGGAAGTGCGCCGCAGCGACCTGCTGGCCTGGGCCAGCCTGACCCTGATGGGGCTGTTCTCGTCGCTGTTCGCGCTGACGCTGGTGCGCGACGCCGTCGAGCTGCTGCTGTGGCTGCCCGGCCTCGTCGGCGCGCCCCGGGTGCCCGGCCATTGGCTCGACCTCAGCGCCATCCTCGTCGTCGCGCTGGCGCTGCTGCTGACGCTGGTGGGCCTGTACAACGCGCGCCGGCCGCCGCGCGTCAAGACGGTGGACGTGCCCCTGAAGGACCTGCCGCCGGCGCTGCACGGCTTTCGCATCGCCCAGATCTCGGACATGCATGTCGGCCCGACGATCAAGCGGCCGACGATGAAGCACGTGGTCGCCACCATCAACCGGCTCGAGGTCGACGTCGTGGCCATCACCGGCGACCTGGTCGACGGCAACGTCTACGAGCTCTCGCGCCACGTGGCGCCGCTGGCCGGACTGCGCTCGCGCCACGGCACGTTCTTCGTCACCGGCAACCACGAGTACTACTCGGGCGTGATGCCGTGGATGAAGTACCTGCCGACACTGGGCGTGCGCGTGCTGCTCAACGAGCACGTGATCCTGCTGCACCACCATGCGCCCATCGTGCTGGCCGGCGTCACCGACTTCTCGGCCGCCAGCTACGAGACCAGCCACCGCACCGACGTCGCGCTGGCGATCACCGGGGCGCCGCGCGCGGCCGTCAAGATCCTGCTGGCGCACCAGCCGCGCAGCGCCGCCGCGGCCGAGGCAGCGGGCTTCGACCTGCAGCTGTCCGGCCACACCCATGGCGGCCAGTTCCTGCCCTGGAACTTCTTCGTGCGCTTCCAGCAACCCTTCACCGCCGGGCTGCACCGCGTCGAGGAGATGCTGGTCTACATCAGCCGCGGCACCGGCTACTGGGGGCCGCCCAAGCGGCTGGGCGCGCCGTCCGAGATCACGCTGCTGCGCCTGGTGGCGGCACCGGCGGCCGTCGACATTTCACTCGAGGCGACGGATTCTTGAGGAAACCGGCCGCCGGCGCGCCGGCGACGGCCACGACCGGCCGCCGGGGCCCGCGTCGGGCAGGCGGCTGAGGTAATCTCCCCCGTTCGACGACTTCCCGGTCCGACCATGCCCCGACGCCAACTCGCCTTCGACTTCGCCGTGTACGGCGCGGCCCGCCAGTAGGCCCCGATGCTGCAGGGTTACGGCGCCAGCCTGCTGACCGGCGCAGGCCTGTCGATCGCGGTGGCGTTCGTCTCGCTGGCGATCGCCGCACTGCTGGGCGTGGCCGGAGCACTGGCCAAGCTCTCGCGCAGCCGCGTCCTGCGCGGCGCGGCGCAGGCCTACACCACGGTGATCCGCGGCGTGCCGGACCTGGTGATGATGTTCCTGATCTTCTACGGCGGCCAGCTGCTGCTCAACCGCCTGGCCGACCGGCTCCACTGGGACGACGCGACCATCGACCCGTTCCTGGCCGGCACGCTGACCATCGGCTTCATCTTCGGCGCCTACATGACCGAGATCTTCCGCGGCGCCTTCCTCGCGGTGCCCAGCGGCCAGCGCGAGGCGGCGCTGGCCTACGGCATGACGCCGCTGCAGGCGCTGCGGCGCATCGTCGGCCCGCAGATGCTGCGCCACGCGCTGGCGCCGCTGTCCAACACCTGGCTGGTGATGGTCAAGAGCACGGCCATCGTCAGCCTGATCGGGCTGTCCGACCTGATGGCGCGCGCCAAGAACGCCGGCAGCTCCACGCAGCAGCCGTTCCTGTTCTATGCCGCGGCCGGCGCGATGTACCTCGTGTTCACCAGCGTGTCCGAGCTGCTGTTCGCCTGGCTGCGCCGGCGCTACGCGGTGGGCGTGCGGCAGGTGCGCCTCTGATGGACGTCGATGCCATCCGCGCCAGCCTGCCGGCGTTCGCCAGCGGCGCGCTGACGACGATCGAGCTGACGCTGGCGGCGCTCGCCTTCGGCATGGCGGCCGCGCTGCCGCTGGCCGTCCTGCGCGGCTGGCCGTCGCGCTGGGTGGCCGGACCGGTCTGGGCCTTCACCTACGTGATCCGCGGCACGCCGCTGCTGGTGCAGCTGTACCTGGTCTATTACGGCCTCGGCCAGTTCGAGGCGGTGCGCGACAGCTTCGCCTGGCCCTGGCTGCGCTCGGCCTGGTTCTGCACCATCGCCGCCTTCACCATCAACACCTGCGCCTACACGGTCGAGATCCTGCACGGCGCGATGCGCGCGGTGCCGGGCGGCGAGATCGAGGCGGCGCGCGCGATGGGCATGACGCGCTGGGTGATGCTGCGCCGCGTCGTGCTGCCGGCCGCGCTGCGGCGCATGCTGCCGGCCTACGGCAACGAGGTGATCTTCATGCTGCAGGCCACGTCGCTGGCCAGCACCGTCACGCTGCTCGATCTCACCGGCGCCGCCGGCGAGATGAACTCGCGCTTCTACCTGCCTTTCGAGGCCTTCCTCACCGCCGCGGCGATCTACCTGGCCATCACGACGACGCTGGTGGGCCTGTTCCACGCCGCCGAACGCCGCTGGCTGATGCCGTGGCAAGCGAGAACTTCATGAAGACCGTCCACCATCGACCGACCTCCGCCACCCCGGGCGTTTCCATCGAGCTGCTGAGCCTGCACTACGGCACGCCGGGCAAGGGGCCGAAGGCGACGCTGCAGGCGGCGCTGCACGCCGACGAGGTGCCCGGCCTGCTGGTGGCGCATCGCCTGCGCGAGCGCCTGGCCGCGCTGGAGGCGGCGGGCCGCATCGTCGGCGAAGTGGTGCTGGTGCCCGTGGCCAACCCGATCGGCCTGTCGCAGCGCGTGCTGCAGACGGTCGAGGGCCGCTTCGACCTGGCCAGCGGCGAGAACTTCAACCGCCACTACGCCGACCTGTTCGACGCCGTCGTCCAGGCCGTCGACGGCCAGCTCACCTTCGACGCCACGCACAACGTCGCGCTGGTCCGCGACGCGCTGCGCGCGGCCGCCGCCGCGCTGCCGCAGCGCAATGCGCTGGAGAGCCTGCGCCGCACGCTGCTGGGGCTGAGCATCGACGCCGACATCGTGCTGGACCTGCACTGCGACAGCGAAGCCGTGCTGCACCTGTACACCGAGACCTCCGTGTGGCCGCAGGTCGAGCCGCTGGCGCGCCTGCTGGGCGCCGAGGCGGCGTTGCTGGCCGAGGAGTCGGGCGATCATCCGTTCGACGAGGCCTGCTCGACGATCTGGCCGCGCCTGGCCGCGCGCTTCGGCTCCGCCACGCCGATCCCCGGCGCCTGCGTGGCGGTGACGGTGGAACTGCGCGGCGAGGCCGACGTCGCCTACGATCTGGCCGACCACGACGCGCAGGCGCTGCTCGACTACCTCGCCTGGCAGGGCGTGATCGCCGGCGCCCCCGCCGAGCTGCCCGCGGCGCGCTGCGAAGCGACGCCGCTGGCCGGCTCCATTCCCGTCCTCGCACCGCATGGCGGCGTGGTCGTCTACCTGCGCGAACCCGGTGCCCGGGTACTGGCGGGCGAGCGCGTGGCCGACCTCGTCGAGCCGATGACGGGACAGGTCACGCCGCTGCTCAGTCCGGTGGACGGCCTGTTCTACGCCCGCGACACGCGCCGCTTCGTGCCGGCGGGCGCCAACGTGCTGCGCGTGGCCGGGCGCGACGCGCTGCGCCAGGGCAAGCTGCTGACCTCGTGAACCAGGGAACCTGATGGCGCATCCAGCCTCCACGTCGACAACCTGCACAAGCGCTTCGGCGACCGCGAGGTGCTGCGCGGCGTGTCGCTCGCCGTCCAGCCCGGCGAGGTCGCCACGCTCATCGGCGCCAGCGGATCCGGCAAGAGCACCTTCCTGCGCTGCCTGAACCTGCTCGAGCAGCCGCACGAGGGCACGCTGCGCGTGGGCGACGAGACGCTGGCGCTGGTGCGCGACCGCGACGGCAGCCTGCGCGCGAGCGATGCGAAGCAGTTGCAGCGCTGGCGGGTACGCCTGGCGATGGTGTTCCAGAACTTCAACTCTGGGCGCATCGCACCGCGCTGGAGAACGTGGTCGAGGTGCCGGTGCACGTGCTGGGCAAGCCCCGGGCCGAGGCGACCGAACGCGCGCGCCAGATGCTCGCCCGCGTGGGCCTGTCGCACCGCGAGCACACCTATCCGGCGCACCTGTCCGGCGGCGAGCAGCAGCGCGTGGCGATCGCGCGGGCGCTGGCGGTCGACCCCGAGATCATGCTGTTCGACGAGCCCACGTCGGCGCTCGACCCGGAACTGGTGGGCGAGGTGCTCAAGGTCATGCGCGAGCTGGCGGCCGAGGGGCGCACGATGGTGGTCGTCACGCACGAGATGGAGTTCGCGCGCGAGGTCTCGGGCCACTGCGTGTTCCTGCACCAGGGCCGCCTCGAGGAAGAAGGGCATCCGCGCGAGATCCTGGTGCGGCCGCGCAGCGAGCGCCTGCAGCAGTTCCTGTCCGGCGGCCTGAAGTAGGCCGGTGGCCGTGCGACGAAGCACGGGCGCGGAGGCCTGAGCGGCGACCGCCGGGCCGACGGCTGGCGCTATGCTCTCGGCCACCCCTCCTTCCGGTGGCCACGAGCCGCCAGCCCGCCATGACACCGTGCCGTCTCGCGCTGCTCGCCAGCGCCGCCCTGCTCAGCCTCAACGCGTTCGCCGCCGACGCGCCCGCCGCGGAGGCCAAGCCCGCCGACAAGCCGAAGTGGGACGTCAACCATCCGCCCGGCCCGAAGACCACGGCGGCCATCGACACCCGCACCGGCACCTGGATGTCGGTCGACGTCAGCCCCGACGGCCAGCGCCTCGTGTTCGACCTGCTGGGCGACCTCTACACGCTGCCCATCGCCGGCGGCGAGGCGGTGCCGCTGACGCATTCCATCGCCTGGGAGATGCAGGCGCGCTGGTCGCCGGACGGCAAGCGCATCGCCTACATCAGCGACGCCGGCGGCGGCGACAACGTGTGGGTGATGAACGCGGACGGCACCGACGCGAAGGCCGTCACCAGCGAGACCTTCCGCCTGCTGTACACGCCCACCTGGTCGCCTGACGGCCGCTACATCGCCGCGCGCAAGCACTTCACCGGTTCGCGCTCGCTCGGCTCGGGCGAGATCTGGCTGTACCACGCGAGCGGCGCCGGCAAGGGCGTGCAGCTCAACGAGAAGCCCAACTGGCAGAAGGACCTGGGCGAGCCCGCGTTCTCGCCCGACGGCCGCTACGTGTACTACTCGCAGGACACGACGCACGGCGACCAGTTCGAATACAACAAGGATTCCAACGGCGAGATCTTCGACATCCAGCGCCTGGACCTGCACGACGGCAGCACCGAGCCCTTCGTCACCGGCCAGGGCGGCGCGGTGCGCCCGGTGCCTTCGCCGGACGGCAGGCAGCTGGCCTTCGTGCGCCGCGTGCGCAACCAGAGCACGCTGTTCCTCAAGGACCTGGCCACCGGCCAGGAGACCCCCGTATGGGGCCACCTCGAGCGCGACATGCAGGAGTCGTGGTCGGTGCAGGGCGTCTATCCCGGCTTCGCCTGGACGCCCGACAGCCGGCACATCGTCGTCTGGGCGCAGGGCAAGCTGTGGCGCGTCGACCCTGCCCGGCGGGACGCGGTGGAGATCCCGTTCCATGTCAAGGACACGCGCGAGATCACCCCCGCGCTGCGCGTGCCAGTTGCCGTGGCACCAGCCACGTTCGACGTGAAGCAGCTGCGCTGGATGAACGTCTCGCCCCAGGGCGATCGTGTCGTCTATTCGGCGCTCGGCTACCTCTACGTGAAGGACCTGCCCAACGGCCAGCCGCACCGCCTGACCACCCAGACCGCGCACTTCGAGTTCTACCCGCGCTTCTCGCGCGACGGCCGCGACATCGTCTTCACGACCTGGAGCGACAAGGACCTCGGCTCGGTGCGCCGCATCGCGGCCACGGGCGGCGCCGAGACCACGCTGACGCCCGAGCCGGGCCAGTACGTGGAGCCGCAGTTCGCGCCCGATGGCCGCAGCGTGGTCTACGTCAAGGGCCATGGCGGCTATCTCACCTCGCCGTGGCATGGCCTGGACACCGGCGTCTATCGTGTCGCCGCCGACGGCAAGGGCAGGCCCGAGCGCCTCGCCAGGAGCGGCCGCGCACCGCAGTTCGGCGCCACCGGCGACGCCGTCTACGTGACGCGCGCCGGCGTGCAGAAGGAGGTCGACTTCGCCAGCAAGCTGGTGCGCATCGACCTTGCCGACCGCAAGGAGACCGAGGTCGCCACCAGCGAGTTCGTCAGCCAGTACGCGGTGTCGCCCGACGGCCGCTGGCTCGCCTTCCAGGAGCGCGAGCACGCCTACGTCACGCCGCTGCCGATGGCGTCCAGGCCGATCGCGGTGGGCGCGAAGATGGACGCGCTGCCGGTGCGCCAGCTCGACGTCGACGCCGGCGAATACCTGGGCTGGTCGGGCGACAGCGCGAAGGTGCACTTCGGGCTCGGCGACCGCCTGTTCACCACCGAGCTGCGCAACGCGTTCGCGTTCGAGCCCGGCGCGCCGAAGGAGCTGCCCAGGGCCGACGCCGCGGGCGTGCCGGTGGGTTTCGCGCAGGCCGCGGACACGCCGTCCGGCGTGATCGCGATCACCGGCGCGCGCATCGTCACGATGAAGGGCGACGAGGTGATCGCCGACGGCACGATCGTGGTCGACGGCAACCGCATCGCGGCGGTCGGGCCGACGGCGAACGTGCTGGTGCCCGCGGGCGCGAGGACCATCGCCGCGCGCGGCAAGACCATCCTCCCCGGCATCGTCGACGTGCACTGGCACGGCGGCATGGGCGACGACGGCATCGTGCCGCAGCAGAGCTGGATCAACTACGCCTCGCTGGCCTTCGGCGTGACCACGCTGCACGATCCGTCCAACAACTCGGCGCTGGTGTTCACCGCGGCCGAGATGCAGCGCGCGGGCCTCATCACCGGCCCGCGCATCTTCTCCACCGGCACGATCCTGTACGGCGCCAAGGCACCGATCACGCAGCCCATCGACACGCTGGACGACGCGCTCAACGCGCTGCGGCGCCAGAAGGCGCTGGGCGCGATCAGCGTCAAGAGCTACAACCAGCCGCGCCGCGAGCAGCGCCAGCAGGTGCTCGAGGCCGCGCGCCAGACCGGCATGATGGTGGTGCCCGAGGGCGGTTCGCTGTTCGAGCTGAACATGTCGATGGTGGTGGACGGCCACACCGGCGTCGAGCACGCGCTTCCCGTGGAGAACGTCTACGAGGACGTCAAGCAGCTGTGGGGGCAGACGCAGGTGGGCTACACGCCGACCTACAACGTGGCCTACGGCGGCCTCGACGGCGAGCACTACTACTACGCGACCACCGAGGTCTGGAAGCACCCGATCCTGAAGGACTTCGTGCCGCGCAGCGTGCTCGAGGCGCGCGCCGTGCGGCGCGAGATCGCGCCGGAGGAGGACTACAACGTCGTCCGCGTGGCCAGGGCGGCCACCGAGCTGCTGCATGCCGGCGTGCGCGAGAACCTGGGTGCGCACGGCCAGCGCGAGGGCCTGGGCGCGCACTGGGACATGTGGATGCAGGTCAAGGGTGGCATGACGCCGCTGGAGGCGATCCGCAACGCGACGCTCAACGGGGCGCACTACCTCGGCATGGACGCCGACCTCGGCTCGCTGGAGGTGGGCAAGCTGGCCGACCTCGTGGTCATCGACGGCGACCCGACCACCGACATCCGCCAGTCCGACCGCATCGTCGACGTGATGCAGAACGGCCGGCTCTACGCCTTGCCGCGCCTGGACGAGATCGCGCCGCGCCAGAAGCCGCGCGCGCCGTTCTTCTTCGACGGCGCCGACGGCGCCGCGATGCCGGTCAGCACCCACGGCCATGGACACGGCGACATGGAAGGCGATGACTAGAACGCGATGTCGGCCCGGGCGATCCAGCGCTCGATCGCCGGCCCCCTCGCGCTCACGTAGAGCACCTTGACGAGGGGCTTGCCTGGCGCCGGATCGAGCACCACGACCGCGTCGCCGGCCACGAGGAAGCCGTGCACCGGGGACTTCGGATCGGGCGCGTCGCGCAGCGATGCGCGGCTGCGCGTGACGTGCGCCCGCGCGGGGGCGTCGGCGCGGTCCGCGAGCGCCGCCATCTTCGTGGCGAGCGGGGCCCAGTCGGGTGCGTCCGGTTGGGGCTTCGGCGACTGGCCGTCGTCGGCACGGATCGCGATGCCGGTGGCCGTCGTCGCCACGCGCAGGATGCGGTAGCACCAGGGATGGCGCGGGTCGTCGGACGGCCGCCGCTCGGCCAGCAGCAGTTCGCCCGGCGCCATCGTCGGCGGCCGCGGCGGCTGGCAGGCGGGCAGCAGGGCGTCGCTGTCGCCGCGCTGTGCATTGGCGATCTGCGGCAACGCCTCCGGCGCGACGGCACGGATGCCCGTCATCTCCCAGACCGGCGCGTGCGGGAAGCGGCGGTCGAACACGAGGATGGGCTGGTCCCTCGGTGCCTCGGCGGTCCAGCATTCGAGCGTCATCGCGCCGCCGGCCTGCGCCCAGGCGATCACCAGGTTGGCGTTCGGGCACGGGGCCATCGCCTGCCGCGCATCGATGTTGGCCATGCACACGCCGCCGCTGCACTGGCGTTCGGGCAAGGGGTCGGCGGCGAGGGCGGCGGTGGCGGCGAGCAGGGCGGCGGCGAGCGCGGGCCGGCGCAGGAGGGAAGGGGGAAGACGCGAGCGCATCGAGGAATGTTACGTCGGGGCGGCTATGCTCGCGGACTCGCCACTCCCGGACGCACGCATGCGCATCGAGATCGAACCCGGCATCCGGCTCTTCTTCGACGTCGAGGGCACGCAGTTCGTGCCCGCCGGCCCGGCGCTGCGCGAGAAGCCCACCTTGCTGCTGCTGCACGGCGGCCCGGGCTTCGACCATTCCAGCTTCCGCCCGTGGTTCGGCCGCCTGGCCGACATCGCGCAGGTGATCTACTACGACCACCGCGGCCACGGCCGCAGCGACCGCCGGCCGCCCGGCGAGTGGACGCTGGACACCTTCGCCGACGACGTCGTGCGCCTGTGCGACGCGCTGGGCATCGTCAAGCCCATCGTGCTGGGCCAGTCGTTCGGCGGCTTCGTCGCGCAGCGCTACATCGACCGCCATCCCGACCACCCGTCCAAGGTGATCCTGTCCAGCACCTCGCCGCACAAGAAGCAGGAACGCAAGGAGGCGATGTTCGGCCAGCTGGGCGGCCCGGCGGCGCGCGAGTCGTGCCGGCGTTTCTGGAGCGATCCCAACCCCGCGACCTGGGACGACTACGGCGTGCACTGCCGCCACCTGTACAACACCACGCCGCAGGATCCCGCCGCCGGCGCGCGCACGATCTACAACCTCGATGTGCTGTTCGCGTCGGCGGCCGGCGAGCAGCGCACGATGGACCTGCTGCCGGGCCTGGCCAAGGCGCGCTGCCCGGTGCTGGTGATGGCGGGCGAGCAGGATCCGGTGTGCCCGGTGGCCGACGCGCTGGACATCGCCGCCGCGCTGCCGGCGCGCTGGATGCAGTACCGCGCGTTCCCGGACGTCGGCCACGGCGCCTGGCGCGACGACGCCGACGCGGCGTTCGCCGAGTTGCGCCGCTTCATCCTCGAGCCGGGCTGAAGCGTCCAGAATGTCGTCGATGAACGCCATCCTCGAAGAAGTCATCGCCGCCGCCGACCGCGCGGTCGCCGCGCTGCAGCAACGCGCCGGCGGCCGCCTCGACTATTCCATCGCCAGCCTCGCGGCCGTCGACGAGATGCTGGCCGAGGTCTCGGACTACGTCGCCGATCTCGACGAGGCCGTCGTCACCGGCCTGGTGCAGCAGCTCGGCTGCTACGTGCTGGAGGTCGCGCACCGGGCCTTCGGCGGCGAGTACTTCTGGCACGACGAGGGCGAGCAGCCCATCCTGGTCGTCGGCGGGCCCGCCGCACATGTCGCGCTGATGACCTGGAGCAAGGTCGTCGGCCGCCTCACCGGCGACGTCGGCGACGACATCGTGTACTTCTTCGACGGCTTCGCCCAGAAGGCCCGCCAGCCCGAGCCGGGCGCGAGCGTGCTGTTCCTCTGACGCTCGACGGCGATGGCGGCGTGGGCATGCGCCGTCAGGCGCGCGGACCCTTGTCCTACACGCGTAGCGACGCTGTGCCGACACCGTGCGCCCCCCCCCGGTGCGACAGTGAGTCCATGCCGAACGACGGCGGACGCAGAACTCGAACAACACCGACGTCGATCG